>Ga0247608_10000638_pt1 | contig 54353 bp, 89 predicted proteins | sample 176DNAGHGlowgp2_FD_193490 | JGI IMG/M metagenome (GOLD analysis project Ga0247608, IMG submission 193490) | Sheep rumen microbial communities from Palmerston North, Manawatu-Wanganui, New Zealand - 1766 DNA GHGlow gp2 | ecosystem: Host-associated > Mammals > Digestive system > Stomach > Rumen ... | reverse complement strand
GGTTTTTGGATTTTTTGTCACGAAGTACGATTTTTGAATTTTTTGTAAGCAAAATGGGTTTTCATGGGCGCGCGTACGAGACCAGAAAAAAATTTTCCGGAAACAACTATTTACTAATTTTTTGTTTTGTGGTAGAATGTAAGTGTAAAAAATAAATGTCGTGTCAATGAACGTGCAAATGATGAGAAAATAAAAAATAAAAAAATTAAAAAAATTTCAAAAAAATAATTTTCAAAAAAATTTTAAAAAATAAAAAAATAATTTTCAAAAAAAATTTTAAAAAAATAAATTTTCAAAAATAATTTTCAAAAAAAATAAATTCAAACATGTAATCGTGGTAATCTCATAAATTAAAAATTCGTCAAATGATCAAGTAGAAAAAATTTTAGTAACAGAGTAAATAAAAAACATAACTAACAAAATCAACAAAAAATCAAATTCAAATCAAAATCAAAACGTATCTCAAAAATAATTTACAAATAATTCACTATATGCTCTGCCACCTAATTTCAATTCTATGGCGTCAAATTTGGCGAATTTTTAATTTTATAGGTATGGTAGGTATAATTTATCACCTCTTCAAAGAAAATTGATTTTAGAGGCACTCTTGCAATTTTTCTCTCACGGTGCGCATGCGCACACGTAGAAGAAACGTGCATTGGACTAACTGAAATAAAAAAAAGACTAGACAATTAAGCCTAGCCTTGCTTCTTCTCTTTCGGAGACTTCGAATTAAAATATTCAATAATTTGATCCACATTGTAGGTGCAGATTGAAATTAATACCGGAACAAATTCATCAACTTTGATTGTTTTTATTCCGCGAACAATAGTATCTTTGGCCTCAGTAGACTTCTTGACTGCTTCATTTAATTTGATGATAGTGTTTCTAACATCTGAAGCCTGGTCTTTTTCAAGTGATCCATATTCGGACTTTACTTCTTTTAAGTATGCCTTTATTTCTGGACATGAAACCTTTAAGCCTTCAAGAGCCTTTTGATATTTGTCATCACCAGAAGATCCACTCAAACAATTCTTGATTAGAATTTTTAAATTGTTCTCATATTGATCTTGATTGTGTTCACCAGATAAGAATTTTTCTTTTAATGGTTCGTAGTAGCGGTTGAACTTTGCCATCGCAATTTGATTGGTTCTAAACTTCTCAACATATGCCATGACATCCTTTTCGATGCTCTCTGCAGTCTTGAAACGATCTTCATCGATTTCTGATTCTTCGTTTTGAAGTTCATCATATGCTTTGATGATTAATTCTTTGGCTTTGCCAAAATCGATGTGATTTAATTTGAACTCGCCTTCAACGTCATATAAAGCATTGCCTAATTTTTGATTATATAATTCTGCTTCATTAAGAAGTGAATGAATTGCTTCAAGTTGAGCAGAACGATCTGAGAATGGTCCTTCAAGTTTTCTCAATACATAATCTTTGTCGAAGTGTCTGTCTTTGATAGCACTGTCTTCAACTGGGAATAAATTTTTATACTTGTCCTCGTTTGCATCAACATACGGAACTAATTCGTTGTCGAAATCAACAAATGCTTCAATGTCTGCAACTGGTTCAATAACATCATATCTGTTAACTGTTAGGAACGCAAAGTCATTAAGAATGGCTCCGTTCATTTTTTTGCCTTCAGAAACTAACCTGTCAACATTGCATGCAGTGTTAGTGTAAATTGGTTGATAGCAGTTTGCTAATTCGTAATCATTTATGATTACTGCCAAATCTTCGTAAGGTAATTTTAGTAATTTATCTTTTGTCATTTTTTATCCTTTCTTTCCTTCTAGTCTGCGTTGCAGACTGAGAGGAAGTGTTCAATCTTTAGTTTGTTAAAGTATGAGATGTTTTAAAATAAAATAATCCCTAAATGGGATTATTCTGACTTTTCTTCTTCTTCATCTTCTCTTTCATAGATTCCCATCCATTTGATCATTGTATCGCCTTCTAACAATTCAATGTCAAGTCTTGGTGAATCGTAGATTTCGATTAACTCATCGTATGAGTATGTAACACATTTTTTACATAAATCTTTGAAAGCAATATAACCTTCCTTTTTAGTATCAAAAGTTTGAAGGTCTTTCCATTTAGTATCTTGCTTTGCTTCATTGAAAATACCAATGACTAATTTAATGTCTTTATTTTTTTCTGGCATAGTGTTGCTCCTTTCTGATATATACTAATTATAACATATATCTTTTTCACGATATAAGTATTTTTAAATATATTAAGGCCGGGGGGAAAAAATAAAAAAGCGAATCTATTCTTGATTCGCATTTTCTTCTTCTGATGGGGAGGGGGTATCTTCCTTTTCCGGAGGGGTGATCCAGTCTTTGATTAGATCTTCTACATTCTCATATGATTTTAATTTACGATAGAAAGTAGCAGTCGGAATATTGAAGGCTTTACATAAATCATAAGCACCATATTCTTTTCCGAAAACAATGAAATGCTTCTTGACACGATCTCCAAATTGTTCACATGAGGCTTTTAACAAGCATCCACATGATCTGGTCTTGCCTTTTCTTAATAAATCACCACGAACAACAGTTCTCTTTCCACATTCACATAAGCAATTGTAAAATATTTGGCCGTTCTTGGTGTCTGCTCTTGATAATACTGTTAACTTTCCAAATTCTTTGCCTATTAATTCTATCTTCTTCATTTCCTAATCATCCTTTGCTATTATTGATCCCCCGGGGGATAATACTGGGATTATCTCTTTTTCAAAGAGATCGATCACTTCTTGGGCACTATCTGGCCTAATGTAAATTATTCCGATGTGCTTGAATTCTCTTTCCCACTTTTCTTGTCTGGTTCTTACTGAACCTTCTAATTGCTTGCACTCAATCTCTATGTGCACGCCATTATATGATACCCATAAGTCTGGAAGTCCTTCCTTATATCCTAATCCCATCGCTTGACGCCTTTCAAGATATATTGGATGCCCTTTTTCTTTTAGGCCTTTTAGATACTCCACTATCTTGTCTTGGACTTTCTTCTCCGGTGTCTTCGCCATTTGAATTCTTCTCCTTTTTTAGAGGGGGAGGGGTTACTGAGACTTTTATAATATCACTGGTCTCACACTTTTCTAAATCTAAAACTTTGTATTCTAAGAAGGAATTTAATCCAACCTCTGGCATGAATACGAAGCCTCCTCCTAATCGCCTACCGTTTTCTTTGATTGATAGGTAATATTCTGTTCCAGATAATTCTTTAATTAAATCTTTAACCTTGGTCATATTCTAACCTAATGGATGATATGAGCCAGATGTTAACCATGCGATTAATAATATTACACCAACTATTAATGCAATTGTCAATATGAAACTCAAAGCGAATATTCCCCAAATGAGACCAGAATTCTTTAAGAATTCTTTTGTGTTCAATTTGCCAGTCTCTGGATCCTTTGACATGTCGATGATCTCTTGATTTAACTCAACGATACCACCACCGCCACTTGAATCATGTGAATTGCTTTGACCGAATTCTTTGCTAATGGCCTTTGCTTGCTTTGCTGCTAAGTAATCATGATCTGTGATTCTTACTCCATGGTCATTGTCATATGCTATAACATGTCCATTGTGATCGTATTCTACATTTGTTCTCATATCTTATTCCTACCTTTCTTTTTATCTTTTGAAATTTAGAAGCATGTCGAGTAAGTTTTCCTGCTTTGAAGGCTCGACTGCTTTTTTACTAACATTTTGTTGCTTTGGCTTTGGATTTAATATTTCTTCTATTTCTTCATCAGTTCCATTTTTGAGTGTTAGATATATTTTTTCAACGTCCGCTCTTCTTGCCTTAATATAGATCATAGGTTTATGCTCACTATATGAACCAGACTTGAATACTAACTCCTTAGATGGTTTAACTGCATATCTAGATATGCGGTATTTCTGATCTCGTATTTCAAAGTAGTATTCATCACCAATTCTAGTTATGTGGTTCTCTTGACAAAAGGCATTTAAATGTTCTTCTTCCGCATCTGAATAAACTCTGTATTTGTTAGCAGGCATTTTATTCCTCAAAGATTATATCTAAGTTTTCGAAACCTTTTAAATCGAACTCACTAGCATCTTTTATCACTATGTGATAACCTTGCCATGATCCTACTAGGCGCTTCATTGATTCTGGACAATTGTAATCTCCTTCGCCTTTTCCATTGCCTATGGCACATAGAATGGCTACCGGAAACCAACCGGTATCTGAATTACCTAATTTTATGTATTCACCTTTTTCTAAACATATGGCTATTTTAGCGGTGAAATCAAATTTGGAATCTGATGATTTGATAACATGGAAATTATTTAGATAGTCTTGATATATTTCAACCATTTTGTGAGACCTTAAATCTCTTTCACTGGCATAATTTCCAATGACCGCTAAGTATGAAGATTTATTAAATATCTGATTTGCTATCCATGATTTTATTGAACTATCATGTGATATAGCATCCAACGTTTTGTTAGTCTGAAATACTTTTAACTGGTTATCAGTCTTAACAATAATGTCATATAATTGACTCATACAAATCTACTCGCTTTCTATTTCTTTCCAATTAATGAAAGCGTGTTGTGGATTAATGGCAAGTAGTGCAAATAACTCTTCGCCAGATAATGAATCTACATATTTGTCAAAGGCTACTGCATAGCCAATTGAATTCATATCTATGTTATTATCTCTGGCCCATTGTTCCATGTTAATTGCTAGACCATCAATTTCCCAGTCCGATTCGATCCATTTATTGCATGCTTCCTTTAAATTGGAACCAGAGGCAATTGGAACTGCCTTGCCATTTCGATATTCATAGATAATGACACTGTTGTAGTCTTCTACGAAATCATTTTCTATAACGAATATCTCATGATTTAGTTCTAATACTGTTTTTTTCATTTTGATACTTCCTTTCTAGAAGTGAACTCTGAATAAGAATTTTTGCTTTACGATAGAGCCTTGCTTTAAGGTAATCATAACATCTAAATCGTATTCTTTTGGAATTATTCTGTAAGCCATGGAATCAAAGTCTGACATGGCCACCTTACAGTAATTGAAGAATGCGGTATAGATTTGATCTTCTAAGTTCACTTTCTCTTTATTGAACTCATATGTGTGCTCAATTTTTTCTTTAATCTTTTCTAATTTATATGAGATTTGAGGTTCTGTCATTTTAATCACCACCTTGGTCAAATACTCTTACTGATACTGAGTTTTCAACTGGGCTAGATGATAGAATGTTGATTTTAGCAAATCTCTTTTGATATAATGCTACCTTTGCTTGAAGAGATTCAATTTCTGCTTCAAGATCATGATTTTTTTGAACTTCCTCAAGATATTTTTCTTTCCATTTTTCTTTTCCACCTACAAGTGTTAGGTTATATGGAAATGCATTCTGGAACTTCTCTTGAACATATGGAGTGATAGCGGAATCTCCATTTTTAATCTTTGATAATATTGATATGGAAACTCCCATTTTAATTGCCATGTCTCCAAGTAATAAACTGTATCTGTCGCATACTTCTTGAACTGTAATTTCATTTGGTAGAGTTTTAGCCTTGACTGGTTCTGGTTCTGACAATTGCTTTTCTAGTTTTTCTGCCTCTTTTAATGCCTTCTTAATAGAGGTACTATGCTTCCCCATTGTTTTTGCCATCTTATCTAATGCTTTTAATGCTTCTTTTGTCTTCATCTTGATCTAGCCTCCTTTTTGATTGCTTCATACTTTTCATTTGTTAGTTGCTCTAGTTTGGTCTCTAACTTTTCTTCAACAGTATAAACCCAATCTGAGACTTGGATCTCATCAAACGATTTCTCAAATGGATAATCATCACATATGAAATCATTACAGTCAAATTTTTCTTCTTGTTCAAAGAATTCTCTTAATTCATTATATACTTTTTGGAAGTTCTCTAACTTGTGCATAAGTTTGTCTTTGAAATTTTCAAAGTCTCTAACTCCCTTGATTTTTCCTTTTAATTCATCTGAATATTCCATCATATAAATCACCAATTACCTTTCCTATTTACACATTTATTATATCATTTTTTTGATAAATAGTAAATAGTATGCGGATAAAAAAAGCGACTTGGAGGGGAGGGGGATAAGTGCTATTTAACAAACTAAAGATTGAAGTATGGTCAGCCGGTTCTGGTAAACTTTCTGGGGAGGGGGTAATTACCTTTAGGTAATTAAAATTTGGGGGAGGGGGTATTTAGAAACTTAACAAACTAAAGATTGTGCATCATGGATCTGCACAAGGCATTGGACATAAAAAAAGTCCCAGATTTCTGGAACTTTAAATTTCTGATATTGGTTGTGGTTCAAAACCATTTTTTCTACAAATCTCTGCTACCTCTTCGTTGGTAAGAATCTTTCTTACTATAATTGCACTAGCAATTAACCAAGGCACATCTGCACTGGCATTTGTGGTGAAATAGTAGAAACCGTTTGGCATAATCGTTTTGAAGCATTGCTTCTTTGGATCCTTACTTTGAGATTTGGCTAACTCTGTGTAGTCATTTTCATCCTCGTATTCGACCTCGCACCACACTGTGTCCTTGGCTTGGAATAATCTGCCATCTGGTTGCTTCTTCCCAATGTGGTTCGCAAGTGGAATACTTGTCAAATGCCATCCTGGTCTGTAGGCTAGTTCACCTAATCTTTTTGTCTTGACTTTGCCACGCTCTGTTGGCTCTGGTTCTTTGGCATAGAGATATGTGTTTAAGATAATCTTCTCATCTGTGAACACGTATAAGGGGAATAATTCTCCGTTTTTAATTCTAAATAATTTATATGCTTTCTTCATGATACTACCACCCCTTCTTTGTGAAATATTTGCATCCATTAATTTTTGATTTTGGCTCAATCCAGTATGAGCCATTATCAACATCTAATTTCCACATACACGAATCAAATGAACCACAGTTTTTACAAATGCGCTCATGAAATTCTTTTGCAAATTTTTTACAGAATTCTTTAATTTGAGAATCTAATTTATCTATCTCTTCTAATAGTGGCTTTCCAACCTTTTGAAAATCATCTCTGTATGGACTAATTGCTTCCTCTAATGCTTTTGCTTTTGCCTCTTTTAATCTGGCTTCTCTTTCTGCCTTTTCTTTTCTTTCTTTATTCTTCTTTTTGATTTCCTTAATTGCTTCTAATATTTCATCAGACATTAAATATAAGTATTCACCATCAACTTGATGAGTATCATAACTATGCTCTGAATAGCATTCTTCGCAATATATGTCGTCAAGAAATTTTATCTCAGAAGTTCTGAAATAATTCTTCCATTCTTTATCTCCTTGACATATACTGTATGCTTGATAATATTTACGACCTTTCACAACTATGCTATTCTTGTTGATTTTTTCTATTGTAGCAATACCAATTTCATCCATTGTAGGATAACTTCTATTCGAATTGAAGAAATAATCACTACCTACTAATGCTACTTTGTCTCCAACCTTTAATTGAGTTAAATCAATTTTAATTCCGTATTCCATATTAAACACCTTTGCCTTTCCTATTTACACACTTATTATATCAAAATTTAGACTTAGAGTAAATGTCATACGGATAAAAATCTTGCAAGGGCTTTGGACACTTAACAAACTAAAGATTGAGGAGGCCATCAGATGAAAGATGAATTGGACATATACTTTTTTGCATTTATAGATTATAATAAAATATATAAAAAGGAGAATGATATTATGAGTAAATTAAAAGATAAATTAAGAGGCTATTCTACATTAACTGAAGAAGAAAAGAAAGAATGTATTAAAGATGAAATTGATGTAATGAAGGAAAAGCAACAATTAGAATTAATTAATATGTATAATGCAGAAATGGGAAATGAAGAAATCTATCCTATTTCAAACAAAACATTAGTTGATCTTTTTGGAGATTCCTTATCTGCATATTTAGAAAATTATGATCACGCAGAAGATTTCGATACAATGCATCATAAGTATCTAGTATATAAAGATGGTTGGTGGAATACAGTTGAAGAAATTGATGAAGCGTGTGATTTAGATGCAATCGCTAGTTATATTTATGATAATTGGCAAGATTATGAAGATTACTTTGATGAGGATATTTTCAATGATGAACTATATGATGATGAAGATGAAGAAGAAGTTGCAAAATTAAAAAAGCAAGGGCTAATTTAGATCTTTAGTTTGTTAAAAAGTATTGCAATATTTTTCAAAAGCGTTTATAATATAAGTGACCTAAAGAGGTTTCGATGTTCGAATTTGACTGCAAACATGGAAAAAGGAACTGCTACCAACAGTTCCTTTTTGTTTTTGCCGAGGTTTCGATGATTTGACTACTTACTTGTTAATCTTAACAAGTATTGCTAGTATTACTACTAGCAGAACTAGGTATTCCACCTTAGTTCTCCTTTCGGTCAATCGCTCATCGAAACCTCTTCTGAACGATATTTTTTCATTTCCACCTCGACAATATTTTTAGGTATACGAGATACCCATATATATTATACAATATAAATTTCCATTTAACAAACTAAAGATTGAATCAGATCTGGCGTCATGCTCTGTAGAAATAAAAAAAGAATCAGATTATTCATCATCTGATTCCATTAATTCTTTGACTCTATTTAGGTCTGCTTCAAACATATCTTCAGTATAGTCGGTCTTTTGTTCTAGACTTTCTCTCATACCCATATCAAGCCAATTGTTTTGGCAAAACATATGGTAAATGCAATTTGACTTTTGGCCGGTTCTATGAATTCTCTTAATACCTTGAGCATAATCTTTGTAAACTGGTAAACTGAATATTATACATTTATTGAATAATTGCCAATTCTTACCAGTTGATCCAGAAGCAAAATTAGAAAGAATAATATTCTTGGTGTTAAGCATTCGTTCGCCCTCACTTTGCTTTTCATAGGCGTCGTAATTAGAAAGGTCTTTTTTTGAACCATTATATACATCAACCTTATATCCTAGTTCTGTGCATAATTCATATAAGGCTAAAAACTCTGGTACATAATTATAGAATAGGACATAATTGTCTTCGTGGTCTATTAAGAAATCTCTAACCATTTCAAGTCTTGTGGTATCATACCATTGATATGATTCTTCATTTCCTTGAAAGCCACTAGACATTTGCCTTGCTCTTAACCATAAAGCACCTTTAGTTTCTGCATCCCAATATAATTTAGGGAAAGCAAAATTTCTGTAGAAAGGATTATTCATTAAATTGTTTGGCTTATATGGTCTTCCAATATGCCACTTCTCATGTGTCTTTTTATCTTCTTTTTGTAAGAATAAATAATAGAAATCTAATAACCACTCAAAAGCACCTATGTCTTTTAAGTTATCATATATTGAAGCAAGTAGATTCATTATATCATTATAATTATCATTTATATCTCCAAGTTCATAAGAGCCTTCAAGCATAAGTTTACCATCAATAATCTCAATGTTAAGTAATTTCCAATACTTTGCTTTGTCTTCATCGGTCATTTTCATATATAGTTCTTGTGATATAGTATATGGTAAATCTCTTGCGTATAACTCCTGGTTGAGTTCGGACATTTTGATTTGTTCTTTGGTAAGTAATCTAAACTCATGTGATTCTCTTGCAGTATGATTTACAAATATCTGTTCTGGTAATTCTATAACATCTTCTGATTTAATAGTAATACCAAATTGGTGAACTATATCATATAATTGCTCAACGTTCTTATATGCTACTATTGGTTGTTGCCAATCTGGTAGTCCACGAATATTTCCTCTTATGCAAAACGAATCTATGAAATTAGTTTTATTTCCTTCCCAACCAAGTAATTTGATTTGTGCATAAATATCTTCAAGTCCAGCTGTAAATAAAGTTCCAGTTCCTAAATATAAATATGTTTGCGAACTAAATATCTTACACATTTGAAAAATTTTAGTCACTGCTTTGGTTTGTGAACTAGATACGTTTTTTAACTTATGACATTCATCAACTATGATAGCAGTCTTATGATCTTTACATGATTTTATAAATTGTTCAATTTCTTTTTTAATTGAGAACTTTTCCGAATTCCTAACATATAGAGATTCGAAATTTAAAAGTAGAAAATCATTAGTTTCGGTAGTAAAGTTATTAGGGTTTTTCTTTGTAGGCTTGAAAATCTTTTTAGTATAAAAGTTATATTTAATATCTGATTTAGATCCCCAATTCATCCAACTACCACCCATATCAATAGGTTCTTCTGCTTTGGCATTAATAGTTATGACAATAACCTTAGTGCATTGGTTAACTTCAGTAAAGGCTAACGATACTAATGTCTTGCCTAAACCACAATCTAAAAAAAGTCCAAATCTAGTTCTATCTTGAAATTTATCAACTATATTCCTTTGAAATGGAAACAGTGTATTATATAAAGACATGTATCATATCACTACCTTTCGTTATTTAATTATATCACATTATTGTTTTAAAAGTAAATAATTCCTTGATGAGAAAAATTACTTTTATTTAACAAACTAAAGATTGACAGAAGGGGAGGGGGTTCTGGCAGTAGACCGAGGGGGGTAAAATAAAAAACCACAGAATTTATCTGTGGTTAATATCTATGGCCTTAGAATGATTGAATCGTTTTTAAGGTTAAGGTTATAAGGTATTTTTATAGTTCTAAGGCCAAGTCTAAAATTACTTTGTGAGTTTCCAACTCTCGATTTCTTCATCATCTTTCTTGCTTAGATTTACATAATCTTCGCATAGATGAAATTGTCTTTCTGTTGGATATAAGGTTTTCACCTCTGGCACATCAATGACCTCAGTTCTTTTTTCATCTGAATCATTTTTATATGTTGCTACTACTTTCATAATTAGTTCCTCCTAAATTTTATCCCATTCTGCTTTTGGTAGAATATTTTCATTGATTACTTTGAAATTCAATTTGCGATAATCGCATTCGTAGCATCCACTAATAGCAGTAAAGCCATCTTTAAATTGAACTACTTCGAATGGGTGATAATCTACGACTGAAGAATTTCTTACATCTCTAACAGTGAGATTATAACCTTTGAATTCTAAATTATCATCATACATTTTAATGAAGGTTTTTCCAATACCGTGCTCCTTGATTAAGTCTAAGACTTTTTCTAAATCACTATGACGTAATGTTGAAAGCCTTACAAATGAATAGAACATACCAGTTTCTTTTAAATAATCTACTAGATCATCGCATGCAAAACCAGTTTTGAAATTTCTAACTGCATATGCTTCGCATACTTGATATGATCCGTCTGGATAAATTGTATCATGAAGTAATTTCCCATTTTCTAGGTATCCAGAATCTACCCAAACACCGTCTTTATCAAATAACATAAAACTGTCAATTTCTGGATAAACTGTTAATACAGTATCTTTGATTTTTTTGAAATCTTTGGTATTTACAATTATATCTTTTTTAGCGCTAGATAATAAATATTTTGCCATATTATCTCACATCACTTTCTTCTATTTTTCCTCTTTGAATCATAAATAACAATACATCTGGTATTCTTCTTTGGTAATAAGTAACTGTTTGTTTAAACCAAATATCACCAGTTGTAACATCAATCATTAATGTAGGCGATTCATTACCCTTACGTTTTCTACCACCAAACCAACAATAGTATTCGGTTCCTAATTGACAACCAATTTGTTCGCCTTTGCATAGTTGAAAACCTCTATCAAGTAAATCTTGAATTGTTTCTTTTGAATTAATATCTTTTACTCTCATAATTAGTTCTCCTTATTTCCATTGTATTCTTTGCGCTTGAAATGTAGCATCATCACCAGTATCACCTGGATCGTTATATACTAAATCGAAATCAATAATCTCTTTTCCAGTTATATATTCAATTGCCATTTTCATATCTTCCTTGATGTTTTCATCATCACCATATAATGCAGTTAAATAATCATTTTGTGGAAATATATAATGATTATCATTTACCTCTTCAAACTCATCTAAATCAGTATCAAGTTCTTCTACCTCATATGTTCCACCACAATTATCATTGTATTGTCTACATAATCTATAAGCAGTGTCTTCATCAAACCCCTCATATAGTCTATGTCCTTTAATGTCATCTACATAATATTTTGTCATTTTCTTTCACCTTATTTTAACCTTTCCTTTATTTACACCTATATTATATCAGAAAGCGTTAATGATTTAAAGGCGCATTGGATAAAAGTATTGCCCAGATGATTCTGGCGTCAGAATTCCAATCTTTAGTTTGTTAACTGAAGACAAGGTAAATAAAAAAACTAGAAATTAATCTAGTCTTTTTGTATTGGTTGACATATTATATTATATATCTTTTCGCCTTTATGAAATGGTAATTTAGATGTCGAGAAGAATGATTTGATATTGAAATTAGACTTCAATAAAGTCTTTGGTAATTTCAAATCACAAGCACATGCTGGCACTATATATAATTTATTTTCAGAAGTTAATTTTTTATATATTCTATCTAAATCTTCTAATGTGCTATCATTGTTTGTGGTTCTTTGAACATCCATATGAACATAGACCATATCAAAAGTTAATATATCGTCAAAATGACTTTTAATATATGTGCTTAATCGCATATAATCACCTCTAATCTTGTGTAGTCTCTATAACAATGTTTAAAATTTTTCTGCCATGGTGAAATGGTAAAGCAGATATATCAGCCAATGGAATGGCTATGATTTCACAATTTAATTCTTCTTTAGATAATAATAGATCCCAACATGCTACTGATACCATATGAATATTTTTGTCAGAGTAAATTCTAGTTAAATCTTCTTCAGTAGTTTCAGTTCCAGTAACGCGAAGTTCATTTTTATGAATCCATAATTCATCAAAAGTATTTATAAAGTTCTCTTTTTTCTTTAGATAATTTTTTAATTTCATATATTTCTCTCCTTATAAATATAGTTCTTCTTCAAAATCAATCCACTCATATTCAATATGGTTCTTTTGAAAATATTCTTCAATTAATTCTGAATCTGCTTCAAAATTTCTTCCGTCCTTTTCACGACATTTATTAACATATTTTTTGGCATTTTCCCAATCTTCTTTATTCCCTAATCTAATAATGCCATATACTGCTTCAAGATGATTAAAATCTCTAACTAAATAATTGGTCATATAACTCACCTCTTATTATAGTCTATTAAGTGGATTAGGTAAATTAAAGTTCTTTGCATTTTTATTAATGCAACTAATTAATGTTACATTATCAAAATCTTGCAACATTTTTGCAGTTATACCACTATGATAACCTCTAATTTTGGCTATCTTTTCTTCTTGCTCTAATGCCATTCTAATTAATTCTTCTTTTGGATAATTTCTCATAGTTTTTTCCTCCTAGTATCCATATTCAATAAGTATTAGTTTTTTAGTATCACTATTAAACTTTTCTTGATTTTTTGCAAAACCTTCTACAAGCATTTTGAATGGTAAATATTTTCCATATTCAAAATCTTTATGAGTATCTAAATATTCAATTAAATCTTCAAATGGTATTTCTTTAAATTCTTCACCATACTTGTCTAAAATTTCTTCATCTTCATCTTGAGTTAAGTATCCGAATACTTTCGCACTATCATACTTATATACGAAGTCTCCTAAATCAGTATCTTGACCATAATCAAATGTTGCAATTTTTTGGAAGAAATTATAATCTGGATTTTCAGTTCCTTTCATTGTATGTTTGGTTCCTATATAAAATCTCATTTCGTATGCCATAATTAACACCTTATTTAACCTTTCCTTATTTACACACTTATTATATCATTTTTATTATTGATATTAAAGGCGATATGGATAATTCTTTTTTAAGGCATGCACCAGATCTACATTTAACAAACTAAAGATTGCGATGGGACTTCTGGGCAAGACGTCGTGGCATAAAAAAAGAGACTAATTAAATTAGTCCCCATTCTGCTAGTTTTTCGAATCCACCTAGACCACTAATATAAGCCTTTGCTCTTTGAACGACATCATCATATTCTAATACGAAATGATTTCCATTACTGAATGTAAACTTTAATGAATCATTACCAATAGCACAATATGAATATATATTAGTTTGGTTTTGTTGTGCTAGTAAGTGGCATACGATATTAACTGATACATCTGATTTAGAACAGTCCTTACCCATGAGTCCACCGCCAGTAACTGCTCTACCCATATCGGAGCCAAGTTTTCTATTAGTTGCACCAGAGTCTACATTGATACCACCAGTCCAATCTCCTAACGGATTAATGATAACAGTTTTAATATCACTGTATCTTGCGTTAAGATAATTCATTAAATCAATTGAATTGACATTACTTTGGCATACAATTAATTTATTATCTTCTTCATCATAAATGAACTTGCTATCACTTGGATACTTTGTGTATAAATCTCTAACAATACTAGATAAATATTTTTCTTCTTGACTTAATGAAACTCCCTTAAAAATACCATTGTCTCCACATCTAATGAATTTTTCTTGATTTGAAGCAAGAATTGGATCTTGTGGAACTTCTTGATAATCAACCTCTACCTCTTCTTTGGTAATTCTCTTTACAATTTTGTTAATATCAGTTATAGATAATTTTACTGAAGTCTCATTAATGATATGACACTTGCCATGACCGATTAATACCTCAACTGCAACTTTAGGATTATCTTCCTTTGCATAGGCTAAATCTACAATTGCTCCTGCTATTCTATCTGCGATTTTGTCTGGATGAGATGGTGATACTTTTTCAAACATTTTTTATACCTTCCTTTTCTTAATATTGTAGTTTTATTATATCATATAAAAAACAATAAATTAATAGGCTTTGGATAAAATTTATATCTTTTTAACAAACTAAAGATGTGATGGATCACCAGATGATCTTTCCCAGAAACAAAACAAAAAAAGAAGATTCCAAATGAATCTCCTTTTCTTTCCTTCATAGTAAATGAAAGAAGTCTACCAAATTGTAATGTGCTATAGTTTTAATTTTAAGAAAGGTATCTCTTTATACCAAAATATAAAGATGTTTTTATGTCTACAATTTAGTATGAGCAAAAAGCAAAAATATGACATTTATAATAGATATTTGATGAGTGCTTTATCTATTACATCTCAATCATATCATTTTGATTTTTAAAAGTCAATAGTTATTCAGTAATTAAACTTTTAAAACTTTTTAGTATATTATCTTCTAATTCTTCTAAATATTTCGAAGTGTAAATAATTTTGGTTGAATAGCAATATCGTTCTAAATAGACTTTATTTGAGTTATTGCTTATAATAATTGTATTTGGCAAATTGAAATATTTAAAATTCTCATACTGTGCTTGGGAATATTTAGGTAATAATTGATTAGTAATTGGATCTATTACATCTTTGTCGATAGCAATACCATCTAGCATAATAATGTTTATATTTTTATTAGAAGGTTTTATTATTTGTTTTGTGATGTGTTTGATTTTAGAAGTTAATGAGTTTGCTCCAGAACAGTTTATTTTTCTATCTTTTGAAATATTAATATCAGTATCTATGGTAATTAAGTTCACTTTAAAATTAGGTGTGGTTTTTTCAATTCGATAAAGTTCTTTTAATATTGAATTGATTTTATCTTCATTAGGTTTAAAACTTCCGCTTTGGTCTATAAATAAATTTAAATATAATTTCTTGGCATTTTTCAAAAAGCCATCACCTGGTCTTGTCCACCACTTGTAATTATCATTCGGTTTATTGATAGATTTAGGTCTGATTTTTCCGCTATAAGATGGTCTGCTTGAAGCATTCATTCCTTTTGTTAACTTTGTCGAATGTAGTATACTTTGCATTTTTTGATAGAACTGTGGATTATCGTAATAATTAAAAACATCAGTATTTAAGTGTTCATCTTTTCCTTCTTTATCTTCTTCTGAATTCTGGCAAAGAAGCATACTCTGGATCCACTGTTTACAATCTTTAGTTTGATAAAATGGAGAAGTAATGTCACATATGGCATATAGTTTCTTTATATCTTCTAAATACTCATCTATATTTTGAGGTTTAGGTGAATATCTTAAATAAGAATGTTTCTTAATAAGACATTCCACTAATTTGATTTCTTCTTCAGTTCCTATTCTATATCTTACTAAATTGAAAAAATTGGTTTTTGGTTCTAGCGATAAAGTAAGTGGTGAAATTATCGAAAGTGTCTTTTTAAAATCAGTATCTAAAAAAGTATTAGCATTAATGGTTTCAATTCTTTCATCCTCAACAATATTGTATATGTCTTTATCTATATTAAAATATTTTGGAATAGGCGATAGCATAGCATGTGATACTTCATGATAAAGTAATGCTCTGATATGATTTTCTAAATCAGAAGGAATATCATATTTAGAAATTTGGCTATATGAAATAATAATTGTATCGGTCATTAAATCAATTTGGCTTTTTTTAATTTCTCTTGAAAGACTAACATTTGCTTTTCGTTTTAAATAATAACTTATTGGTAGAGATTTTAATATCTTGTTGATTAATTCAAATGATGGTATCATTTGCCTAATGAATACTCCGTTAATTGTTCAATGTTAGGTTTGAATTCTATAATTTCTTTTGCTCTATCAATAAGTGGTGAAGGTAAACTTTCTATTTGGCCGTTAACTTCTAAATTCATTGTTCCTATAACCAAAAAACCTTCTTTGACTATAATCTCTTTATCTTTAAAAGTAAAACTTTCTTTATTATCTAAAAGCGCTTGAAGTGATCTTAGTGAATCATAAGTTAATAAATTAATTTCATCTAAGATTACTGGTTCACCATTAATCATAGCGTTATACAATGGCGTAGGTGTATACTTTGGCTTTCCACCAGCATGAATTAAAAGATTCATAAGTGTATAAGTCCTATCAGTATTATATTGATTATTAAGTAATTCACGGTCAATATCAAATCCAAGATTAGATAATTGCTTTTTAGCATCTTCAAAATCAAAAACTTCTAATAAATCATTAGGCTCAATATTACTATTGCAATTCATAATTTTAGCATTAGGGAATTCTTGAATTGCTTTTGTGGTTTTACCAGTTCCTTGATTTCCGAAATATAAGATTAATCTCTTATTGACCGGGGGGATGCTTGGTTTAATTTGCTTGATTCTTGATAGTATTTCTTTAAATTCTTTAGAATATAATTTTTCTTCAATTATATTAGCATTAGGATTGTCTATTAGTTTGAAATAATTAATAATATATCTTCTTTTATCGCTAGTTAAGAAAAGTGTATTATAAAATCTAGCACTAGATATACCACTAAAATCAAATTCAATTAAAAAATCATATATATCTGATATTAATTTTACTTTATCTTCCATTTTTTGATACCCCCGGTCTTTATAATATTTTATCATATTTTGCTTTTAAAAGGCAATATTACTAAAGAAAAAAACCTCATTAAATTAATGAGGTATCTGATATTGACATAATTCTTTCAGCTAGCATTTTACAAGTAGTGCCATCGGAAGAAGGCTCTAGTCTTCCTTTAACAAGAACTATTTTTCCTTTCATATCAGTTTCTTCCATAATGTTTCCTAACACATTACCTAAATTAACAGTTATTGTGTAATTTTCAAATTCACCATTACTATTTTTGAATTCTCTTCTTAACTTTAATGAGAGAGTATTTGTGTCTTTATTAATTTTTTCAATGCGTCCGACCAATTGACAATAATTATACATGTGCTATTCCTCCTATTACCATCCAATTACTTCAAAACTTTTTTCATGGGCTATGTAATTTCTATCTTCTAATAAATCAATTAAGTATTCGTAAACTGAAATACCTAATGGCATATAATCATCCCAGTCTTCATTGTATTTATTACCATATTTTTCTTGAATTTCTTCTAATGATCCATTATTGAATTTCTCTGCAACCCATACTAATTCTTCTACCACTTCTTTTGGTGCATCAGTTTCTAAATAGAATGAGGCATCACAATCGTATTCGGCACAATTGTCTTTCATATAAAATACATTTAATTGTTTTTCCATAATTAGTCCTCCCCAATAATTCTAATTTCTTTTACATCTTTACAAGTATATCCTTTATTATATTTGTAATTATTGCATTTACATATATCATTAAAATATACTATGAAATGTTCTACTTGTCTTAAAGCAATATTTAAAGTATCTATGTTTGGATATTGAGCAATAAAATTATTGTCTTTTCCATATATATTTATAGTATACATATCTTTCACCTCTTACTTTATTACTGCAATTTTAAATTCTATGAAATCTAGTAAATAACTATTTTCATTTTCATTGTAGCTATTTTCAAAATCTTCTTCTTTGAAATCTTTTACGATTCCCCAACCAGCATATCTTGTTAAATAATTGATAATGTCTTCTTTTGTTTTAGCATTTGATAAGATTTGAGTTTCTTCTTTTATATCTTCTTGATATTCTTTAATATCATCCATACAAAACGCATTTAATTCAATGCCATTGGCAGAGTAGAAAAATGCTTCTTCATACTTACCATTTTTCATAGAATAATCAATTTTAATACCTAACTTTTCGTTAATAGTTTTCATAATATCACCTCTTATATTTCCTTATAATTCTCATCACATCTTAATATAGTAATTAGATTTACCATATCTTTTTTAGTCTTAACCTTAATAATCATTTTATTACGACTATCATTTCCAATACCACATAACAAATTTAATTTTTGTTTAGATGAAGTTCCGTGAGTATAAACTGTAAACTTATTTATATCAGTGTTTACTACACAAAATATGTCATTAAGACAATTCGATTTATTATTATACATATACTTATAATACATAACCACACACCCTTCCTTATTTACACCTATATTATATCAAAAACTCTTGTATAAGTAAACGCGTATTGGATATTAATGTGGCGCCAGAATAATACTTAACAAACTAAAGATTGCGAAGCATGGATCTGCACAAGGAGTAAAATAAAAGACTAGGAATTACCCTAGTCTTCTTGAACTATTTCTAATATATAGATGTTGCCGTTATCTTCAAATTCGTATTCGCCCAATATAGTGTCTGCACATTCTAAAACACAAACTTGATGTCCGTCTTTATTAAATAATACTGGATCTATGAAGAAATTACTATTTCCAGAACAAACTGACACGTCTGCAAAATGTCCATCTTCAAAATACCCTGTATAACGTTCTGCGGTGCAATCTCTTAAATCTTCGTAATCTTTCCAACGTTCATCAGTCTCGTCTGTGATCTCCATAACTTTGTTCACAAAATCAACATCATCTTTTGAAATTTTAACTTGTGTTTTATATCTATTCATATTATTCCTCCTCCTATTAATCTATAAACTTTTCTTTATCTTTTTCATTAACAAAATAGCCTTCCCATACAGATTCCTTATCAGAACTTACACCATATACAAATCCGTTGATATATTCTTCCCAATTATCTTCAGTTTTAAATGCTTTGATAACTGCTCGTTGTTCTCTCTTGCTAAAGAGTTCATCATCTTCCTCTAATTCACTAAATTGATATTTTAGTGATTCAAAGAACTCTTCTTTGGTTTTAAACCATCCCATAAAATTTCCACTAATGTCATCATCAACCATATAATAATATTTCATAACTTTATACCTTACCTTTCCTTATTTACACCATCATTATATCATTTTTTAAACAGTTAGTAAAGGTAATGTGGATATTCATATCATGTGTTATTTTATTTAACAAACTAAAGATGAGACTCGAGTCTTCAGAATGTTTCCACAATTATCAAAAAAGACTAGGCATTTTACCTAGTCCATTTTTGGTATTTCAAATATTCTATTTTCTATTCGAACATAATCCATATCTTCGTTTGGCTCTATTGCACCACTGAAGAAATCTTCTTCACTGAAATCCCAATATTTCGAAGATATAGATTCTTCATTTTCTTCATCTTGAACGAGTTTTCCCATAACTGTATGTGAAGTAGTATATGAGTATAATTCATTTAATGTAATATCTTCATCTACTTTAATATTAAACTTTTCCAAGTATTCTTGACAAGTAATTGTTTTAATATCTTCTGGTTTCATATTTATTCTTTTTTCCTTTTTCCATTCTATTTCAGATGTGAAATCTTCGTTGTTTTTATCTTCCCAAACTAACGCTCTACATTGAATATCATTTCTATCGGTAGGTTGTTCAAATAAAACTCTTGGAATTGTAAATGTTCCATCATAATTATCTGGAACAAATTCAACATCTATACCAGGATAATCTGGATCGTCATTTTTATTGGCTCTTAAATAACCACCTTTAACATATACTCTAATTTCGTCCATACCTTTCACCTCTATTCAGTAGTATCCCATTCAATGTCAGTAACCATAAAACCAACTGGGATTCCTTTTTCTAATATTAATTTATGAGACATTGAATTAATGCAAAAACCATATTCATTACTTAAATATTCTAATATCGCATCATCTAAATCAAAATTAGGATGATAAGTAAACCATCCACAAGGAGTTTTTTTGCATTTTACACCTATTTTAGTAAAATCAATTTTTACTTCTTTAGGTAATTTAATATCCTTTTTCATATCTTAATTACCTCTATTCATTTAAAATCCAGTCAATATCGTAAATATCGATTCCTACTAATTTACCATTTTCATTATAATGACATTTATAATTGTAACCTTCAACACGATAACAATATTCATCACTTAAATATTCATCAATACATTCTTGCAATGAATCATCATCTACCTCACCATCATCGTAATCAAAATCTTCAACAACATCTTCATTTAAAGTCACCTTATCTGGTAAATCTGGTTCATCGTCTTCTTCTTCCTCTTCATCATCTTCGTCGTCTTCACTAGCATAATCTTCTAGTTCTAATTCCTTAACTTCATCATCACTTAAGTCCATAGCATCTATAAGACACTCTCTGAACTCTTCATCGTGGTCATTACCCCACGCTAATACATTATCAAGTATTTGTTCTAATCTTTCTTTTGTCATATTTTTTTACCTTATTTAACCTTTCCTTATTTACACTGTTATTATATCATTTTTTGTTTTATATCTCAACTCACATTGGATATCGGTAAAGGTCTAGCCCATGTATTTAACAAACTAAAGATTGTTCCGATCTGACGTCAAATTCTGGGGAGGGGGTATAATAAAAAAAGGACTATTTCTAGTCCTCTTCTTCATCATTTGTTGGTCCCCACGAGCGTTCAAAGTCTTCATCTATAATATCAATTTGATTAATCTCTTCTTTGGTTAATGTTCTAATATTTTTCCAATATCCATATTTATATTTATAATCAAACTTTCTAACATCGCCTTCGATATGAGTTTCTACTATTGGCTCGTCATATTCACCACTGAAATCAAAATTTTTAGTTTCTATGCCATTTAATAATTCGGTTTCAGTATATCTATCTGAATCTTCTACTAAACCTACTGGTTCGCATTCAAATACACCTTCTTCATCAACTGCATAATATTTGTTAGTTTTTGAATCATAAAGCATAATCCAGTCATCATAAGTTACTATCTTTTCCATATCATTACCACCCTTTAAACATGTTGCTACAGTCGAAATACACACTATCGCCTTTATCATTTTCTCTGACGCTAGTCCAGTGAAATGAGGCTCTAGATAGACCACTTAAGAAGTCTTCTCTACCTAATATTTCTATTGCTTTATCAATAGATATTTTCTTATCTTCTACTTCCTTATTAGATAATTCTAGCATGACAAATTTTCTTGCTCGTTTAATTTGATCAATGTCATCTTGTGGATAACCCCACTCTTGTAATAATTTTGTGTCTTCATTTGACCATCTCATAATATTTCACCTTAACCTTTCTACACTATAATTATATCAAATTTCAGTATTGTTCTCAATAAACGTTGGATATTGTTTGCTTCCAGATTTCATCCTGACAAACTAAAGATTGAAGTGATCGTCAGATGAAATTTCCGTGTTTTGTGGAAAACAAAAAGGACTAGAATTCAATCTAGTCCTTTTCACGAAAGAAGATATATATTAACACAATATGTGAAAACTAATTATCAAATTTATAATCATCATAAATAATGTCTTCTTCATTCCAAATTTCAATACTATTCACTAATTTGATAGCACCATCTCTAATTATTATTGTAGCACAAATATTGCCATAGTAGACGTCAAATAATTCGCCATCATAATTAAAACAGTCCATGCCATCAGATACTAATTCTTGATGAAACATATCGAATCTAGTATTTAGTTTATTTGCTATTGCCACACGAGCCTTTAAAATATCATAGTAACATTTGGCTAATTCAATTGATAATTCTTTTGTCATATTAAAACACCTTTTACCTTTCTTATCTATATATTCATTATATCATATTAAACTGGTTAACTCAATGCTAGTCGGATATAACACGGTTTACATCTTAACAAACTAAAGATTGAGGAGTGTCCACTTCAAAGCATGATGCATTGGCATAAAAAAAGACTAGGTTTATCCTAGCCTTTAAATACTTTTTCTATATCTCTTTTATCAAAACCCATTTCTATAAGTTCTTCTTTGGTAAAATCATAATCATCGTGTAGTGTAAAGATTGTGTGTCTAACCCCTTCTTCCTCACATTTAATATCGATTATAGTATTAAATGTCTTTAGCATCTTTTCTTCTAATTTAGTCATTTTCCTTAACACCTACTTTCTATTTTTCTTTTTAATCTTTTTTAATTGCCTTCTTTTTTGAGTTATATTTCTATCCTTATTTCTTGTTTGCTTATAAGGAGGAGTTTGCTCTTTTCTACGTTCTCTATCTTGATATGCTTGTGCCTCACACATTGTATTAGCCACATATAAAGGCATTAGTTTAGTGTATAGGTTTTGCATAATGTAGTTATCTTTGCTCATATTCTAACCTCAACCATTTTATACATTTACAATGTCATATAACTTTTCTAACATGTCTTTAATCTCTTTTGCATCATCTACAAGTTCAGTTGTGCTAGGAACACCTTGAGTTCCACTATGCTTTGCATCAATCCACATATCAACGTGTTCATCAATATCAAAGTTCTCATATTCACTCTTAATAGTGTCAGTCATTTCACTAGGTTTATTACATTCGATCCAATAGTCCTCTCCTGCTGGTGAAGACCAATTAATAGAGGTTTCACTATGAATTGACCATCCTAAATCTTCAATTTGCTTTTTCATTTTTTTAGTTAATTTTGCCATACCTTAATCACCTTTCCTTTATTTACACACTAATTATATCAAAAATAACTCTTAAAGTAAATGTGAGTTGGATATGTCTTACTCATGCTTAACAAACTAAAGATTGAAGTCGATCATGATCGAACCTTCCCATTTTGAGTAAAAGAAAAAGGGCTATTAAGCCCTTAATTTATAAGCACCACGCTTGATATGATATACAATATCTTCTATTCTTGCTTTATTATTATGAGAAGTTCTAGTATCGGTAGTATTACATTTAAACGTATACTCATAATAAATATTTTTAGAACATATTTTAGTAATAGTCAACCAAGAGGTTACAAAGTTCTCGTTCACAACATCATAGGTTTGACCTACTGCTAAATGGTTTCTAATATTTTGCTCTTTCTCTTGTTCAAATTGCCATTCTAAATTTTGAATCTCGCTTTCTAAATTATGATAATTACGTTCAAAGTCATCAATAGGAATTTCTACAAATATCTCTCTAATTAAGTCAGTTAAAATAGTTTCGTGTTCCCACAAACTATTAATAAATGATATACGCCAAATTTGGTCTGGATTTTGTTTTCTTGTATAAGTTCCAATAGTTCCACTAGAAATTGACATTTCATAGTCTTTTTTTCTATCAAAATATACTCTAAAATTACTACCAAAATAATCCTTATCATTTTCTTCATTTACAAAATTAACATCAAGGGTAATTTCAGAAGAATAATAAGAACTAAAATTAACATATATTCTAGTTTTATGGTTTGTAGGATTAAAGCCACTCATTCTAGCAATAATTTTTTCTTCAACTCTTTTTAATAATGCTAGATATTTTTCCTTTACTTGATTTTTTTCCTTTATTAAATTACCCATTTTTTCATTATATTCTTGTTGTGTCATTTGAAATCACCTTACCTCAATAACTTTTAATTTTAATGAATCAAAGAATTTTTCATTATCTATATATAAATAGAAATCTGCATCATCCGTAAGTAAAACCGGTTGATTTTCTCCTGGAAAATAAGATAATCTATATTTAACGCTATTTAAGTTTACTTCTAAATCTTGTCTCACTTTTTCTTCTGAATTTTGAATATCTTTCCATTTAATAATTTTTTTGATAATCATATAATATACCTTTTACCTTTCTTACACACTTATTATATCAAAAATTAGATAGTATCTCAATGGCGAGTGGATATCGCTCCATGTGGTTTAACAAACTAAAGATTGAGGAGGCATGATCAGTCCCACTGTTATCAAGCAAAAATAAAAAACTAGCAGTTTTGCTAGTTTCTTTTAAAATGAATAATCATAATATCTTTCCATTACACCTATTGAGATACTCATTTTGTAATACTTTTTGATTTCTTTGCCCTCTTCTAATTTCTTTCTTTGATTTTCAGTAAGGGCTTTATATTTGGCATATTTATCATCTTTGGTTAATCTTTCAACCCTATACCAGGCATTATATCTTCTTACGATTTCGATTTCTTTTGCTTCAAGATTACTTGAATATTCATAATCTTGGCAATCACTCATTCCGTTAGAATCAGTTCTTTTATAATTCATAGGTCTTATGAAGAAATGTTTTTGATCTATAACCTTTGTCACTTCATAAGGATGTCTATCTGACCAACCATATTCAGTGACACCTACACCTACTGTGATTTCTTTGACGAATTGCTTATTTTCATCACATCTATTATTTAGGCTACCATACCATTTTGACATTTTGATATCCCCCCCTAGTTTTCTTTAACTGATTTTTCAATTACTTCTTCTACTTCATCAACATGAACTAACTCATGGCCGCTAGGGTATAATTTATCTAATGCCTTTTCTATTGATTTAGTAATTTTAATATTATTTTTTTCTAAATGCTCTAATGCTTCAGTATAACTTAATTGGCTCATATTATATTCCTCCTATACTATCTCTTTATATCCATTGTGTGCTACATACACACTTAAATTATTATAGACACCTCGATGAAAGCCTTTTGTTCCAAACTTACCATCTTCATTATAATTATCTATCATATCTAATAATTCTTCTTTACAAAAATTATTGTAGGTATCGCAAATTAATGCTTTTTTATCATTTGCTATAAGCCAACTTTGGTGAACGTGATATCCACTAGGACATACCTCTTCATATATTCCAAAGCCTTCATATTCTTGAACTAATACATATTTTTTTAAGTTTAATTCATCTAGGGTTCCACATTCAAATTTTATTACTCTTTTCATATTTTCACCTTTACCTTTCAATAATATTATATCAAAATTCACGATATTTGTATATTGGAAGTGGATAAAACTGTGCATGGATTTAACAAACTAAAGATCTCAGAAGGAGCAGATGTATCTGCTTGATTTAGCGAAAGAAAAAAGAGACTTTAATTAGTCTCTTTTAATCTTTGAATTTTATATCCACATATACAGCGTGAGTTCTACAATGCTTTCGTGTCATTTTAAATTTATAGTCAAAATCACGTTCAATGCCATACATACCTTTTAGCATTTCTGCGATTTCTTCTTTTGTGATTTGGTCTTCGTTTTGAGAGGTAGTATAAGAGAATTTAAAGTCTTTATTATAAACTTGCAAATTTTCTTTTTCTATAACTATATCAATTCTAATCTTTAATATTTGGTAATCTTCTAAATCTCCACTCATACGATTTGACACATAATTTTGAATTGCACTTTGTGCTGTAGTTTTACTAGTAAACTTATGACAATGTTCTAAATCGGTGTTTGTCATTCTATATTCTGATAATCCCCAACTAAATGTGGGACCATATGTCATATATTCAGTTTTATCTTTATTTGCTACCACATAATATTCCATATTTTTATTCTTGTTCCTTTTCTAGTTTTGAAATTACAGTCTCATAGTATTTTACTTCTTCTTTTGCTAAATCAAGTTTGTGTGTGAGAGTTTCTTTACACGACTGAATAAATTCGTTCTTTTTATTTGGATCTCTTGACCACATTTCTAATATATCTCTACGGAAACGATTTTCATCACTTGCTCCATACCAATATGAACTCTTTTCACCATCTTTATATCCGTGTAATGCAAATCCACATTTAATAACTGTTTCAGGAGTTATAACAACATCAACTACAAGTTGACCATCTTTTAAATCAACTCTACAATTATAAGTATATATTGTAAATTTAGTTCCATTTTCTAATTTTTCAACATTTTCCATATCTTAATCACCTTACCTTTTACACTATAATTATATCACAAACCATATTCTTATTCTACTCACTGTGGATATCCCTTGATAATCTTAACAAACTAAAGATTGCAGATCATGCTTCTGCACAACTGTAGGTTTTGTGAAAATAAAAAAGCACTAAATTAATAGTGCTTTAATTTCTTATGATTTCTCTTTTTGAAATGGTGCTTAACCATTTTCTGACCTCATATTTATTATTTTTATCTACACATTTATTCCCATCTAGCATTTCTTTTCTAAATGCTACATAGCCCTTATAATCTGTTTTATGCCAACCACTATATATGCCTTTAATAAAGTATATAACTTGTTTCAAGGTATCCCCCCCTATTCAAACGCTTTTGAGAATCTTAATAATTTAATGATTTCATCAATATCCGCTGGTAATGGTGCATACACATTATTTTCCCCATTTAGTTCCCCAATAGAACCTTTAGGATATCTATTTGTAACTTCGCCAGTCCAATATTGATAGCCACTTTCAGTATTGTTATTATAAGTTAATTGAATACTCCAAGTGTCAACTTTGCATATGTCAATGTCGTTCATTCTTGAATCACGCCAATTCTTTTCTTTGCCCTCATTACTGAAATATAATGAAGTTTCGCAACACATACCAAATGGTCCATAAATCTCAAAATATTTAAATCCTTTTCTTTTGCATATCTCTTTACATAGTGGTATAAGGATAGTTTCAAATGGTCCTGAATTACCCCACAATTTGCTTTCTCTTTTCTTATGCCACTCTAATTTCTTTTCTAATTTAGAAATGGTTTCCCTTTCTTTTTTTAATATTGCTTTTGCCTTTTCATCATTTTTTAATAAATCTTTAAACTCCATACCTAATCACCTTTTACCTTTCCTTTATTTACATCATAATTATATCAAAAAAAGTTTGATAAATCTACAAACTGTGGATATCTGGTGACCTAACTTAACAAACTAAAGATCTTACATGACGCAGTGCCTCTTCTGGTTCTTGTGACAAAATAAAAGACTAGCCAATGCTAGTCTTCAATGTATGCTACCCCACCACACGGGATTAACTCAAACCTATATACCTCTTTGTCAAAGTCTTCATCTTTTAAATCTTCTTTACGAATAATGTTTTCGCCCTTTCGTATTAAAGTATTGTTTGGATGATTATTTAAGAAATCTCTTAATGTCATACTTATCACCTTTCCTTTGCAATATCATTATATCAAAATTATGCGAATAATTAAATATCTATTGGATAAGTTTGGCTCTACTGAACTCTTTGGCTAAATCTTCAATACTTAATTTTGAATCTTTAAAGATAAATGCTTTTGAATTTGTTTTCTTTGTTTCGGTGAAATATTGGTCTTCTGGTTTTTTGAAAGAAGGCAATTTTTGTTGAAACTCAAATGCTTTTTCGCTCTTATTAGTAATATAAAATGGTTTACCATCATTCAAGTTTGGTAAAACAATTAGTCCACTATCTTGAATATATTTATCAACTAGATATACTAAATCATTTTTAAACTGTTCTTCGGTTTTAGAAGATATATAAGGAACTATGAAAGACATTTCTCTTGTAGGAACTGAATTTATATTTTCTTGATAGCCACCATAACTTGCTCTAAAACCATAACCCATATTTCTTAAATCATTTTCTAATGACTTTGTTGTAGTTGCGTTATATCTATCTATTAAATGCTTATATATGCCACTAGTAGAATCGCAATTAGATCTTTCTAAACTATTTAATTCCTCTTGGGTATAAGGAACTTTATAATTATCTAACTGAGATTTTATATTCTCGATAGTATCTTTTTCAAATTTGCTTCTACAAGCACTTATGATAAATGCACCTTTCTTAAATGTTTCTAGTAATCTACTATAATCATTACTTGAATCTTCAGTATCATCATAAAACTCATAATCATTTAATTTATATAACAATTTATTAAACTGATATTTATTACTCATGCTCACACCTCTTTTATAGGTTGATTATAGCATAAAATTAACCAATGGTATATATTTCATCTTAACAAACTAAAGATTGTGCTACCGAGCAGATGATTCTTCCACATTTTGGGGAAAAGAAAAAGGACTATTTCTAGTCCTTTGTGTTATACTTCTATTTCTTTAATTTGGGCTTGGTAATAAGCAAAACCATAAGTTGAAGATAATGAAATATAATAACTATCTTTGGTTAATTCATCATCATAAAACTCTTTTGAACACTCTTCTTTATCTATTGATTTCTTTAAACCTTGATAGTTATTCTTCAAAATTTCTTGTGCCTCTTCTCGTGTATCACATACAATAGAATTGCCACTATCTAATCCATCACTTTCAATGTGTGAAGCATAAATTATAATATATTTTTTCATATCTTAATCACCTTTCCTTTACGATATTATTATACCACATTTTGCCTACTAATTAAACTCATAGTGGATATCTGAACATTCCCAGAATAATATTTAACAAACTAAAGATGAGACTCGAGCCTCTGAAAAATTCCACGAATCGTGGAAAAGAAAAAAAGGGCTTACCATTGCCCTTTTCTTATTGGTTGATATGCATAACCATTATCACTATAGAAATCATCGTGAATCATATATTCATATCTACTATGTCCTACTTCAAGTAACTTTAAGTATTCATTAGCTTTTAAATCGTGGCAAATGAATCTTACAAAAGTGTCTTTGTTTAAAGTATAAGTTTCATTACCAAAATGCTCATTACTATATCGCATTTTAATTGCTCCACTTTCTCCTGAGATTTCACAAATGCCATTACCTACTAATTCTTTTGGAAAATCATATTCTTGATCGTTAGTGCAACCTACCAATGTAGCACCCCAATATGCCAAGCAATTAGCACATATGTTAATATTCTTTTCCTTTAACTCAATTATCCAACCATCATATGGTCTTTTACAAAAATCACACATATTATAACACCTAACCTTTCTGTATATATTATACCACATTTCATACTGAACTGAAATCGTATTTGGATATCCCCCCCCTATCGCCACGATATTTAACAAACTAAAGATCTACTGTCCACTTCTGTCCCACTGTTTTTAAGGTAACAAAAAAAGATTGGACTACCAAGTCCAACCTATCTTTGCTTTCCTTTCTTCACTTGACATTCGACACACTTGTCTATCTGTAGGTATTTGTTGAATTGCCTTTCTTTCTTCTTTAACTTTTTCATTTAAGACCTTTATAGAATCTTCAACAGTTTCTTCCCATTCAGTACACCACCACGGATAGCATACTCTAATACCACATTCATTGATACATCTAATTAGTAATTCTTTTAGAATAGTTAATTCCTTTTGCATTTCTAGTTTTTCTTGATAATTGTCTAAATAACAATATTCTCTATCAATGCTAATGTAGAAACCATCATAATAGCCACTTTCAACTGAAACCTTATAATACTGAAATCTTCTACTTTCTAATATGCTCTTAACGTTTTCCCAATCTGCCTCAACACACATATCATAGTCTTCTCTTAATCTTTCGATTATATCATCATCACTATAATTCTCTTCATCTAAATCGAACTCTTCTCTACATTCCTTAATTAGTTTATCATCATAATCAAACTCGTTATGATAACCTAAACTACATAAAATCTTGTTTGAACCATAATTTATTGTTCCCATATATCATACCTTACCTTTCCTTATTTGGTACCTTAATTATACCAAAAAAGCATATCTTATTCAACGCACGGTGGATATCTATTCACCCGCTAATCACCCCAAGGTTTACCTGCTTCTGCTTCTCAATCTTTAGTTTGTCAAAAAGAAAGTGGTTATAAAATGGTTATTTTTTGGTTATAACAAACTAAAGATTGAGGAGTGCAGATCTGTGCAAGGATGAAAAATAAAAAAGGGCTTTAAGCCCTAGTTTGTTTATATCTATTTTTGTAAGCATCGCATACTTTGAATTGCTTATAATCACAATTCTCAATATTGACTTTTATGAAAGTTCCTGTTTCGCCACCACCACATAGCATATAATAGTTCTCATAATCATTTCCAACTCTATATACATCGCAACTTGCGTGATGTTTCTTTGCTACCTTATAGAAATCATTAATATTAATATTATTATATGATTTGACATTGAAATCACAAAGGTTAGTCTTTTTAGTAAAGCCACCTAGTATATTACCTACTGCTTCAAACTCAATATCATTATATTTGAATCTTCTATCATAAATAGCATAATGATATGAATAGCCTTTTGTAATAGCCTTTTCAACCTCTTCCCACTCTTCATCAGTTAATGATTTTAAAATTGCTAATTGACCTTTTAATTCTTCAACTGTTTCTTCATCATACTGACCATCTTCTATTTGATATTCAGTATTTTCAATATACATATATCTCATATAATCTACTAGTCCACTAATAGCACCATCTCTATCACTAGCCAACATTTGACCATTAATAGTTTCTACTGAATCGTAGAAATCATCTCCCTCAACATATGCCAACTGATCATCAATTAATAAATGCCATTCATAATATCCTGGCTTCCATTCTATTTTTCTCATACTTAACACCTTTTACCTTTCCTTTATCTACACATTAATTATATCATTTTTTGCGTATTTTATCTAGGTGTATCGGATATTACTCAAAGACGTCACATGTAATTAACAAACTAAAGATTGCACTCCTGAGTAAATGATCATTCCACGTTTTGTGGAATAAAAAAAGAAACCTTATTCGGTTTCTTCTATTATTTCTATTTCATCTTCGGAAGGTATTACTGCTAACCCTCCCCAAGTTCCCCACAATTGACATATTCCATCAACATGGTCTACTTTACCAACTTTACCACTATATTTAGGCTCACCTTTCATATTTATTATTCTAATGGTCTTGCCTACATACTTTTTTTCTAGTTGTTTCTTATAATGGTCATCTCTAAATCTAAATGGATTATTCATAATTTGATACCCCCCTCTAATGTTTTTGAATAGCCTTTCCATTTTTAATAATTATTTTATCATAATCATTCTCTATATCAATGTATAATTCACTCTTATTTTCTAAATATGGTGCGATTTCTTCAAACATATTTATCATTACTGTTTCCCAACCATAACTAGCATTGAACGAACTATCTACCCAATACCAAGTTCCAACTTGTTTATAATTATAATAATCTCCGTGGCTTACAAAGAATATACCTAGTAATTCTTTTAATGTATTTGGTATTTCTTCAATACCATAATCAACCATTTCTTCTTTTGCTCTTTTAATTTTGTCTTGCAAAGTTTTAATAACCTTTTCTTCGCAGTCCTCTTTAATTCTTAATTCTACGTTTACTGAATAACAAGCACTCATAAAATCCACCTTTACCTTTCTTGACTTTATTATATCATATTTTAATATCACATTCTATATCTAGTGGATATAGTCCAAGGTGAACGCTCTGTTTAACAAACTAAAGATGAAATTCGATCCTCCTTGTCCACTGTGCTTATGCCAAATAAAAAAAGTGATAGTTGCCTATCACTTTAAATTATCAACAAATTTAAATATGCTTGTTTCGAAATTATCAAACTCTTCCAAGAATCTTTCCATAGCAAATTCTAAATCTTCGCCTACACCATGAAATTTGCCTTCTTCATCAAGCCATACATCCCACTTGCAAGCACCACCACCCATTTTGCCAATGGCTCCAATTGAGTTCATTGTTGGCATACTACTTGTTCTAGCAGTTCCATCTTTAAATGTGCCATTAAGGTATCTAAAACCAAGTATATGGCTCCAAGCATCACTGAAGAAATCTTTATCAAATGTTGAGTGAGTTTTTAATAATTTATTACTATCTAATGCTTTAATTAAAGAGCATAATTCTTTTACTCTAGGTGCTAACGCTTGAATAGATTGTTTCATTTCTTCTAAATGTTTCTCTTTGTCTATTCTTGCTTGTTCATCCCTTTGTTCTTTTAATATAGCATATTGATTAATTTTTTCTAATCTTGACATTTCATTCATTGTCTTATACCTACCTTTTCTTTATCTAGTATTATTATATCATAAGTTATAGCACATTTCTACATACTGTGGATACTTTAAGTATGCATTTAACAAACTAAAGATCTCAGAAGGAGCAAATGATCAACAGTAAGTTTTGGCAAAAAGAAAACCCCTACTTTTCAGTAGGGGGGGTAGTCCTTATTCTTCTTCTTTTCCAAGTTCTAATAAGTTCTCTAATTTGACATTAAAGCAAGGCACATCAGTATGTGGTTTATCTTTGATAATTCCACGTTCGATTAATTCTTCTTTTGTGATAGGCTCATTATCTAAATAATATTGAGTTTTAGTTCTAACATTTTTTAAAGTTCCTGGGTAGCAACGCACAAGATAACTTGTTTCATTATCTTTTACCTTTTCAATTAATACATTATCAATAACATATTTCTCGCCCTCATTAAGACCTTTGAAATCAGTTCTACCCTCATTGACCTTTAAGTTTCTATAATTCTTATTCATAGAAATTAAAGCGTGGCTCACTTTCTTTACTCTTCCGTTATATTCAACTTTTAGTTTTGGAAATGACTGAAATGTAGCAACAATGTTTTGACCACCTTTTGCTAAATCCTTTAATGTTAATACCTTTTCTACCATAGACATATTTTGTAATTTCATAGTTTTTACCTTTTTTAACCTTTCTACCTCTTTAGGTACTTCCATTATACCATTTTAACCCTACATTCACAATGTGAGTTGGATAATTGTTGGCATACTGTACATGTTCTTAACAAACTAAAGATGCTTTCGCCTCCACTTCGATCAACTGTGGGTTTTGCCAAATAAAAAAGGCTCTATTTTGAGCCTTTTATCTTGGAGTGATTTGTTTATGGTATACTTTATATAACGCACATATAAAGCCATTTAACTCGTCTATACTATGAAATAATGCCTTATAACAGTCTGAACAATCTTTGTCCTTATCTTTAATATCAACTACGAAATATTCATTGCCATAGTGGTAGAATATATAACCATAGCATTCATATTGTTGAGTTTCTTTGTTAAACTCTAACACATCATATGCCAAATTATAAATGTCCTTTGCTCCAAAATTTTTTGCTAATTCAAGAGTTCTTGCTCTATGAAAATCTAAATATGCTTTATCCATTGCCATAATATTGTACCTTACCTTTCTTTACAATATCATTATACCATTTTTAATACGTATTATCTAGTTCGGTTGGATATATGTAACTCATTTTTAACAAACTAAAGATGTCGGAATGAACAGTGGATCCATTTCAGTTTGGGGTGGGGGGTGTAACAAAAAAAGAGTGGCGATTATGCCACTCTATAAATTCCACCACAAGTTCGGTCATATGCAAATTCGATACTACCAATATCATTCATGTCACCACAATACACATTAACGCATTGTAAGTTTTCTTTGAAATCTTCCCAATCGTAATTCCATTCTTCCTTATGGTCACTTACATAGAACATTGAGATTGCTTTGCCAAATTCAGTATGAGTAATTTGAATTAAATAAACTGTTGCGTTGTATTCACTTTCAAATTCAACTACTTTCTCATACATTTTTTGATATTCCTTTTGAGAACGATTTTGTTTTAAATTATAATATACTGCTTTGAATATTGAGCCTTGGTTTTCAAAAATACCAATTTCATTATGCTTGAAAGCCTCGATTGGTGCTTTGAATTTCATTCCATTCTTTGCTAAATATTCTAATCTTTTTAATGCTTCTTCTCTTCTTTCTTCAATAGTTGTTGACATACGAATCACCTTTTATACCTTTCCTTTACACTATAATTATATCATTTTTTAGTATGATTTTAAAGGCTTCTTGGATAACTCAAAGTCTGGGAGGCTGATCATGATCGAATTCAATCTTTAGTTTGTTAATTGGAAGAAGGAGTTACTTACCAGATTAACCTTTAACAAACTAAAGATCTAGAGGCGTCCACCTTGCTCAACTTTGAGTTACAAAAAAAGACTAGGTATTTCTACCTAGTCTAATTCATAGCCTAATTCTTCAATGATTTCTTTTGCTAAATCTTCGCATTTCTTATTTATTTCTTCATCGGTTTTACCTTCCAAGTCTACGCTTATTGTGGCTATTGAAAGCCAATTTGAATTAGTATCTTGAACTGAGATTTCTAACTCCCCTTTAGGTACATTCAATCTCAATGACCAACTTTCAATTTTCTTTTTTTGATTACTCAATTTCATCCACCTCAATTACTCTAACTTCTTCTTCTAATATATCTTTATCAGTTGAATCTAATTTACAATGACAATGTGTTGTATCCATTGCATGAGGGCATTCATAACATATGTCTTCACAATAGTATGTGCATATTCTATCTTTTTCTTCATCAGTTAAATCTTTAATCTTTTTGTATTTTATCATAGTTAATCACACCCTATTTGCTTTTATCTTTCTTCAACCACCAAGTTTTCTTATAGTCCTTTAATTTAAATCTTCTAATATCAATGTCTGCAATATCCATATAATCAATAACTATAATTTCTTTTCTATTTAGATTTACCACTATTTCAAATCTAGCATATCTATCATTTTCAAAATCATCATCAGTATATTCAAGCATACGATTGTTTATTACATCGTATTCGTAAAATTTTTTTATTCCTTTTTCTAATACTTCTAATGGACATTTTACTTCTTCTTCATAATCTTTATATTTTATTAATTCATCACAAATACTATCAAACTCATTATTAGGTATTCCATCATATCTATCATAAGTGTTCTTGTAATTTTCTAATTGCTCTTTTGTCATATTGTCATCACCTTTTCCTTACACTATTATTATATCAAAAATGGCTCAAAATCTCAATGGCGATAGGATATTCACGGTTCATTTTAACAAACTAAAGATGGCACATGACGCAGATGATCATTTGCTTTGGCGCGCAAGTCCAAGAGCATAAAAAAAGAACTGAAACATATTCAGTTCTCTTATAAGTAATATGATGCTTTTTCTACAAACTTATATTCTCGCATATCTAATATCTCTTGTTCGGTCATTTCTTCATCTCTTTGTAAGCCTTCGAAACAACTGATTAATGCATCTATTGTGATTTCTCCACTCTTATCTTCAATGTAGCACCTATGTATATATCTACACACAGTCTCGAATCTACTTGTTATAATGTTATGGTCTACACCAATTGCTATTTCCATTTTAATTATATCTATATCATTCTTCTTTGCTATTTCTAAATAGTCTTTAAATGTCTTTTCCATAAATATTATTCCCCTTTTCTTAAAATCGGACACCAAGATGGCTCTTTTGACATTTTGTCTAACACCTCACGCACTCTTTTTTCTCCTGGTTTTATAATTCCATTTCCTACTATTACTGACATTGCCCAAGTAATATCTTTTCCTCTTTTTGAGGTTTTCATACATTTTGCGTGAGTGCACATTTCATCATCAACTACTATTTTCATATGTGAACAACAATTACAAATCATAGTGTCTTACCTTTTGCCTTTCTTCACAATTTCTATTCTTCATACCTATTGCCCCTTATCTACACTATTATTATATCATTTTTAATACCTATTATCAATTCGGTTTGGATATTGGTTTTGCTCCAGAATAGTACTTAACAAACTCAAGATTGCAGAGGAGAGATCCAAAACAATGGATTATTGTGGCAAAAGAAAAAAGCCTAGTTTTCTAGGCTTTGTAAATTGATTTCCCACGCTTTGCTAATAATTGCATATTGGCAAATTCTAAAATCATGATAATCTAAATCTACTACATAATAATTATCGGTAGTATATAATTTACCTTCATGAAAGCGTTTATGAGCCTTTTTTTCTTCGCCACCGATTACTTCAAGAGAATCATAAGTTTGATATTTAGAATCAAGATTATCAATTTTATCAATTTTATCAATGTTATCAATGTTATTTGTATATAATATCCAATAAGGAGAATAATCATATTTTTCTATTTTTGAGTTTCCGTTATCATCAGTATAAGTGAAAATAACTACTTTGTCTTTTAGAGTGATGTTGTCTAATATTAATTCTCTATATTCACTGTTATCATATTTTCCTTCGAAAATCATATTAGTTAAATTGGCAGAGAAAATATCACCAATATATATAGTTGCGATTACTCCATAATTGGTAGAGTTTATTTCTTCTCTTTTAAACCCTAAATCTTCTAATTTGATTTCAACTTCTAAATCTTGAATATCAGTTGCAGTATTTGTCTTTGCCATATCATTATCACACCCTACTAACATTATCATAAATATTGCTATTACTATTAAACTTAAAACCTTTACTACTTTTTTCATATTATATCATTTCCTTTCCCTTTTTACAATATTATTATACTATATTTGTTGTGCGAATTAAAGCCAACTTGGATATCCGCTGAGCCACCAATGTCAAAGAAGCCCTTGTCCAGATCATTCTTTCAATCTTTAATTTGTTAAAATCGTGAAGTCTCCTTTCACCAGATATCCAGTTAACAAACTAAAGATGTGATGAACCGTCAGATGTATCTGGATGTAAAAAAAGAAGTGAGTTGTCATCTCACTTCTAATTGTATCTTATCATTGTTACATCTAATATTCCAAGTCCCTATTAGTCTATTTGATATAGGACTACTGAAAGTTTCACCTTGTTCATTCTTAATCTCTATTAGGCTTGTTTGATTAGGATTAATCATTATTACACCACTATAATTTTGGTTAATATAAAATCTATGAATATACATTCCAAATGGAGATCCTTTATGAATATTCTTTAATCTCTTTCTTTGGTTAATTGTTAAATAGGCTAAACCCTTAATTGCCATTCTCATCACCTTCACTTTTCTCATTTAAATACTCTATTAATTTATCTTGATATTTATTATAGGCTATACTTAATTCTTCATATCTTAATCTATTCTCAGCTATATCTTTTAGACAACAATATTCTAATTCTTCACCAAGTAAAAAGGCTTCACAATGATTATCTTGATTAAATTTATCAGTTAATTCTTTTATCAGTTCATGCCATTCTTCATTATCGAATTGCATAAGAACGTCATTTCTTATTCTTCTTCGACTTAAATTAAGATTTCTCGAATAATACCATATTGTATCACGCTCATACTTTTTAATCTCAAAATCGAAATTAGACATCAGTTTTCGTATGATATATTCCATACCTTGAGTAAATGTTTCTACTTGATTTTTTAAATGCTCGTAATTGCCTTTTGGTATAGTTACTGAATCTATGACCTTTTCATTGTTATCGCAAAATTCAAGCATAAAAGTTGCAGTGCTATGTTTAGATACCCAACCACCAACAATAAAGTTTAAACTCTTGATTTCTTCAATTCTATTGTCTTTGACATATATATAGCCTTTCATAAATATCACCTACTTTGGTATCTACCTTATTATATCATTAAAAAAGTTATTCCACAACACGCTATGGATAAATCATGATTTTTAACAAACTAAAGATCTCTGCTTACCTTGCTCGATCCGATTTTTGTTCGGTAGGGGGGGGTATAAAAAAAGACACGATTTCTCGTGCCAATTTTTGATTATTCAGTTTTTGGTTTTGGGAAGAACTTGCTATCAACGAACTTTTCAAAGTTTTCTTTTCCACCAAATCTAGTATAAGCATCGATTAATGAGTATGTTTCTAGATCTTCATTAGAGCAACCATAGAACTCTTTTAAGTGATTATGGTATTTAGTCTTGCTACCATATCTAGCATTACCTTCAACAATACTACAACCGATATACTTGTTATAGTTTTCTTCATTACAAGTAGTTTCATAAGTCTTTTTATTAGAATACTTGTAATAAGTGATTTTGTCTTTTTGATAGAACACACCGATAAACTTTTCTTCTTGTGGGAATAAGTCTTCAGTTAATTCGTGTGCTATTCTCTTCTCTTCTTCATTAGAGCCTTTGTCAATAGCACTTACCACCTTTTTAATTGCTTTCATTAAGAATTCTCTTGTAAACATATTTTTCACCTTTTACCTTTCCTATTTACACTTATATTATATCAAAAATTATGTCTATTGTAAATTGAGAGTGGATATTTTTGTTTTTGCTTTTCTCCTATCTCATTACGCTTTTATTATATCATTATATATATAAATTAGCAACGTCGATCGGATAATGCTAATACCCCCCTCTATGTTTTAACAAACTAAAGATCTCGCATGACGCAGTGCCCAACTCCCATTTCAGTCTTTGGTTAAAAATAAAAAGTGATTATTTCTAATCACTTTAATTCTTTTAAATAGTTCTCTATTTCCAACATAGATATTATTTTAGCATTTGCTTTGACTTTAAATGTCTTGATTTGTCTATGTGCGAAATCTCTTATTTCAAAACCTTTTATTCCGTTAGTATAGTCCTTTGTATATTCGTTCTTATACATTTCTAAATCTCTATATAGAGCATTAACTGTATAGACCTTTCTATTGACCTTTACTTCCCAAGAAGCATAACCATCTTTAAAGTATTCTTCATCTCTCTTAAATGGTAAACTTTGAAATTCAATTATTTGGTTAATCATACTACTCACACCTTTCCTTTAAGCAATTTCATTTTATCATATTTAAGACTTTAATTAAAGTTGATGTGGATATTGATTCACCTGGTTCTTCACCTGGTGACATGCCCAATCTTCAGTTTGTTAAGTAATAATTCACCTTGCTTGTGGGTTGGAATTTATCCGTATGCCATTTAGATATTATATCAAATATGATATAATATAAGTGTAAGGAAGGTAGGACAAAATATATGAGAACATTCAAATTACAAGTAAACAACAACCAAGCAGTATTACCAAATGTATTACCACAAATCCAAGTTAATGCAATATTACAAAGAAAAAAATGTGGCTTTATGCACATTGTAGCATATACAAATGCCAAACCATTAATAAGAGCAATTAGAGAAAATATGGACTTAATCAAAATAACTGATAGTATGTATATTAAGAGTGCCAACACAACTATTGTTAATGAAGATTTCACTTTAACAACTAAAATCACTAACAACCATAATCACAAAGCAAAGCATTATTATATTGATAGAAATACCAATAGAGTATATAATGAAGATTATTTAGTAGAGAATAAATATATTAGCAAACCAAATGAAAATGGTAGCCAATGGCGTAAGTTCAAGAGTGAAAACATAATACTTATTAAATAAGGGCGTAATGCCCTTTTTCTTTTGCCCATTAATTTCGCTCCATCTGGATCGATTCTGCAATCTTTAGTTTGTTATAACCAATAACCGTTAGATAACCAGAAAATAACCAAATTATAACCATTTTCCATTTAACAAACTAAAGATTCAACATGACGATCAGTTACTAAAAAAACTAGGCGTTGTTGCCTAGTCTAATATAGTTCTCTTTTGTAATCTTTCTTCTTCTTGATATGTGGTGTGCATATCTCTTTCACAATAGCAAGTAATAGTGTCTTTATGCTTTTCCCAATAGTTTAGTAGCATTTTATCAAAATGAGCCAATGCCTTACCCACTACCTTATTTACCATTTCAGTTTCTTTATCGGTTAATTGCCTTACTATATCGCCTTTATTTGAGGTTTCTAATGTATGGTAGGTCAAGTTATCATTCTCGATATTTACCACTCTTCTTAGCCAATATTCGGTTGATATAGTTAGGTTAGGGTTTCTCTTGTGGTGGTAGTCAGTAAAGGTTTCAAAGGTTAATTCAGGTATATCGGTATATTCTTGATAAAACATAAAGTTAGACAATGGTTTCCTATATATATTTTTAACAAAATAAAGATTGTCCGAAGTCTTGAACAAGATCAGTTTCTTTATCAGTTCAGTATATGTTGGACTTCCATAGATACTTTCGATTATGCCTTTGGAATATCTCTTATCAAGTTCTCTATATCTTTCAGTAGCCTTTGTTATAATCTTCATACTATCACCTTTCCTAATGCCTATTATATTACATTTAGTATCTTTAACGCAATACCATTTAACAAATTAAAGATTGCGATGTTTCAGATGTGACCTCCATAAATTTCTCAAAGCAAATAAAAAAGGCGATTTCACAATCACCTTTCCTATGAATAAAATAAATGTATATGTAAAGCATAGACTAGAATCGAATAAGAAAAAGTTCTCTTCTTATCTACACTTATATTATATCATTTGATTAATCAGTTCACAACACACATTGGATATCCCTTCATAATTTTTAACAAACTAAAGATTTGGCAAATCTGATCGCTCACCATTATCTTCAAGGCAAAATAAAAGACTAGGCTAAACCTAGTCTAATACATAATTGCATTTCTTTTGTATATAGTCAAATGTTAAGTTTTCCAAATCAGTATCAACAGTTATGCCACACAAGTTATCAAGTGTATCAATGAAATCACTCATTATCTCATTAACTCTTTCGTGAACTTCAACTATTACATTAACTACTTCATTAACATCATCAGTGCATTCGCCATTCTCACTTAATCCTTCGATAAACAAGTAATACTTATCATTCAAGTTATGTTCTATTGTAGGCGAATATTCTTCTTTCATCTTTTCTAAAATTGTCATATCTTTTACCTTACCTTTCCTTTACATTATTATTATATCATAAATTGCCACTTATCTCAATTCGCTTTGGATTATCAAAGTTTACCTTTTAACAAACTAAAGATCTCCTGCTCACCTTGCTCTTGTTGGCGTAAGCCAAATAGGGCATAAAAAAAGACTAGGGGGGTATCCCTAGTCGAAGACCATTATTCTTGACCTATTGAATTGTGTTACCATATCATCACCTGTATAGTGCTCTAATATGTATTTTTGCATATCTCTTGGGCTTTCTTCAATACATTCGCCTACTGCCTTTGCAAATCTTTCCATATTCTCTAATGTCTCTTTTTCATTAAGTGGTGCACAACCTAATACATACTTGGCTTCCATAACTTCACTTATTATCATTCCTGTATGGAAACCTTTTAATCCGTGTTGTAAAGCATACATATCGCTATTACACCAAATTGTAATTGTTTCTTTTGATGCAAGTAATTTACCATAAGCGTGATTTATTGGTGTGTAAATTAATCCGTGTGGTGTTCCGTGTCCTAACATTATTATTCTATCGTGTTCTTCAATAGCCTTTCTTAAATTGCTATCAGTTAAATCTTCTCTATCACTAATAACATCATAGTCCTTATCTTTATATATTAACTTTAAGAAATCAGTTGACCTATCGCTAGGATGTATAACTAATGTTTTACTCATATCTAATCACCTTTCCTTTACACTATAATTATATCATATTTAGGTGTATTATTCTATGGCGTTTGGATATTCCAATTGGGAGCCAAAACCGAACACCCATCTGGATCGATTCTGCAATCTTGAGTTTGTTAAAATCATGTACACTTCTTTCACCGGAATAGTATTTAACAAACTCAAGATTGCAGAGGAGCGATCGATGAACAGTTTTGGTTAGGCATAAAAAAAAGACTAGGTTTACCTAGCCTTATCTTCTTGGTATTGTTATTCCGTTATCGTTCGCAGTTCGCATAATTACTTGAAATGCACCACACCCTAATTTAGGCATATTTATAATTCCAACTTGAGTTCTATCTATTAAGTCTTGAATTGTTACTATACCATTTCGTTTAAGTAAGTTTCCAACTCTTGTTTGGTGTCTTTCACCCATTAAGTCTATAAACTTATCTATACTATCTTCGTTTGTGATAGTGTGTTGTTCATTGATATATATTGGCTCTTCTTTTTCTACTAGATTTAATAATGGTTTAATATCATAGGTTTCCATCTTTGTTCCATCACTTAAATATATTGTAGCACTCTTTTTATTACAATATTCTAAAATATAAACTCTTTCAATAGTATCAGTATTGATAATATAGTTATTTACTCTTATAAACTTTGCCATAATTTTATACCTTACCTTTCTTATCTACACTTATATTATATCACAATTTCTTATCTTAATCTATGGCATTTGGATATTTGAATTGAAAGTTGGGAGTTGAGTTTTTGCTCCCAACCACACGCATCCTGATCGTCATCTGCAATCTTTAATTTGTTAAATTCATTAGCGAAGGTCATACTGTTAATCTTCTGGAATTCCAGTTAACAAACTCAAGATTGAATTCACCGATCAGGAAATTTTGGGTTGAACCAAGTCGATTTATCGGGTATACTACTATAAAAGGAAGTGGAATACTTTGTATATCTTTGAAGAACTCCAAAATGAGTTAAATCAATTAGTTGGAAGTGAACTTACCGACATTAGTATAATTGCCAAAATTAAAACCATTTTTAACAAACTAAAGATTCATTCGGTGAACAGTTTGTTGAGTCCTTTTGCCAAAGTCGATAATGGCTACATTACAAATTGTGAAGTTGAAATCAATGATAAGCACTATCTAATTTACCTTACCTTCATAGGCAAAAAGAAGAGCAGTAAGATTAATATTAGGTCAGTAGACATTGGTAGGGAATTCTTATTCTAATTCTCATCACCGGAAATACACTTAACAAACTAAAGATTCGACATGACGATCACTTCACCATTATCTTCGACTAAAATAAAAAAGCGAGTTTAATACTCGCTTCTTATTTTCCAACTTTTACTTTCCGTTGAGTTAATACATTTATTCATTTCATTCACATTGACATAACCTTTAGGTATTCCGAAATCTCCGTTAGTATCTTCTTTGATTACCAAGTATTGTTCCCCAAGAGGTGTTAATGTATGAACCAATGTAGCACCATTCTTTAACTCTTTCTTTGCTTCGTTAATGTTAATCTCATTCATTTCCATTAAGGCTTTTATATATTCGTTTCTTGTCATATTGTTTTACCTTTCCTATCTACACTTATATTATATCACAAATTATATAATATATCTATGCCAAGTGGATATCGGTTATGAATTCCATAGCATTTAACAAATTAAAGATTGGGTGAATCGATCGCCAATTTGCTTCTTGCCCAATACCGAATTCTATGGTATAATATTAGTGTCAAGAAGGTTCAAGTTTGTTTTTGACATTAGATAATGACTCCAAGGGAAAAGCCAAACCATTCCGATTTGGCTTTTTCTCTTTGCCAGAAAGTTTCCTGGTGTGACCCGCTTCACCGTCAATCTTTAATTTGTTAACTGAATATCTGGAAAAGGAAGTCTGAAACCTTTTAACAAACTAAAGATTGAATTCGTCTTCCAGATGCTCCAACTTCCTTACCGTTATCTTATTAGGCAGTTCAGACAATAAGTTCTTAATAGTAGACCAATTCTTTGCTCTCTCGATTTGCTTGTGACACCAAATGGCATACTTCATATCTTTCCAAGTTGAACACCATACAATGAATAAGCACTCTTTGTCTTTGTAATACATATAGTTCTTAATTTCAGTTTGTGTTAATGTCATTGTATAGGTAATACCCAATGCTTGATTGCATTTGCGTAATGATGTTAATCTAACCTGTGGACTTGATAGTTCATTCAGTTTATCTTCCATTTCTTCTTCTAATAAAAGTTCACGATATTCTTTATCTAATTCCATATCATTCATCTCCGATCCCGATCGTCATGTGCAATCTTTAATTTGTTAAGATGTGACGAATTCATCAATAGTATACTTCATATTCCGAAAAAATTCAAAAGGAGAATGATCGTCTGCTCACTCCTCAATCTTTAATTTGTTAAGTCTAATAGCGAAGGCAAAGAAAAAAGCCTATCGCTAGGCTCAAAAAGATAATTCTTTTTTGTTAGACAAAACTATGACAACAAAAATGCCAAAAAACAAACAAGAGTAGATATATGAATTAAGCACCAGCAAATTATGCTTATCTCTTATCTACACTTATATTATACATTAAAACTTTATCAAACTCAATATTTGTTGGATAAACATTTCATTATGTTTAACAAATTAAAGATTGAAAAGATGGAACAAGAAAGGCTTCAAGTAAAAAATTTGGTAAGACATATTGTCTTTTTGATTTCATCAGTATATAATATAAATAAGGTAAGGCACGAATATTACCTTTACCTTTCTATGAATATATATGTTATACAATTCTAAAATATCAAAAAAATTTATCGTGTCTTATCTACCTAATGTTTCTTTACTTGAAGGCAAACCATATTTGGTTTGTCTTTTTGTTTTGTGGGGAACAAACAGTTTTCCTGATCACATCTTTCCAATCTTTAATTTGTTAAGTATATATCACCGTCTAACTATGTGGTATACTAGTTGTAGAAAGGACTGATACTATGAAACAAGACTACATTAAGTTAAAAGATTACCCATTCCATTATATTCCGTTTAATTGGCTTATTTGCTTAAAGGTGTGTAATGGAGACAAGCAGTTAATGTTAGGCGTTAAATGGGATGTTTTAAATGGTATAGAAGTATTTCCATGCAAAGAGAGTTTGCTAGAATCTAATGTTATTAGTGTGAACACTCAATTCGACATTATGGAAATCATCACAGACTGGCAAGGTTCATCTCCCAATCTTTAATTTGTTAAGCATGTATCACCGTCTAGTTCCTTATCCGACTTGCGTTGTGAATTATATATAAATATGATATAATATAGGTGTAAGGAAAAGGTGATTAGATATGTTTGATAATGTAATAGCAAAGACTAATGTTAATTTTGAAAATCGTAGTGCAAGTGGACTTTTATGTAAGTCAATGGTTAAAAGTAAAATTATAAGATTTGATAAAGATAGTAGATGGGAAGATACAATATTCTCATTTGAACCTCATATTAAAGATGATTGTAATAATAAAATTAGACTTGTTGTTTTACAAGTGCTATTAGCAAGCACCACAGGTTATATTGTTGAGTGTATTACCGAAAAGGATTATAATGAAGAGTTGGGAATAAAGCAAGAATAGGTTTGGCATAGTCCAAGCCTTTTTTATTTGGCAAAACCCACAGTGGTTCATTTGCTCCGTGCTCAATCTTCAGTTTGTTAAATATTATAGCGAAGATGGTCAAAAGAAAAAGGCACCTTCCAAACGAAGGTGTCTTTTTGCAAGAAAGGTATAGGTTGATGATAAAGATAGGCTTGGAAACACCGTATCTTCACATATAGTATAGCACTTTGGTTTCACTTTGGCAATAGGCAAGTGGGAAAACTTCAAATCCAGATTTGTTCAGATCATCACCTCAATCTTGAGTTTGTTAAGTGCCTACAGACTTCCAAGTTTGTGGTAAAGCCAGACTTGTTCAGATCATGACGGCAATCTTTAATTTGTTAAACTATACAAACTGTGATTTCACCAGATATCCAGTTAACAAACTAAAGATCCAATGTCCAATAAAAAATTTAAATCTTTTCCGGTATTGGTTATAGGCTAAAAAGGGCAAAATAGGCATATTCCAAACCAACGTTTTGTTAACTTTTTTCCGAAAAAACCGCTTTTTTGACATATGGCCTATTTTTTCGGTCGCGCCTTATGCTTTTTCTATTTTTGCCATATCGCAACCGCCCTCCATATAAAACATCTACACCTTCATTATATCACGCCCTCGCGTGCACTCATGTATAGAATTATCTACACCTCTATTGTATCAACCGCTCCTTCTCGATTTTATTTACACCCTTATTATATCATTCCAGCCCTCGCACTAGCGTGCTCTAATCGCCTACAAGTAGGCTCTATGGATTATTTACACCCTCGTTATATCACTTTGTCCTTCTTCCCTCTCACGCGCGCCCACGCGCGTAGAAGGGATAGATAGGGTGCCATGGGCGGATCCAGTATAGAAACATTTACACCATTATTATATCATATTTAGAAAAATGTTAATATATACTTAAATGTATATATGTATTAAACTTATGGTATCAAAAGAAAAGAAGGAGATTAGATAAATATGGCAAATTTTAAACAAGACAACGTGAAGAGATTTATAGAGAATATATCAAAAGAAGTAGCAGATAATGCATATAATGGTGGAGGCGAAGATAGTCCTAAATTATATATTACAAAAGCCTCAGGAACTATCACAGTATCTGTCGGTTCTCAAGTTTTGCAACCAGTTGGCACAGAAGAATTTGATGGTACTACTTGCGACGTATACACTCTAAATAAAGGTGATTCTATAACTATTGATGTGAAGGTGAATAGTTCACCTAGTGGATTGGTTATTTCAGATATTGTGTGGTATGCAGAAGGACACTTTGCACATCATGAATGGGTTAATCAAGATACCGAATATGATTTTGATATAAACAATATTGATTCAAATTGCTATGTGAGAATTGATATTGTAAGATAGTTTTAGTAGGCAATAATTTTGCCTACTTTTTTCTTTTCTCTCTCTCGCGTACGCGCGTAGAAGAACAAAAAATATCGACATATACTTATATATATATATATATATATTAAACTTGTGTTATCAAAAGAAAAGAAGGAGATTTAGATAATATGGCTAACAGAGATTTTAAGAAGATTGAAAGAATAATTAAAGATTTCAGTTTAAATATTGATGAAGGTTCTGATAGTAAATTAGAAGATGTTTGCGAGGTGTCTCCTACAACTGAAACTCAAACTATTTTACCAACAGAAGGATTTGATGGTTTTAAAAAAGTTGAAGTAGATGCAGTAAATGCAGAAATTGATAGTAATATTACTGCTGAAAATATTAAAAAAGACGTCACTATTTTAGGTGTAACTGGATTATATGAGGCGCCAACTATTCCAGAATACGAAGGTAATTATGAAGTCACAGAAAATAATATAACTTTAGCAACTACTGGAAAACAATTAACTGATGATATTACAGTTAATATTGAAATTCCAGAGAATCCATTAGATAATGCTACAGTAGGTAGATTATATGAAGTGGTAGAAAACTCTGGTGAAAAGTCATTATCTGAAACTGATGATCAAACTGCATACTACTATTATTGGGATAGCGAAGAGTATGAGTATTTACTTCGAAAAACATATTTGGAAGATAGTACAGCATTAATATATTTTGACGGTAATATGAATAAATATTCATTAAATTATGATTCATGGTATCATTATGTTTCAGACAGTGGCACTTCATTTTCTGAATATACTTTTGAGTATGAAACATTATATTATTATAATGATTATGGAACTTTTGACCAAGTTAAAGATGAACGAGATAATGCATTGGAAGAAAGTGAAATGTACATGTATGAGGGCATGAGTTCTTTTACAAAAGTTAAAGATGATGATAATAACTCATTAGTTAGCGAAGGTGTGTATGCATACGAAGGAAATGCTTGGTTCAATAAATTAGATACTGATAAATACTATTTTATTGATAGTTCTGGTGCAACAAGCCTAGATATGACTAGGGGTGAAGTTTACTATGTTGATGGAAACGGAGCAGTACAATATACTTCAGTTAGTGGTTCTGGATTATATGAATATGATGGTGAAGGTGGTTTCACAAGCAGTGAGTATTCATCTTGGTATCATGTAAATGATTGTGGAGGCTATGAAAAAGTAGAATTTGAGTCTTCAGATGCTTCTCCATATTACTATTATGTTGATGCGTATAGTTATTGTTCATTTGAATTACATGAAGGTTTATGTGATATAACTATAGATAGTGGTATTCCAATTCAAACACCGCTTAATCTAAACAACAATGCTTTATATATTCATGAAACATATGATGATTTTACATTAGTTGAATTACCTGCAGAAGGAGTAGAAACATCAATTGTTGTGGATGGTATTACATATAAATTATCTAGACCTGCTTCTGAGTAATGCCTATGAAGTATTATGTTAGAACGACATTAGAAAGAGAACTAAATGATTCGTATTCCCAAGTGGAATACGACATTTTGGTTGACAAGGATAGACAACCAATTAAAAGTTTTATAAAGCAATTGAGATTAATTTCTGATGACAACGCAGTATTAATGGAAGACGATATTATACTTTGTAAAGACTTTAAGGAAAAGATAGAAAAAGTTATATCAGAGCACCCAAATGATGTAATTAACTTTTTTCAAGATCCATTTAATTGGTTTGAATCACATTATACTCAAAGTTTTAGATGGAATCAGTGCACATATTATCCAAAAGGTTTGGGAAAGAGAATTGCAGATGAAATGGAAAAGATTTATAATAATGCAATAAATTCACATTTGCAATATGACTCAATTGAAAGAATGGCGTTAAATCGTCTAGATTTGATTTTCTATGTATATCGCCCATGTTTAGTTCAACATATAGATTATTCTAGTTTGATACAAGAGCCTGGAGTAACATGTAGACGAACACTATATTTTGAAGATTATCTTTTGGAATTAGGCATTTCATATGATGAAGCATATAAAAAAGAAAACCTAAAGAAATTACAAAGCATGCGACAATCTCATTTTCAAAAAATAAAATGAACTAGGTAGAAATGCCTAGTTCTTTTTTTACTTTTTTTCTCTCTCAGTCCGCTTTGCGGACTAGAAGAGATACCGTGCGCGATCTATATGTGAAACATTTACACATATATTATATCACTCCCTCCCTCACCTAATATAAATATATTCGCATGCATATCCGTACGCGTACGCGCGCACGAGCCTATTTTCTCTCACGAGGCTTCGCCTCGTAGAAGAAAAAATGTGAGGAATGCTTATATATAATTATATATATGGACTATTATGTGAATATAAAATATAAAAAGGAGAATTTTGACTATGGCAAATAGAGATTTTAGAAAGATTGAAAGAATTATGAAAGATTTCAGTCAAAATATTGGCGGTAGCGGTTCTGGTGGAGGAATGGCTATGGTTAATACTCTTCCAGAGGTTGGTAGAGAAGATACACTTTATAAATTACCTAATGGTAATGTATATTCATGGAGTAGAGTTGTAGAGAAAGAATTAGTTCCGGTATATAAACCAGTTAAGGTGGGAGATACAGTTACATTAAACTACAACGTGATTGCAGAAGACCTAGCTGCTTTTACTGGTAATGGCGAAAAAGACAATATTGATGAACTTATACCCAATTGGACATACGAAGAAGGAAAGCGCACAGTATATCGTTTCGTAAGGGCACAATATCCAGGAGGTGAATCGCCTGAATCTTATAGTGTGGAGTTTATTTTTGGTGATTCTGGAAAGTCTGAGAGTGCTTCTTATTTCTGGGAAGGCGAACCATCATCTCAAGATACAGTTTCATTGACCAAAAACAACTTCCCGCCTTTTATTAGAGCAGTTTCTTTTGAAATCACACAAGATTTTGTAGACACGTTAGCAGAGCATAATGTAGATATAAATGAATTGGCATTTATGTTTGCAGGTCTTGAAGTAGATCACTATGAAACAGTTGAACATGTCATATTTGAAGGATATACTAAGTTAAATGGTTCATACTTAATTGATATGACAAAACTTGATGGTAGTGATATAGATTTAGATAATTTATATTATGATGCACAAGAAATCTATTCGAATATTTTAAGGGGTGCAGAAGTGACAACTCTTAGTGACGATAGTGATATGAAAACCCTTCAAAAAGTGGATCGCATAGAAGCATATACAGATTCTTGGAGAAAAACTCCAGACATTCCACAAATGAAATTATATTATTCTGATGGAAATCAATGCCTTCACATAGTATTATATTCTAATTATCTAAATACTATAACTGGTCAAGAATTAATTGACAATTATGGTATTTGGAACGAAAACGGATATATGGGATGTAATGCAGTATTAGGTGAACCACAAATTACAGAAGAGCAAGCATCTGAAATTATAGACGTCCCTGTAAAAGATGGTAAATTTGCTTCTATGTTAGAAGGATTAATTTATTTAACTTCAGTTAAAAAAGGCGATCAATATGAAATAAGATATACTGATACTACTCGTAAGGATAGTAAAGATTTATTACTTGGAACAGTAAGCGATTTGAAAATAATGACAATATTCGAATCTTTAAGAGGTGCTGAAGTATTAGTGTCTGGTGAGCCTATAAACGGAAGTATTAATTTAACTAAAGAATATAAGGTGTCTACTATTATTGAATTCTCAAATGGAACTCAAATTACATGTAAATTCAATGAAGGCATGTTTAATGATTGCTTCTATCCAAATCCATACGCACCTAACGTAGTAAAGGGTAAGTTCTTTAATGATATAATAAATGTAGATTTTCCAGAAGATGCTACCGTAAGTGTAAGAACTGCAAATGTATTTAATTTTATAGGAGATTACCTTGCAGAAAAAGGCATTTCAGATGAACCATTAAGTAGTGGCATCATAGTAAAAATGTTCAGCGAAGAATTACAATATAGATTAGAATTTATTCCTGGTGAAGATAATTGGTCTAAGATTTATGCTTCTTGGAAAAACTCTTCTGAAACCAAACTTGGTGAGGAACAACAGGATTTCACTTATAATGCAGACTGGTCAAGTGTTCATATGATAGACGTCCCTAATGAATTCGACGAAACAAAAGATTATTCAACTGCACTTATAGCAACACTAAGCGATGGAAGCACTATCGAAGTGCCTACTACAATGCAGTTCTGGGAGTATTTATTTGATATTAATTGGCCAGCATAAAAATCAATTTTTTAATCCCCTCTCTTAACCGAGAGGGTTTTTCTTTTCTTCCTTCTCTCACTGGCGCAAGCGCCAGTAGAAGAAGTGAATTAAATTTTTATCCATAAACTATTCCCTTTTAAATCAAAGTATGATAAGATATTAGTGCAGAAAGAAAAAGGAGATTAGATAAATATGGAATTAAAACTTACAGAAATTGAAGAAAAGAATTTGCTTGATGAAGCAAATAAAACAAAAGAAGAAGAAAAGAAGGAGCCTAAGAGTAAAGAACAAGAAGAATTTGAATTGATTATTCAAAAAAGAATCACTAAAAGAATTAAAAGATTTCAAGATACTCTTGGAGAAATTTTAGGAAATGAATTTGAATTTATTGTAGCAGGAAATTCATTAAATAAAGATATTCCAAATGATTATGATTTGTATGCGAATGGAAATTTTGAATTCGATTTTGATGCAATTGAAAAGCAAATTAAAGATGATGAACTTGGTGAAGTCTTAGATGAAACAAGAAATGCATTAACTGTTAAAATTGATGATATAGTAGTTCAATTTTGCAAATATAAGAAGGATACATTAGAGAAATTAGTTGATTCATTTGATTTTGCACATATTCAAATTGGAGCATTATTTAAAATTGAAGACTATGAGAATACTTTTGAAGAAAGAACTGAACATAGAGCAATATTTAAGAAAATGTATGCTTCTAAGAATTGGACTAAGGCAAAACTTTATGAAACAACATTCTATACTGAACCAGAATTAGAGGATTCATATCCATTAAGCAGTTTAATAAGAGTATTTAAATATCAAGAAAGAGGCACATTTGGAGACTCGACATATACATTGGCCGTTTTAAAGATTTTAAATCAAATTCTTAAAAGAGGCTATAAGACTTATGATGATTTTAAGGATCAGTTAAGCGCAGTTGATTTAATGGTATTAAATAAGGATGAAGGTGATGCCGCTTGGAGATTATATCAGACATGTGCTAGTTTGAATTTAGTCAAGGAATCAGAAGTTCCGGAAGATGAACAAAGAGATTAATTAGTATTCCTCTACTGCACTAGCGTGCAGTGAGGGAAAAGGTGTAGGTGAAGTGTATGCTTGATAGAATTGGTGAAAGAAAGCAAATGAATTGCGGTCTTTGGTGTGAATGTGTAAGGTATAATACACATAAAGACTGCGATTTTAAATTTGATAATGGTGTGATTGTGACTAATAGATATTGGAAGCAATTTTCTGATGGAACATTGATTACACCAGAACTTAAAAAGAAGATGTTCGAAAGAAATATATCCGCAAAACAAAAGAATGCTGCTGATAAATATTTAAATAAAATATATGAAACAGACTATGGTATGACATATAAGGTTGTTGAATATGTTGATAATTTAAATATTATAGTTGAGTTCAATAATGGATGTAGAAGAAAGGTTACTCAAAGATTAGTAGGGAATAAAGGCCTTTTATGTCCTAACGTTCATATTTATTATAATATCGAAAAAAAGACTAGGAAAATTGTTGAGATTGGCGAAAAGGTGATGCAAAAATGCGGTCATGTTGCAGAACTTGTGAAATTTGAGTCTGGTAAGAAATGTTGGGTTAAATTTGCTAATGGATGCACTAAAACAATTGAATATAAATATTTCTTAAATGGAGAAGTTCCATATATGGAAAAGAGAACTATTCAAACTGGAGATAAATTCACATTGGATAACGGACAAATAATTGAAATCATAAATAAAAATGGTAGAATATGTGAAGTTAGGTTTCCAAACGGAAATACAAGAAAGATTATGAGTAGATATTTGAAGGATGGAATACATTTAGAAGAAGTAGGAATTACAAAATATTCAGATGAACTTATCGGAAAAGAATATGCAACATCATGTGGACTAAAATGCAGAATTTTAGGTAAGGATGGTAAAAGCGTTAGAATTGAATATGAGGATGGTCGAATTAGAGATAAAGTCTTATTAACTTCAATATTCCATTGTAAACTTTCCTATCCTGGATTTAGAAACTATCGAAGAACTAAATTCTATAACTATATAATACAAAGAGCCTTTGAATATAATAATGATATATATTATAAAGTCTTTAATAAGGATGAGCCAATAGCAATTATGACACTTCATGAGATATTAGAACAAGAAGGCTTACTAAAATGGTAAGAGACTAAATTTTAGTCTCTTTTTTTATGGTGTGCTTATATATATATATATATATGGACTACACTTTAAGCATAAAAAGGAGTGATTTTAAGATGGCAAATCGTGATTTTAAGAAAATAGAGAGAATTATGAAAGACTTTAGCCAAAATATTGGTGGCGATTCTTCTAAAGGCGGTATGATTTTAGTAAAGGAATTGCCAGAAGTCGGTAAAGAAGATATTCTTTATAAAACACCAGATGGCAAAATTTGGTCTTGTATTAATACTACTGAAACTAAAACTATATGTGATTTAGAGGTAGGTAAGAGTTTTAAGTTAAATTCGGAAATTGAACTTAGTGATTTTCAACAATTTTTCAATAAATATAATGACTGTAGTTTTGAATTTAAGGATGATGGAGAGAAATATACACATTTTGAAGTTCGTGAAGGTTTAATTCCTGAACAAGATATACATCTAAATCTTATAGAATATATTGAGGATACTGATGAAGAATCCTATATTGCAAGTTTTACGGTTCCTGAAGGATACACACAAGAAAAAGTTGCAATAACATTAGATTTATTTACTGAAATTCCTTTAGTTACAATTACTCAAACTTTTGTAGACCAAGTTCAAAATGCAGATGCAGAACTTATAGAATTTGCATTCTTATTTAAGGGTGGTTCACATACTGAAACAACTACTATTTCTACTTGGTCTGAAGTAGGTAGTTCAGGAGGTAGCGGAGGAATTCAATATGTAAATATAGTAAACCTAGATAGAACCACTGGTCTAGTTACATTAGACAAAACTAATGAAGAAATAGTGGAAGCATTAAAGTCTGGACTAGTTGAAATGAAATATAGTACTGACTCAAGTGTTCGTTATGGTATTATAGTTAGTTTTAGTTATGTAGATGGAAAAATTCATTTTGATTATGATAATAGCATTATACCTAATGGTGAACTTAACTATGATGAAGAAACAGGAGAATGGAATTGGTCACCACTTGAGTAATAATTTCTTGTATAATACTTATGTAAGTAGGGTAATACTTAACTAAGCA
>Ga0247608_10000637_pt1 | contig 54416 bp, 52 predicted proteins | sample 176DNAGHGlowgp2_FD_193490 | JGI IMG/M metagenome (GOLD analysis project Ga0247608, IMG submission 193490) | Sheep rumen microbial communities from Palmerston North, Manawatu-Wanganui, New Zealand - 1766 DNA GHGlow gp2 | ecosystem: Host-associated > Mammals > Digestive system > Stomach > Rumen ... | reverse complement strand
ACCGCCTGGTGGTGCCTGAGTACTCTGGTACTGTGAAGATCAACGGTAATGTCATGTACCCCAACACCGTGGCTTACAGCAAGGGTAAGAGCTACAAGTGGTATATCAACGAGGCAGGTGGTTATGGCAATGGTGCCAAGCGCTCCAAGGCCTTCATCCTCTACCAGAACGGTAAGGTCTCCAAGGCCTCCAAGGGTAAGGTGGAGCCCGGTTGTGAGATTATCATCCCCAACAAGACGCGCTCTGCCAACGACAATATCAGCATGATAGCTAACCTCGGAACCTCGCTCGCTACGATGGTTACCATGATCGCTACGGTTACCAACTTGATTAAGAGCTTCTAATATGAGCGAAGAGATAAAGAAATTGCCAGCAGAAAAGTATTCTGTAGATTTCAAGGCCATCTGGAAATCCATTAAGAATTATCGGAAGTTGTACTATATCATTTTGCCAATTACATTTGTAGTTGCTTTTGTGATAGCCAAGTCACTTCCCAATAATTACACGTGTAGGATCCTGTTGGCCCCAGAGATTGGTGGAAACAACCAGGGGATGAGTAGTTTGGCATCTTTGGCTTCTTCTTTTGGCATAAACATAGGAGAAAATAATCAAAGCGGGAACGCCATCAGACCTTCTGTGTATCCCCAGTTAACACAGAGTGTAGATTTCAAGACCTCTCTTTTCCCTGTAAAAGTCAGGAAGAAAGGCCAAAAGGAATCTATGACCTACTATGATTATCTCAAGAATGAGTGGAAATATCCTTGGTGGTCACATTTCTTCGGTTTAATGGCTCCTGCCAAGCAGAAGGACACTATTGTCAATAAGTTTGAACTGACAGGTGAACAGGCTTATATTATGGGCATGATAAATAAGAATGTGACTTGTGCTATCGACTTAAAAACGTTCTTGATAACCATTCAGGTTGTAGAACAGGACCCTTATGTGGCTGCCTTGTTGGCGGATTCTGTTAAGACTCGTTTACAGGATTTTATCACTGAATATAAAACCAATAAGGCTCGTCGTGATTTGGAATATGCGGAAACACTCTATAAACAAGCTAAGAAGGACTATGAACATGCCCGGAGGCTTTTTGTGGAGTATGCTGATGCCAATCAGGATATATCTTTATTGACAGCCAGACAGAAACAGACAGATTTGGAGAACGAGATGCAATTGCAGTATAACAACTTCCTTGCCATTAGTGCACAGTTGTTGACGGCAAAGGCAAAGGTACAGGAAGTCACTCCTGCCTTTACCCCGCTCCAGTCTGCGACGGTTCCTCTTGGCCCCTCAGGTCCTAGAAGAGGGCAGATCGTTCTTTTATGGGTATTCCTTGCCACTTTGTTCATAACTATCTATGTGTTATACAAAGATAAACACCTGAAACCCCTGTTAGGCTTGAAATAATTTGTTTTAGTGATGGCAAAAACAGTATATTTGGGCATGATAGGTGACATCATGCATCCGGGATTAATCAATATCATCAATCAAGGTGCCAAGTATGGCAATGTAATGATTGGTCTATTTACAGACAAGGCGATAGCTACACATAAGCGCTTGCCTTATCTGACTTATGAGCAGCGAAAAAATGTCATAGAGAATATCAAGGGGGTTTCATCCATTGTCCCTCAGGATGAATGGAGTTATGTACCCAATCTCTTGAAGTATAAACCAGATTTTATCATCCATGGTGATGACTGGCAGCAGGGACCAGACAAGTATATTCGTGATGAGGTTTTCAAGGTCATGGATAAACTTGGAGGCGAAGTGATAGAGATCCCCTATACCAAAGGCATCTCTGCCTCAGGCTTGAAGGAAGAGATCGACTCGTTAGGAGTTACTCCACAGGCCCGTCTGGCTTCATTGCGAAGACTGATCACAGCCAAACCGGTTGTCCGTATCTTAGAGTCTCATAGTGGCTTGACAGGTCTGATAGTAGAGCATACCTCTGTTGAAGTGAATGGCCAGCACCGTGAGTTCGACGGCATGTGGGCTTCATCTCTGACAGACTCTACCTCGAAAGGCAAACCCGACATTGAGGCCGTCGACCTGACCACTCGTCTGCATGACCTCAATGATACGCTGGAAGTAACCACCAAGCCAGTCATTTACGATGGTGATACAGGTGGCAAGCTGGAGCATTTCGTCTTTACGGTACGCACCTTGGAACGTTTGGGTATTTCTGCCGTCATTATTGAGGACAAGGTCGGCTTGAAGCAGAATTCCCTTTTTGGAACAGATGCTATCCAGACCCAGGATACCATCGAAGGCTTCTGCAATAAGATCAAGGCCGGTAAGGAGGCCCAGATCACACGCGACTTTATGATCATCTCCCGGTGTGAGTCTCTGATTGCAGGAAAGCCTGTCGAGGACGCCTTGGAGCGTTGTCATGCTTATGTGGCAGCAGGTGCTGATGGTGTGATGATCCATTCCAAGAACAAGAGTGGTGAGGATATCAAGGAGTTCTGCTTGCGTTTCCGTGAGAAGGATCCTCATACGCCTATTGTGGCTGTACCTACCACTTATAATCAGTTTACGGAAGAGGAGTTGGCATCGTGGGGCATCAACATCGTCATCTATGCCAACCACATGTTGCGCAGTGCTTATCCCGCTATGGTGAAATGCGCTGAGCGTATTCTGGAAACGTCCCGCAGTTTGGAGGCCTCTGATGAGTATTGCATGCCCATCAAACAGATACTGAATCTGATTCCGGGAACAAGGAAAGGGTAATTAGTAGATTGAAAATTGAAAGTTGAAAATTGAAAGTTATGATTTCTCCGAAATTCTTTTATGATACATTAGCCAACTGTGGTATTGATTTCTATGCGGGCGTACCTGATTCTTTATTGAAAAATCTCTGTGCCTACATCACTGACCATGCAGATGCTGACCATAATATCATTGCAGCCAATGAAGGCGGCGCTATGGGCCTGGCTGCAGGACATTACCTGGCAACCGGCCATATCCCCGTTGTCTACATGCAGAACTCAGGGGAGGGTAATATCATCAACCCCCTGGCTTCTCTGACTGATCCTGATGTCTATAACATACCTGTGTTGCTGGTCATTGGATGGCGTGGCAAACCAGGTGTTCATGACGAGCCCCAGCATGTGAAACAAGGCAAGGTGACAACCGGCCTGCTGAATGTGATGGGTATTGATTATACTGTTCTCTCCAAAGAAGAGGATAAGGCTGAGGCCCAGATTCGGAAGGCTGTGGCCCATATGCAGGCCACCAGACAGTGTTACGCCCTGGTGATTGAGAAAGACACCTTCGAAAACTATCAACTAAATTCTCAATCTTCAATCTTCAATCTTCAATTAAGTAGAGAGGAGGCTATCCAGACGGTAGCAGCCGCCCTGGGCGAAAAGGATTGTATCGTCAGCACCACTGGCATGATTTCCCGTGAACTCTTTGAGTATCGCACAGCAAAGAACGAGGGCCATGAGCGCGACTTCCTGACGGTAGGTTCCATGGGACATGCCTCCCAGATAGCCCTTGGCATCGCCTTGGCAAAGTCAGACCGCCGTGTCTGGTGTTTCGACGGCGATGGTGCTACCATTATGCACATGGGCAGTATGGCCATCGTTGCCAGCAAGGCACCCAAGAACTATGTTCATGTCGTGTTCAATAACGGTGCCCACGACTCTGTAGGAGGCCAGCCCACCGTCGGACTCAAGATAGACCTCCCCGCTGTGGCGAAGGCAGTAGGCTACAAAACTGTTTACAGTGTTGATAATAAGGAAAAGTTGGAGGAGATTCTTTCAATTTTCAATTCTCAATTCTCAATTTTTGACGCCCCTGTCTTTTTAGAAGTCAAAGTCAAGAAAGGTAATCGCAAGGATCTGGGCAGACCTACTACCACCCCCATCCAGAATAAAGAAGCGTTAATGGAATTCTTAAGCAAATAAAAATGAACCCTGTTAAAAGAAATATTTTACTGAACCCAGGTCCGGCTACTACGACGGATACGGTTAAATATGCTCAGGTTGTTCCAGACATCTGTCCTCGTGAACAAGAGTTTGCAGGCTTGATGAAGGGCCTGCGTTCCGACTTGTTGAAAGTTGTGCATGCTCCGGAAGACCAATATACTACAGTCCTCTTCTGTGGCTCAGGTACCATCAATATTGACATATGTATCAATTCTCTCGTCCCAGAGGGCAAGAAGGTGCTGGTGGTTAATAACGGTGCCTATAATACCCGTGCAGTAGAGGTCTGTCAGATGTATCATATCCCTCATATTGACCTGAAGAGCAGTGTGTTTGAGCAACCTGATCTGGCTGATGTCGAAAAGGCTCTGAAAGAGAATCCTGATGTGGCAGTGGTCTATTGCTGTCATCATGAGACAGGTACGGGCGTGCTGAATCCCATCCGGGAGATAGGTGCTTTGGCTCATCAGTATGGTGCCATCTTTGTGAGCGATACAACCTCTTCATTGGGAATGATTCCCCTGGATGTTGTTAAAGACAATGTGGATTTCTGCATGGCTTCTGCCCAGAAGGGTCTGATGGCCATGTCTGGTTTGTCTTTTATTATCGGTAGGACAGATATCATCAAGGCCTCTAAGAACTATCCCACGCGCTCTTATTATTGTAATCTCTACCTCCAGTATGAGTATTTTGAGAAGACCGGTGAGATGCACTTTACGCCTCCTGTACAGACCATCTATGCCACCATTCAGGCTTTGAAGGAATACTTCGAAGTAGGTGAGAAAGCAAAGTTTGCCCGCCATCGTAGAGTTTATGAAGCTCTTCATAAGGGTGTTGCAGAATTGGGTCTCCATACAGTGATTGATCCAAAGATCGAGTCTGGTTTGGTGGTGTCGGTGAAATATCCCGATGATCCTAACTGGAGTTTTGAGAAGGTACATGATTACTGTTATGAAAGGGGTTTCACCATCTATCCTGGTAAGATAAGCACCACCAATACATTCCGTTTGTGCGCCTTGGGAACTATTGACGTGAAGGATATTGAGGATTTCTTCGTGGTGTTGCGTGAGGCTATGAAGGCCCATCAGATTCAGATTCCTGCCATCTACAAATGATATGGTAACAACAGCAGTGATCATGGCAGCAGGCTTGGGCAGTCGTTTTGGTAAGATGACTGAGACCATGCCCAAGGGTTTCATTGAGGTGGGTGGCCAGTCCATGGTTGTCCGTTCCATAGAGACCTTGGTAGCCTGTGGTATTCAGCGTATCATTATTGGTACGGGCTATAAGAAAGAGGCTTATGAGACTTTAAGAGAGAAGTTTCCTCAGATTGAGTGTGTGTTCAGTCCCCGCTATGCAGAGACCAACAGCATGTACACCCTGTGGAATTGTCGTGAGGTGATAGGTGATGATGATTTCCTTTTGTTGGAGTCGGATATCATCTATAGCAGGAATGCTATTACGGAGTTGCAAGAGAATGTGCATCCGGATATGATGCTCATCACCCCGGTCACCAAATTCCAGGATCAGTATTATGTAGAGTATGATGGTGATGGTATCCTGACACGCTGCTCTACCACGAGATCTGAGATTGACGCCAAAGGGGAGCTGGTAGGTATTCACAAGTTGTCTTCACCATTCTATCATCAGATGTGTGTCGCTTATGAGAGCATCGTGACAGAAAAGCCCAAATTAGGCTATGAGTATCAGCTCCTCTGGATGTCTCAGCATGTATGTCCTGTATACGTACTGAATTCTTCTGATGTGAAATGGTATGAAATAGACGACGAGCAGGATTTGGCATACGCAGAAAAGAAGATAGTCAATTTCTTATAAGACAGATATATAGAGGACAGTTCTTTATGAGTGACAATTCTCGGTTAACCAAGAATACTCTTTTTTTATATATCAGAATGCTTGTGGTGATGGCTATATCACTGTATACAAGCAGAATTGTACTCAAAAACCTTGGTATATCAGATTATGGATTGTATAACGTTGTAGGAAGTATTGCAGCCATGTTTACTTTCTTAAACACGGCCATGAACTCCTCAACACAACGTTATCTGTCTCTGGCTGTTGGTCGGAATGATGCCCAACAGTTACACAAGATCTTCAATGTCAGTATTGTTATTCATGCCATCATCGGAATAGTCATTGTACTCGCATGCGAAATCTTCGGGTCGTGGTTCATCTATCATAAGATGGTCATCCCCGAAGGCAGGGAGATGGCTGTTCTCTGGACTTTCCAATTATCTTTGTTGGCTGCCTTCATCACCATCATCATGGTTCCCTATGATGCATTGGTGATCTCTAGGGAGCGCATGAGTGCTTTTGCGTATATCTCTATTTTTGATGTCTTATTCAAGTTGTTTGTGGCCTATGTCATCTCTGTCGTCAGTTTTGATCGTCTGGTCTTCTACGCTATCTTGATTGTCTTATCGCAGTTAATCGTCGCATTGATATACGGCACTTATTGTAAACGTCATTTTCAGGAATGCTCATTTAAGTTCTATCGTTTCGACAGCCTTTATAAAGAGATGACGGTCTTTGCGTCCTGGGGGTTGTTGGGACATATCTCATACATCATTAATACGGCTGCCCAGAATATGATGCTGAACGTGTTTTTCTCTCCCGTTATCAATGCAGCCAGAGGCGTGGCCTTGAGCGTTTCAAATGCTGTGGGTAGCTTCAGCTTTAATTTCCAGACGGCTGTGTCTCCTCAGATCACGAAGTCCTATGCGGTGGGGAATAACGACAGGCTCTTCGCCCTGATATTCAATAGTTCTCGTTTCTCTTTGTATTTGCTGTGGTTGTTTTCACTCCCCATCATGCTTTGCATGAAAGAGATTTTGAATATCTGGTTGGTCGAAGTGCCGGATTATACGACCATCTTTCTCGCATTGGTGTTGATCTTTAATTTAATGGAGTCAGGTGCCAACCCGTTGAATATGGCCATCAGGGCAAAGGGGAAGATCAAATTCCCCGAACTGGTCGGGGGCATCATATTAATCATGAATTTCCCGTTGTCCTATATCGCCCTGTCTCTTGGATATGGTCCGCAGTCCGTCTTTGTGATTATGATTATCTGTGGCATGGCCTGCCAAATCAATAGGATCTATTTTGCGAGCAAGTATTTGCAGCTGTCTGTCTCCGATTATATGATCAAGGTCGTCACGCATCCTTTGTTCGTGCTGTTGGTGTCTGCCATTGCTCCTTACGTCTTTTCCAGACATTGTCAGATAGAGACACCCTTGCTCTATATTATCGCCGTAACGGCAGTATCGGTTCTGTCGGTCCTTTTATCCGTCTATTATTTAGGGTTGGATAAGGTAGAACGGCTGTATGTCATCAGTGTCATTAAAAGCCGGTTGTCAAGATGATCGTCAATGTCTCTGGTTTTGGCTGGTCTGGCGCAGGCGCTGTTCATGACCTCCTTCGTGAGTATAGTGATGCAGAGTTCCTGGCTGTTGATTGGAGGAATGTCGACCTGGAGTTTACGCTGTTATGGGAGCCTGATGGCATTCGTGATTTGGAGTATAAGCTCTGTCAGAAGCATAACAGTTTTGGAGACTCAAATACGGCAATCAAACGATTTCTCCGTTTGGTGAAGGCCCAGAACAAGACCTCTTTTCTCCATTATGATACCCAGTTTAATGGTGAGTATGAGGCTATCTGCAGACGTTATATTGAGAATTTGGTCCAGTTTCGTTTTAAGGGACGTACCTTTGAGGAGGTGATGTATCCCGATATGAAGGAGAGGGTTCTGGGATGTTATAATCAGGTGGTCGCCCGACTGTTGGGTAACCATATTGTCCGGAATGTCTTTCATCAGGATCTCTCGCATCATCTGACACATCCTCACTTGAACACGATTTATGTGTCCTACAATCCGGCATTCTTTTTGGAGAGGACGCAGGATCTGATGGAGGAGCTCCTCTCTTACTCACGTCGCGAGAGGTCATTCCCGTTGATTACCGATGAGCTTTTCCCGCCCGATAGTCCGCAGGATTATTTTAAATATGTCAAAGAGCCGGCCAAGTGTATTGTCGTCAGACGGGATCCGCGCGATCTTTATCTTCTGGCCAAACAGACCTATCATTCAGAGATACCCATCCCCAGTGAGACGGTCGATGATTTTATCATGTTTTATAAGACTATGATAGAAGATACCAAGGTGAACGATCATGAGTCAATCCTGAATATTGACTATGAGGATCTGATCTATCAGTATGACACTACCCGACGGCGCATAGAAGAGTTCGTAGGCATCAGCAGCCATGCCCGTAAGCATGCGTTCTTCAATCCCCAACAGTCCATCAACAACACGCAGCTGTTCCATCTCTATGACGGCTATGATAAGGAGATCCAGAAGATAGCCGCTCTGCTTCCTGGGTCTTTATACCCTTTTGAGAAGTGTCAGCAGTTGGGAAAGGACAGACATCAGATTTTTTAGCAAATGAAGAAGATCTCAGTTCTGATCATAACGTATAACCAGGAAGAGGTCATCAGGCGTACCTTGGATTCTGCCCTTCAGCAGTTGGATGGGGGACTGTACCAGATTGTCATCAATGACGACTGCTCCAAAGATGAGACCTGGAACATTCTCCAGGCATATGCATCCCAATACCCTGAGGTGGTCAAACCCTACCGTAACAACACAAACAAGGGCATCTATGGCAATGCCTGGGAACTGTATGCCCATCGGGGCGATGCCGATTTTTTCATGTTCTTAGATGGTGACGACATCTTATGTCCAGGCTTGTTTGCCAGAGTCCAGTCCTATATTGACCAAAACAAGGTTGACACGACTTGTTCGATGGGCATCTATTTTGATTGGAAATCCATCAGTCCCAGTCATGAAGAGAAGGTTTACCGTCAGGATATCGTGAAATGGTCGGGCGATCACCCCTTTAGCTTGGCCGTTCGTGGCCATGTCTGCTTTCGGGGTGCCATCTTCTCAAAAACAGTTCTGGATGCTTATGAGCCGGTGGTTCTGGATAAGGGCTTGAACCTGGCTGAGGCGATGTATGACTTCCAGGGTATCCGACTGGCAGAGAAGAGCTGTTATATTCCTTTTGTCGGGTCTGCCTATTATTCGAATATAGGCGTATCCACTTCTTTAACGTCAGATACGGCTTATTATAATGAAGAGGATGTGGCCCGATGGGATTATTTCATAGCCCACTATGCCAGGAATACAAAGGACAGGAATTGGATGAAGGCTTGTCGGTCTAGAACCCTGTGCAAGATGAAGTTCTCTGTTTCGGAGTATGCCAGGATGTGTGTCTATTATATAAGAGGTGTAGCCTGGTATGACTTAAGACCCCGGAAGGTGCTCAATTTCCTGTTGCTGAGGGGATACGCCATGTATCTTTATTGATGAGAGAAAGGGTTCTGTTTATTGATGTGGTGAAGATCTTGGCAATGATTTGCGTCGTAGGTCTGCATACCTTGGCAGGTGTCCCCTTCCTCTATGCCACATGCAGTATGGCCATTCCCTTGTTTTTTATGGCCACAGGATATCTGATGTACGACAGGGATTACTCATGGCCCTATATCCTGAGGAAGCTCTTCCGTATCGTCCAGTATGTGGTGATAGCCAATCTGGTTTATTGGCTCATCGTCTGGATAGGAGGGGGGACCGTTGATGTCGCATCCGCGCTGGCTGGACTCTCTATATGGGGGGAACCTCCCTTCTGGCATTTCTGGTTCTTCGGCTCTTTGCTCATGGTATATATGGTTTTCCCGTTGTTGAAGAAATACAAGAGCAGTCATCTGACTGTTCTGTTAGCGCTCTTCCTCGTATTACAGGTCATCTTCTTATTCAACCTGTCACTCCATGGCGACGCTCCTTTTGAAATCACGATTCCTCAGGTGCTCCGCTTATATACATGGGTGTTTTACTGCCTCTTGGGAGGTGTCATGAAAGCCTTCATGCATCGTCTGCCCTCTGTCAGACTATGGCATGTGCTTTGTCTGTTCCTCCTCAACGGTCTTTTCCAGTATTTGTTGACGCCTTATGTGAATGATATCAGATGTGAGTTCTTCTATGTCTCTTTTGCTGTGGTGATTTGTTGTGTTGTGATCTTTAAATATATCTCGCAGTATGACTATGATCGCGAACCTGTCAGGAGATTCATCTCTGAACTGTCATGTTTGTTCTTGCCGGTCTTTACGATCCACATCTTCCTGATCAATCCTGTGTTTGACATGGTTCAGCCTTCTGTCGGACTGTTGACAAGGCCTGTCAGTTGGCCCATAGTAACATTGATATCTATACTGATATCGTATCTCTTAATGCATATTAAGTACTTCAATTCATTGATAAGAATATGAGTCGGGTTAAAATTTTAGTGGCGTGTCATAAGCCTGACACTGTATACCATGATGAGGTCTACACGCCTATACATGTGGGACGGGCCATCTCCAGATACAAGGACGAGATGTCGGATATGATTGGTGACGACACTGGTGTCCATATCAGCGAGAAGAATCCCTTTTATAGTGAGTTGACCGCCCAGTATTGGGGATGGAAGAACCTGAAGGATGTCGATTATATTGGCCTTTGTCATTATCGGCGTTATTTCCAGACCAAGGTGACACCAGAGAATGTGGATCAGCTGTTGGGCACCCACGATGATGTCATGCTTGTTCATCCGCTTTATGAACGTAACAGTGTGGCCAATCGTTTGCGCCTGGCAACATGTACGGAGGATGTCTATATCTTCTACCTCTGTTTTGTCAAGCTTTTCCCGGAGTATAAGTCGTTGGCATTGGAGTATTTGAGGGGAAACAAGGTCGTTCCCTATAATATGTTTGTGATGAAGAAGTCTCTCTTTGATGATTTCGCCTCCTGGCAGTTCGCTGTCCTTCAGGAGATGGAGCATTATGTGAAACTGCCTGGCTATACCCGATGCCGACGTCTCTATGGTTATGTGTCTGAAATCATGTTACCGCTCTATTGTCAGCACAAAGGGTTGAAGGTCAGATACGATGATTGGGTACCGATGGTGGGTGAGAAAGCGGAGGTCAGTCCATTCAAGAGAAGCGTCATGGATATGTTGAAGAGAGGCCTCTATCATATATGGAATGATGTGGGAATCCCTGATTTGGCAGCTTTAAGAGATGGTTTGAAGGCCGACCAGATAATGATTTGAACGTTGATATGAATAGATTCCGTTATCAGCTGTTTCGTATCCCCAGATTCCTGAAGCAGGTGTTTTATCGTCACTATAACCGTTTTTGGTTCTCTATGATTGGAATCAAATATGGCAAAAACCTGCAGGTATATAATAAGGTGTATGTCTGTGGCTTTGGTCAGGTGCAGATTGGCGATGATTTCAAGTTCCACTCCGGTGATTGCCTCAACCCCGTCTTTCGGAATATCCGTGGCGCCTTTTATCTGGGCACCTCCAAGGCCCGTATTGAGATTGGCGACCGTGTAGGGCTTAGTTCGGTGTGCCTATGGGCTAACGACCGGATCACCATCGGTCATGATGTCAATATCGGTGGTGATACGCTGATTATGGATAATGATGCCCATCCGATGGATTACGCACAACGAAGGCGCTTGCCAGAGAACCCAAACCGTTCTGTCGTCCCAGCCATTCCAGTTGTGATAGACGACGATGTGTGGATAGGTGCCCGTTGTATTATTTTAAAAGGGGTGCATATAGGAGCCCGTTCTGTGATTGCCGCAGGTAGTGTCGTGACAAAAGATATCCCTGCCGACTGTGTGGCAGGTGGCAATCCTTGTAAAGTAATCAGGCATGGATTATAAGAATATTATTAATACACTGGTCTTAAACGGCCCCCTGTTCTTCTTCTGCTTTGCAGCCCTGTTGGGCATCAGGTTCGGCAGTGAAGAAGAAGGCGGCGCAGGCATCTCGTATAAGTTGTATATGAGTATCCTGCTGCTTTTGGGCTCACTGGTCTTCCTCCGGGATTTCTGGAATCGCCGGGTCTATAACATCAGGGAGGTCCTTCCTTTGGCAGTCCTCATCATCTATATGATAGATGGCTATGTGCAGGGCTATGCCACCAACCTTGTCTATCTGAAGATGGTATGTTTCTCCTTCCCTGCCACATGTCTTGCCTTGAATATGAAGGAGCATGACGCCTTGGCTCAAATGATGAAGTGGCTGGATCTATTCCTGCCATTATTCGCCTTGTCATTTGTGAGGATGGTCATCAATATTTATCTGAGCCGACTGGAAGGAGAGGGAACTTATGATCAGAATGCCTCCTACATGATTGCATTCTGTTTCCTGATTGCCCTTTTCTCTTTGCGCTATAATGACTATTATCCTAAGTTTTCTTTCTTGGATAAGAAATGGTTCAGGATATTTAAATACTGCTTGTTCCCATATTTAATCGTCATGGCCTTCTTTGCAGGAGGTCGCGGTGCCTTTGTCACCATTATGGTGGGTTTGCTCTTCAATATTGATTTACTGAAGAAGCTAAGTAGGCAGACCATCAAGAAGATTCTTCTAGGGCTCTTTTTCGGAATCATATTAATCATTGTTTTCATTGCTTGGTTCGATAAGAGTGGAGAAATCACGGAGTTTTTCCTGTTAAGTGCCCAGAGAATCACGGCTTTGGTGGATTTCCAGAATATGGATACAAGTAATGCGACATCAGGTCGTGATGAACTGTATGCTGATGCCCTGCGTTATTTTTCAGAGAGTCCCGTCTATGGCTTTGGGTTGTGGGCCTATCTTTTTAAGATTGAGATGTTCCCTCATAATATTTTTCTGGAGGTCATGTTGCAGGGTGGACTTCTCTTTTTGACGTTGTTTTTCTTCCTTTTAATGATGGCCTACGGCAAGTATAGGAAGATGTTGTTGCTGGATAAATCCCAGATATTCCTGATGCCTTTCGCCATTTATGCGTTTACACTCCTTCTATTTTCCAGTTCATATATATTTGAGCCGCTATTCTGGTTCGTACTGGCGTATATATACAATTTCAGCTTCCCTGAGGAACAACTGGCCGACAACGGATGAAGACCTATTTGATCCATACGCCAATCATTAGCGGTCATCAGTTGGAGTATCTGCACCATTTATATCTGGGTGCTCTGGAACGGCCGTCCGACAAGTTTTTCTTTGTCGTCCCAAGCCGGTTTACCGTCGACTCTGCCAAACTCGATTGGCCAGAGGCAGACAACATCCAGATCGTGGTGATGAATCCGGAAGATGAGGTGCCTTCAGACTGTGGTCTGTTGTCCAAGGGCTGGCGCAACGCGAAGACCATCCGGAGATATGTCCGTCAGTATCATGCGACTGATGTGGTGGTCATCACGTTGATGGAGTATCTGCCCTTTCTGCCGTTCTTCCTCCCTAGGCGTGTCCGGGTCTGTGGTATCATCTACAGGATCTATTTATATGAGTGGCGCCATGAGTCTCGCCTGATGAGATGGCAGGATGCGTTCAAGTATTTCCTCTTGAGTCGCTTCAGGGTGTTCCATCGTGTCCTCATGTGCAACGATTCTGCTTCGGCACATTACTTCAATCGCCTTTTCCATACCACCAAGTTCAGGTATATGCCCGATCCGGTGGGGGCTCTGCCAGATTATCAGGGTCGTGACATCCGTGAAGAACTGGGTATCTCCCGGTCAGAGAAGGTGTTCCTGCACCCGGGCAGTATGTACGGCTATAAGAATACCTTGGGCATCCTGAGAGCCTTGTGCCTGATGGATGAGAAGCGTGCCGACAAACCTGTCGTCATCTTTGCAGGTCAGGTCCGTGATGGCATCAGGGAGGAGTTCAACCGGTTATATCAGAAGGCCTCCAGCCATGGGCGTCTGTTTCTCCTTCAAGGCTATTTGCCTTTTGAGCGGATGGCTGATCTCTTCGTCACCTGCGATTATGTCCTGATTCCTTATTCCGTAAAGGGTCAGAGCAGTGGCATCGTTGGCCATGCAGCCTATTATGGGAAACCTGTGGTAGCCGTCAAAGGGGGCGTGATCGGTAAGATGGTTCGTCAGTGGCAACTGGGTTATCTGTTGGAGGATGATTCCGAGACCTCTATCTGCCGTTTCCTTGACGAAGCCCTTGACCGGATGCCAGTCAGTACGGTGGGGAATACATACGCAGAGGAACATACGATCCAAAAATTCTATCATACAGTTTTCGACGATTAATAAAAGTAACATATGAACGATATTAAAATTTGTGTCATTGGCCTGGGATATGTAGGACTTCCTTTGGCAAGGTTGTTCTCCACGAAGTATCCAACCATCGGTTTTGATATGAACCAGGCTCGTGTCGATGCCCTGAATGGGGGGCATGATGCTACCCTGGAGGTGTCTGATGAGTTACTTCAGACGGCTTTGAAGAATGGGTTCCGTTGTACGACGGTTCTGGACGATATCAGGGACTGTAATTTCTACGTGGTGGCTGTTCCCACCCCTGTTGATGAGAACAACCGGCCCGACCTGAAACCGCTCTGGGGAGCCAGTGAGACGGTGGGCCAGGTCATCTCCAAAGGGGATATCGTGGTCTATGAGTCTACGGTCTATCCCGGTGTCACCGAAGAGGAGTGCTTGCCAGTGGTGGAGCGTGTGAGTGGTCTGAAGTATAATCAGGACTTTTATGCAGGCTATTCTCCCGAACGTATCAACCCGGGTGATAAGCTGCATACGGTGGAGAAGATCAAGAAGGTGACATCAGGCTCCACCCCCGAGGTGGCCGATATCGTGGATGGTGTCTATAATTCTGTCTTGGTGAACGGCACTCATAAGGCGCCTTCCATCAAGGTGGCCGAGGCTTCCAAGATTATAGAGAACTCCCAGCGCGATGTGAATATCGCCTTTATGAACGAGCTGGCCAAGATCTTCAATGCCATGGGCATCGATACCCATGATGTCATCGAGGCAGCCTCCAGTAAATGGAATTTCATCAAACTGAGTCCGGGATTGGTAGGAGGTCATTGCATCAGTGTGGATCCCTATTACCTCATTCAGAAGGCGCAGGTCTATGGTGTCTTACCTCGTATCATGAGCAATGCCCGTCGTCTGAATGATGGTATGGGAGCTTATGTGGCCGATCAGACCATCAAACTGATGAATAAGAAGGGCGTTCTGGTGAAGGATGCCAGGATCTTGCTGTTGGGCATCACCTTCAAGGAGAACTGTCCCGATATCCGCAACACGAAAATCGTCGATGTCTACCATACCCTTTCTGAGTATACCAGTCATATCACGGTCTATGATCCATGGGCAGATGCCAGTCGTGTGAAGCATGAGTATGGTATTGATGTCGTGAACCAGTTGCCCGCTGGCCCATATGATGCTGTCATCTTAGGCGTGGCCCATCAGGAGTTCCTGAACCTGGATGTCCGCTCCCTGACCACCCCGCAGGGTGTGGTCTATGATGTGAAGGGTGTACTGGACCGCTCCATCATTGATGGCAGACTCTGACATGAAGAAAGTCCTGCTTGTCACCAACATCTATCCTAACAATGATCCTTCCTATGGGGGGACCAAGGTGTGCCATACGTTTACTACCGAGTGGCACAAAATGGGATATGATGTCAGGGTGGTGCATATAGAGTCGCTGTTCCCACGTCCCTATTATTGGGTGGGACGGTTCCTGTATAAGATGATTCAGGCCAGGACCGGTTTCGTTGCTTATGTCCATACACCGCGAAAGAATATCCGTTATGAGGTGGATGGCATCCCTGTATTGTTCGTCCCCATCCCCAAATACAGACCGCACACCTCTCCTTCACAGGCCAACATGCTGAAGGCTTGTTCCTGGGTTTGTGAACAATTGGATCAGGAGGATTTCGTGCCCGATATCATCACGGGTCATTTCGTCTTGCCCCAGTTGGAGATGATCCATCTGTTGAAACAGCACTATCCCTCTGCCACGACCTGTCTGGTCCTTCATGGTGAGAGCCATGCCATTCCGGATCGTTACCCCGGGCGATACGAGTCCCTGATGGCTTCTGTCGATGTCTGGGGCTTCCGTTCTCAGGCTTTCATGGATGATTTCAACAACCGTTTTGGCAGATATCCCAGAGAGTTCCTCTGTCTGTCTGGTATCCCGGAGAAGTATCTTTCCACCAGTCGGAAGACGGTTCCCGACCAGGTGTCGAGGTTTATCTTCGTCGGCAGTCTTTATGAACTGAAGAATGTGGATATAACGATCCGTGCCCTTCATCAGGCGTTAGGCGACGCCCCCTATATCTTTGATATTGTGGGTGATGGGGCAGAGAACAACCGGTTACATCAGCTGGTGGATGCCTTAGGTGTGAACGACAAGGTTATCTTCCATGGCAGGAAAAGCCGTGATGAGGCGCAGAAGCTGATGGAAAAGGCTGATTGTTTTGTGATGGTCAGCTCCCGCGAGGCTTTTGGCCTGGTATATGTGGAGGCCATGGCCAAGGGATTGCTGGTCGTTGGTACCCAAGGCCAAGGCATTGATGGCGTTGTGAAGGATGGTGTCAATGGCTTCCTCTGTGGTGCTAAAGATGTGGATGCCTTGGCTATCGTCATCAAGAAGATGGTGACCATGCCGAAAGCAGAGCGACAGCGTATGTCCGATTTGTCGATAGAGACAGCCCAGGGCCTGACCGACAGGAAGGTGGCTGAGGCTTATTTGAAAGGGATCACCGGATGAGCATCGTACGCAGACTTTACAACGACTTCTTCCGACCTTCGAAAGAGGCTGATTATGAACAGATCTTACGAACGGCCCGCGAGGCAGGCTATGAGTTCCATACGGTGCTGTCCTTTGAGGATGTGATTGCCCAAGGTCGGGAAGCCGGCAAGAAATACTTGATCCTGCGTCGTGACATCGATACCGCCGATTTCGGCATCCTTCGTAAGATGTTGGCCCTCGAACAGCAGTATGGTGCCAGGTGTACCTATTATTTCCGATGGAACACCATGAACATCGCCCTCATGCATGAGATCGCAAATGCTGGCGGTGAGGCTTCCTACCATTATGAGGAGATCGCCTCCTATTGCTACCGTCATCATATCAAGACCCATGATGAGATGATGCCCCACCTGGAGGACATCCGCAATTTGTTTATAAGCCAATATCAGAGCTTTAAGGACATGACGAAACAGCCTTGTCTGACGGTGGCTTCCCATGGCGATTTCGTGAATATCATGGTCGGGTGCCCTAATCTGGTCTTGATGGACGATCGTGTACGTCAGTCCTGCGGTATCATCCGTGAGGCCTATGATGCAGAACATATGGACCTGCTCACCTGTAGGATTGCAGACCAGAAGGAGGGGGATTCTTTTACAGGGAAAGCCCTGTCAGCGTTGCGTAGTGGAGAGCCTGTTTTGGAATTGTTAACGCATCCCCGGCAGTGGAATTCCCCGGTATGGGTGAATTTGAAAGAAGAAATCAGCCGTCTTTACCGAGGGCTATATATGAAATTATGAACGGACCACAGATTATCAATCTCCCCAAGTTCCTGGATGCACGGGGGAACCTGTCTTTTATAGAACAGGAGAAGCATATCCCGTTTGTCATCAAACGGGCTTATTGGATTTATGATGTTCCAGGAGGCGAGTGCCGTGGCGGCCATGCTTATCGGAATAATGAGGAGTTTATCATCTCTTTATCAGGCAGCTTCGATGTGGTATTGAATGATGGGACGGAGAGGAAGGTCTTTTCCTTGAACCGCTCTTACCATGGCCTGTATGTCCCCAAGGGCTTATGGCGCGAGATGGAGAACTTCTCTACCAATTCTCTGGCACTGATCTTGTCTTCTACCGATTACGATGCCCACGATTATATCCGTGATTATGATGAGTTCCTAAAACTGAAGAGGAATGGAGAAATATAGTGTCAATGACTGTTCGGTGTTGGACTTGAACAAACACCATAGCGACCGCAAGGGTAACCTCACGGTGGTACAGAATGGCGTTACCGTGCCTTTCGATATCAAGCGTGTCTATTATTTATATGATGTCCCTGGGGGGGAGAGCCGTGGCTCCCATGCCCATCGTGAACTGAGCCAGCTGATCGTGGCTGCCAGTGGCAGCTTCAGGGTGGTGCTCGACGATGGCACTGCCAAAAGGGCTTTTGTCTTGAACCGCCCCTACCAGGGCCTGCTTGTCAAGCCTGGCATCTGGCGTGACCTCGACGATTTCTCTTCCGGTGCCGTGTGTATGGTGCTGGCCTCAGAGGTCTATCAGCCCGAGGATTATATCCGTGATTATGACGAGTTTTTGAGTTTCCGCCAACAATTATGATACACCCATTAGCCGACTGTATGAACCCGAACGTGCCGGAGAGTACGAACATCTGGCAGTTCTGTGTGGTCCTCCCGCATGCTCAGATAGGGGAGAATTGTAATATCTGTTCCCATTGCTTCATCGAGAACGATGTGGTCATTGGTAATAATGTCACCATCAAATGTGGCGTCCAGGTCTGGGATGGCATCACCTTGGAAGATGATGTGATGGTGGGCTCTAATGTCACCTTTACGAATGATATGTACCCTAAATCCAAAAACGAAGACTGGAAGTTGTTGCGTACCAAGGTGTGCAAGGGCGCCTCTATAGGAGCCGGGGCTGTCATCCTTCCCGGGTTGACCATTGGCGAGGGGGCTATGATAGGGGCTGGCTCGGTGGTGACCAAGGATGTGCCGGCAGGCGAACTGTGGATAGGCAATCCTGCCAGGTTTTCTAGAAAAATAGACTTTTAATAATTGAAAAATGAAGATACCTTTTTTATCATTAAAAGACGTCACAGCCCTTCATGGTGAGGAGATCAATGAGGCTGTCTCAAGGGTCGTCAATGGGGGGTGGTACCTCCAGGGCAAGGAGAATGAACAGTTTGAAACCAACTACTCCGCGTTTATCGGAACCAAGTATACCATCGGTTGTGCCAACGGCCTTGATGCACTCATCTGGATCTTTCGCGCCTATATTGAGATGGGCGTCATGCAACCGGGCGATGAGGTCATCGTGCCGGCCAATACCTATATCGCCACGATCCTGGCGATCACGGAGAATGGGTTGACACCCGTCCTCTGTGAGCCGAAGGCCAACACGTTGGAGATAGATGATGAGCGCATCGAAGGACTGATTACACCTCGGACCAAGGCTATCGCCATTGTCCACCTGTATGGTCGTATCGCCTATACTGAGAAGATCGGCCAGCTCTGTAAGAAGTACAACCTCAAGCTGGTCGAAGACAATGCACAGGCCCATGGATGCCAGTATACCGATGGTCGGATGACTGGTTCTATCGGCGATGCAGCTGGTCACAGCTTCTATCCCGGCAAGAACCTCGGTGCTCTGGGCGATGGTGGCGCTGTCACCACAAACGATCCAGAACTGGCTGCAGCCGTCCGTGCCCTGGCCAACTACGGTTCTCAAAAGAAATATGTCTTCAAGTACGCGGGGCGTAATAGTCGTCTCGACGAGATCCAGGCGGCTGTTCTGGATGTGAAGCTGAAGTATCTGGTAGCCGACAACCGGCATCGTAAGGAGGTGGCCCATTATTATTACGAGCACCTCAACAACCCCTTGGTAACGCTTCCAGATCTCCTGCCCGATGAGCAGAACGCCTATCATCTGTTCCCCATCCTGGTGGCTGATGGCCAGCGCGATGCCCTGCACGACTACCTGGACCAGAATGGGGTGGGCACGGTCTGCCATTACCCCATCGCCCCACATAAGCAGGAGTGCTATGCCAAGGAAGGGTGGAATACGCCTCAGCTGCGTCTGCCCATCACCGAACGTCTCGCTGATGAGGAACTGAGCCTGCCCATCGGCCCTGCCATCACCTTGGAGGAGGTGGCAGAGGTTGTCAGACTGGTCAATGCCTTTAAGTAATGGGTAAGAGAATCTGGATAGTCAATTACTATACAGGCACCCCTGCAGATGCCTCCAATCCCCGGTATGTGCAGTTCTCTTACTATTTCCGTCAGGCGGGTTATGAGGTCGTGACCTTCAATGCCGACCATGCGGCAAGCCCTGAAACGCCTCTTTTTAACAGCCAGTGCTATGGCGAGGATCAGTTTGTGCATGTCAGAGCCCCTCATTATGAGGGTAATGGTCTCAAGAGGATGTTTTCTATATGGATGTTCGCATGGCGCATCTTCTGCCATTGCAAAGCGTTCGAACGGCCTGATATCATCTTGCACAATGTCCATGCACCCTTTGACTTCCCTATAGTCCTGGCAGCCAAGAGACTTCATGCGAAGTATATCTCGGAAGTATGGGATCTGTGGCCTGATAATTTTGTCAACTTCGGCCTTGTCTCAGCCCAGAACCCCATCATGAAAGTGTTTTATCGTGTGGAGCGATGGATCTATGAACATGCCAATCAGCTGGTGTTCACACTTGCAGGAGCACCCCAATATCTGAAGGACAAAGGATGGACAACGGATACTGGTGGAAACATCGCTCTTTCCCACGTTCATTATATCAATAATGGGGTTGATCTAAGGCAGTTTGATGCAGATCGGGATGCTTATCCCCGGTCTGATGAGGATTTCAATCGTCCCGATGTCTATAAGATTGTCTACATGGGTACGATCAGCTTTGCCAATCATGTAGAGACGTTGGTTGATGCTGCTGCCTTATTGGACAGTGATCAGAAATATGTCTTCCTCATTTATGGCGACGGCTCCGACCGGGAACGATTGGAGCAGTATACCCGGCAACACCATATCCGGAATGTTCATTTCAAGGAGAAGCATATCCCTTTATGCGAAGTGGCATGGGTGGTCAGTCAGGCCACAGTCAATATCATGACCTATGAAAGGGGGTTTGGCTATATGGGGGTGAGCTCCGGAAAACTGTTCCAATATCTGGCAGCCGGTAAACCCATCGTTTGTAATATCAACATCGCCTACGACGATATCATCACCGATCATCAGCTGGGTGTCGCCCGTGATATGGATACGCCTGCAGAGATGGCCCAGGAGATCAGACGCCTGGCAGAGCAGCCTGTGGATGACTATCAGGCGATGTGCCAACGTGTCCGTGCGACGGCAGAACGCTTTGATTATCAGAGGCTGGCCGCTATGGAATTGGAAGTGATATCAGCTCTTGGAGAGACAGAGGAGAAATGAAAGAAGTTTTGCAGAAGATAAAGGGTTGGGTGCCTGTACCCGTCAAGCGCCTGTTGCTCTTTTTGACATTTCCGGATCTCAGAGTCAAGTTGATGATTCTGACAGCCGGCTATCGCCATCGTAGGGCCTTGTCACAGCTGTCGGGGAAGCCTGTGCTCAGATGTGTGTTCTTCGCCCTTTTCGAGGATGTGTGGAAATACGACAGGCTCTATCAGCTGATGGAGAGACATCCGCGTTTCGAACCGGTCATCCTGGTGTGCCCGGTCGTGAACTTTGGCTATGAGAACATGCTTTCCAGAATGCATCAGGCCTACGACTTTTATCGGAAGAAGGGTTATCAGGTGGTCTGTTCCTATGATGAGGCTACCGGGACCTATGTGGATGTCAGGAAGGAGCTCTATCCGGATCTCATTTTTTATACGAACCCGTATGAGGGATTGATCGATGAACGCTATTACATCAAGCACTTCTTGGATAAGCTGACCGTCTATGTGCCTTATTATATGACGGATATCAGGGATTATGCGTTTGCGTATGATCAGTTGCTTCATTGTCTTGTGTGGAGGATGTATCTGGAGAACACCCTCTCTCTCCAATGTGCGCAGGTGTCTTCCCGTCGACAGGGTCATAACATGGTGGTCTCCGGTTATCCGGGCATTGAGGCTTTTATCGATCACACCTATCAGGCCAGCGATGCCTGTTGGAAGATCAAGGGCCATACCCATAAACGCATCATCTGGGCCCCTCATCATACCATTTGTCCTGTTGCCGGTATTCACTATTCCTGTTTCCTTTACTATGCCGATTTTATGTTGGAGATGGCCTGGAAATATAAGGACGAGGTGCAGTTTGCCTTTAAGCCCCATCCCATCCTGAAGAATCGGTTATATGAGGTGTGGGGCAAGGAGAAGACGGATGCTTATTATGCCCAGTGGGCAGAGATGGATAATACCATCCTGCAGGAAGGCGATTATGTCGACCTGTTCCTGACGAGTGATGCCATGATCCATGATAGTGGGTCGTTTATCATCGAGTATATGTATGTCGACAAGCCCGTCATGTTCACGCTGAGGGAAGATAAGCCGCATAATGAGTTCAGTGATGTCGCCAGGGCCTGTTTTGAGAACTATTATTTCTCTGAGACCAGCGATGATATAGAACAGTTCATTAAGAATCTGATCAAAGGGGTGGATCCTTTGAAGGAGCAGCGCCAGGCTTTTGTCCGTGAGACGTTGATCCCCCAAGGTATGCCTTCAGAGAATATCCTGAACGATATCCTCGACAGTGTAGACCATCAGGTGTTGTATAGGAATTAGTGGATGGCAGAGTCTGTACGGTCCAAATTGATCCATGGCGTGGCGTGGAACTTCACCGAGAAGATCCTGGTGAAGGTGGCCTCCTTTGCCATTAGCGTCATTCTGGCCCGTCTGCTGTCTCCCTCCGATTATGGGCTCATGGGCATGTTGGCCATCTTCATGTCCATCTCCTCCGTCTTTATTGAAGGGGGATTGGCCAAGGCCCTCATTCAGCGACAGGGTTGTCAGGACATCGATTACTCGACGGCTTTTGTGACCAACGTGGCCTTGTCACTGGTCATCTATGCCGTGCTGTTCCTGACCGCTCCGCTCATAGCGGATTTCTACGATGAGCCCATCTTGATCCCCCTGACACGTGTGCTGGCACTGACCATCATATTGGGCTCTTTCAACATCGTGCAGAGGGCCAAGCTGATGGCAAACGTCGATTTCAAGTCCTTGGCCCAGATCAACGTGATGTCCATCCTGGTGACGGGCGCCATTGGCATCTTCATGGCTTATGAGGGCTATGGCGTGTGGGCCTTGGTCGGTCAGTCCATCGGCTCCACGTTGTTCCTGATTTTCATCTTCCCTTTCTATTCCAAGTGGAAGCCCTCTTTACGGTTCTCGAAGGAGTCTTTTTCCCATCTGTTCGGCTTTGGGTCGAAACTGATGATCACAGGGGTCTATGCGGTGATCTTCAACAATATTGCAACTATCTGCATCGGTAAGGTCTATAAGAGTGAGGAGTTGGGTTATTATACCCGAGGCTCCCAGTTCTCCGATCTGATCTCTTTCACGGTGAACGATGTCTGGGGGAGGTCACGTTCCCCGTTCTCAGTGAGTTACAGAACGATACAGAGCGGTTGGTGGCTGTCTATCGTAAGTCATTGTTTGTGACGGCCATGATCATTTTCCCGGTGATGGTGCTCTGTGCCTTACTGGCCTATCCGTTGGTCCTGATCCTTCTGACGGAGAAGTGGCTCCCCTGCGTGGTGCTGATGCAGTGGCTTTGTCTGGCGAGGATGTTCACCCCGCTGTCGGCCCTGAATATGAATATCCTCAATGCCGTGGGGCGCTCCGATCTGTTTATGAAACTTGATTTCTCGAAAGCCCCGTTGACCATTCTCATCTTGGCCATCACCATTCCGATAAGTGTCAAGGCCATCGTGATAGGTACTTTTGTCGATTCCTTCTTATGCTTCTTCATCAATGCCTATCTCCCTGGTAGGATGTTTGGCTATGGGGCATGGAAACAGATCAAGGACTGGCGGTATATCCTGTTGTCTATTGCCCTGATGAGCGTCGTTGTCATGGGCTTCATGCAACTGGTGGAGAATGCCTGGCTGCAGTTGCTCGTGGGTGGCTCCCTGGGCGTCCTGGTCTATGCCGCGTGTTGCTATTTCTTCAAGGTCATCGATGAAGATATGTTGAGACTGTTAAAGATCAAGAGGTAACGGGTGATGAAGCCATATACGAAGAGAGACATAGAGCATATCTACAGGCAGCTGATGAAGCGTGCCCATGAGAACGCTGAGTGTGCTCGTGGGAGTCAGGCCGTGCATGATGTCAGGGTGGCTGCAGAGTGGGCCTATCACTTTAACCTCTTTTATGCTGATCCTGATGCAGAACGTCTTCTCCAGTCCATCGCCGATGCCCATATCCCCCACATCCAAGTGCCCGGTGGTGATGACAACCGGTGTGTACTGATTGATTCTTACTGTCTGGATAATCGTGGACTGGTTCAGCAATACCTGCGGGCCATCCGACGGAATCATCTGCGACTCTTGTACGTCTGTACAGCTTCCACAACGGACTATGGCACAGACACCCTCCAGGAGTTACGTGAGGATAACCGGGCCGAGATCCTGGTCCTCTCAGAGAAAAGTGAGGATCCTATCCGGCAGGCCCGTCTGGCTGCAGAGGCGGTGGCTTCGTTCTCGCCCGCACGGCTGTTCCTGCATCTCACACCCTGGGATGCGGTGGCCTTGATGGCTTGCCATGCGGTGGAGGGACCACAGATATTCAATATTAACCTCACCGATCATGCTTTCTGGTTGGGCGCTTCCTTCATCGATTATAATCTGGAGTTCCGCCCCTATGGCATGACAGTCTCTCTCGAACAGCGCCATCTCCAGCAGCATCAGCTGCTTCCTATGCCCTTTTATCCGGTAGCCCCTGTCTCTAAGGATTTCTGCGGTCTGCCATCGTTACCGCCTACGGCCATCAAGATCCTCACAGGTGGTAGCCTCTATAAGATGATGGGCAAGCAGGATATCTTTTTCCGACTGATGGATGCGGTCTTGTCTTTGTCCGACGACGTGTATATCCTGGTGGCAGGTTTCCATCGTGATCAGCGTTTCGATGACCTGTGTCGGACCATGAAGCATGGCAACCGGGTCGTCCAGATTGGACTCCGTTCGGATATCAATGCCGTCTTCGAACATTGTGACATCTTTCTCAGCACCTATCCCATGATAGGAGGTCTGATGTTACAGTATGCTGCCAAACACGGGAAACCGATCATCGCCTACCATGAGGCCGGTGATGTGATGAATCTCCCCGAGGAGATCGTGAACAACTATCAGAACCACTACCGGTCCTATGCTTCCATCGAGGATATGACAGCCTATGCGGCTCGTCTCATCCGGGATGAGGCGTTCCGACACGCAGAGGGCTTGGTCCTGCAGGAGGGTCTGATGACCGAAGAACGGTTTGCAGAGGCATTCCTCCAGACCATCACCACTCGTCTTCCCCAATGGCAGTGGGACAGAGACCGTATTGATTATGATGCTTTCTTTGAGAGGTATCTTGAACTGGAAAATACCAGTGGCTTCTCTGCTACGAAGGCCTTGGCCATGCGACAGGGGCTCTCACTGGTGTCAACCCTGTCAGGCTTCCGGGTGCAGGCAGCGCAGGCTTTGATACAATACATGTGTGGAGCACCCTTCAAAGAATTATTGGTCTGGCTCATGCCATCCTTTATCAAACAGCGATTACTATCCAAAAAATAATCTATATGAACAAGTATTTTGCATTCCTATTAGTGGTTGTAGCCTTCTTGGGCTGTAACAAAGAGACTGACCTCAGTGGTATTGAACAGGAGTTGGCCGAACTGAGGGATAAGAACAAACATCTCCAGGATGAGATCGACGAGACGAAGAAGCCTGTGCCAGCTGATCCTGTCCTTCTGGGCCTGAATTTCTGGGCTGCAGATAACGCCACCTTGTTGGCAGCCGATGTGAAGGGCGAGATCATCGGCGACAGTGTGGTGGAGTGCTGGGTTCCCCATGTGATGGATGAGAAGAAACTGGTGGCCGACTTCCAGTTCGTCGGTGAGAATGTCAAACTTAATGGTTCGACGGCGTCCAGCAGAACGACGGCCTATGATTTCAAGAAACCTGTCAAACTGTTGGTGACCAACCAGAACAAGTCGAAGGAATATACCGTGTATGTCCATGCTTTTACTGGCCTGCCCGTGGTATGGATAGAGACCTGGGACCGACAGGAGATCGCCTCCAGACAGGAATATGTCAATGCCAACTTCCGACTGGTGGAGGATGTCAGAACCCGTTCTGCAGGCGATGTCATCGAGACGGGCATGCAGATCAAGGGACGTGGTAACTCCAACTGGGCCATGCCTAAGAAACCCTATCGTCTCAAACTCGACCAGGACTACCCGTTGCTGGGTGAACATAAGGACAAGGCCTGGGTACTGTTAGGCAACTACGCCGACAAGACGATGCTCCGCAACAGCACAGCGTTTTATATGGGTGAGATCAGCAACCTCGACTATACGCCGAAAGCCCATTTCGTGGAACTCATGTTGAATGGCAGGTATCAGGGCACCTATCAGCTCTGTGAGAAGCTGAAGCGCTCCAAGCATCGTGTGGATGTGGGCGATGATGGCTTCCTCCTTGAGATCGACGATAATTACCTGCCCGAAGATGCGGTCTTCCGTACGCCCAACCTGAAGCGACCGGTCAATATCAAATCACCCAGTGTCGAAACAGGCAGTGAGGACTATAACTATGTCAAGGATTTCGTCACGACGGCCGAGAACGCGCTGTATTCGAAAGATTTCACGGATCCCGAGAAGGGTTGGCAGCAATACATGGATATGGATTCGTTCGTCGACTGGTACCTCATCTGTGAGATTGCCAGATGTAACGACGCTGTGTTCTTTACCAGCTGTTATATGAACCTGACCAGAGGGGGTAAGTTGAAGATGGGCCCGATCTGGGATTTCGATACCGCCTTTGGCAATGTGAATTACAACAATAACTTCAAGACGGAGGGCTTCTGGGTGAAGACGGCCTCCTGGTATACCCGTCTGTTTGAGGATCCCGCCTTTGTGGCTAAGGTGAAGGAGCGCTTCACCTATTTCTACAACCACAAGGACGATATCTTCCGCCACATGACGGATGATGCGGTCTATCTGCGCCATGCGGCTGTGGAGAATGAGAACCGTTGGAATACGCTTTATACGGAGACATGGCCCAACTACGACATCTGGGGCCATTACACCAACGAGGTGCAGTCAATGAAAGAATGGCTGACAGCCCGTTTCGACTGGTTGGATTATCAGTTCAGGACCAAGTTCTGATTTCGAAGAAGCAATGTAGACTAAAATTAAATAACCCAATATGTATTCAAAGAAAAGAATTTTATTAGTCTTGGCCCTCATCATGAGCGTGCTGACAGTGAATGCCCAGGAGGCGGAGAAGAAGAAATCACCGTTTAGTGGGTCCGTGGAGTTAACGACCAAGTATCTTTGGCGTGGTCAGGAATATGGAGAGGCGCCCACGTTCTTCCCTACTTTGAGTTTCTCGACAGGTGGCCTCTGCATTTATGGTACGGGTGCTTATACCTTTGATAATTCATGGCGCGAGGCTGATCTGGGTATCAGCTATACGCTTGGTGACTTCACTTTAGGCGTGGTCGACTATTATTATCCTACAATGGTTGGTGAGAAGGATAGTTATTTTAATTATAAGAATAAGGAAACAGGGCATGCTTTTGAAGGAGCTCTGACATATGCGCCTTCATCCTTGCCAATCACTGCTTTTATCTCAACATTTTTCTATGGTGCCGATAAGAATGCAGATGGCGATCAGGCTTGGTCAACCTATGCGGAGCTCGGTTATCATTATGACTTCTCTGAGACCAATATCATTTCCGTGGCTTTGGGCGCAAGTCTGAACAAGAGCCTGTATAATAATTATGAGACAGGATTCTCTGTCGTGAATATCGCAGTGAAGTATCAGACAGAGATCTATGCTGCCAAGAGATTCTCGATTCCTGCCAGTGTTCAATATATGGTGAATCCCCAGAAGGAGAAGAATTATATCTCATTTTCTCTCGGACTGAGTTTCTAAGGATATGAATGCAATCATTATGGCTGCGGGCATGTCATCCCGCTTTGCTCCTTTATCTTATGAGAAGCCAAAGGGCCTGCTCAAGGTAAAAGGGGATGTTCTGATAGAGCGCCAGATCCGACAGCTTCAGGAAGCCGGCATCACGGATATAACCCTCGTTGTGGGTTATATGAAGGAGATGTTCTTCTATCTGGAGGATCTGTTTGGCGTGAAGATTGTCGTCAACGAGGATTATTTCAAGTATAATAATACCTCTACGCTGATTCGTGTTATCGATCAGTTGGACGAGACGTTTGTCTGTTCCTCCGATAACTATTTCACGGAGAATGTCTTTCTTGAAAAGCCTGCATGTGGTTATTATGCCGCGGTCTATGCCGAGGGTAAGACCGAAGAATATTGTCTGACTGTCGATGAGCATGACTATATCACGGGGGTCACGATAGGTGGCCATGATGCCTGGTTCATGAGTGGTCATGTGTATTTCGACCATGATTTCTCCGTAAAGTTCCGTGACTTGCTGAAGGCGGATTATGAGCAGGAAGATACTAAACTCCATCTGTGGGAAGACTTCTATATGAAGCACCTGGATGTCCTGAAGTTGAAGATGAAACGTTACGAGAAGGGGGTTATACAGGAGTTTGACTCCTTGGATGAGCTACGTGAGTTTGACAGCCATTACATCAGCAACACGAACTCCCGGATCTTGCAGAACATCTGTGGCATCCTGGGTTGTGAAGAGAAGGATATCAGCGACATCAAGGCCATCAAACAGGGCCTTACCAACACGTCGTTCTATTTTACGGCTGCCAACAGCAGAATCAGTGGCACCAAGTTTGTCTATCGTCATCCCGGAGTCGGCACCAGCGACTATATCAATCGTGAGAGTGAGTGTTTCTCGATGGATGTGGCTAAGCGTCTCGGTCTTGATGACACGTTTATCTATATGGACAAGAATGAAGGCTGGAAGTTGAGCCGCTATATCGACCATGTGCGTACACTGGATTATCACAATGAGAAGCAGGTGAAAACAGCGCTTGGCATGATGCGTAAGTTGCATGAGGCCAATATCCATTCGGAGTTCCGGTTCGGGACGTGGGAGAAGAGCGTTGAGTTTGTGGAGAAGATCCGACAACGGGGGCGTGCTGATTTTGCCGACTTCCAGAATCTGTTTGATATGATGGAGACGCTGTATAAGCTGACGAAGAGCGATGGGATAGGGGAGCGTCTTTGCCATTGTGACTGTTACGATCCCAACTTCCTCATCGGTGAAGACGACAAGATGTACCTGATTGACTGGGAGTATTCCGGAAATGATGACCCGGCCACGGATCTTGGAACATTTATCTGCTGCTCAGACTATACAGAGGAGGAGGCGGTTCGGATCTTCAGGATATATGCGGGTCATGACTTGTCGGATATCGAACTCCGCCACTATTATGCCTACGTCGCCTTGGCCGCCTATTATTGGTATGTATGGGCCATCTTCCAGACCTCAGTAGGCAACAATGTGGGCGAGTATCTTTACCTGTGGTATCGCATGGCCAAGAACTATTGCAAGAAGGCGATGCCCATGTATCTCATCAAAGACTAAATAAAACATCACAATATGGAACTTTTCGGTCAAATCGTAGTTTATATTATCATGGCATGCGCCATCATTGGCTGCCTTGCCTCAGTGTTTAAAGAAGAAAGCCCGTTGGGTAAGGAATTCCTGGCAGGTATAGATTCCATCGGAGCCATCTTCCTGCCTGTGGCTGGTATCATGGCATCCGCTCCTTATCTGACATGGTTTGTGAGCCATATCTTTGGTCCTCTCTATGGACTTGTAGGCGCTGACCAGGCCATGGCAGCCACCACATTTATTGCAGTGGATATGGGTGGCTATCAGTTGGCCGAAGCCTTGGCTCAGACCAAAGAGAGCTGGATCATGGCTATGATGACGGGTTATATGGCAGGTGCTACGATAGTCTTCTCCATCCCTGTGGCCCTGAAGATGTTGCGTAAGGAAGACCGTCGTTATCTGGCCATGGGTGAGATGGTGGGTTTCATCACCATTCCTATTGGTGTGCTCGTTTCTTCTGTCATCATCGCCCTGACCAACCCGGCCATTCGAGAGGTCATTGCCACGAATGGGGATGCGACCTATGAACTGGCTCTCGGCTTCTGGCTGATTTTCCGCAACCTGATACCGCTGATCATCATCTGTGGTGCCATTGCCATTGGCCTTTATGTCATTCCTGAGAAGATGATCAAGGGTTTTAATGTGTTTGGTAAGGTGATGGATTCTACCCTCCGGATTGTCTTTGTCCTCTGCGTTGTTGAGTACTTTACCAGTGTCTTTAGTACCCTCTTCGGCAGTTGGGGCTTTGAGCCTATCATTGCGGACGAAGTGGATCTCAACCGAGCATTGGAGATCTCAGGCTATATCGGCATCATGCTTTGTGGTGCCTTCCCGATGGTTTATCTCATCAAGACCTATCTGGCCAGACCCTTGGATGCGATAGGTCGCAGAGTGGGTCTTTCTGCAGATGCCACAGCAGGCATCCTGGCTGCTACAGCCAATGTGCTGGCCCTCTTCGGTATGGTGAAGGATCTGAAGCCCAACGACAAGGTGAAGTGTATTGCTTATTCTGTCTGTTGTGCCTTCTTGATTGGTGACCACCTCGCCTTCGCAGCCAATTTCCAGCCCACGCTCATCCTGCCGATTATGGTCGGTAAGCTGTGTGGTGGTTGCTTGGCCGTCTTTATCGCTACCCAGTTCTTGAAGCATAAGATCCTGAAAACAGAAGTGTCTTAATGTATAGAAGATATTTAAAGAGGTTTTTCGATTTTTGGATAGCGCTGATCGTACTTATCTGTCTCTGCCCGTTTTTACTGGTAGCCATGGTTTGTTTGGCCATGGCCAACAAAGGGGCAGGGGCCTTTTTCCTGCAGGAGCGCCCCGGTAAGGATGGCAGGATCTTCAAGATCATTAAGTTTAAGACCATGACCGATGAACGCGATGCAGAGGGCCATCTGTTGCCCGACGAGCAGCGCCTGACAAAGGTCGGTCGGTTCGTCCGTTCCACCTCCATCGATGAGCTGCCCCAATTGATCAATGTGCTCAAAGGGGATATGTCGCTCATCGGTCCACGGCCTTTATTGGTACAGTATCTGCCGCTCTATTCACCGGAACAGGCGCGCCGCCATGAGGTGCGCCCAGGCATCTCGGGCTGGGCCCAGTGTCATGGTCGTAATGCCATCAGTTGGACGGAGAAGTTCAAGTTGGATGTCTGGTACGTGGATCATGTGTCGCTGATGACAGATCTGAAGGTGGTGTTCATCACCTTGAAGAAAGTGCTGTTGAAGGAGGACATCAACCAGGTGGGCGGCCAGTGGGCCACCATGGACCCTTTTAATGGACATAATTAGTAAATGATGAAGAATATATTAATCACGTCAGCAGGAAAGCGTGTCGTACTGGTGAAGATCTTCCAGAAGACCCTCCAGGAGATGGGGATCGATGCGAAGGTCTATACCGTAGACTTAAAGCCGGAGATGGCCCCTGCTGGTTATGTGTCAGAAGCGTGTATCCGGGTTCCCCGATGCACGGCTGATGATTATATGGATGCGTTGCTTCAGATATGTCTAGACAAGCATATCGGCGTGGTCATCCCTACCATTGACACCGAACTGAAGGTGTTGGCGGAGAACAGGTTGCGCTTCCAGGAACAGGGCATTCAGATTGTTATTTCCGATTTGGCGTTCATCACCACCTGTCGCGACAAGCGTCTGACGGATGCCTTATTCCACCAGTTGGACATCCCCGCACCTAGAATCATGGATCGGGATCAGGTCACCTTCCCCTTGTTTGCCAAGCCTTACGATGGCTCCTTGAGTGCCAACACCCATATCGTCCGTCATCAGGAAGAGCTCACCAACGACATCCTCAACGATCCGAAGATGCTTCTGCTGGAATATGTCGACACGAAGGAGTACAAGGAGTTCACGGTCGACATGTATTATGGTCAGGATGGTCAGGTGAAGGGCATCGTGCCCCGTGAACGCATAGAGATCCGTGCCGGGGAGATCAACAAGGGCATCACCCGTAAGAATCAGATCGTGGATTTCCTGAAAACCCGTATGGGCACCCTTCCGGGTGTCAGGGGCTGTATCTGTCTTCAGCTATTCTACCGTGTGTCCGACCATGATATCAAGGGCATTGAGATCAACCCCCGTTTTGGAGGCGGTTTCCCACTGACCTATTATGCCAAAGCCAATTTCGCAGAATACCTCATCCGGGAGTATCTGCTGGGTGAGACGATCGATTATGCTGCAGATTGGCTCGACAAGACCTTGATGCTTCGATACGACGAGGATCTGATTGTGTATGATGCCCAAGCGTAAGGTGGTGGTCTTCGATCTGGATGATACGCTCTTCAAGGAGATCGATTATCTGAGATCCGCTTTTACGGCCATCGCTGATGAGATCAAGGCCCGTTTCGGCATCCCTCATCTGTATGAGGAGATGTTGGCCTGTTGGGAGGATAGACAGGATGTGTTTGGTACGCTGATCAGTAAGTATCACTTGCCATGGACGGTCGACGACCTGCTCCAGCGCTATCGCGAACATGTGCCCACACTTCAGCTGGATGCTGAGACGGCCCATCTCCTGGAAACCCTGCGTCAGAGCTGTGTCCTCGGGATCATCACCGACGGCAGGTCTGTCACCCAACGGCATAAGATCACGGCCTTGGGATTAGAGGCTTTCTTCAAACCTGATCATATCCTCATTTCCGAGGAGACAGGAACCTCCAAGCTTTCACCCGAATCGTTTAAGTGGTTCATGGATCATTATCCGGACCATCTCTATTATTATATCGGTGATAACCCTCAGAAGGATTTTGTTTGTCCTAATCGATTGGGCTGGCAGACCCTTTGTCTGGAGACCAATGGACGGAATATCCACCCGCAGGATTTCTCGTTGGCGGAAGCCTATCTGCCAGGTCGGGTGTTTCAGCGTATGCGGGATATAGAGCAGTTTTTAATGGCTTAGTTTGTATGGATCTTGAAAATAAATATGGTGCACTGGAGGTGCAGAAGGCCCTGTTGGTGCTGTTGAAGGAGTTTCATGTGTTTTGTCAAGCCCACCAGATTGTCTATAGTCTGGACAGTGGCACCTTGTTAGGGGCCATCCGTCATCAGGGTTTCATTCCGTGGGATGATGATATCGATGTCATCATGGACCGGACGAATTTCGAGAAGTTCTGTGCGTTGAAGTTCCAGGGTGGAAAACTGATGAGGGAGCGTAGCTTGTGGGTAGAGCGGGTTCGGTTCCGTCCCGAGAGTCCGGAGGCCCGGAAGAGTCCGATAACGCCTACGCTGGATGTGTTCATCTTGGATCGTGTCCCCGACGGGAAGCTCGCCAGGAAGCTGATGGTGACCACCATCCGTTTCCTGCAGGGTATGATGAAGTCGAAACCTGATTATTCCAGGTTCTCTGGCTTCCAGAGGCTCCTGCTGTTCTCGACCTATGCTTTGGGTCGTCTCTTCTCCGACGAGACCAAATACCGGTGGTACAACCGCCTGGCAACCTGTTACCGTCACAGACCGACCAAACACCTGGCCTGTTTGAATTATCCCTATCATGAAGTCGGTCATGTCTTCAACGCCCATACGATGGATCAGGTGGAGTTACACCGGTTTGAAGATGCCGACTTCTGGATCATGTCAGATTGCGACGCCTTCCTGACGGAATTGTATGGTGACTATATGACACCTCCCCCTGTGGAGGATCGCAAGCCTTTTCATTTGTCCTGATGTTTATGAAGTATGGGAATCTTGAGTAAGTTATACCCGTATCCCCTGTCGGAACGGATCGCCATATACCGGGACAAACTGTACACCCTTTGGTTGCGCCCGTTCCTGGGCCATCTGGGAAAGAACTCTATGATAGGTCGCTCCAGTCGCCTCTGGGGAGGCGGGGGGAAGCAGATCTCCATTGGCGATGATACCATCATCCAGCGCCATGCCATCCTCGGCTGTTGGACCCGTTATCATGACCAGGCCTTCTCTCCGAGCATCACCATTGGCGATCATTGTAACATCGGTGAGTATTGTCATATCACGGCCATCAACCAAATCGTGATTGGCAACGGTCTGCTGACAGGGCGCTTCGTCCTCATCACCGACAATAGCCATGGTGGCCTGAGTCAGGCGGAGGCTGCCATCCCTCCCGCAGCACGGAAACTGGTATCCAAAGGACCGGTCGTCATCGGTGATAACGTGTGGATCGGCGACAAGGTCACCATCCTGGCAGGTGTACACATCGGCGATAATGCCATCATTGCCGCGAATGCTGTTGTGACAGAGGATGTGCCGGCTAATACGCTGGTGGCAGGCGTGCCTGCAAGTGTTCGCAGAAGATTATAGGATTATGTCAAAACCACGATTAATAGCATTTTATCTGCCCCAGTTCTATCCTACGAAGGAGAACGACGAGTGGTGGGAGAAGGATTTTACCGAATGGACCAACGTTAAACGGGGCAGGCCTTTGTTCAAGGGCCATTACCAACCTCGTGTCCCTGCGGATCTGGGCTATTACGACCTGCGAGACCCTCAGGTCAGGGAGCGCCAGGTAGCACTGGCCCGTGAAGCCGGTATAGAGGGATTTTGTTACTGGCACTACTGGTTTGCCGGTCGGAGACTGTTGGACAGGGTCTTCAATGAGGTCGTTGCGTCGGGAAAGCCCGACTTCCCCTTCTGTCTCTGCTGGGCCAACCATAGCTGGTATCGTAAGACGTGGGATCCCGACATGCCCGACAAGCTCCTGATCGGTCAGACCTATCCCGGCGTCGACGATTTTGTCGCCCATTTCCATGCGATGTTACCAGCCTTCAAGGACCACCGTTATATGAAGGTAAATGGAAAATTGTTATTCGGCGTTTATGATGTCATGGGCTTTGGTAAGGACCGCTTTGAGTTGTTCCGGAAGACGTGGAACGAGCTCGCCATCCAGTACGGCCTTCCCGGCTTTGCGTTCTTCGGCTTTACGTTCGAGGATAAGGAGGTGGAGGACATCAAGAACATGGGTTACGACCATGTGGTGGTGGATTATATCAGGGAGAAGTTTAATAAGACCCTGCTTTCCCGTAAGATCTGGGAGAGGATGATGCGCACCATCACCCAGCGCCCCAACAAGGTGTATGAGTATGACACCTATGCCAATAGTCTGTTGAAGACCTTCGGTCAGCACAAGGAGGTGTGGCCGTGTCTGGTGCCCTGTTTCGACCACTCCCCACGGAGTGGGAACCGCGGTGTCATCCTCCACCATTCCACCCCGGAACGATGGAAAGCCCTTTGTCAGAAGGTGTTTGAGCTGTGCAAAGGCAGGGCGTCCGATCAGAATGTGGTGTTCATCAAAGCCTGGAACGAGTGGGGTGAGGGTAACTATATGGAACCCGACACCCTGTATGGCAAGGGGTATATCCAGGCCACGCGCGAGGCGATAGATGCCCATGAGTTATAGGTCGAAGGCTTTCAGTGGTGTCAAGTGGACATCGATAGAACAGGTTCTGTCGATCGCACTCAGCTTTGTCATTGGCATCATCGTGGCCCGCCTGGTCATGCCCTCCGACTATGGCCTGATCGCCATGCTCGGCGTCTTCATGGCCTTGGGCGGGGTCTTCGTCAACAGTGGCATCTCCACGGCCCTGGTGCGCCATAAGCACAACTCCCAGGCCGATTATTCCACCGCTTTCTATGCCAATGTGGCCTTGGGGCTGGTGGTCTACCTCATCCTGTATGGACTGGCTCCTTTGATTGCCGACTTCTATGAGATACCCGAACTGACGGCGGTCTGCAGAGTCTATTCCCTGGATATCCTGCTGTCGTCCCTGACCATTGTCCATGTCGCCAAACTGACGCATGAGATGAAATACAAGGTCCAGACCTCCATCAAACTTTTTTCTTTGTTGGTCTCCGGCGTCATCGGCATCTCCCTGGCCTATGGGGGCTATGGGGTGTGGGCCCTGATAGGTTATACCCTCTCTGCTTCCGGCTTACGCACGGTGTTGTTCTGGGTCTTGTCGGGATGGCATCCTTCCCTGACCTTCTCCCGAAGTGCTGCCCATTACCTGTACGACTTCGGCTCCAAGATGCTGTTGACGAGCATCATCGATGTGGTGTATGATAATATCTATACGCTGGTGATTGGAAAGTATTATACAGCCACCAGCGCCGGTTATTATAACCGGAGTCTGCAACTCTCCCAGTTCCCGCAGAACATGATCAGTCATGTGGTAGGCAACGTGGTGCTGCCAGTCTTGACCCCTTTCCAGGACAACCAGGAGAAGCTGCTCAACGTCTACGACCGTTTGTTCCGACTCACGGTCTTTGTGGCCTATCCCCTGATGGCGCTGATGGTGGTGCTGGCCTATCCCCTGATCGACTTCCTCTTGGGCGAGAAGTGGCTGCCTTCCGTCCCTTATCTGCAGATCCTGGTGGTGGCTGTGGTGTTTACCACCCTGACCATCGTGAACCTGAATCTGTTTTTTGTCAAGGGCCGGTCGGATGTGGTGTTGAAACTGGATATCTATAAGAAGATCATTGGTTTTGCCCTGGTGGCCCTGATGGCACCCCTGGGATTAAAGTGGATCTGTCTGGGGGCCGTCCTCTACGCCATCGCCTCGTTTGTCATCAACTGTACCCAGACCGATAAGATTCTGGGCTATGGCCTGTGGCACCAGGTCCGTACGGCTTTCCCGCCCATGCTCTATTCGGTCTTGATGGGCCTCGTCGTGGCGGTTGCAGTCTCGCTTGTCGGTTCTTCTCTTCTCCAGTTGGTGCTGGGTGGCATCCTGGGCCTCGCTGTCTATGGGGGCCTGTCATGGTTGTTGAACGATCCTGCCTTGGCAGAGCTGAAGGACTTGATACGTCGAAGAAATGGATAAGGAGTTACATCTGATCATTCTCTGGGAGCGTGCCCGTTATCGGGAGGCACAGATCATGGAGGATATCCAGCGGCAGTTCCGTCTGCAGGCCTGTTATGAGGTCACGTGGACCGACACGCTGGTGGCCAGCAACTTCTCCCGTTTCTACGGTGTCAACCTCCCCGACAAGTCGGAGAAGGAACGCGAGTGTGGCAAGGGACCGTTCCTGCTGCTCTTGGTGTGGGATGACCAGCCCGTTTATGAAACGCGTGAGACCAGTCATGGTCAGGAGGTGGTCAATGTCCATCTGTTCGATGCCAAGACCAGATACCGTCAGTGGACCAAGTACGGCCATAAGGTCCATGCCACCAATAATATTAAGGAGACCGATCACGACCTGATCCTGTTGTTAGGTCAGAGTTATGATGATTACCTGAAGTCCCATCCCGAACCGACCTGGGACGGTCATCCGGCCCCTTTGATCCGGAATATCTCCGGTGCTCATGGCTGGAAGAGCCTGCGGGAGTTCTTCTATGTCTTCAACCACACCGTCGACTATGTCGTGTTAAGAGGTGAAGAGAACCTGACCCCTCAGAAAGACCGTCAGCATCAGGATGTCGACCTGCTGGTGCGTGAATGGCAGAACGCCCTCTTCGTGATGAACGGTCAGGAACTCTGGCATTTCCCCCCTTATCGGCCCAAGATGCTGGTGTCTACCAAGGAAGACGGGGATGTCGTGTTCGATGTCTGGATGAGTACCCTGGGCTATTATGATACTGCCTGGTGCCGCGACATGTTCGCTACCAGGGAATATACCGGTCTCTATTACCGTCTGAATGCCGTCAACACCTTCTATGCCCGTCTCTACCATGCCCTGGTCAGGAAGCGCACGGTGGCAGCCGACTATCTCCCTTGGTTCAAGGCGCAGCTCGTGCAGGTAGGTCTGGAGCGGTCCTCCCATCCTGAGGCCGATGACTATCCCATGGACTTCTATTATACGGTCCTTCAGGCTTTCATGGATGAGCGGGGCTATGCCTATACCCATGCCCCCGAAGACTGGCATTGTTATTATAAGAGCAGGATAGCCCAAATCAAACCCGCCTGGGAGGCCCTGAAGAGACGGACCGACTTACAGGCTGTCGTACCCTTCCGGGTGGAAGATGATACAGAGAGTGGCTATCTCTATTTTAAAGGCCGCTATCAGGACCGTCCGGTCTTTATCAAATACGGTGGACGTGGTGATTCCTGCGCCAATGAGATCCAGTTCTCCAAGCGCTTGAGTGCTCACGATCCTTCCCATTTCATGACACCGGTCGTCAGTGATCCCCAGGTGCCCTTTGTGGCCTACGACCTGGTGGAAGGCACCCCTCTGACCGATTTCCTGCAGTCGGCGACACCCGAACAGCGCCAGTCGATGGAACGCCAGCTAACGACGATTGCCGATGCCCTGGCCACCTGTCAGGTGATGCACCGCGATCTCTGTCCACGCAACTTGTTGGTGGTAGGGGAGACTTTGATGCTCATCGACTTCCAGTATGCCGTCGATGCCCGCCATCCGCAGGAGCTCGACTGTGTGAAGTCCGATCGTTTGTTGGCCCTCCAGATAGGCGAGAACTACCGCTATCGCCAGTTTGCCTGGAACGATGCGCGCTCCATGGAGAAGGTCGTTCAGGAACTCGGTCTTTCGGTCTCTGTTCCCAAGGCCTTGGACCAGACGTTCTGGATGCCCCTGAAGTGGATCCTGTTGTCCATCGTCAGGCATCAGGCCAGCCTGCTTGTTTCCCGTTTCAGAAAGGTCAGATCTGAGGCATCATGATAGGAACCGTCATCGTGGGGTATCAAAACGAGACGCTGACAGCCACTTACGTTCGTCAGGAGCTCTCGAAACTCAAGGTCGACAACCTGATCGTGGTGGTCGACAACTCCCCCACCACGGCAGGCTGTCGGTATTTGGAGTCCCAGCTCGGTGCCTGTGTGGTGGATGCTGCCTTCTCCGGTTTTGAGCCGGGCTTCCGGGTCTATGTCATCACCACCGGCGAGAACCTGGGATTTGCCAGGGCCAACAACCTCGGCGTGGATTTTATCCGTACCTGCTTCCCTGAGATCGAATATGTGCTCTTCAGCAATAATGATATCCAGATTGTCGACCCGCAGGTGGTCGACACGCTGATCGCCAAGTACCAGTCCGTCAAGGGCATCGGCATGATTGGCCCGAATGTCCTGTATGTGGATGGCAAGCGCCAGACACCCATGCCCAAGACCTATCTGTGGCGGAATGTGTGCGACACCATCTGGAGTCCGCTGATGGCCCTGTTCAAGAAGTCGTCTGCCGACTATTGCGACTCGGCCCGGGAGGGTTTTCATTATACGTTGGCGGAGTGCTTCTTCATCTCACGCATCGAAGATTATGTGGCCTGTGGCATGATGGATCCCCATACGTTTCTCTATGCCGAGGGGTGCATCCTCTCTGAACGGATGAAGCAAATCGGACTGGGTTATTATTTCGTGCCCGACGTGACCGTCATCCATGCGTGTGGTGCTACCACCAGCCAGCATGTCAGTTCCTCCATCTATATGATGATCGTCCGGTCGTATGCCTATTATTATCGACAGTATCGAGGCTATTCCGCCTTTGCTGTCGGGTGCTACCTGACATTGGCGAAGGTCATGACCCTGCTCTCGAAACTCAAAAGACTTCTGGCATGAACAGTTCGCAGGTGTTCCTTTTGAAAGTGGCGAGAAAGGGCTTTGGTCGTCTGTTCGGTGAACAGAGTCTGTACGGCACCTTACCCGGGGCGGTGCAGGATGCTGAGACCGCCTCTGCCCACATCTATGACCTGCTGCTACAGGATCAGCCTTGTATGATGGCCCGGTTCGGTAGTAATGAACTGGGTTGTGTGGTCAACTACCTCGGTATTCAGCACGGCCCCTATCCCCTGTTGGATTTCCTCAAGGGGGAGACCCCGGAATGGTGGTGGAACAAAGGCATGATGAACTGCATGCTGGTCAATGCCGGCTTCTTCCCCAACACACCCGAGAACCTGGCGCGTTTTGCCGAACTGATGCTGCGCGATATGACCCAGTTGGATGTGTTGGGCAGCTGGATCAAAAAAGAAACCCTCATTGCCGATCGGTTGAAGGCCGATGTCTATATCGCCCAGATGAACCTCTTGGAACCCTTCTGGAGCTCGTCCCCCTGGACCAGGGCACTGGCAGGTCGACGGGTGGTGGTCGTGCATCCTTTTGCCGAACTGATCGAGTCACAATACCGCAACCATCGGAAAGACCTCTTCCCGAATCCGGACCTCCTGCCCGAGTTCCATCTACGTACGGTGAAGGCCGTGCAGAGCATGGGGGGCGAACCCAATGGCTTCAACGACTGGTTTGAGGCGCTGGACTGGATGAAGGCCGAACTGGCGAAAGCCCCCTACGATATCGCCCTGATAGGCTGTGGGGCCTATGGCTTCCCTTTGGCTGCTGAGGCCAAGCGCACAGGTCATCAGGCCGTCCATCTGGGGGGTGTCCTGCAACACCTGTTCGGCATCCGTGGCAAGCGCTGGGAAAACCCCGAATACGGGGTGGAGGCGTGGGGCCTGCCCTATGGCTCCTACAGTGGGATGATGAACGAGGCCTGGGTGAAGGCCGGCAAGGCGTATAAACCCAAAAGGGCACAGGACGTCGAGGAAGCCACCTATTGGTAAATACAGAGATGAGAGTCTTACATATATTGGATGAGCTGAAGTTCTCGGGTGCTGAGATCATGTATGTCGCAGCAGCGAAACTGTTTCAGGACCTGGGCTGTGAGTTGTATGTGGTGAACACGGCCGACCATCTGGGTGAATATGCGCCCTTTTTTAAGGAAGCGGGTTATACGGTTCTCCACTGGCCTTACGAGCACCTGTCGCTCGTTCAGAAGTTCCACTACTGGAACCAGACCATCCGGTTCATCCGCCGTAACGGGATCGACGTGGTGCATGTCCACCGTCCCGACATGAAATGCCCCATGGCCTATTGTGCCTGGCGGGCAGGCGTCAGGTCGGCGTACACCTATCATAGTGAGTTCCCCTCCCGGGTCATCACCTATCCTTACCATGTCCTGCTGCGCTATGCCTGTCAGTACCTGTTCCATCAGGTGCAGCAGACCATCAGCGACTCGGTCTACGACCATGAACGCCACTACTTCCACAACCGCACGATCCAGATCAACAACTGGTACAACACCGCCAAATATTACCCGGCGAGGGCAGGGGAGAAGGCCCTGTTCCGTCAGAGGCTGGACATCCCTGAAAACGCGCTGGTGATCATCTCCATCGGCGGTTGCAGTTATATCAAGCGCCATGAGGATATCCTCCAGGCCGTGGCCATTGCCCGCCAGTCTTGTCCACAGATCCTCTATCTCCATCTGGGAGAAGGCGACAAGACCGTAGAGGAACAGCAGTTGGCAGCCTCCCTGGGCATCCAGGACGTGGTGCGTTTCTTGGGCAACCAGAAGGATGTGCGCCCCTATCTGGTGGCAGCCGATATCTATGTCATGTCCAGTCGTAATGAGGGCATGCCTATTACGGCCATCGAGGCCATGGCCTGTGGCGTCCCAGCCGTGTTCTATAACGTGCCGGGCCTGTGGGATTTCAACAAACACGGGGATTGCTCTCTGCTCGTGGAAGAACAGCCTGAGCGCCTGGCTGAGGCCATCTTAGGGCTTTCTCGGGATCCGGCCCTGCAACAGCGCCTCACGCAACAGGCGGCCGACTTTATCCACCGTGAATTCGACATGGAGACCAATGTCAAGAAGATTTTTGAAGTATGCTATTCAACTCGATAGAATTCCTGTTTTTCCTGCCCATCGTCTTTCTGCTCTATTGGTTCGTCTTCAAGAACCGCCGGTGGCAGAACCTGCTGATTGTCGTAGCCAGTTATGTGTTCTATGGCTGGTGGAACTGGCGATTCCTCTTTCTGATAGCCCTCACCTCTTTCTGCAGTTATGAGAGTGGGGTGCTGATGGAGCGTTACGAGGGGCGCAGGCGACAACAGAAATATGTGAGTGCCGCCAACATCGTGCTGAACCTGTTGATCCTGGGCCTCTTCAAATACTTCAATTTCTTTGTGGAGAGCCTGAATGGCTTGTTTCTGGCGATGGGCCTCCATCTGGACTGGGTCACGCTCAACATCGTCCTGCCTGTCGGCATCAGCTTCTATACGTTCCAGGCCCTCAGCTATACCATCGACGTCTATCAGGGCAAGTTGAAGGCCACCCACGACCCCGTGGCGTTCTTTGCCTATATCAGCTTCTTCCCCCAACTGGTGGCTGGACCCATTGAAAGGGCCACCCGTCTGTTGCCGCAGTTCCAGCAACCACGCCGGTTCGACTATGCCAAGGCGGTCGATGGCTGTCGGCAGATGCTGTGGGGCTTTTTCAAGAAGATGGTGGTGGCCGACAACTGTGGTACGGTGGTGTCACAGATCTGGGACCATTACACGACGGCGCCGGGCCTCCTTTTGCTCTTCGGGGCCATCCTCTTCACCATCCAGATCTATTGCGACTTCTCCGGCTATTCCGATATCGCCATCGGCAGTGCCCGCCTGTTTGGCTTCGACTTGATGAAGAACTTCGACTTCCCGCATTTCTCGCGGAGCATCCCGGAGTTCTGGCGCAGATGGCATATCTCCTTAACCACCTGGTTTCGCGATTATGTGTATTTCCCCTTGGGGGGTAGCAGGTGTGGGCGCTGGAAGGTAGTACGCAATGTCCTGATCGTCTGGGGCATCAGCGGCCTGTGGCATGGTGCCAACTGGACCTATGTCTGTTGGGGCTTGTACCATGGCACCCTCCTGGCCATTTATAATGTGTTGGGCATCAACACGAAATACAAGCACGTGGTGGCTGCAGAGCGCTGCCTCCCCTCTCTCCGGGAGGCGGTTCAGATGGTGCTCACTTTCTTGTTGGTGGCCATTGGCCTGGTCATCTTCAGGGCGTCGACGATGCATGATGCCATCGGTTATCTCCAGGGCATGTGTAGTCCGTCTCTGTTGGAACTGTCAGCCACGTTGGAGGCCTTGCAGGAGGTCATCCTGCAGATGTATATCATCATTCCCGCTATCGTCATCCTGACGCTGAGTGAGTGGGTGAACAGGCGCCAAGACCATGTGATGCAGTTCGCTGGCGGTGGCTTTGTGGCCCGTCACGCCTGGGTCCGCTATGCCATCTATGTCGGTCTGCTGATCATGATCTTCGGTATGTCGGTCACGAAGTCGGAGTTTATTTATTTCAGATTCTAAGGGTATGAAGAGGTTCTGGCTGAAAGGGCTGTTGGTGGTGTTCCTGTTTGTGGTGGCCAATGCCGTGCTGTTATGGGGCATTCCCAAGGATGGTAATGCCTATGAATGTGAATACAACCATAAGGTGGAGCTGATCGCCTCCACGCCCCAGCCCCGTATCATCCTGATAGGTGGCAGTACGGTGGCCTTTGGCACCGACTCCCGTCGTATCATGGACTCCCTGCACTGTCATGTGGTGAACTTCGGCCTGAATAAGGGGGTGGGCATCCGTTATCTGTTGGACGATTGTCTGCAGTATGTGCGGAAGGGCGATGTCATCGTGTTCCAGATCGAGTACGACAACTTCTTCAATGGCGGTAACGGAAATGTGAGGGATCTGACGCAGTTGATGATTGCCACCGACTGGCGCAATGCCACGCGTCTGAATTTTCAGCAGTGGTCGAATGTGGTACAGGGTGTCCCTGCAGCAGTGATCGGCAACATCAACCGACTCCTCAAGTACCCCATCAGGAAAAGCTGGGATAAACCGTCGAATGGCAACGTCTTTTTCAAGGACGGTTTTAATGCATATGGCGACGAGGTCAACCACCTGGCCTTTAAGGGCGTGGGTGCCAGGGCCACGGGCCGACGGGAGGAGCGTGACGTCGATACCGACTTCCTCCAGTGGTTTAAGGACATCGTCTTGCAGTATGAGGCTGCCGGGGCGAAGGTGCTCATGATCCCTCCTGTGGATGTGGAGACCTGTTTCCGCGAGGGCTATAGTGACAAATTGGAGCCCGCCTTAAAGTCCATCGGCCGATGGTATGTCGTACCGCCTGCCTCCATGGTCCTGAACGACAGCTGTTCCTATGACGGTGGTGGTCACGTCACGAAAGAAGGCGTGCGTCAGAACACCGGTCATCTGATTGAGATTCTACGTCAAGCGATATGAAGCGGATAGCCGTTCTGATGACTGTGCATAACCGGCGTGAGAAGACCCTCCTGTGCTTGGAGCACCTCTTTGCCAACCGGTTGCCTGCCAACTATGCCATGACCGTCTACCTCACGGATGATGGGTGTACCGACGGGACGGCTGAGGCCGTACGGGCCCACTATCCTTCTGTACAGGTACTCACAGGCTCGGGCGACCTCTATTGGAACCGGGGCATGTGGACAGCCTGGCAGGAAGCGGCGAAGGCGGATCCCGACTTCTACTTCTGGTTGAACGACGACACCTTTCTCTATGCTGAGGCCCTTGAGGCCCTGTTGATGACGTCAGCACAGTCTGAAGACCGGGCCATCATCGTAGGGGCGACGGAAGACCGCGATCACCAACACGTCACCTATGGCGGTTTTGTGGGCACCCTGGTCCACCCTTTGATACCCGCACTGACCGGACAGCCAGTAGCCATCGACTACTTCAATGGCAATATCGTGTGGGTGCCTCGGGCGGTGTATCAGGTATTGGGCAACCTCGATCCCCGTTTCCGGCACGACAAGGGGGATATCGACTACGGCCTGAGAGCCCGGGAGGCAGGCATCCCGATGAGGATGGTGGGTAGGGCCTTGGGCGTGTGCGACCTGCATCCGAGGGCCGACCGCTGGCGCGATCCGGAACTCCCCTTGAAAGTGCGCTGGCAGGCACTTCGACAACCTACGGGGATGGCTCCCGCCGAATTCTTCTATTTCGACAGGAAGCACCATGGGGTGCTGACCGGTCTCAAACATTATCTCTCCATCCACCTGCAATGCCTCTTCCCCCGGTGGTGGTCCCATGAATAAAACAAGATGAAGGTACCTGTTTTGATCTTGGCATTCAGTCGGCCTGAACATGTGAAAAGGGCGATGGCGGCGGTGCAGACCTACCAGCCCGCACGCCTCTACCTGGCCTGTGACGGTCCCAGAGCCCATAAGTCGGGCGAGGCGGAGCTGGTGGCAGCCACCCGACAGGCGATGCTCGAGGCGGTGACCTGGGACTGTGAGGTGCAGACCCTGTTCCGCGACAGCAACCTGGGCTGCGGACATGCCGTCTATGAGGCCATCACGTGGTTTTTCAAGCACGAGCCCTATGGTGTCATCATCGAAGACGATATCCTGGTGGGACAGGACTTCTTTACGTTTTGTGAGTTGCTGCTCCCCAGATATGCCGAAGACCACAGGGTGATGGGCCTCTCTGCCGAGAACCACAGCGGTCGGACCGACCTCAACAACTCCTATGTCTACACGCCCCGTTTCAACTGTTGGGGCTGGGCCACCTGGCGTCGGGCCTGGGAACAGATGGATATGACCATGGCGGCGGCCAGGAACCTGAAGCCGTGGTATCTCACGAAACGGCTGGGTTGGTTCGAGGGCCTGATGATGTTCTACTATTTCAAAGGCGACTACCATCAGTTCATCCCCTTCGACACCTGGGATCTCAGATGGTATCTCAGCATTCTCATCCACGACGGTCTCCTGATCTGTCCCGGTGTGAACCTCGCCGTGAACATCGGCATGGATGGCGGGGCCCATTACGAAGAGGGCGACACCAACCCCTATGCCCATCTGAAAGTGGGTCACCTGTCGTGGCCCCTGGTATACAACGATACAGTACAGCCCGATCCCCTGCAGGCCCGCTATGACCGGGCCGACTTCTGGCAAGTGCGGAAGATAGGCCTCCGTAAAAAACTGAGAAAGCTCTTTCACCGAGGATGAAACCATCGAAAAAGACCACCATACTCTGTCCTGTGGACGAGATGCTGAAGGGGGTACCGGGCTATCTGCTCTATGGCATCCCGTATTTCGAGACCATCGGCCAGCAACTGGGTCTTCATCTGGAGGTGAAGATCCTGTATTACCGTCGGGGCGGCTATTCTGTCTGGACCCTGGTCAAAACAAATCTCCTGTTGGCCTACCGGATCCTCACCACCCGCCACGACGTCCTTTACAATATGATCGACCCCGATTACCTCTTCCTCTTGACACTGTTCAGGAAGGTGGGACTCTATCGGAAGAAGATGGTGGCGTGGAAATACACGGTGATTAGTCGTACCGACCGTTGGTGGGTCAACCTGTTGAAACGCCACTTCTATAACAGCTTCGAGCGGCTGTTCATGTTAACGGCCTCCCATGTCGAGAAATCCCGCGAGGCAGGACTGGTCCAGGCCGATAAGTGCCTGTACATGAAATGGGGCCGCGACCTGGCCTATGTCGATGGAATCGACGTCCAGCCCGAAGAAACCTTCACGTTTATCTCGACGGGCATCGCCTACCGCGACTTCGACACCTTGTGCCGGGCGTTCGTCAAGGTCAAGGGGGCCCGCCTGAAGATCATCGCCGTGAAAGCCTGGGGCGATGCCGACTATGCGGCCTGTCTGGACCAGGTCCACGATCCCAACGTACAGGTCATCTATGTCGACAACGCGAAAGACCGGAAAGGGGTGGTGCGTTATGTGTATGAAGAGATGAAGCGGTCGCATGTGGCACTCAGCATCTGTCAGGATGTCCCCTTCGGGGTGGGCTATACCCAGATCCTGGACTCCCTGGCCTGTTCGCTGCCGGTCATCACCACCTATAATGTCGACAGTCCCATCGATGTCGATCAAGAAGGGGTGGGGGTGTCGGTCCCGGCGTATGATGTAGACCGCCTGGCCACTGCCATGCAACGGTTGGTCGACGACCAGGTCTTTTGGTCGGCCTGTCGTCAACGAGCCCGACAGCTGATCGAGAAAGACTATGACATCCGGCAGGTGGCCCGACAGGTGCTTACTGTCCTATTTCTCCCTATAGAACAATGAAGATCCTGATCGTCGATGTGTTTGGAGCGGTGAACAGCACGGGTAAGATCACCACCCTGCAGTACCGGTATATGAAATCCCGTGGCCATGAGGTACGGGTCTGTTACCGTGGGGTCCGGGAACCCCGTATCGACAACCCTGACTATCTGCCTGTGGCTGGAGCCATCGAACCCGGCGTGGGCCGGCTCCTGTCCTGGGTCACCGGCTATGAAGGGTTCTGTCATCCCTTGGCCACCCGACGTCTGATCCGATTCACCCAGTCGTTCCATCCCGATATCGTCCAACTGAACATCCTGCATGGTTATTTTATCAACAGCCATGCGTATATCCGGTTCCTGAACGACCACCATTACAGGGTCTGTTACACGATGATGGATGAGTATGCCTATATGGGCAAATGCCCCTATTCCTTCTCTTGCAATCAGTTCCTGACAGGTTGCACAGGCGGTTGTCCGGAACAGAAACACTACCCCAAGAGCTTCTTCTTCGACCGGTCGGCAGTAATCTGGCAGGCGAAGGAGCGTGCCTATCGGGGGTTTGAGCACATCGTCTTTACGGGCCCGGGTTGGGTGGTCGACAGGGCGAGGCGCTCCCAACTGCTCCGGGGCTTTGACATCCGCGAACTGGATGAGCCGGTTGATTTCGGCACCACCTTCCATCCCCGTGAGGTACAGGCCCTGCGGACCCGGCTGAACATCCCCGCAACCCACAAGGTGATTGTCACCGTGGCGCAGATGAGCAATCCCCGGAAAGGCGGCATCTACTTCCTCCAGGCGGCAGAGCTGCTGGCCCATCAGGAAGATCTCACCTTCGTCTTCGTGGGCTATGACGTGAAACAGCCGGTCACCCTTCCCCATGTGGTGACGGTGCCTTATGTCTCGTCTCAGGAAGAACTGGCGCAGTACTATGCATTGGGCGACCTGTTTGTCTGTACAAGTCTGGCCGACACCATGCCCAATGTCTGTATCGAGGCCCTGGGCTGTGGTACACCGTTGGCAGGCTTTGCCGAGGCGGGCACCCCCTACGTGGCGCCGACGAACTATGCCACCTTCACGAAGACCTATGATATCCCCGCGCTGGCACAGGTCATCGCCTCGACCCCGAAGAAGTCGCCCGAGCGGTCGGCGGCCTGTCATCAATATGCCGTAGGCCGTTATGCCGGTGAGGTCATCTTCGCAAAACTGGAAAAGATCTATCAATCACTGATATAACAATAAATGATTCTATTTAATAAGCCCTACTACTCAGGGAAAGAGTTAGCTTATCTGGAGCAGGTCTGCCATTCCACGACGATGTCGGGCAATGGCGATTTCACCAAACAATGTCATCGGTTCTTTGAAGAGCGCTATGGCTTCAGGAAATGTCTCCTCACCACCTCGGGCACGGATGCCCTGGAGATGTGCGCCATGCTCTGTCGCCTCCAGCCGGGCGATGAGGTGATCGTTCCTTCCTATACGTTTGTCTCCACGGCCCTGGCCTTCCTGCGCGAAGGGGCGAGGGTGGTGTTTGCCGACAGTGGCCCGGATCATCCTGACATCACGGCCGAGACCATCCGTCCTTTGGTGACACCTCGTACGAAGGTGATCGTGGTGGTGCATTATGCCGGTGTGGCCTGCGACATGGATCCCATCATGGCCTTGGCGCAGGAACATGGCCTTCTGGTGGTCGAGGACGCTGCCCAGGCCATCGATGCCTTCTACAAGGGCCGTCCCTTGGGCGGTATCGGACATCTGGGGGCCTTCTCCTTCCATGAGTCGAAGAATATCCACTGTGGCGAAGGGGGCATGCTGGTGGTCAACGACGACCGTTTCGTCCGTCGTTCGGAGATCCTGTGGGAGAAAGGCACCAACCGGGCTGAGTTCTACCGGGGCATGGTCAACAAATACGGGTGGTGCGACATGGGCAGCTCTTTCCTCCCGTCGGAATTCAATGCGGCCTATCTCTGGTCTCAGCTGGAGCAGTTGGATGATATCCAGCACAAGCGCCTTCAGATCTGGACGTGGTATCACGAGGCGCTGGCAGACCTTCCCGCCTCGCGGGTAAAACTGCCTGTCATCCCCGACTATGCCACCAACAATGCCCACATGTTCTTTTTGGTCTGTGCCTCTCTGGAAGAACGGACGCAGCTCATCGCCTATCTCAAAGAGCATGGGGTACAGGCCACCTTCCACTATCTGCCCTTGCACGCCAGTGCCTATTATCATGACCAGCATGATGGCCGGCCCCTGCCGGCCTGCGACCACTTTGGCGACTGTCTGGTCAGACTCCCCCTGTACTACGAACTGACCGAAGCCGAGGTGAACCATATCGCCGAGGCGGTCAAGGCTTTCTATCGCTGCTAGTCTCATGAACGTGTTTAATATCGATATCGAGTTCGACCGGAACCGGCTCCACCAGCTCGTCAACAATTGTGTCGGCGAGGGGGGCAAGGGGTATATCTGTTTTGTCGATGCCACCATGCTCTCTATCGCCCGGAAAGACCAACGGTGCCTGACGGTGCTGCAACAGTCCTTGGCCAACAGCTGCGACGGCGGCTCCATCGCCGCCATCGTCAACAAGATCTATCACACCCGTGTCAGGGCCTATAACGGACCCGACTTCTTTGAGAACATGATCAGACTGTCTCAGTATCGCCAGCTGTTGTTGGGGAGCACCGAGGACGTCTTCGAGCAAGTGAAAAGCGAACTTCTGCACAGGGGCTTTTCCGTGGATCATATCGCCCATCTGCCGGTGCCGTTTGCCCGTGTCGACGACTTCGACTATCCGGCCATCGCTGAAGCGGTCAATGCCCGGAATCCTGACCTGATCTGGGTGTCGCTGGGCGCGCCCAAACAGGAGCTGTTCATGTCGCGGCTCCTGCCCTATATCCAGCGGGGTGTGCTGTTGGGTGTCGGGGCGGCCTTCAATTTCTACATCGGCCATAACGTCCAGCCCCGTTTTCATCTGGGGGCCCTGCGGTTCATCTGGCTCGATCGTATTTACAGGGAACCCCGTAAGCAGTTGAAGCGGGTGGGTAAGATCCTCATCACCCTGCCTCGGTTGTACCTCGATGAACGAAAAAGAAGTAATAAAAGAAAAGATAATCCATAAATGAAAGACTATTTGTTGATAGGCGTCTTCCTCCTGGTGGTGGAGATCGTCTATATCTGGTTGGCAAGTAAGATAGGGATTGTAGACCGTCCCCATCACCAGAGTTCCCACACGGGGGTCGTCGTGCGGGGTGGGGGCATCATCTTCTATATCGCCTACCTGGTCTGGTTTATCCTCTCAGGCCTGCACAGTCCCATGATCTTCTTGGGATTGAGCATCCTGGCCTTGGTGAGTTTCATCGACGATATCCAGAGTGTCAACCCGAAGGTGCGGTTGGTGTGTCAGTTTGCGGCCTTCCTGATCATGCTTTACGAGATGCATGTGTTCAACCAGCCGTGGCAGCCCTTGCTCCTGTTATCGGTGGCCTGTGTGGGGGCCGTGAACATCTACAATTTTATGGATGGGGTCAATGGCATGACCGGCGGTTATTCGTTGGTGGCCATCCTGTCGTTGTGGTATGTGAATGAATATGTCACGCCCTTTGTCGATTCCTCTCTGTTGATCGTCGTCCTGGCGTCGATACTGGTGTTCTGCTTCTTTAACTTCCGCCCCCATGCCAAGTGCTTCGCCGGGGATGTGGGGGCCTTGTCCATCGGGTATATCGTGCTGTTCCTCATCCTGAAGCTCTTCCTGCAGGAAGCGAAGCTCTACTGGATGTCGCTCATCATCGTCTATGCCGTCGATGGCGGCATGACCATCCTCCACCGGGCCTTCCTGGGGGAGAATCTGATGATGCCGCACAAGAAACATGTCTATCAGCTGATGGCCAACGAACTGGGGATGAGTCATCTGAAGGTGTCGCTCATCTATATGGGGCTTCAGGCACTCTGCAACATCTGGCTCATCGCCAATCCGGGAAATACCACCCTGTTCCTGCAACTCATCCTCCTGTCGATGTTGTATATGGTCTTTATGCGAAAATACTATCATCTCCATGTTGAATAAATGGTTCCGTTTGGGTTGGTCACTGGTCGTGGCCAGCCTGCTGACAGCTTTGATCTGTCTGCTATACACCCTGGGTCGCAGCTGGCTCCTCCAGGCCATCGACAGTCATGCGATAGCCTTTCTGGAGAACTTCGACCTGATGGGGAAGATCCAGGAGAAATTCCATCTCGACACGATCCCCACCATCTGGCAACTCCAGGAGATGTTCTTCCAGATAGGGAAGATTTTCCTGTTCTGTCTGGGGCTGTCGGTGCTCCTCCTGTTCATGCCGGTCAAAACGTGGCGACAGCAATACCATTTCTACTGGCTCCCTCGGTTCTCCAAGCTGCCCCGATATGCGCAGCAGGTCTGGACCCAACTGTGCGAGGCCCACAAGGGGTGGTTGGCCGTGCTGGTCGTGTTGGCGGCGTTGCAGTTCGCCCTGAGCTACACCATCATCTACAACTCCTGGTGGAGCGGCGATGACTTCTACTGTACCCTGAACACGGGACAGCCCTTCTATGTGAGGTTCCTCCGGTGGATCTGGTGCAGTAACATCCATGTGGCCCGTGGCGGGGAACTCTTTTTCTACCTCTTCCCCTTGACGCCCGACCGCTGGGTTCACCTCACGCTGACCCCGTTGTTGTTCGCCCTGTTCCCTGTGGCCATCAAACGGCTGGTACTGCCCAAGCTGGTGTGGTGCTCTCCCCGTGGGGCGGTGTTCTACTTCTGTGCCGCCTGCATGATCTATCTGGGAGCCCGGTTCTCCACCTATTGCTGTTTCTCGGGCTGTGCCAATTACATCTATGGCACCATCTTCGTGATGTTCTTGTTGCCCTATTATGTCTATAGGGTTGACCAGACGGGTTCGCATTCCTGGCTGACCATCGCCCTGTTTGGCTTGTGTACCATCCTGTTTGGTCTGTCGACGGAAGGCATCGCTGTGGTCTTCACGGCCCTGTTGTTCGGCCAACTGGTGTGGCGCTATTGGAAGGGCCTTTCCTTACCGCCCCTTTACTATCTGTCGCTCATCACCTTCTGGATGGGTGTGTCGTGGCTGCTGTTCACCCCCGGTGCCTCCGTACGTGGCATGAACTCTCCGATGGTGGGAGGCATCGTCCCCTATAACCTGTATGGCCTGCCGTTATGGACCAAGCTCACCTACCTGCCGGAGTTATGGGCAGTGGTCTGGCGGGTCACCCACGTGGCCTTGCTCCTGTATATGGCGATGTTGCTGTATGGGGCGTATGTCTATGTGAAGACCGACGACCAGGCCCGTCTGCTCCGTCAGATAGGCATCTCGTTGATCATCGTTGCCATCAGCCTGTTGACGGCGGTGGCCTACATCGCCGGGGCTGTACCTAACGGCTCTACCTTCACGCCCTGTAGCTTTGGCATCATCAGTGCGGTCCTCTATCTGGCCTTCTCACTCTCCGAAGTGCGACGGTCGTTGCTGGTTCCCCTGCTGATGGCTGTGGTGCTGTGTGTGTTGTGCGTGCAACTGATTGTGCCCTCCTTGTCTTACTCCATGTATCTGAAACCCTACGAGCTCCAGCGGAATGCGCGGATTCAGGAGCAGCTGGCGGCGGGCAAGGATACCATCCGCCTCCCTTATCCTTACCCGGCAGACTACGACAGTACCCGGACGGATATCCCGCAAGCCGTGAAGATCTCGGAAATGGCGGTCTATTTTAACGTCAAAGCAATCATCGAGGAAGGGAGAAAAGGTAAAAAGGTAAAAAGGTAAAAAGGAAAAAAATGAAGAAAAAGGTTTCCATATTGATTCCCTGTTTTAATGAGCAGGAGGCTTTACCATGCCTGTATGAGGTGTTGGTGAAGACCATCAATGAGCTGGAAGCGTATGCTTTCGAGTTGTTGTTTGTCAACGACGGCAGTGTGGATCATACGCTGGAGCTCATCCGCCATTTCCATGACATCGACGGACGGGTGTCGTACATCGACCTGAGCCGTAACTTCGGCAAGGAAAACGCCATGTTGGCCGGTTTCGACTATGTGAAGGGCGACTGTGTCATTGTCATGGATGCGGATCTGCAGGACTCTCCCTCCTTGATCCCCGAGATGTTGCATTGGTGGGAAGAGGGCTACGAGGATGTCTATGCCAAACGGAGAGACCGGGGCCGTGAGAGTTGGCTCCGCAAACACCTGACGCTGACCTACTACCATATCCTGGACAAGTCGACGCGGTTTGAGGTGCTGAAGAATGTCGGTGACTTCCGTCTGCTGGACAGGAAGTGTATCGAGGCGATGAAACAGCTGCGCGAAAACGAGCGTTACACCAAGGGCATGTATGCCTGGATAGGCTATCGGAAGAAAGAGATCCTCTTCGATCGGGCCGACCGGGTGGCCGGCGAGAGCAACTGGAGCTACTGGAGTCTGCTGAATCTGGCCATCGACGGCATCACCTCGTTTACCACCGCCCCCCTGCGCCTGGCCACCATCACCGGTTTCATCATCGCCATGGGGGCCTTTACCTTCTTGTTGTACTATCTGAGTAAGCGCCTGCTGTTCGGCGATCCTGTACAGGGCTTTACCACGCTGGTCTGTATCATCCTGTTCTTAGGTGGCGGCCAACTCATCTCCATCGGCATCTTGGGCGAATATATCGGTAAGATCTTCAACGAGACGAAGCAGCGACCCACCTATCTGATCCGCGACTACATCGTGGGCAAGGACGTGGCCGACAAGGACGAATCCAGTGTGACATGCCCCGGGAACTGATCAGCATCATCATTCCGGTCTACAATGCCGCGAAGTACTTGGAGGCCTGTGTGTCGTCCGTCCTCCGGTCCACCTACGAGCAGCTCGAGGTGATCCTGGTCGACGACTGCTCCACCGACGGCAGTGGCCTGTTGTGCGACCGGCTTTCGGAAAAGGATGCCCGCCTCAAGGTCATCCACTGTCCGCAGAATGGCGGACAGGGTAGGGCGCGGAATACCGGCCTGGACCACATGACGGGTGCCTATGTCGGGTTCGTCGATGCCGACGACACCATCCATCCGGAGATGTATGAGCGGTTGTACACCCTGCTGCAGGTCCATCAGGCGGACATCAGCTTCTGTAGTCGGAAGGTGGTCAGCGACTGGTTGCCCGATGAACATGTGGAGACCGGTGTCAGCGTCTTTGAGCATGGCATCGTCGACGTGGCGAGGCTGGGCAATGGCAACGACCTGGAGAGTCCTGTCCTGAAACTCTACCGGAAGGCCATCTTCAGTCAGCTGCGCTTTCCCGAGTCGCATTGGGCGGAAGATCTCTTCATCGTCCCCGACTATCTGGCGCAGGCCGCCCGGATCGCCTACACCTCCGAACAGCTGTACTTCTACTCCGTGCGGAAAGACAACGTCAGTTTTAAGTCACCGACCCGGGAACGTCTGGACTTCCAGATCCAGGGCTATGAAAAACTGTACCGTTATTTTCAGCAGAAAGCCTTTGACACCTGTCGCTTTGCGAGGTATGTCCTGTTCTCCTATGCCCAGGCCTGGCTGTCGTTCAAGGATGCCGGCACCCGTTTCCATTACTGGAAAGGTTATGTGCGCTTCTTTCTCCAGCATCCCAGACACGCCTCCACCAAAGGCTCCCTCCTTTTCCTCCTCTCCCCCCATCTCTACTGCGCCCTCATGCGCTACCGCCAACAATAAAATTAGATTTTTCTTAAGTTTTTCTTGGATTTATAAGAAAAACTTTGTATTTTTGCACTGAAAAGTTAGAAAAAGTGTATAAAACATACACAAAACCGAACTTTCTGATGTAAATCATGGGAATAGAAAGAGATATCATTAATTCG
>Ga0247608_10000636_pt1 | contig 54455 bp, 47 predicted proteins | sample 176DNAGHGlowgp2_FD_193490 | JGI IMG/M metagenome (GOLD analysis project Ga0247608, IMG submission 193490) | Sheep rumen microbial communities from Palmerston North, Manawatu-Wanganui, New Zealand - 1766 DNA GHGlow gp2 | ecosystem: Host-associated > Mammals > Digestive system > Stomach > Rumen ... | reverse complement strand
CAGCAGTTGTCAAAAGACAGCGGCTTCTTAAGCTACAACACTTTCTCACGTGCTTTCGTCTCATGCACTGGCATCAGCGTCAGCAAGTGGCAGGAACAGGTAAACCTGGAAGGTTAGACCTCTCGCCCCACGGCTATTATTTTCCCCATCCACATTCAGAAATCTAGCATAAAGAGTACGTCAGGGATTCAACTTCCGTTTCGACTCGATGATTATCATGAATTGTCAACTTCCTCAATAAATGGTAATTCTCCTAAATACTTATCAAAGTCGCTTTGGAACAGACGGTCTTGAATTCAGCCATGGGGACAGAGGCATCTGGGTATGGGTGCCTGATCTCATGCCAATTTGCTATATTTCTAAACACGCGATGTGTTCTTAACTTATAATAATCTATTGCTGTCCGATAAAAATCGGAATTGATTAATATTCGTTTGGAACTGCCTTTAAACAGGCAGATTTAGTTCTCATTTCCAAAAGTAACCCCTCCTGAGAGTCGAAAAGGTCCAATTGTCGGATATTCTGACTTGTCACAACGGGGTCTGGAGAATCAGTGACATCCCCTAATAGTCTTTTAAGTAATGGCAGATTAAGTACTGAAGCGATCTCATGAAATCGGGCGTCATGCCTGGGAGCTTGGATATTTTTCTCTCGTCTTCTTTGATAATATCTCCAAAGTTGTTATAGCCTGCTCTCATCAAACGCTTCGCGGGTTTCTTTAAAGTTTTTATTTTCTGACATGATATTTATTGAAAACAGCTGCAAATTTAAGCATTTTCTTTTGTTTTCTTCTCACTTATTCGTATCTTTGCACCATATTTAAGATTTCAAGTGCAACCAACAGCATTCTGACAACAACACTTCGCTCGTAAATAATCGGAATAAAGAAGGCTGCCAAGGAAGAAAGGAAAAGCTTATGAACATTGGTCAGTTTAGGGCATGCAAGTGGTTACTGGAATTGCTCAAAAAGGAGAGAATGCGGAAAATCGATGAGATCTGCAAAGCCTGGGGCAAAGAGAAGGCGCTGAGCGGAGGGCTGGAAATGTTGCCCAGAAGCTTTCATCGGTATAAAAAGACACTGAGAGAGGAGTTTGGGGTGGAGATCTGCTGCAGGGATAAGGATTATGCCTACTATATTAAAAATCCGGAAATCTTGGATGACCAGAATATTCCGCAATGGATGCTGAATACGCTGTCTGTTGACGAAAAGCTGAAGGAGTGTATCTCGCTGATGAACCGTATCAGACTTGAAATGATACCATCTGGCGGCAAAAGACTGGATGCTGTGACTTATGCCATGCTGAGAGACAGAAAACTGATATTCAAATACCAGAGGTATGGCTCTGCAGAGCGGAAACTGATGGAACTGGGGGTGTGCGGACTAATACTCTATCATCAAAGGTGGTATATCTTAGGTGAGTTTGATGATACTAAGAAATACACCTTTTCTCTGGATAGGATGTGGGACCCGGAACTATCGGAAGTTGAATACAGCCCTGATCCCGATTTTAATGTGAACACCTACTTCTCTGAATTCTACGGTATCTTCAATAGCGGGAGGGATATAACGAACATCGTGCTGAGGGCTTTCGATGACGAGGGCTTTTATATGAGAGATCTGCCCATACATCCCAGCCAAAAAGAAATAGGTGCAGGCAATGGCTATGTGGACTTTATGATCAGCGTGAGGCCAAATAATGAGCTGATGAGTTATGTGCTCTCGAGGAAAGACCGCCTGAAAGTGCTTTCTCCTGAGCCTATTGTGGATGAAATGAAGGCTGCCGTGCTCTCTATTTACAATCTTTACCAGAAGTAAAGTATATTTTACAATTGGTGTGACAACTATTGTCACACCTATGGCTTACCTTTGTGGCAGAATCTCTACGAAGGGGTTCTAACCTATTTCTTAAATAAAAATTCAAACTAACATTTAAAATGAAATCAACAGAAGAAATGCCCGACGGGCAGAGAGCGGGACTTGAGGAGCAGCTGCGCAGCCTCAGTCCCATCATCAGCGCAGCAATGGAGAAGAAGGCCGTGATTAACCTTAACATCTATGCTGGAGACATCGGCCAGAAGATAGATCAGGCGGAGCATGTGATGTGGGGACTTGACGAGAAACTCCAGGCGTTATTCAAAAAGCTTTTGGGAATCGGTAAAGAGATGAAGGCTTCGTCTACTGACCCCCCGAAGATCAAAGAGAAAAAAGCAACGAAAGAGATGATGAGTCGCGCAGCACTGTTGACGCTTGAAGGCGGGTATTGGAAATCACAGCGGTCATGGTCGGTGATATATGAAGTTTACTGTATCTGGGGCTATAAGGGCTCTATCAACGACTTTCTGACGGAGGTGAATGGATGGCCTGATGGCGTGGCTCAAAGAATGACCTGTAATCGCGATGCTGTTGAGAAACTGAGAAACAAGTATATCTTCAGTAAGGATATCAGTGAATGGAGGGCAAACGGTATTCCGGAGCCCTACTGTATCCTTGCTGAGCATTTGGAAACGGAACTTCAAAGAATGATGGATTCTGAGGGCGCATAAAAGGCGCATGAAGGCGCAATTGGCGCAAAGGTTGGCGCAAAGGGCGCAAACAGAGGCGCATGGGCAGACGTTTCTTGTCTGCCTTTTTTTAATGCCTAATTTTGCCACCCAGAAGCTGATGCAGGGAGAAAGTCCGGACCTCCTTCTGCTCAGCAAGAACAATTTAAAAACAAACAAAATGAAACCAATTGTTTTAAGAAAGACGAAGGAGGGGCGCGTATGAAGATCCATGTGTTTGCAACGATCATGGCACTCTATCCATTCACCAAGACGGAGGAGATAGCCGAGGAATTCGAAATGCCAGTCTACAAGATTCGTGAAATGGCCAGAATATGCCGGGTTAAGAAATCGGATGATTACCTCTACGAGGTGTATCTTCAGAACAGCCGGAAGGCAACTGAACGGAACACCGTGAGACGGAAGCGCCGAGAACAGCGGGCTATCAAGCTCTGGAACGAGGGTGTATCGATGGGTGAGATTGCCAGAAGACTGAAGCTCTCGAAGTCGACGGTCTACAAGTACCTGCTTAAAAGTAAAAAAATGAAAAGGTGAAAAAGTAAAAAGGTAAAGAATGAAAAAAGAATTCAGAAGACATGTACAGAAGTATTGCGACATCAGCAACTGGAGTCGCATGCACAAGCCCAGAAAGGGCAAGGAGAACTATGAGGCCGCTGTGGCCCTGTGTGAGGACATCCTCAGACTGATGTTGAAGCACGAGCCTGGTGAAAACGGTACGGCCATCATGCTGACTGCCTTGGCGCTGGTCAATTCGTATATCAGAAAGGGTATCGGATTCACGCCTGCCTTCGAAGTGAACAGTGAGATCAGGCTGATTGACAAATACAAGGAGCTGTTTCAGGGCGACTGGTGGATGAGATTGCACGAGGATTCAATACACTTCCAGATTGAGGACTTTATCAGGGGGAAGAGGAATCCCATGCACAACGAACTTAAAATTAACGACTACGAATTAAACGAATTACACTAATTATTTTATAACCACAGATTATTTATTGAACACAAATCTACACAAATCTAACAAAAATATCGTCGCTGGCGACGATGGAAGATTTAAGTAAGATTAAAGAAGATTTTTGTTGAAAATTAAAACATAAAAGATGGAAACAACATTTATTGAGAAGCCGGAGGGTAAGCCGGTGAAGAACTTCAGAGCGAGAGTGAAGATGTACGGCAACGATGTCGTGGTGGTGAACCCGATGGAGCCGCGTGAGAGTAACCGCAAGATGATCAAGCAGAAGGGCAAGAGCTCGTTCTATAAGAGCGAGGGGGAGAAAGAGAGTTCCTACAGCATTCATATCAATGTGGATGCGAACGATCCGGATCCCGTGGCCACGATGCAGGAGCAGTTTACAGAACTGACGAAGGGGGAACTGAAGAGCGAGCTGAAGCTGAAGGTGAAGGGCAAGATGCTCTATGAGTCGCCGCAGCTGAAGGTGTATCTCAACAAGACCACCCGTCAGGTGATCCTTCAGACGACCATCGACTGTAGCCCCACCATCGAGCGCGAACTGCTGCAACTTCAGGGCGACATGGGCCGCGTGATCGGTGCGAACTACTCGGAGATCATCAAGGTGTTTAACCAGAAATAATCAAGAATTAGAGAATTTAAGAATTAGAATATAATGGAAGCATTAGTAACTGTTCAGGAGGTGGGCGCATACTCTGAGCGCCAGTACCAACGACAAGACGGTACAAGTGAGTATTTCAAGAGTCGTGGATTCGTTCTCAAAAGAGGTGGCGATACCATATATGGCGAAATCACGGGCGACTATGCCTCGAAGAACCGCGACACGCAGTACTACCAGAACCAGCCGTATATCGTGAAGGGCTTCTGGAAGCAGCGCACGTGGGGCGACAACAACGATCGCCATGAGAACGTACTCTATATTACTGACATACAAACCCTTTAGCCTATGATAACATTTCAAGAGAATACACATTTTTCTCAGGCTCTTCCCTGCACAAGGGAAGAGTTCTGGGAGCAAGTCAGAAAAACTTCAACGGCTTGGAGCATTGATGCGCGAAGGGCTATACTAGCGGCGGTGGAAGCTTCAAAGACGCAGGGCACGGCGGCAATCCAGACATGGCTTAACAACTCTGAATATCAGAAGTTCCTTTTGAAAAAGCAAAACATGAAGAAGAAGGCTGCCAAGGAGGCCTGGGCAAAGAAGACTGATGGCGAGAAACTTTTATCATGGGCTCAAAACCTGAAAGAGAACCTGCCCGCATTCATCTTCTCTTGTAGAGAGTTTGATGCCACTCCTACCAGCAATGGCAATCCCTTTTGTCATCGCAGACTCGCAGAGTGCCATCTGAACGGACTCGTGATGCTCGACATCGACCATGTGGAGAATCCGATGCAGATATGGTGGAAGCTCAGGGGAAACGAAGATCTCCTAAAGAGGACTGTTCTCGTTCATCTGACAAGTAGCCACCTTGGTGCGAGGGTTGTCTTTACGGCTGATGTTTCACTTGGCAACCTGGCTGATAATCAAATCGCATTTGCACAGGCTTTGGGCTACAAGGCCGATGAGAGTTGTATCGACGCGACGCGTAACTCTTTTGCTCCCAAAGAGGAGGATATCTTATTTATTGACGAAGAAAAACTGTTCAATTATTATGATGAAGATTTTGACAAGCGGTTTACGCCTGAGTACCGCCAAAAGAAAACTCAGCCGACTCGTTTTCAATTTGATACTGATGATCATCACGATCATGCTCGGAATTCTGTGGCTGCTCATGTGGCCAGTCAGAATGCTGAACAAGGGACTGAAGATGTCTGCCAGATGGATGATCAGAGAGTGGAGGGCGTAGAGTGGCGTGGTTATGATATACAAAGCATTATTGATGCTCGCTATGGGGATAAATTGCCATGCGCTGCCGATTCCAACCGTCATACAGAGTCACTTAAGCTCGCAACAGACCTCTTGCTTATGCTTGACGGCGACAAGCAGAGGGTGCAGCGTATCGTCGAAGCTCAGCCCTGGGTGCAGGAGATTGTTGCAGAGCGCGATGAGAACGTTGCCCAGACGGTGGAATCAGCAGCGGGCTGCATCGCGGAGAAGGAGAAAAAGTCTGCAAGCCCGAAGCCATCCAAAGCCATGCAGGAAGCGGTAGAAAAAGCGACGAGGAAATCGTATTTTGAGATTGTCAATGGGTATCATTCTCCTGCAAGACTCACATCTTCTGCCATCAATCAAATGCTCGACGGATGGGGAGTGGAGATAGAAGCGCTCTTCCCTGAGTTCCCATTATTAAAAGATGTGTGCGCGGGGTTGAAGCGGAGCCAGTATCCGGCGGCGATGTTCGTGGCAGGCGGGGCGCTGATGACGCTGATGACAAGGTGCACATATAAGTTCTATCATCGTCCTGAGAGAGATAGGAGATTGAATTGCTCGCTGCTGATTATCGGACATCCGGCTTCGAATAAGTCGATGGCGGATGACATCTGCGATATCCTGATGGCGCCTGTAGACGCTGCGGATAAAGCGGGACTCGCTGCACTCAATCGCTATAAGCAGGACAATAAGAAGAAGGCAGCGAATAAGGAGGGCAAGGATAAGCCTCAGGGAATTATCAGGATTCACCCTGCAAGAACCAGTAATGGCCAGCTGATTCAGGACATGCTGAATGCGAAGGAGGTGGTGGATGGCAAGGAGATCCAGCTACACATGTTCACCTTCGACACGGAACTCGATAACTCGATCACGCTTCAGAGCGGTGGCTCTTGGATCAACAAGCAGAGCATGGAGCTGAAAGCTTTCCACAATGAGGAGGATGGCCAGATGTACCAGAACTCGGATTCACCTGTAGACAAATTCCACGTGACTTGGAACTTCATCTATACGGGTACACCTATTGCCTTGAAGAAGAAAGTGAATGAAAGGAACTTCGGAAGTGGTCTCAGCACCCGTCTCACGGTGATCCCCATGCCCAAGACGAACTACGAGATGATCGCTTTTCAGGAGGTGACGGCTATCGACTGGCAGCGCTTGGAGCGCATGAAGACGTGGGCGTATAAGTTGGACTGCAGGGCTGGTGAATTGCCGCTCTGGCCATTGGTGAAACGTCTCTACGACTGGACGAAGAATCGTATGGCGGATTGTGCAGAGGATGACTCAGAGGCCAATGAGCTGATGTTAAAGCGCGTGCCCTATCACGCCATCAATTACTCAGCACCTTTCATCGACATGCGCCACTACGGGAGTCTGCACCAGGAGGGGAAATTCTGGGAAGGGACGTATGAGGTGGATGACGTGGACTGGAAGCTCTGCGAACTGATGGCCCGCATCCAATACGCCACGCAGCAGCATTTCTTCGGGGTAATGGCCGAGAAGTATTTCGACGACATGAACAACGATGTGCAGATCACAGGCAAGCGGCATCAGCAGAAATCTGTGGATGGCTACAACCGTTTGCCAGAAGTATTCACCGTGGAAGATGTCAGTAAAAGTTTCGGCTACACCAATTCAAATTCAATCAATAGTAAGATCAGGCGTTTGATTTCTGATGGTTTGATCCTGAAAATCACGAAAGGTGAGAATAAAGACAAATTTCAGAAAATAAACAGAATAGCATAATGTGCAAATGTGCAAAAGTGCAAATGTGCAAAAGCAAAATTAAAATGGAAAAAATAGAATTAAATAAGAAAGTAAAATTATCGCCACACATTACTGTAGGCGAGTTGTGTAAAACGAGTGTGAACAGCCTCGACGGGAATATCCCCAGTCACGAGGAGATTGAGAATCTGAAGCGGTTGTGTCCGTGGCTGGAGGAGCTGAGATACACGTATAACACGCTTTACTGCCTGAAGCCAGGCGAGGACTACGAAACCTCGAAGAACGTAGAGCCCATCATCATTTCGAGCGGGTACAGATCTCCAGAGGTGAACAGGTGCGTGGGTGGGGCCCATTCAAGCAATCACCTGACGGGCTGTGCTGTGGATATCAGATGCGTGGGTGTGGAGCAGGCCATCCGTTATGCGGCTATTCTGCTGGATGCGGCTGATGATCGTCAGGAAGACTTCGACGAGCTGCTGATAGAGCGGAATCGCAAAGGACGCTACTGGGTGCACTTCGCCGTGAGACCGCCTAAGGAGGGAAATCGCCGTAAGGTGATGTTGATTCAGAAGTAGCCGTTTGGCTTATAGTCAAGGGCTTGATGTTATAAGAACCCCCCGCCAAGAACATGGCGGGGGATTCTTATGGATACTTCTTACGGATTACTGTTTGTCGAGTTCGGCAAGGTTCTCGGCGATCATCTCGTCTGTAACCGTGTAGTTCTGGAGGTCGCCCTTGATGAAGGCCTCGTAAGACGGCATGTCGATGAGTCCGTGGCCGGAGAGGTTGAAGAGGATGACTTTCTCCTCGCCAGTCTCCTTGCACTTCTTGGCCTCACGGATGGTGGCTGCGATAGCGTGACAGCTCTCAGGAGCAGGGATGATGCCCTCGGTACGGGCGAAGAGCATACCGGCCTCGAAGGTCTCAAGCTGAGGGATGTCGACACCATACATATAACCGTCTTTGATCAACTGAGAGATGATCATGCCAGCACCATGGTAGCGCAGACCGCCAGCGTGGATGTTGGAGGGACGGAAGTTGTGGCCCAGGGTGTACATGGGCAGCAGCGGGGTGTAGCCAGCCTCGTCGCCGAAGTCGTAGCGGAACTGTCCGCGTGTAAGCTTCGGACAGCTGTCGGGCTCGGCAGCGATGAACTCGATATTCTTACCCTCGAGGATCTTATGACGCATGAAGGGGAAGGCGATACCACCGAAGTTGGAACCACCGCCGAAGCAGGCAATCACCATGTCGGGATATTCGCCAGCCATCTCCATCTGCTTCTCAGCCTCAAGACCGATGATGGTCTGGTGCAGGCCCACGTGGTTGAGCACGGAACCCAGCGTGTATTTACAGTTTGGTGTGGTGGTAGCCAGCTCGACAGCCTCAGAGATGGCGGTGCCCAGAGAACCAGAGTGTGTGGGATCCTTCGTCAGGATATCCTTACCGGCACGGGTGGACATCGAGGGTGAACCCTCGACGACGGCTCCGAAGGTGCGCATGATGCTCGAGCGATATGGCTTCTGCTGCATGGTGATCTTCACTTGATAGACGGCGCAGTCGAGACCGTAGATCTTGGCGGCATAGCTGAGGGCAGCGCCCCACTGGCCGGCACCTGTCTCAGTAGTCACATTAGTCGTGCCTTCCTGCTTGGCATAGTAGCACTGGGGCAGGGCAGAGTTGATCTTGTGAGAGCCGAGGGGGTTGGTTGACTCGTTCTTGAAGTAAATGTGGGCAGGTGTGCCGAGGGCCTCTTCGAGAGCGTAGGCACGCACCAGCGGTGTGCTACGATAGTACTTGTACTTGTCGAGCACTTCCTCAGGGATGTCTATCCAACGATGCTCTGTGTCCAGCTCCTGCACGCAGCACTCACGAGGGAAGATGTGTGCCAGGTCGTCGACACCCAAAGGCTGCTTCGTAGCCGGATGGATGGGGGGCATGGGCTTGTTGGGCATGTCTGCCTGAATGTTGTACCACTGTGTTGGAATCTCACTCTCCTGGAGGATAAATTTTTTCTGTTTAGCCATAAAATAAAGATTTAGAATTAGGTAATTCCGAGTGCAAAGGTACAATATTATAATGAAAACGGAATACTAAATAGGATATTTATATTTTTTTTGGAAACAAATATGAATAATTATAACTAATGTCGGTCCCCATGTGGGCAGAGATTACTGTGTCCGGCTCTCCATGAAATCCTTGGGCAGGACGCCGAACTGTTTCTTGAAACAAGTGGAGAAATAGCGGGGGTCACGGAAGCCCACTTTGTAGGCGAGGTCGCTGACGCGCAGTCTGGGGTCTTCTTCTGCTATGCGGCGGGCCTCCTTCAGACGGGTGTCGCGGATGAAACTCGACACGCTGAGGCCTGTGATGGAGCGGAGCTTATTGTAGACAGTCGACGAGCTGGCTCCCATGTCGGAGGCGAGGGACTCGCGATCGTATTCCTCGTCGCCGAGGTGTGCGATCACCAGTTCGAGGGCCTGGTTGAGGAATCGATCATCAGGTGTCTTCGGATCGGCCACCTTCTCAAGGGTCTCTGCGGCACTCTTCTGGCTGTACTCGCTCTTGATGCGCTTGCGGTTCTCGATGATATTGTCGATACGCAGCTTGAGGTCGCTCAGGCGGAAGGGCTTGGTGAGGAACTCGTCGGCACCAGCGAGCAGGGCCTCTTCCTCGTCTTCTTCCTGGGTCTTTGCCGTCAGCAGGATGATGGGCAGGTGGTTGTAGTTGGGATCGCTCTTGACGGCAGAGGTCAGCTCATAGCCGTTCATCTCGGGCATCATCACGTCGGAGATGATGAGGTCGAGGTCTTTCTGGCGGATGATGTCGATGGCTTCGAGGCCGTTCTTAGCGATAAAGACGCGGTAGGTGATCCTCAGCAGCTGGCGCATCAGCATCAGCAGTTCGACGTTGTCCTCGACAATGAGCAGGCGGTAGACGTCATCGTCATATTGTTCCAGGTCTGCCTCGTCTTCGTTATTGACATCGGGGACGAGGGCCTGGAAATCGACGATGGCGTTTTGGGGGATGCTCATGTCAATCTTGTGCTTCTCGTCGATCTGTTCTGGATGGAAGGACTCCTTGTTGATGGGCAGTGAGACGATGAAGGTGGTGCCTTTGCCGACTTCGCTCTGGCACTGGATGGTGCCTCCGTGCAGATAGACAAGATCGCGCGTCAGAGCCAGTCCGAGGCCTGTGCCGACAGTCTTGTGCCGACGATACTCGCCGTCGTGGAAACGCTGGAACAGGTGTTTCATCTGTTCTGGCGGAATGCCGTCACCAGTGTCGCTCACCTCAATGAGGATGTGATCGTAGGTCTTATTGGTCTGCACCATGAGCGATACCTCGCCGTCTTCGTTGGAGTATTTGGCGGCATTCGATAACAGATTGTAGATAATCTTGTCGAGTTTGTCGGTATCTATCCATCCCATCATACTGCTGGGCTGACAGACGATGGTGAATTTTTGACGTTTCTTGGCCAGAAGGGGCTCCAGACATTCGGCTGTTTCGTGGATATATTTCATCACGTCACCCTGGGCAACGAGCAGTTTGAGCTCGCCAGCCTCCGACTTGTTAGTCTCTAATATCTGCTGCAACAGGCGAACCATGCGCTGGATATTGAGCTGCATCAGGTCGTAGTCGTGGGCAAATTTCGGCTCTTCGTCCCTTAATTTGTCTACTGAAGCGGAAATGACGGTGAGCGGCGTAAGCAGTTCGTGGGTGATGTTGGTGTAGATGGCGCTCATCTGCAGACGCCGACGTAGTCTCTGGCTTCGCAGGTAGAGGTTTCGACCTACGAAGGAGGATACGATGACGATTGCAAGTATTGCAAAAACTAATAGAATGCGTGCGGCCATGAACATTATGGTTGTCAATCCTCTGCAAAAATAGTGTTTTTTCTTGAGAAAGTGCATGATATTCGCAAAAAACTTGCTGTTGAGGGTTAGAAAATGTTTAAAATCCGTGATTTTATGTAGAATTATCGTGAAATCACGCATTTTAAACATCAAATAATGATAATTCTACATGAGTTTGTGAAACTTGTTGTACTTTTGCATCAGAAAAAGATTTTAATGGTTAAGGTTTATGGTTGATTAATTTAGTTTTTTAAGTAAAAAGGAAAAGGCTCGTTGTGAAACGGGCCTTTTTCTATGGGAGGTACATTATATATATTAATAAGGTACGCGTGCGAAAGTAATGGTTCTTACTTCAGGAGCTCCTCAATCTGCTGCTCGATGTTGGTGATCTTTTCTGTGGGCTCGAAACGGGCAACCACCTGACCTTTCTTGTTGATAAGGAATTTGGTAAAGTTCCACTTGATGTCAGACTTCTCTTTGTAGTCGGGATCAGCCTTGGTGAGCATGTCGTCGAGGATGTGAGCGATGGGGTGCTCCATATCCCAGCCGGCAAAGCCTTTCTCCTGCTGCAGGAACTTATAGAGAGGGTCTGCATCGTCACCGTTGACCTTGATCTTCTTGAAACGGGGGAACTCTGTGCCGAAGTTCAGTTTGCAGAACTCGTGAATGCTCTCATCTGTGCCAGGTGCCTGCTGTCCGAACTGGTTGCAGGGGAAATCGAGAATCTCGAATCCCTGGGCGTGATACTTCTCGTAGAGTTTCTCCAGTTCATCGTATTGAGGGGTGAATCCGCATTTGGTTGCTGTATTGACAATCAGCAACACCTCGTTGGCGTACTCTTTCATAGATACGTCCTTGCCTTTTCTGTCCTTGACAGTGAAGTCATAAATAGTTCTCATTGTATGTTATATTTGTGATTTGTTAAGTTCTCGGGTACAAATGTACGAATTTTCTGCGTTTCCACCAAATAATTAGGCAAAAAAAGTGCGCTTGGGCATATGCAACTACCCAAGCGCAAACTTTTTCCGAAGATGTCTTTCTTATTTCTTCGCAGCCTTGCCGTAGCGGCTCATGAACTTATCGACGCGTCCAGCGGTGTCGACGAGCTTGCTCTTACCAGTATAGAACGGGTGAGAGGAGCTGGAGATTTCAACTTTTACCACAGGGTAAGTTTCGCCTTCGAATTCTACGGTATCATTCGTTTTTGCAGTAGACTTCGTAAGGAACATATCGCCGTTGGACATGTCCTTGAACACGACGGGGCGATAGTTTTCGGGATGAATACCTTTTTTCATTTTGAGTTAAAAATAAATATTAAAATACGATCATTTTCTCACTTTGGGCTGCAAAGGTACGATTATTTTTCGGAATACACAAACTTTTACGCAGATTTTTGTTTTTCCTTGAACAAAATGTTGTCGTTTGGAAAAAAAATACTAACTTTGTAGCCACTAAAGGTACAATAACTATGATCATCATCGGAATCGCAGGCGGTTCGGGTTCTGGCAAGACCACCGTCGTAAAGCGCATTGCCAAGGTGCTGCCGCCACATTGTGCGGCTGTCATACCGCTTGACTCTTACTACAACGACACCTCTGACTTGACAGACGAAGAGCGTCGCGCCATCAATTTCGACCATCCTGATGCCTTTGACTGGAAGTTGCTGACGGAGCAGATCAAGAGGTTGAGGAACGGCGAGGCCATTGAGCAGCCCACCTATTCGTATGTGCTCTCCAACCGTCTGCCTGAGACCATCCATGTGGAGCCCAAACCCGTGATCATCCTGGAGGGCATCATGACGCTGCACTATAAGAAGCTGCGCGACATGATGGACCTGAAGATCTTCGTGGATACGGACAGTGATGTGCGTCTGATCAGGAATATCCGTCGCGACGTGGTGGAGCGAGGACGTACCGTCGACATGGTGCTCGACCATTATGAGAATGATGTGAAGCCAATGCACGAGCAGTTCATCGAGCCTACGAAGAAGTTCGCAGACCTGATCATCCCCTGGGGCCGTGAGAACAAACGGGGTATTGACATCCTGAAAACATATATAGAGCTGTTCTCCAAGGAAGTCAAGGAAGAGATGAAACATACTTAGTTTACAGTTTATAGTTTACAGTTTACTGTTGATAGTTGAGAATCATCCTTTTGAGCCGTTTTTGCCTACGAATGCCCGTATTCTGATGCTGGGCACCTTCCCGCCATCGGAGAAACGCTGGTCGATGAAGTTCTATTATCCTAATTTCATCAACGATATGTGGCGTATCTTCGGACTGATCTTCTTCTGCGACAAGGAGCATTTCGTGGATGCCGGAGCCAAGACCTTCCGTCTGGACTTGCTGATTCCGTTTCTGAAGGAACAGGGCATCGCCCTCTTCGATACCGCCACCCGTATCCGTCGTACCACAGGCACGGCCTCGGACAAAGACCTGGAGATTGTGGAAGAGACTGACCTTCTTGCCATGCTCCGCCAGCTGCCCGAATGCAGGGCAGTGGTTACAGCCGGACAACTGGCCACAGACATTGCCTGCAGACAGTTTGGCATTGATAGTCCTGGGGTGGGGGATTATCAGACGTTCGTGCTCGATGGGCGGGAGCTACGCCTCTATCGTATGCCCAGTTCGTCGAGGGCATATCCCATGAAAATAGAACGAAAGGCAGAATATTATTCCTCTGTCTTAGGCTCAGGAAGAGTGTAGTCGCTTTCTGACGCAGGGGCCTCTTCTGACGTTGTCACCTCTTCGGCCTCAATCACGTTCTCTTCCTCAACCACTTCCTCGGCAACGGCTATCTCCTGAGCCTTGGTAAACTTACGTTTGTCGGAGTGGAACTTCAGCGAGTTGATCATCTCCGTCACACCATAGAGCAGCGTACACCAACCCAGAATGAGCATCGACACACTGGCGGGATCCATCGGACGCAGTATCACGTAAATACCCGTCAGCAGGATAACCGATGGGAATATCCAGTATCCGAATCCGATTTTTCCATATTTGCGGGCATTGACCAGGTTCATGTACTGGTTGATGGCTCCCAGGATAAGCATGCCTCCGATAATGTACATGAGGGCGGTGATGAAGATGTTGGGTGTCAGGGCGAGGATGGCTCCCAGGATGATGCTTCCCACGCCGACAATCGGGAAGGTGGGCTGTTCTCCTGCCACGACATTTCCCTCAGCATCGGTGATCTTGTATTCCGAGACATTCCTCCTGGCATTGATATATACCACCAGTGAGATGATACCTGAGAGGAAGAACAGAACGCCGATGGCGACTGTGATCCAGGTGACGGTATTGTCTGGATACTTGATAAGCAGGATACCCACCGCAATGGCGGAGATGGCGCGGAATACAGAGCTTTGTAATATCTTCATAATAGGTAATTCTTCGTTTTAACGCTGCAAAAATACAAAAAATGCCTCAGATAACACAGATAATCGCAGATTATTTTTAATTTTGCACCAAAATAGTTCGAATGAGCACCGTATTATATCTTGTAAGGCACGGCGAGACCGTCGATAACGCCAGTCAGACCATGCAGGGTCAGACACAGGGCGCACTCAACGAGCGTGGTATCCTTCAGGCCCGTGCACTCAGTGAGGAATGGTGTGATAGGGAGATTGACGTGGTCGTGGCCAGTGACCTGAAACGCGCCATCGACACGGCTGCCATCATCGCCGTCCCCCATGGGCTGGAGGTCGTGACGACCCCTCTGTTGAGGGAACGCGACTGGGGCGACTTCACAGGACGTTATATCCCAGATCTGAAGAACGAACCGTGGCCTGATAATGTGGAGTCATTGGAAAACCTTCTTTCCCGGGCTGGCGAATTCATCACCTATGTCAGACAGACATTCCCTGGAAAGAAGGTGCTGGCCGTTGGTCATGGCATCATCAATAAAGCCATCCAAGCCGTCCTTTATCAGAAATCAATGAGCGAGATTTTAAAGATGTCGAATGCAGAAGTCAGGGAACTGGCGCTCTGACTTATCGACGTCCGCCACCGTGGCCGTGTCCACCGCCGCCGCTATGGCTACCACCTCCGCGTGAACCACCGCTGAAGCTTCCGCCGCTATGGCTACCACCTCCGCGTGAACCACCGCTGAAGCTTCCGCCGCTATGGCTGCCACCTCCGCGTGGACCACCGCTGAAGCTACCGCTGCTATGGCTACTGCTGCTACGTGAGCTGCTAAACGAGCTGCTGCGAGGACTGGAGGGACGACTGCTGGAGTTGCCGAAGGAACTGCGATTGTTGTTGCGCTCGATGGTCCTGTTGCCACGCTCTATCGTGCGGTTATTACGCTCTATCGTGCGGTTATTACGCTCTATCGTACGGTTCTGGCGCTCGATGGTACGATTGTTGCGTTCGATGTTGCGGTTGCCGCGCTCGATGGTACGATTGTTGCGCTCGATACTGCGGTTTCCGCGATCCATACCACGTCCGTGATCCATACCACGTCCGCGATCCATGCCATGACTGTCCCTGGGTCCTGTGACACGGGTGGAACTGTGACGGTTGCCACGGAAGTCACCACGGTTCCAGCGGTCATGCATTCCGAAGTGCTCTCTGTGAGGTGCACGGAAGTGGTTGCTGTGTCCGTGATAATAGCCTCGTCCGCCTACTCTGTGCCAAGCATGGGCACCACGATAGGTGTCGAAGAAGAGCGGACGACCAAAATAGAAGTAGTCACGATACGGGTAGCGGGCATAGATACCGAAGTGCCAGTAGCCGGCATCCCAATACAGTGGACGATAGAAATAGGTAGCAGCGATGAAAGCGTTCCACTGCCAGTCGAGCAGGATATAACTCAGGTCGAGATTACGGCGCTCCCAATAGGTTCCGAACACGTCGTCACGACCTGTGACCCCCATCAGGTAGTCGAGATTGATCTCATAACAGGCCTCATACTGCTCGTCAGTCAGATTGAGCTCATAGGCCATCTTATCTGTCAGGAACAAAGCCTCGTTACGGGCCTGCTCATAGCTCATGGCGTTTGCAGAGACGGTTGCTGTCAGCATCATCATCAGTGCGAAAAACATCTTCTTCATACTCGTAACATTTTAAAGGGTTTGACATTATTATTTCAATTTCACGATGCAAAGGAACAACAAAAATCATTCTTATACAAAGGATTTTCCCTAAACAGGAAGGGGAAAATCCCTAAACAGTCTTTTATTTCATTTTATTTTTGTAATTTTGCGCCATCAATAGAGACATCTAAGTATGAGATTTGTGATTTCTATCTTGTTTTTAGCGGCATACCTGTTGCCTGCCCAGGGTCAGGAACGCTCGTTATTCGACAGTCTGAGCTATCGTGCGGAGTTGCAGGCGACCGTCTCTGGCGGCGACCACAATCCCCTGTGGCTGAATGCCAATAGATATGGTCTGAGTTCGTTGGAGAACACGAATGGCTATCTGCGTGGAGCCATCGAGCGCCCGTTGTCGCTCGACGATGGCCGCAAGTGGGGCATCGGCTATGGTGTCGATGTGGCCGTGGCCAAGGGTTTTACCAGCACGCTGGTGGTGCAGCAGGCTTATGTCGAGGCCCGTTGGCTCAAGGGCTTGCTGACCGTTGGTGCCAAGGAACAGCCCATGGAGCTGAAGAACCAGGAACTGAGCTCTGGAGCCCAAACGTTTGGCATCAATGCGCGCCCCATCCCCCAGGTGCGTCTCTCACTACCTGACTACTGGACCATCCCCTATACGAAGAACTGGCTGTCGCTGAAAGGCCACATCGCCTACGGCAAGACCACCGACGACCGCTGGCAGAAGGACTTCACCAACCAGCATCACAAATATTCTGAAGGCGCGCTCTATCACTCCAAGGCGGGCTATCTGAAGATCGGTAATCCTGAGGAGGTCTTGTTTTCTGTAGAGTTGGGAGGCGAGCTCGCCACTCAGTTTGGAGGGACTGTTTATCGTTTCCGTTCAGATGGCATCCCTGATGAGGTCGTTCATCAGGAGGGAGGTCTCAAAGGCATGCTCAGGGCACTGATCCCTGGTGGAAAAGATGCGGTCGATGATGATTATACGGGAGGTGCAGGAAATAGTCTGGGCAGTTGGCTGGCCCGCTTTAATTTCGACTGCGACGAATGGGGGTTCAGCTTCTACGCCGACCATTTCTTTGAAGACCATTCGGCCATGCTCTTCATGGACTATGACGGCTACGGCCAAGGTTCGGAGTGGAATGTCAAGAAGGACCGTCGTTATTTCCTTTATGCCTTGAAGGATATCCAATTAGGACTTGAAATCCGTTTTGTGGACGCCCCGTGGCTAGATAGGATCCTATTTGAGTATCTGTATTCCAAATACCAGAGCGGACCAGTGTACCATGACCACGACGAGGTGGTCTCAGACCATTTGGGCGGACAAGACAACTATTATAACCACAGCCTCTATACAGGCTGGCAGCATTGGGGGCAGGTGATGGGCAATCCGCTCTTCCTGTCACCTATTTATAATAAAGACCAGTCGATAGAAGTGAAGAACAATCGCAGTAAGGCTTTCCATCTTGGATTCAGCGGCGATCCCTTCCCTCGCTTCCATTATCGTTTTCTGGGCACCTATCTGAAGGGATATGGCACTTATGATACACCTTACTCCGACCCACGTCAGACCGTCTCGATGCTGGCTGAAGCCACCTATTCTTTCGCCAACACTTCCAGACTGAAGGGGTGGAGCTTGAGAGGTGCCTTAGGCATCGACATCGGAGAGCTCATGGGCGATAACTATGGCGTGCAATTAACCATCGCCAAGAACGGCATACTAAAAAAGAACAAGAAATGAGAAAAATATTCTATATACTGACACTGGGCGTGTTGTTTGTTTCCTGTGAACTGGAGACATCAGGAAACGATGAACTGGATGGCTATTGGCAGATGAGTCAGGTGGATACGTTGTCTACTGGAGGTGTCGCTGATACGCGCGAGGCGCTGGTGTACTGGGGCATCCAAGGCAAACTTCTACAGATTCGCTTCTCCGAAAACGGGAAGTATCTGGGCGAGGGCTTTATGTTCAGGTTTAATCGCGAAGATGATGTCCTGACCTTGTCGTCACCCATCCTTCACCATCTGTATAAGACCGATGAACCCATCACGGATGTGGAGGTTCTCAAACCCTACGGCATCTTCGACTTAGAAGAAGCCTTCGCCATCGAAGAGTTGAATGATCATAATATGGTGCTGACCAACGACGTCCTGCGTCTGCACTTCCGAAGATATTAGACTTGCACAGCTTCGTCGAGTGCTTCGTAGATGGAGTTATTGCTCTTGAACTCAGGCACGATCTGCTTCATCTTCTTGACTGTGGCCATCCTGTCGTAACGTTCGCAGATGGTGTATAACTCGTCGATCGCCTGACAGACGGTCTGGTAGTCGTATTCCCTGACGCTGGCGATACGGATCTTCTCGTGGAACGAGGGCTTGGTGGTCTCTTCCTTGTCCAGCACCTCCTCGTAGAGCTTCTCACCCATCCGCAGTCCTGTGTACTCGATCTTCACGTCCTTGGCTCCGCAGAGTTGTATCATGCGCTGAGCCAGGTCGGCAATTTTCACGGGCTTACCCATCTCGAACACGAATATCTCGCCGCCGTTGCCCTTCGTGCCCGCCTCCAGCACCAACTTACAGGCCTCGGGGATGAGCATGAAGTAACGGATAATCTCAGGATGTGTCACCGTGACGGGTCCGCCGTTCTTGATCTGCTCCTTGAAGAGCGGGATGACAGAGCCGTTGGAGCCGAGCACGTTGCCGAAGCGGGTGGTGACGAACTGCGTGACTCCCTTGACTTCTCCACTCTTGATGGCCTTGTCGAGACTCTGGACATAGATCTCGCAGATGCGCTTCGAGCAGCCCATCACGTTCGAGGGGTTCACGGCCTTGTCGGTAGAGATCATCACAAACTTCTTCACGCCATACTTCACGGCCAGGTCGGCTATCGCGCGTGTACCATATATATTATTATAGACACTCTCCTCAGGATTGTCCTCCAGCATCGGCACATGCTTGTAGGCAGCGGCATGGAACACATAGTCGGGCCGATATTCACGGAAGAGCGACTCCATGTGCTTCTGGTGGCAGATGCTGGCCACGATGGTCTCTGCCGTAATGTCTGGATGCATCTCTTCCATGTTCAGCCTGACGTCGTGCTGGGGTGTCTCGGCCTGGTCAACGAGTATCAGGCGTGCAGGCTTGTATTTGCACACCTGCTGCACGATCTCCTGTCCGATGCTGCCTGCCGACCCTGTGATCATGATGCACTTCCCCTCCAGCTGTTCGCCTACCGACTTCATGTCGACGACGATCTCCTCGCGCGGCAACAGGTCTTCGATGCTGATTTCCTTCAGTTCTGGCGAGGCTCCGCCAATCACCTTGTCCCACTCCTGGGCTTCCTGGGTGAAGTAGATGTGGATGCCGGCCTTGATCAGCTCGTCGACGAATACCTCGTTCTTCAGGAACACCTCTTTGCGGTAGGGCGACACGATGAGTGCCTCGATGCCCTCCTCCGTCATGGTGTTCAACAGCGCCTCGTTGAGCTTGTGCACCCTGACGCCCATGAGGATCTTGTCTTCCACCTTCTTGTCGTCAGAGATGAAGCCCTTCAGGTCGAACCTCGCAGGATTCTCGTTCCTGATATGCTTGGCAATGGCGATGCCGCCGTTCTTCACACCATAGATATAGGCGTATTTCGAATGGATGCTCTTAATGGTGACGTCGTAGACCGTCTTCACGCCGATGCGCACCAACCAGAGCAGGAAGGTGGCGAGGATGGTCGACAGCAGGATATGCACAAACGTCAGGTAGGCAAAGGTCTCATGATGGCAGAACAGGAATCTGACTCCCATAGAGAGGATGAGTCCCGTGAGGGTGGCATAGCCCACCTTCTTCAGGTCAACGAACGACGAATAGCGCAGGATGCCGGAATAGGTGCGGAAGATGCGGAAGCCGATGATGTAGAACACCAAGTAGACGAGTATGCAGAGCGACAGGCGCTTGATGATGTAGAGCGTGTCCTTGCCGCTGTTGAACTGCTGGTAGACGAACAGGTACGAGAAGTAGACGATGGCGCAGTCCATGAGGAAGATACCCCAGAAGGGCAGCGACTTCTTGTTGAAGTACCAGTTGATGAGTTTGTTGAAGCTGCCGATGCTGGCGATGCTCTTCAGGGTCAGTAGGATGATCTTGAAATACTCCTTCAGGCTCTTGTTCTGGATGTATTTCATGTTCAGCTTCAGCTTGTTGGGCATCACCTGCTCAATATACACGCGGTCAGGGTCTTCGGCATTGCCTAAGAGTTCGTTCTCGTTCACATACTCTATCGACGCATAGTCGGTGATTCCAGGCTTCACGTCAAGCACCTTCCGTTGCTCCTCGGTGTAGAGCTCCACATATTTCCTGACCTCAGGTCTGGGGCCAACGAGACTCATGTCACCCTTCAGCACATTCAGCAACTGGGGTAGTTCGTCGAACTTGTATTTGCGGATGAAGTGTCCCACGCGGGTAATGCGGTGGTCGTGGGTGCCGATGGTGATGAGGCTCTCGCCCTCAGAGTCGATCCTCATGGAGCGGAACTTATAGAGTCCGAAGGGCTTGCCGTCCTTGCCGATGCGCTCCTGGATGAAGAATCCGGGTCCCTTGCTGCCCAGTTTGATCAGCAGCCACAGGATCAGGAACAGGGGTGACAGTATAATCAGTCCCGCTGTAGAAAAGAGTATGTCGAAAAACCTGATCACAAATCTTCAATCTTCAATGTTCAATCTTCAATGTTCAATAACGTCTCTGAAGTTCTTGAGAATATACTCCACCTCCTCATCCGTCAGCCTGGTATGCAAGGGCAGCGTGATCTCGTTCTTGAACTGGTTATAGGCATTGGGGAAATCCTGAATGTCGAAGCCCAGGTTCTTGTAGGCCGTCATCATCGGCAGGGGCTTGAAGTGCACGTTGCAGGCAATCTCGCGACGCGCCATCTCGTTGATCACCTCGTTGCGCTCCTCTGCCTCCTTACCCAACAGGCGCACCTGGTAGAGATGGCCCGACGAGGTGTACTCACTGGTATAATGGTCGCGCACCTGCACGTTCAGACCTTTCAGGGCCTCGTCGTAGCGGGCAATGAGCTCTCGTCTTCTGGCGAGCATCTGAGGGTAGCGCTTCAGCTGCACTAGTCCGATGGCTGCCGTGATATCGGTCATGTTGCTCTTGTAGGCAGGTGTCAGCACGTCATACTCCCAGGCACTCAGTTGTGTCTTCGCCAACGCGTCCTTACTCTGTCCGTGCAGCGAGTTCAACTGGAACTCTCTGTAGAGCTCGTCGTCGTCGATGCCGCGGATGGGTCGCCACATAAGGGCACCTCCCTCGGCCGTGGTAAAATTCTTCACGGCGTGGAAAGAGAACGAGGTGAAGTCGCTCACCGTGCCGATCATCTGTCCGTGCCATTTCGCACCGAAGGCGTGGGCGGCATCGTCGACCACCACCACGTGGCCGATGGCCTCCTGGATGGCATTCGACGGACGGAACACACTCCGTCGGCTCTCCACGGCGGCTGCCACCTTCGCATAGTCGCAGGGCACACCGCCAAGGTCTACGGGTATCACCACCTTCGTCCGCTCGTTGATGGCCACGGCCATCTTCTCGTAGTCCATCTCATAGGAGTCGGGCTGCGTGTCGACGAGCACCAGACGGGCACCCACATGACACACCGGACTGGCTGAGGCCGTGTAGGTATAGGCCGAGGTGATCACCTCGTCGCCAGGACCTACGCCCAGGATGCGGAGGATAGACTCCAGACAGGCCGTGGCCGAGTTCTGGCATACCACCTTCTTCGCCTGGCAGTAGTCGGCTATCTGGCGCTCAAATTCCTTGGTTCTCGGGCCTGTCGTGATCCATCCGGAGAGCAGTGCGCGACTGACCTCCTGTGCTTCTTGTTCCGTGATATCTGGGGGAGAGAAAGAAATCCTCATAGGCTATCTGTTTGAATTCACGTTAAATGATCTGTTGCCCAGCACCTTGAAGATACCCCTCAGATAGCCGAAGCCATAGCTCAGGTGGATGTTCAGGAACACGTAGGGCATCAACGGCATCACGGCCAGCGTCCTGGTGCGCACGGCGCCCATGCCGCCCACCACCAGTCCGACGAACAGGTAGAAGAGCAACATCAGGGTAAAGATGTTCAGAATGGTCGTCGAGAAACAGCTGGCGATGGTCCCGAAGACGAGTCCGAGGAGGAATCCCAGCGGGAAGAACTGCCTGATGGTGGCTGGCGCACCCAGTTTCTTGTTCACTAAGGGTTTGTAAAGACCATACTGATAGTACATGTGCCGCATCTTGCAGATGGTATCGCGCGCCGTATAATTGATGATCACCTGCGGAATCAGGAAGATCTTGCCGCCGAGGTTCTGCAGACGACCGTTGAACTCGTCGTCCTGGTTCCTCACGAGGTCGGTGTCGAAGGGTCCTGTCCGCTCAAACACCTCGCGCTTGTAGCAGCCGAAGGGTACCGTGTCGGTCTCTATGATCCTCGAGGCTCCGATCTTGTGCATCGATCCGCCTACGCCGAAGGGATGGCTTGAGGCCAGTGCGATGGCGTGGCAGATGGCCGTATCCTTCGCCGGCTGCGTGTTCCACACGCCGCCCACGTTGTCGGCATTCAATTCATAGAGGTATCTCACGAGTTCGGAGATGTAGTTCGTCGGATAGGTGCAGTGCCCGTCGATGCGCATGATCACCTCGCCCGTGGCCACCTCCAGGCCCTTGTTCAGGGCGTATGGCACCACGCGCTCAGGGTTGTCAAGCAGCTTGATGAAGGGGTATTTGGCGGCGTATTGCCTGACGATGTCAGCCGTATGGTCAGTACTTCTGCCGTCGATAAAGAGCACCTCCAGCTTATCCGTTGGATAATCCTGCTCCAGAATCGACGTGATGCACTTCTCAATGAACTTTTCTTCATTGAAAAGTGGGCAAATAACTGATACTGTTCGAACGTTCATTTAACCTTAAAACGTAGTTTTATCGCAATTAGTGTGCAAAGGTACAACTTTTTTTCTTCTTACAAAGCCAAAATGCAAAAAATCACTCTTTTTACCCCTTTTACCTTTATATATATCTAAAATAGGTGCAAAGGTAAGGGGTAAGTGAGTCTGTGTGATGGCAAGCCCCATTTACCCCTCCCCCCCTGATCTTGCATAACGCTGTTGGCGAGGGCTATATGCATTGTTGCTGATGTCTCTTTATGATGTTGCTAATGCCTCTTTATGATGTTGCTAATGCCTCTTTATACTGTTGCCGATGCCCCTTTATGTTGTTTGGAGGTATTGCTTACAGGGAAAACAGATACTCCTTATAGGGTGAAAGCCCTATTCCCGCAGGGGTTTTACCCTATCCTTACCATCGTTTGCCTATACTCAAACAATCGTTCGCCTATACTCAAACGATCGTTCGCCTATAGGCAAACGATAGACAAGAAATTTTCGAGGGGCAGCATGGGGGTAGCAAAGGGGCAGCAAAATCGACCTATACTGCCCCCGCTATATCATTCTGTTTCAGCTACTTAATCACAAAAGGGGCAGCAGGGGTAGCAAAAACTTGTTTTGAACTTTTCAGATGTGCGGTTCAAAACCATCAAACAGGCTGTTGCAAGGGTAGAACAGTTACTGCCACTCGTTGATGACACTACACCTCGGACTGATCCTAACAGCATCGAACTAGAACTGCTGTCGAATCTGGTTGCCGACTATTCGGAGGAGCATTTCTCCATCGGCAAGCCATGTCTTGGCGATGTCATCAAAATGCGCATGGCCGAGTTGGGTATCACCCAGGCAAAACTGGCCGAGATCCTGGGCATCAGTGCTGCTATTATACTTTCCGATAAGTGAAAGCACCTATATATTTCCACGATGAAGGAAGGAAGTGGTCTATGGCCGTATCAGTTTTTCCAAGGACGCGCCTCATCCCCTTTCCAATGCCAAAGCAGCCCAGGAAACCAAAATAGCTGTCCTTTTCCATTTCCATCATTCTATATTTCAAAGCTATGCTTTGTTTATCCTGATATACCCAATGGAAACTTTCACTTTTGCGGAGCCATCTGTGAAGCCTGGGGAAATTGTTGCTTAAACGAAAAAGTCTATGAAGCCATGTCGACTTCATGTTCTCTGCAAAGAAGAGAATGCCGCCAGGTTTCAGCACTCTATTTATGTTCTCAGCCATCACGGCCCCGCTGTCTTTCCCCTTGTTTGCTTCGACAGAGCCTATAACCGACTTGAAGATGACGATATCAAAATAGTCGTTGTATTCTTCTGGGATATTTGTAGCATCGATCTTTTCATATTGAATGGAGTCCTCGACATGGTATTTGTGGTGAAGGGCGATTGCCTGTTCTGTAGGGCCGCCATAGTCTGAACAGACGACCTGCCCGCCCTTTAAAGCACAAAACAGTGACAGCCCACCATTCCGACCGCCAATGTCCAGTATCTTCTTCCCCTCGAAGCTCACACCAGAGGCATCGACAAATTCGATGAATCTCCACCAGTTTATGATGTCCCATTCAACGATGTCTTGTTTCAGCTCTTGTGAGTATTCCATAATTAGACTAAAGTGAGAATGCTTTCTTTATATCGTTGACCTTGTCTAATTTTTCCCATGTGAACAATTCGACTTCAATCGTCTTGGTCTCATGGTACATACTTGTAAAGGTCTTTTTGACAACCTCGTTCTTACGTCCCATGTGACCATACGCAGCAGTCTCCAGGTACATAGGCTGACGAAGTTTCAGCATGCGTTCTATGGCCTTTGGACGCAAATCGAAAAGTTCTGATATCTTTTGTGCAATCTCACCGTCAGTCATCTTGACATGGCTCTTGCCGTATGTGTTCACATAGATGTTAACGGGCTGAGCTACCCCAATAGCATAGCTCAGTTGGACAAGTATCTCGTCAGCAACACCGGCAGCCACCATGTTCTTCGCAATATATCGTGCTGCATAGGCTGCGCTGCGGTCTACCTTGGAAGGGTCTTTGCCGGAAAAAGCTCCACCGCCATGTGCGCCTTTACCGCCATAGGTGTCTACAATAATCTTACGACCTGTAAGGCCTGTGTCTCCGTGAGGACCGCCAATCACGAACTTGCCTGTAGGGTTGACATAGTACTTGATGTCATCATTGAACAGAGCCAGAACTTTTTCTGAGTGGATTTGCTCTTTCACACGTGGAATAAGAATCTTAATCACATCATCCTTTATCTTTTCCAGCATCCTGGCATCATCTGTGTCAAATTCATCGTGCTGGGTGGACACGACAATGGTATCAATGCGTTCGGGGATATTCGCATCGTTGTACTGAATAGTCACTTGGCTCTTAGAGTCTGGCCGTAAGTAGGTCATAACTTTTCCTTCCTTACGAATGTCTGCCAGAGTACGCATCAGCAGATGTGATAAGTCGAGGCTGACGGGAATATAGTTCTCCGTCTCGTTGGTGGCATAGCCAAACATCATGCCCTGGTCTCCGGCACCCTGATCCTCGTCTTCCTCACGGCTTACACCGCGATTGATGTCCTCGCTTTGCTCATGGATGGCAGTCAGTATGCCACAACTGTTACCATCGAACATATATTCTGCTTTTGTATAGCCTATATTGTTGATAGTCTTGCGGGCAATGGTCTGTAAATCTATATAAGCATCAGAACGAACTTCGCCCATGATGACGGTCTGGCCAGTGGTCACAAAACTTTCAATGGCACAGTGCGCCTTTTCATCGTAAGCTAAAAACTGATCTACCAAAGCGTCACTAATCTGGTCGGCTACTTTATCGGGATGACCTTCCGAAACTGATTCTGATGTAAATAAATAAGGCATTCTTAATTAATTAACGGATGTATTGTTGTCAAATTGGGTGCAAAGGTAAGCATAATTTCGCTTACCGCCAAATAATTCAGGAAAAACAAGCGTTTATGCCTTTATTTCTTCTTTAGTAGCATCCAAGTGAGCCAACTGAGGAAGCCTTGAAGGGCAGATACAGCGAAGTAGACCCATGCGAACTGTGAAAGATCCGTAGAGAGTTTAAACCCAGCCACCATTGCTAAGAGACAACCACCAAGGATAATGGCATTGTAAGGTGTGACGCTCACGGCATCGATAGTGCTACGGTATAGCATATAAACGGCCTGTGGTAAAATAGCGAGAATCATAATACGTGTCAGGTCGGCAGTGACCACGTAATTCTGAGCAAAGAGAAGTTTTGTCAGAGGTTCTGTGAACAAATAAAGTACTGCAATCATCAACAATGATGAAACAATATAAATAATCAGCAAGTGTGAGATAAAACGATTGGCTTTTGCCAGTTCATTTTTTGCAAGACACTCTGATACATAGGGCAGCAGAATAATACCCATGAAAATATACAGAGGTACGATCATACTGACAAAGGTTATACCAACAGACATATATGCTGTAGCCTGTAGCCCTTTTGCATTGCTGATATAGATAAGTGGGAATGCTGTTAAAGAATACTGGAAAAAGTCTGCCACCAGTCGGCCGGAGGAGTAACGGACGATAGTCTTCAGGTGCGACGAGATGGGCGACTCTGCCGTGGAGAGAGGGAATATCCTGTCACGCTTCAGCCAGATCTCCCTGCCAATGAGATAGGCCACGAGCAATGTGGTGATGGTGAGCCATGACTCAAATACGTTGCTCACCGTCAGTATCGGCAACGCCACTAAGGGCACGATGATCGACAGCTGCGTAGCCAGCTGCGTGCCGTTATACCATCTGAAGTCACCCACGCCGCGGTAGTAGGCATAGACCACCTGGGCGATAGCCAGTGCAAAGGCATAGGCCAGTGCGATGAGCAGCAGATTCATGTTGCCACCCTCACCGATGACAAGAACCTGCATCTGTCTGGAGAATATCATGCTCCCGGCAAACACGACAATCGTGATACCTATTATATATATAAGAGAGGCGCCAAGCAGCGGGGCTATCCTGCGAGGGGGATCGCTGTTGCGGTAGAGGGGGATGTAGCGCGGCAGGGCGATGCCTACGCCTGCCAGCATGACGAAGGAGAGCACTTGCACCGAACGCTTGATGACGTTGTACTGTCCGAAGTCGTCGATGCTCAGGCGGTTGGCCAGCAGCTTGTTGATGGCGAAGGAGCAGAGCATGATGAGTATCTGTATGGAGAAGGTCCACACAACATCGCGCCCCATGCCAGAGCTCAGTTTCTGTTTGATCATCTTCAGCATGCCGGCACCTTTCTCTGGATGAAATGGAACAGCACGTACACCAGTGCAAACATGGCCAGATAAGTGGTGTAGGCATAGAAAGAGGCCGAGAACGACCACAACAGGTAGGCGAAGAGCGCCACGAGCACCATCTGATTGAAGAAGACGGAACGGCAGACGGCAACGGCCTTGAGCGACATGTTGGCGATAATGCCCATGACGAACATGGCGACCATAGCCCCAGCCTCGCTGAAGTCCTCGACCAGCGGGCGGAAGATGGTGAAGGTGTTCGAGATGCCGAAGAATCCGTTCTTGCCTACATTGTTGAATTCTGGATAGATGCCCTGTACGCGCTCCTCGATGCCAAGGAGATTAGAAATACCCATCAGCGTGTGGCTTCCACAGGTAAGTTCGGTTGGCTGGTATGACGTGAACCAGAAATCTATGTTGTGCATGTGGCCAATGGCATAGGATACGAACTTCTGACTAATTTCGAGGATGGCCTTCTGGCTGATTTCACCAGTACGGAATACCATTGAGATAAAAAGTGTGCCAAGGAAACCAGTAATGATGAATATTAAGCGCAGGATGACCTTTCCTTTAAGACGGATAGGCAGTCCGTAAGTGTAGGAGCAGACGACGTAGGCAGCGAAGAAAAGAATAAACGAAGCTATCATACCCATCTTCAGTGACTGTGTCAGGGCGATGAAGGTACAGGGAATGAGGGTGATGACGCAGAGTACCTTGTCCCACCACTTCTCCACAAGCCTGTAGCAGAGGCCGCCGATGACGGGTGCCGCATAGGAAAAGATGAGGAAAAACTGGTTTACGACATCATAAGCCTCTGCTCCCGAATAACGATCGCCAGAGATACCTTTGTTCATCTCAAGTAACTCACGCATGTCGAGCAGCGCCCGCAGGCTGAAACCGTGCAGGATGATAGAGTAGATGGGGTTCACCATAGCCCCTGCAATCAGGACGACCAACAGGGGCGTCACCCATTTCTTCTTAAGTTCCAGTTTGTATGCTGAGGGTTCGGGATGGTAGAAATAGTCGCTGAAGATGGTACCTGTCACGAAGAAGATGACGCCCAGCATGATGAAGGAGCATCCTTCGAAATTGAGTTCGATATAGTCTTGCAGCAGGAGCGTAAAGACTCCCATGAAGAGCCACAGCGCCGCGAATACTCCTGCAGGCTCCAGCCTGAGGATGTACTTCCACGACAGCAGAAGCAGGATGATGATGAGCACGCTGAACAGGTAGACCATAGGCGCTGGGCAGTGGGGTGAAGAGTGGGGTGAAGAGGTTACCTCTTATGGCGCTCTCTGACGAAGATGGCGCAGGCAGGGATGAAAAGTCCCAGCAGGAAGGCTCCGAAGAGGGTGCTCATCTTCTTGGGCGACGTCTGCTTCTTCACGCCAAGCGGAGGTGTCACCACGCGGACGTCTGTCTTCATCGCCTTGGCCATCTGGGCCTCCTCGCGCTTCTGAAGCAGGAAGACATAGACCTCGTTGAGCACCTTCCAGTCGCGCTCGTCTGTCAGTCCGCCAATGGCTTTCTTGGGCGCTGAGGCTATGAGTTGCTTGCCTTCGTTCTCTTTGGCAACCACCGACTTTAATTGAATTTGTATCTGCTTGATAGCATTGTTGGCCGAGGTGAGCACAGCGTCATGCATAGCCGAGAGCTGACGGTCAAGATCTTTTACCAGCGGACTCTCCTTGCTCGAGCTTGCGATGATCTTGTTGCGCTGCAGCTGTAAACTGTTGTATTGGCTCATCTGGTCTGCCAGTCCCTTGTTGTCTGTCACGAGCAGGGCGGGCAGCAGTTCGTCTTTCTTGGATTCGTCGCGCAGGTAATCGCGAATGGCCTGTACGACGTAGAGCTGGTTACTCAGTTCCATGTGAGCCGTCGAGATGTCCTTGGCGCTTTCGGCATATACCTTTGCCATCACCTCGAGATCGGGCATCAGCGTCTTACTCTTATAGTCGGCTACGCGAGTATCGAGAGTCTTCAACTCGTTCTCTAGCGAGGCAAGTCGCTCCAGGACGTAACGTTCCGACACGGCTGTCTGGGCATCCTTGTCGTCGTTGGCCTCCTTGCGGTATTCGGCGATGATGGCGTTGATAATGTCTGTGGCACGCTGCTTCGATACATCCTTACACTTAATATCGATGATCGACGCGTCGCGGCTGCTGACGGTCATTGTGAGAGAACGCTTCTTCAGACGGTCTACTACAGCCATCGGCTCTGTGCGAGTGATGGTGATGGTCACCTCGTCATCCTTCATCTTCGAGAGGTATGGGGTGGCCTTGACCTCGATATCGCCAATGGGACTCTTGACAGTGCTGTTTACGTGGCCTGTCAGTTCGTCATTGTACTTGTCATCGTCCTTCTTCAGCTTGTAGATCTTGAAATCGCCGTTTTTGTTGAGGTCGAGCTTCATGCGCACATCGTCTTCCTCGGTAATCTGCTTGAAGGTCACTGTGATAGGCAGCTGCTCACCATAGAGATCCTTATTGCGGATGCCTTTGATGGTGTAGTTCATGTCGAGATGCATCTGGTTCACGACATTCAGCAACAGCCAGGGTGACTGCATGGCGTAGAGCTCATTATAGACGTTCGACGAGCCGAAGCCTATGATGCCGCCAAGTTCTGCGAGACCACCGAGCTGTCCCATCAGACCACCCATACCTCCCTCATCCCTGACAAGTATCTGGGCTTGACGGGTATATTTCGGCGGGGTTATCACCAAGTAGGCGACTGCCAGCATGATGCATGCTGCAACAGAGATGATAAACCAATGCTTCTTTTTGATACATAGACGTATAAACTCACTGAAGGTAAAACTTTCTTTCATACGATGATGCTGATATTATCTTAATTCTTAACTCTTATATCATAGTGTGCTAACAATGCCTGCAACTGAGTGTCGTTTTCGCCGCCGAAGCGGTTGGTGGCTGTCAGGCGGTCTCTAGTGAGGTACTGTCGTAACAGGTCTGTGTGGTAATAGGCGATGTGGGAGTTGGTGAGCATGCGCTTTTCTGCCTGGCATCGCAGTCCCATAACGTATAGCCAGATGTCGTCGGCCTTGGGACAGAGGGCTGTGAAGACTGCCTCGTTCTTCACCTCGTCGTCGAAGACATGGCTGGGATATAACACGCCACCCCAACCTAGTGGGAAGAGCTTGAAGCTGTCATACTGGAAACTGGCCTTCACATGGTGGTATTCGGGCCAGATTCCGTAGGGGGCCAGCTGGCAATCGCCGTCTGCCAACGGTACCTTGGCATAGCCTGTGATGATGGCCTGGGGATGCTGGCGATGGGCCTCGACGAACTCTTCAACGAAATGCCTTGTATAGTATAGGTCATCGTCGGCAGTGATGATGTGTTTGTCGGAGAATGCAGACAGGGAATGGATAATCTTGGTGTATGATCCGATGTCCTTGCCGAAACGTACATCCAACCCGTACTTGCACAGAAAGCGGAGGTCGCTGGGCAGGTTCTGGGCATTGTACTCTTTCTCATCGAGCCATAGCACGACGCGCTCAGGGCGTACACTCTGACGCAACAGTGAGTAGACCGTATAAACGACACTCCCGTTGACGCGTTTGCCATAGGTGGTGAGCGATACGATGATGGAAGCATCTTGCCGTGACGAGAGTGTCAGGGCTTTGCGCAATCGAACGTCATACAGCACTTTCAGTTTCATGAGATTACCCATGAAAGCATCTTTCAGAATACCTATCTTGTTACCGATTTCTGTCATTTGAATACCAATACGGCGACTGTTGTCAGCACGGAGAGGGCCGACAGCCAGAAGGAGGCTCTGGTGATTTCGCTGGCGTTGGCCGTAGACTGGCGCTTCTTATAGTTGTTGGGCTCTACGTAGACCACGTCGTTCTGCTGGAGGTAATAGGCAGGCGATGCCACCATCGACTGCAGATCGAGCAGGTTCAGCACATATACTTCCTGTTTGTCGCCGTTGGTGCGGATGACCTTAACCTGTTCGCGGTTACCCGTGATGTTCATGTCACCAGCCACACTCAGTGCCTGAAGCACGTTCATCCTGTCGCTGTTGAACTGGTAGAACCCAGGTGAAACCACGTCGCCCATCACGGAGAAACCGAGATTCATGTATTCGATGGTCACCACTGCGTCTCTGGCCACATTCTGCTCCTCCAGCGTTTTCTTCAGGTGGGCAGTCAGCTCGGCATGCGTCATCCCTGCGGCCTTCACCTTGCCAACGAGCGGGAAGTCGATGTATCCCTCTGGGTCGATGGTGTAGCCCGATGTGCCACGGCTCTGATTGATCGACTGTATCTCTGAGTAGCCGATGATCTGTGATGTCACAGGCATGTTCAGTACGTTGTTCAACTCTGCTGATTTTGTGTTGACGATGATGGAAAGTTTGTCTGTCGGCTTCAGCACGATGCCTTTCGTATCGGCCAGCGCCAACGTCTCACCCTCAGTCAACTGCGGGAAGTAGGCTACGTTCTTAGGCGTTTGGCACGATGCCAAAAACAACGTCGTGAAGCCTGCGAAAATCCAGTTTCTTATTCTCATATTATTATAGTTTGCGATTATATATATAACGTGTGCGAGGCGCATTTATTTTAAAACGGCTGCAAAGGTACTACTTTTTTATCGAAAAAAATCAAAAATATTTGCATTTTTCCGTATTTCTCATTATCTTTGCACCCGAAATGTGTCAGTGGACGCTTTTCGCTACACCAATTTCACACCTGGGGTTGACTGGATTTGACAGCGGGTTGAGATGGTACGTAAGCACGCGGAGGCTTCTTGGTTCCCTCCTTAATCTGAGTCAGGGAAAAATTAATTGGCGAAAGAAATTACGCTCTCGCTGCCTAATCGAAGCATAGTAGATTGAGGCTCAATTCCGTCACCAGGTGATGGAACGAGACGTCGCTCAGCGGATGTTGTTCCGAATCCAAAGATCAAGCGGCGCAGGTTAAATCGGAAATAGTCTCTGTAGGCTCCGATGCGGGGATGAAGTTTTAGGAGCTAAGGCGTCAGTTGGTGGTCCAGGTCTTGCTGGCGCACGAAAACCGAAGGCTGGAATAAGCGTGTAGAAAGCGTATGGTTTCCCTGTTTGGACGAGGGTTCGACTCCCTCCAGCTCCACTTCGTTCCGCCCTCGCGAGCTCTCACCCTCGTGAGGGTTCTTTCAGTCGCTTTGCTTTGTGAAAGCGACAAAGCCGAGCGCGACACCTCAAAGCCACACACTATGTTGCATGTTGCATGTTGCAAAATCGATTTTGAAAATTCGTTGCAGGCAAGAAGAAAGTTATAATAATAAATCTTATATATTATATGCAACTATTTCTTCGAATGAATACATGAAAATGCAACATGCAACATGCAACAAGCAACAATATTTGAAATATATTGACAAAGTAGGATCGTTGTTGTATCGTAAAAAACAGCTTAAATTAAAGCAGGATTTTAGTGCCATTAAAAGGCTACTTTAGTTACTTGAAAATCTATCTTTAGATAGACTAAAATCCAGAGCGCGGAAATAGACGAAAACGGGCAGCTCAAGGCTGCCCTAATCGTTGGTAAATAATGTTTACTTCTGTCAGGAGTGACTTATCAATGTCGTCATCATCGGGTGCAAAGGGTTATGTGTACGGGGCCCATCAGGCCGGAGGGGATAAGGGTACCCGTATTCTGTGAGAGGCTCTTCACTCCATAGAAGGCCACGGGGGTAAAGCTGTGACCCTCCACGCCGGGCTGGCCATCACCAATCAGACGGTTCACCCAGGTATTCACCACCTTCACTTCGATGGTATTCTTACCAGGTTTCAACAGGCCTTCGAAGTTCACCTTGTATGGGGCTTTCCACAGGAAGTCTACGTGCTGGCCATTGATGAAGACATCGGCCATCTGGCCTACTTCACCTAAATCGATAGACAGACCTACAGGCAGATTCTTCTTCGACAGGGTAAAGGTGTTCAGATAGGTGGCAATGCCGGAGAAATACTTCACTGTAGGCTCGTCAGACTCCGTGAGAGAGGAGAGTGTCTGCCATGTCTGGGTGCCTTCGGGAGCATCCTGGCCTTCAAAGGAAACCGTCCAAGGGCCGTCGAGAGCCACTTCGCCAGCAGGCTTCAGAGGCATGGGTTCCGTCAGGGGCACGGCAGCAGGATCTGCCACGATGAACAGGGCATCATCAGCTCCTAAATGCAACTTGCCATTACACAGCGCACCATAAACGGGCTTGCCGTTGACGGGATTCATCACGGTGAGGGTGCCCTTGGCATCGCGGAGTACAATGTCTGTATCCACTTCCTTGCCACTGAAGTTGCGCACCCAGTAGATGTTACGGTCACCATCCACACGATGCACAAAGCGTATGTCTGGGTTGGAGCTCTGGAAGTCGGGAGTCACACCAGAGTGCTTCAGACCCTCGGCCACGCTGCCAGTCCAGACATTGGTACGGCCAGTACGCCAGATGTCGGCTTTCAGATGTTCGAACTCCTTGGCATTGTTATTGCGCCCAGCCATATTCACAGGCTCCTTGCCAATGAGGAATACACCTTCAGAGACCAATTGATGCAGTTTCCGAAGCACTTCTATACTCATGTTCTGCGCGTGTTCTCCCAGAGCAATCACCTTATAATCCTGAGCCTCGATACTGTTCAATAACGCGTGTGGACTGCAGAAATCATAGTTATAGCAGTCAGGCACATCGGGCAGGGCTTTGCCGTATGCCGAGGCAATGTTGGTATCCTCGCCATAGTACCAGAGCACGTCGGCCACATTGCGGCCTGCCTGGAGATAGTAGCTGCTGCGGGCCAGATAGTCCAGCCAGTACTTGGCATATTCCGCCCATGTCTCATGGCGGCTGAACCACTGTCCGAAGATGAGGAGACCCAGACCAGGACGGAAGTCATCGGAGGGCTGGTGGGGGCTCTCGTGGATGAAGAAGCGGTTGAGACCACTCATCAGGGCCACGTCGGCCACTTCCTTCAGATTACCCGGATACCAGGTGTAGGCACCGCCCAGCATACCATTGGTGGTGAAGCTCTCGCCAGCCACGATGTTCTGTCCGTAGATATGGGCGGTTGATGCTGATTCACGGATGTCAGCCTGATAGGCGACGCTCTCCGCTGCCCCCACCGTCCAGATGGCTGCCATCGGCACAGTGGCCGAGCGCTTGGGATCCATACCGTCACCCACAAAGGTGCGGGCATTCTCATGGCTTTCTGTGTAGCGGCCCTTCATCCCATATTCGTGGAGGATATCATTCACGCGGTCATAGTTGGCGGCAAAGAGTTCACCGATGGTCTCCCGCCAGTCGAAGAGGAAGTCCTCAGTGGCCTTGGAAGAGCCGATGATCTCGCCGGTGAGGGCAGGTAGCCAGGGGCGCAAGTCATAGCCTCTGGCCGCCTTGAAGGCCTGTTCCATCTTGGGCGTCCAAGTCATCTGCTGAGCCTCATAGCTGTCAATCATCAGATACTGTATGCCGCGCTCGCCTAACAGACCGCCGGCAGCATCCTTATACATATCCAGATAGGTATGGAAGTAGCGGTTCCAGGCATCCGCATCCAGTTTGTCCACCTCCAGACCGGTGGCTTCTGGTGGGGCAGGGTGGTTCTGTTTGCCTGTGAGGGAAGCGCCGAAGCGGTAGATGCGCCACTTGCCTGCAGGGGCTTTCCAGGTAAGGACACCGTCCTTCACCATGTCGGTCAGGTCGATGGTCTCCTGTACTGGGGCGTCTGTCATCGGCGTGGGGAGCTTCAGCAGGTCTCCGGGTGTGGTAAAGCCAGCCTTCTCCTCGGCGTGGTTCACCTTATAAATAGTATTCAGTTTCCACTCGTGGATGGGGGTGCCGGTGGGTATCACCACCTGGGCACCATAGTAGATCAGGCTGTAGTCCGGCTGGGGGTTGATTACCATCAGACGGAAATGCTTGGCAGTGGTTTCTGGGATGTCTACGGTGATCTGTGCCAGATTGGAAGAAGGCACGCGGATCACTTCCGTCCATGTCTCGCCGTCCTGACTGCACAAGAGCGTATTGTCGTAGGTACGATCAGCATCAAACTGTCCCTGCTCCTGTCCGCCCACCAAGGTGAAGGAGCGGATAGTCACGGCCTGTGGGAAGTTGTATTGAATCCAGGCGTGGGTACCCTCTTTGTTGAGCGCCAGTTCTGGACCATCATTGATGTCGCCGTTGGTAAGCTGCTCCACGGTGAAGTCTCCACCGCTGGAAGTGATGGTGGCGCCGAGTTCCTGCATGCTCTTCTCTGCCTCCTGCACCCTTACGGCCACCACGGCAATGTCCTGATACCACTGGGGCATCTTTTCAAACACGGGAGCATAAATGCCTGCACTCACGTTCTGGAAGCGGCCGACGGTCTTGTATGGCTCTGGCAGCGTCAGTGTCTGGCTCTTGCCGTTGCCATTCACCTCCAGCGTGCGCCAGGTGAGCTTCTTCATCGCATCAGCAGGCTCCACCCAAGGGCCACCGGTGCTGCTCCATCCTGGGGCAGAGGCGATACCCACCTCCATGCCCAACGAATCGGCCAGATGGATGGCGAAGGCGAAGTTCTCCTTCCATGCATCACTCAGATACGGTGTCTGAGGTACGATGGGCGGCAGACCCTGCATCATCGAACCTCCGGCGTCAAACTGATGGAAACCGACAATGCCGATACGGTTCATCCATTCCAAGTCCTTCCGGATACCGTCCTTGGATGTATTACCATTCAACCAATGCCACCACACGTAGGGGCGAGCTTCTTTGGGTGGGTTCTCGAAACGCTGGTCCTGTGCACCAACAGTGCCGCAAAAGAGTGCACAGACAACAATCAATAAATAACGACGTCTCATATTATTCATGTTTTAGAATGATTAGTTATTTCTGAATTCCATTGGCGTCATGCCGAAATGATCTTTTACGTATTTGCCAAAAAAGGATGGGTTAGGGAAACCGAGGCGATCACAGATCTGCTTGATACTGAAGTCGGTCTGCTTCAGGTAGTAACGGATATCTTCCATGACATGTTCCGTAATCCATTCGTTGGCATTCTTCCCTGAGTGTCTCTTACAGATGGTAGTGAGGTACTTTGCTGATATGCAGAGGTCGTTGGCATAAGCCTCAACCGTACGGTGCTTCACCACGGTAGAGTGCAGCAGGTCGAGAAAGTGTTGGAAATAGGCATCCGACGTCTTACCCTGGAATTCGATATCAACAGGAAAATACTGTTTCATGGCACCACAGAGACCGAGGATGGCCGAGCGCAACAACGATTGGATGACGTCGGTACGGAAAGGATTGTCCTTCCCCCTGTTGAAGGTAAGCTTCAGCATGTCATAGAAATGGGTATAGAAGAGTATCTCGTCTTCGTCCATCGTCACAATATGATGACGATGGACGTACATCATATCGTTCCATACATTCATCTTCTCGCGCAAGAAACTCTGCAGGATGCGGTTGGTGAGGAACATGGCCTTCAGGTTGAAGTCGGGACTTACCATCACATCGGTCACAATGATATTTTGTGGAATGATGGCCACCTGATTCTGGTGTAGTTCAATCTGCTTGCCATTGATAAAACCCTGCACTTTACCACTGGTACAGATAACGACAGCATTCATCGACACAAGGGCGGTACTTACCTCTGCAAACTGCTGGATACTGTCGACCACCACGATATCGTTGTCGGAATAACCGATCTGGATGTCCTCATTGTCGGTCAATGTCTGAAAAGTGATCTCTTCTTGCTGTTTCATGGTGCAAAGATAGTGATTATTTTTCGTTTTCCATGTTTTATTTGGTATTGTTTATGGTCGTTTTGGTATCTCTGTGCGGAATTGATAAAAAATGAAGAGAAATCAAACATGAATGATAGTCGATTTTGGATTAATTTTGCAGCCAAAATAAGACATGTAGTTATGAAAAAGGAATTATTGATGCTGTTATCAGTCATGTTACTGGGCAGCTGCGGACAGAAACAGGAGCAGAATGTGAAGGCTCCGACGAGAGTAAAAACACAGGTGGTATCGCCCGGTATGGTGGATAATGCCCAGACGTATGTGGGTATTGTGGAAGAACGCGAGGCTACCGCAGTGAGCTTTACTGGCATGGGTGTAGTCAAACGGATGTTGGTGAATGAAGGTCAGACCGTCAGCAAAGGTCAGCTGATTGCCGAGATGGACGACACGCAGGCCCGTAACCTGTTGAGTGGTGCAGAGGCACAGATGGCACAGGCCAACGATGCCTTAGAGCGTTACAAGATGCTGCATGACAACGGATCACTGCCAGAGGTGCAGTGGGTGGAAATACAGAGCAAGGTTGCTCAGGCCCAATCACAATTAGAGGTGGCTCGGAAGAACCTGGCAGACTGTCGGCTGATTGCTCCTGTCAGTGGTATCATAGGCAAGAAACTGATAGGTGCAGGAGAGACTGCTTTACCGTCACAGGCTGTTGTGAGTATCCTTGACATCTCAACAGTCAAGGTGAAAGTGGCTGTTCCTGAGGCAGAGATAGACGGTATCAATGCCAGTACGCCAACGCGTATAATGGTCGAAGCTGTTAATGGCAGTTATCAGGGAGGCCGGATTGAGAAAGGGGTACAGGCCGACGCCCTCACGCATACGTACGATATAAGAATTAATGTGGCAAACAGCAATCGGAAACTGCTGCCAGGAATGGTGGCCAATGTACGTTTTGTCTCTGATGGCTCACAGGCAATAGGTAGCAAGATGATTCCTGTAACAGCAGTTCAAAAGAAGTCAGACGGTAGTTTATTTGTGTGGACAGTGGGCAAGGACAGCACGGCTCATCGCATGACTGTGACTATAGGTCAGACACAGGGCAATTATGTAAACGTCATCGACGGTCTGACTATCGGTGACCGTATTGCCACAGAGGGTTATCAGAAGCTTAGTGAAAACTCCAAAGTAGTTTTCTAATTGACAGTTGAGAGTTGACAGTTGACAGTTGAAAATTGACAATTATGAAAGAGAAGATGAATTGGCTGAAATGGCCATTGGAACACTACTCGATATCATTGCTTATCATAGGCATATTGTTTGTGATGGGCATCTATGGCATGTATATCATGCCGAAGGATGAATTTCCACATGCCACGATTCGTCAGGGTGTAGTCGTGGCCGTGTATCCTGGCGCTACCAGCGAGGAAGTGGAGCAGCAAGTGGCTCGTCCGTTGGAGCGTTACCTCTTTACTTTTGGTGAGGTGAATCGCAAGAAGACCACCACACAGTCGCAGAACGGTATGTGTATCGTGATGGTGAAACTGAACGATGATGTGAACAATAAGGACGAGGTGTGGTCGAAAATCAAACATGGTCTGAATGGTTTTAAGGCACAGTTGCCCAGTGGTGTGCTGGCCATCGTGGTGAACGATGACTTCGGTAACACCTCAGCCCTGCTCATCGCCATCGAAAGCGACCAGCGCAGCTATCGCGAACTCAAGCAATATAGTGACGATCTCTCAGACCGTCTGCGTCGTATTCCCTCTGTAGCCAACGTGAAACTTTTCGGCGAGCAGAAGGAGCAGATATCGCTCTATATTGACCGTCAGCGTTTGCAAGCCTATGGTATTGGCCAACAGATGCTCTTCTCACGCCTTCAGGCTCAGGGCATTACTACGATGAGCGGTAGTATCAGTGATGACGACCAGCAGGTGCCCATCCATGTGGAGGCTCAGGAGAACAGTGAGGAGGAAATAGCCAACCAGATTATCTTCTCCGACCCTGTGACTGGTAAGGTGGCTCGTGTGAGAGATGTGGCCCGAGTGGTGCGTGAATATGAGCCGATGTCGAGCCGTATCGAACAGGATGGCCATCCCTGCGTATTACTGTCGATGGAGATGACACCAGGCAATAACGTGGTGCAGTATGGTCAGGAGGTGGACAGGGTACTGAATGATTTCCGCCAAAACGAACTGCCGGAGGATGTGAAGGTGACGCGCATTGCCGATAAACCCAAAGTGGTAGCCATGAGTGTGAGCGACTTCCTGCGCGACCTGCTGATATCTATGCTGATCATTATCCTGGTGATGATGGTACTGTTTCCCATCCGTTCGGCCATCGTGGCAGCCATCACCATCCCACTGAGCACCTTTGTGAGTGTGGCCGTGATGTATATGATGGGCATCGAACTGAACATCGTGACACTGGCGGCACTGATTGTGGTGCTGGGAATGATTGTCGATAACTCCATCGTGGTGATTGACGGCTACCTGGAATATCTGGGTAAAGGATTAAAGCCATACGATGCCGCCATTGAGTCGGCGCGCCAGTACTTCATGCCGATGTTACTGGCCACCATCTGTATCTGTGCCATCTTCTATCCGTTCCTCATCACGATGAAGGGCATGTTCCACGACTGTCTGGAGGACTTTCCCGTCACGATAACCATCAACCTCATGGTGTCGCTGGTGCTGGCGGTTACCGTGATTCCGTTCTTGGAGACACGTATCATCAAGCCTGATAAGGTGAGTACCGATGGTAACGCCATTACCAAGTGGGTGCAAAATACCTATAATAAGGTGTTAGACTGGACTTTTGCCAACCCATGGCTAACGATCGGTGGTGGTATTACCGTCATCCTGCTCTCGACATTGATAGCGCCCACGCTGAAGATACGACTCTTCCCATACGCCGACCGCGACCAGTTTGCCGTAGAAATCTTCCTGCCAGAGGGTAAAGGATTAGCCGAGACAGAACTGATAGCTGATTCTGTACAACACGTGTTGGAGAAAGATGAACGCATCGTTGGTATTACAGGCTTCATCGGCTGTTCATCGCCCCGGTTTATGGATGCCTACGCACCCCAGATGGCTGGTAACAACTATGCGCAGTTCATCGTGAATACCCAGAGCGACAAAGCCACACTAGGTCTCTTGGCTCAGTATCAGCCACAACTGAGTGAGGCTTTCCCCAATGCCTACGTGAAGTTTAAGCGTCTGGACTATCTGGAGGTGAACGAACTGGAGTATCGATTCTATGGCGACAACCTCGACTCGTTGCACGTCGTGGCTGAGCGGTTGATGGAGCGTATGCGCCAGATGCCGGAACTGGAGTGGGTACATACCGACTACTTCCAGCCTTACCCCATCATTAACGTCGAACTCGACCCTGTGACGTCGGCCCAATTAGGTATTACACGTACTACGGCCCAGTTGGCACTGAGTGCCACATCCAGTGATCTGCGTGTGGGACAGATTTGGGAAGGCAACTACGAGTTGCCTATCGTGGTAAAAGACGATACCGATATGACTTTCTCGGATGTGGCCAATCTCGGCATCGCATCGCCCGCATCGTTGGTTTCGGGAGGTCTACAAAGTACCAATTCAACAGTACCTCTTCGACAGATTGCCAAAGTCTATCCCAAGTGGAGCGAAAGCCGCATCATGCATCGTGGTGGCGAGCGCTGTATTACGGTGACAGCCCAGTTTGCACAGGGTGTCTATACCGCTCCTATTGAAAAAGAGGTTGCCCGCATCATGCAAGAGGATATCCAACTGCCGCAAGGCGTACGTACCGAGGTGGGTGGCGAGATTGAATACGGTGATGAGGCCCTGCCACAGATATTCGGTGGTATCTCTATCGCTGAAATTATCGTGTTCTTCTTCCTGTTGTTCAACTTCAAGAAGTATGGTGTGACTACCGTCTGTATGGTTGCATTGGCACTGATGATTCCCGGTGCGCTGATAGGTCTTGGACTGATGAACCGTGCCCTGGGACTTACTTCTATCTTCGGACTCATCACGCTGATGGGAATGATTATGCGTAACGAGATTCTCATCTTCGAGCATGCCATCGACCTGATTAAGAAACATGTGGCAGAACATGGTGACTGGACGGTGGATCTCCAGGCTTATAACAATGCTGTCCGTCAGGCTGCCTACGAGGCAGGCAAGCGCCGTATGGTGCCCATCTTCCTCACTACTGCCACAACGGCTGTAGGTGTGGTGCCGATGATCATCGCACAGAGTTCGTTCTGGATGCCCGTAGGTGTCACCATCTTCGCAGGTGGTATTGGCTCGCTCATCATGGTAGTCACCATGCTCCCCGTTATTTATTGGAAAGTTAGTTTGAAAGGTAAAAGAGTAAAAAAGTAAAAAGGTAAAAAATATGAGACAGATAATTCAAACAGAAACAAGACGTGAAGGTAAAGTATTGAGTGTTTTACTTTTTTACCTTTTTACCTTTTTACCTTTATCTGCACAGCAGACCTACACTCTGGAGCAGATCAAGGATTCTGCCCTGCACAATAACTATGCCATCCGCAGTGCCAAATACGGTGTTGAGGCTGCTCAACAGCAACGCAAGGAGGCATTTACCAAATATTTCCCCAACGTGAGTGGCACCGGTCTTTGGTTCAATGCCAATAAAGGCATGGCGCAAACCACGCTGAACCTCTCTGAAAACATGTCGCCAGAGTTGGGGGCGCTTTTGGCTCAGTCGTTGCCTCCAGAGGCATTGGCAGCCTTGGGTAACCCCATCAGCATCTCGATGATGAAGAACGGCACCATCGGCTCGCTCATGGCTGTGCAGCCCCTCTTTGCCGGTGGTCAGATTATCAATGGTAATAAACTCGCTAAAGTGGGCGAGGACGTGAGTCGCTTGCAGTTGCAGCTATCGGAAAACGAGGTAGAGAAGACTGCCGAGCAGTATTTCTGGCAGTTGGCTTCGTTACAGGAGAAAATGAAGACCATCGAGGCTGTCGATACCCTGTTGCGTGATATATATAAAGATGTGGATGTGGCCGTAAGGGCCGGTGTGGCCATGCGCAACGATCTGCTGCAAGTACAACTGCGACAGAACGACATCGAGAGCCAACGCCTGAAACTGAAGAATGGCATCTCCATCGTCCGTCTCTTACTGTCGCAATACTGTGGCCTGCGCGATACGTCGTTTGTCATCTGCTATCAGTCGGATACCCCTCCAGCACCTCTTTCTCGTCAAGACCACAATAAAGCTCTTTTTGGAACACCCGAGTATCAATTGTTAGGCAAACAAGTTGAGGCTGCCAACCTCCAAAAGAAGCTGGCTGTTGGTCAGAACCTGCCTAACGTTGCCGTCGGTGCTGGCTATAACTATCATAATCTGTTGGAAAACAACCACTCGTTTGGGATGGTGTTCGCAACCGTTAGTGTGCCTATCAGCGATTGGTGGGGCGGCTCTCACGCCATCAAGCGTCGCCAGATAGAACACCAGAAAGCAGTAGAACAGTTGGAGAACAATGCCCAACTGTTGAAAATCCGCATGCAGAATGCCTGGAATGGGGTAGAGGAGAGCTACCAGCAGTTGCAGCTGGCGAAACGTAGCATCGAACAGGCCAGTGAGAACCTGCGTCTCAATCGCAACTATTATCGCGCCGGTACCTCAAAGATGAGCGACCTGCTAGAGGCCCAGTTGCTCTACCAGCAGTCGCTCGATAAGCATACCGATGCCTTTGCCGACTATCAGAACAAACTTCTAGACTACAGGCAGGCCATTGGACAGTGAGAGGTCTCACCCTCGTGAGGGTTATTTCATTCCGACGATTTTTGTCTGTGGTTGCTCGCGGTTGCGACGATTGACAACGGTGACGACGGCTTGGGCGAGGTTGATGAAGGCCAGGCCCGTGGCTGTGTCGCTGGTGAGTGCCGCAGGGGTGCCGCTGTCGCCACTGTCGCAGATGCTCTGCACCAACGGTATCTGAGCCAGCAGGGGCACTTGCATCTCTTCGGCAAGCTGTTTGCAGCCTTCCTTACCAAAGATGTAATAACGGTTCTCTGGCAGTTCGGCAGGGGTGAACCATGCCATGTTCTCAATGAGGCCGAGAATGGGCACATTGACCTTCTCGTTGCGGTACATGTCGATACCCTTGCGGGCGTCGGCGAGGGCTACCTGTTGGGGGGTAGAGACGATGATGGCGCCCGTGATGGGGAGTGTCTGCAACAGTGTCAGGTGGATATCGCTGGTGCCTGGCGGCGTGTCGAGGATAAAGTAGTCGAGCTCGCCCCAGTCTGCATCGGCAATGAGTTGCTTGAGGGCACTGGTGGCCATGCCGCCTCGCCAGAGGGTAGCGGTGGTTGGTGATACGAAAAAGCCTATGGACAGGAGCTTTACACCGTATTTCTCGATGGGACAGATGAGGTCGCGTCCGTCTTTATTGACGGCGTATGGGCGCTCGTCTTCCACCTGGAACATCTTAGGCATGGAGGGGCCGAAGATATCGGTGTCGAGCAGTCCCACACGATAGCCGAGACGTGCGAGGGCGATGGCGAGGTTGGCTGAGACGGTGCTCTTGCCAACGCCTCCCTTACCGCTGCTGACAGCGATGATGTTCTTCACGCCTGGCAGCATCTGACCGACTTCAGGACGGGGCTTGGACTTGAACTCGGTGACAATTTCGACCTCAATGTCTTGGCCGCAGTGGTACTTGATGGCTGCCTCGGCGGCCTTGACGGTGGACTTGAGGAATGGATCGGTGTCGCGAGGGAACTCAAGCACGACCTTCACCTTCCAGGGTTCGCCCTCAGCGGAGGGAGCGGCAATGGCTGGCGTGTCTGCCACCATGCCACTCTCCACGAGGTTCTTCTTCGTGCCGGCATACGTCACCGTTGCCAGCGCGTCCATAATGAGTTTAGGATATATCTTCAATGTTATTTCTCTTTATAGCCGGAAATGTTCTTCCAGTCTTTGTTTGCGATATATACGGACAGACTGCCACGTGGGATGATGAAAGAGGGAGCAGTGCCCTTGAAGGTGCTGTTAGAGATGCTTGGAGGTGCGGGGGTGTTGAGGATAACCTCTTTCAGCGACGAGCATTTCGCAAAGGCTGAGCCTCCGATCTTCTTGAGGGCCGACGACAGTTCGACCGTGGTGATCATGACACATTCCTCAAAAGCAGAACTGCCAATCTCCTTGACAGCCACTGGCATCTTGATGCTGGTGAGGCTGGTGCACTTGGCAAAGGCATTATCGCCGATGCTTGTCAGGGCTACGGGGAAGGAAATGCTGGCGAGGGCCGAACACTTCTGGAAGGCCTTGCTACCAATCTTGCGGACGGTATTGGGAATGTTGATAGAACGCAGGTTGTGGCAGCAGCGGAAGAGATCGGCGGCAATGTCGTCGATGAAACCGTTGATGGCTACGCTGTCGAGCGAGGTGCAGTTTTCAAAGGCACTCGAGCCAATACTCTTCACCATGTTGGGGATACTGAGTTCTTTCAGTGATGAACAACCCTCGAAGGCATGGGTACCAATCTTCGTCAGACTGGTAGGCAGGGTGATGGCAGTCAGGCTCTTACACTCTTTGAAGGCTTCGTTGGCGATGTTCTTGACCGTGTTAGGGATGGTGACGGTGGACAGGTTGGTGCAACCCTTGAAGAGGTCGGCACCCAGTTCGTCGAGGCTACCCTCAAGCGAAACGGTGTTTAGTGACAAGCAACTCTCGAAAGCGTTGGCACCGATTTTTGAAATCTTCTTGAGGGTGACGGTAGAGAGACTCTTGCACTCAAAAAAGGCGTTGGCACCAATCTTGGTGACACCATCCATCTGGATGTTGGTGAGTGACGCACATTTCTTAAAGGCTGAACTGCCGATTTCCTGAACGGTCTCTGGGATGATGAGTTCATTGAGTACCTCACAGCCGAAGAAGGCTTCGCCACCAATCTTGGTGAGTTTCTCAGGCAGCGTAATGGATGAGAGAGCTGAGCAATCCTTGAAAACATCATCCTCAAGCTCGCGGACACCAGCGGGGATGGTCATGGTGGTGAACGACTTGCAACCCTCGAAGGCGTTGGCACCGATGATCTTCAGGTTCTCAGGCAAGGTGAGTGAGGGCAGATTCTTACAGTCTTCAAAGGCACGGTTGCCAATCTCTGTGACACTCTCGGGCAGGGTGATGTCCGTCAGATTCTCACAATTCGCGAAACACGACTTGCCGATGGTGGTGATGCCCTGCGGCAGTACAACCTTCATCAGGGATTTGGCGCCAGAGAAGAGGCCGCTGGGCAGTTCGCCAGCCTTGGTCTTAAGACCGTCCTTGCCCTCTTGAATGGTGGCACCTGATAGGTCGATGGATGTCACCAGGCACTCTTTGGGATTACTCTTGTTAGTCTTGTTGCGGGTGACAATCTGCTGGAGCAGCTTGAGGTCTGCTCCGTTAAGGGGTCCACTGACTGAGAGGTCCGCAATGGTGAAGCGGACAGAGTCGGGGAGTACGGTTGCTAACTTGCCGACAGAGTCCACTTTGATGGTTTCTGCCTTTGCCACGAAGAGCACCGGGAGCATGGCCAATAGGATAATGATAAGTCGTTTCATATTCTTTTGAGTTTTATGATTTTACTATTTTTACTTTTTCACCTTTTCCCCTTTACTTCGCCTTGTCGAGTGAACTGCGCTTGGAGCGGTGGTAGGAACGATAATCGTCGAGCTCTATCTCCACATCGGGCTCCTCAAGGGCACCTTCTCGCGGCAACTGCCATTTCAAGTACTTGATGTTCAACCCACGGGCTATCCACATGGATTCGTAGTAGGTCTGGATGCTTAAGAGTCGAGTGGTGAGAGGTGAGAGGTGAGAGGCGTGATAGAGGTCGTCTGTTCGTTCCTCAACGGGCAGGTGGTTGTGCTCCACCATATAGTTGGTGTAGGTGAAGAGAAAGTTGGAGTCGGTCTTCAGGTGGATGATGCCGCCGTCGATAAGGAACTTGCGGTAGCGCTCCATGAAATAGGTCGATGTGAGACGCTTGCGGGGATTCTTCATCTGGGGGTCGCTGAATGTAAGCCAGATCTCCTGCACCTCGTCTTTGGCGAAGAATCGCTCGATGATCTCAATGTTTGTGCGGAGGAAGGCTACGTTCTTGAGTCTCTCGTGGAGGGCCTGGGTGGCTCCTGTCCACATGCGTGCTCCTTTGATATCCACGCCGATGAAGTTCGTGTCAGGGTAGAGCTTGGCGAGCTCCACCGTATACTCTCCCTTGCCACAGCCCAGTTCGAGCACAATGGGGTTCTGGTTGTGGAAATACTGCTCGCGCCAGTGACCCTGCATCTCAAAGGGAACATGTTCCACTACCGAATAGGGGTATTGGAACACGTTCTCGTAGGATGCCATGTCGGCGAACTTCGCCAGCTTGCCTTTGCCCATGTTTTCGAATATCTAGTCAGACAAGTGAGACGAGTTGTACTAGTCGATGACGACTGTCGTCCAACCGTGCTTGTCTTCGATTTCGCCGTATTGGATGCCGCGAAGAGTGTCGAAGAGCTTCTTGGACAACGGGCCTGGCTTCTCACCGAACGAGTAGCGCTTGCCCGTGTCGAGGTCGTCGATATAAGAAATAGGTGAGATGACGGCGGCTGTTCCGCAGGCACCTGCCTCCTCGAAGGTCTCGAGCTCCTCTTCGGGGATGGGACGACGCTCCACCTTCATGCCTAAGTCCTCTGCCACCTGCATCAATGACTTGTTGGTGATGGATGGCAGGATAGAACTGGACTTCGGTGTGACATAGGTGTTGTTCTTGATGCCGAAGAAGTTGGCAGCACCACACTCGTCCATGTATTTCTTCTCCTTGGCATCGAGGTAGAACTCGCAGGCATAACCTTTCTCGTGGGCCAGGTTGTTGGCGAAGAGGGATGCGGCGTAGTTGCCACCCACCTTGTACTTACCTGTGCCGAGGGGAGCCGAGCGGTCATAATCGCGGATAATGACGTAAGGATTGGCAGCAAAGCCACCCTTGAAATACGGACCTACGGGGGTGACGAAAATCAGGAAGCAGTATTCCTTGGAGGGATGAACACCCACCTGGGCGCTCGTTCCGATGAGCAGCGGACGGATATAGAGCGTAGCACCACTCTCGTAGGTAGGAATCCACTCCTGGTTCAGACGCACCACCTTCTTCACCATTTCCGTGAAGAGCTCAGTGCTCACCTCAGGCATCATGATGCCACGGCAGGTGCTCTGCAGACGGGCTGCATTCTCATCGACGCGGAAGATGCGCACCTTGCCATCAGGACAACGATAGGCCTTCAGACCCTCGAAAGCCTCCTGGCCGTAATGCAGGCAGGTAGCAGCCATGTGCAGGTTCAGATACTCGTCGGAGCAAACCTCTATTTCGCCCCATTTGCCGTCGCGATAGTAGCAACGCACATTGTAGTCGGTCTTCATGTAGCCGAATGACAGACTACCCCAGTCCAAATTCTTCATTTGCTTATGTATTTTTAATGTAATTTATGCATATTTGCTTGCAAAAGTAATCAAATTCTTGCGTTTGAGCAACAAAAAAGATGAAAAATCGCACTTTTCCTACTTCTTTCTTGTTGGATTAGGGAAAAACGAGTACCTATGCCGCAGTTTTTAACATTATATATGAGCGTGCTGAAGAAAGACCGCGGACCTGAGTTCAAGTCACTTGCCGTTGGCTTCTACTTCTAATTGACGGATTTCCGCTTCTGTCTTGGTCAGTTTGTCCTTGCAGAACTTGATTAATCGCTGTGCGGTCTGTAACTGCACAGCGATTTCGTCTATGCTGTACTCGTCGTTTTCCATCTTTCGCACAATGTCCTGAAGTTGTGCAAAGGCTGCTTCGTATTTCTGTTCTTCTTTCATAGGGATGGGTATTTATGGGTTTAATGGTCTGATGGGATGACGGTGGAGCGAACGGTGCCATTGGCAAGGCGGGTTTCTATCTCGTCGCCTGGATGGAGGGTGGCAGCGTCGCGGATGATCTTGCCGTCCTTCATGGTCATGCTGTAGCCACGCTTCAGCAACAGGGTGGGGTCGAGGCTTTTGGCCTTTTCCTCGATGAGTTGCAAACGGTGCTTCTCGGTCATCAGACGACGGTCTGTAAGGATTGGCAATCTTTCCTCGATAGCGTTAATCTTTGATTGGTTGGTGATGATACCCTGTCTGACAGCAGCAACCAGTCGGCTATGAAGGGTTTCGATGCGAGCTTCATGTCTGGTTTTGATGATGGAGAAGAGGCGCGGGAGAGCTTCGGAGAGTGTTGCGAGTTGGGCGTTGAGTGTGTAGAGTCTGCTGTTGCAATAGCGGATGAGTCGGTCTTGAGCGTCATCGAGGGCATCGACTACGGCCTTCAGGTGGTCGATGAGCAGGGCTGCTGCTGCAGTGGGGGTTTTGACGCGTGTATGGCTCACCATATCGAGGATGCTCTCATCGCGATCGTGGCCGATACCTGTAATAATAGGTATGGGGAAGTTTGCCACGTTTTCTGCCAGTGCCAGTGTGTCGAAACCTGACATGTCGCTGGTGGCTCCCCCGCCTCTTATAATTACGACTGCGTCGAAATTGCACGTATATATTTTTTCCAGTGCTGCGATGATGCTCTGTTCCACACCATCGCCCTGCATGATAGCAGGGAATAACTGTGTCTGGAACTGGAATCCATAGGGGTTGTCGGCGAGTTGGTTGCAGAAGTCACCATAGCCCGCAGCTGTCTCGCTGGAGATGACAGCTATGTGTTGGCAGAATAATGGCAATTGTAATTCTTTTTGCAAGTCGAAGATACCCTCCTCCTTGAGCTGGCGGATAATTTCCTGTCGTTTGCGGGCCATGTCGCCAAGGGTGTAGGTGGGGTCAATATCGGTGACAATCCATGAGAAGCCATAGGCCTCGTGAAACTGTGCATAGACCTTCAGCAATACCTTCATGCCGGCATGTAGTTGTTGACCAGTTGTACGTTCGAAATAGGAACGGATGATCATCCATTTCGAGACCCAGCATTTGGCACTGGCCTTGGCTATAGGGGTGGCATTATGTTCATCTTTTTGAATCAGTTCCATGTAGCAGTGCCCACGGCTCTCGCGACACTCCGACAACTCTGCCTCCACCCAATACTCATTGGGCATCTCGCACTCAATGACCTCGCGTAAAAGGCTGTTGAGTTCGTAGAGGGTTATGTGTTTGTCATTCTTCATGGGGAACTTTACTTTGCGCCTTGCCAATCATATAGGCAAGCCAGAAATTTGGAATCCCGTAACCAAAGATATTGTCAGGCTTTTCATGCTGGCTGCCTGTCTGCCTTACTAAATCGATGATTTCTCGGGCTGTCTTTTCTGGGAGTGCCTGCCACAGACAGGCAACGAGTCCTGTTACAAGTGGTGTGGAAAAGGAGGTGCCCATGTCTCTGACAATGCTACCACGGCCAGAGATCAGTGAGGTGGGTGAGCCAAGGGCCATTACGTCAGGCTTCACCCGTCCGTCTTGTGTGGGTCCTACACCACAGAAAGGGGCGTTTTTCTTGTCAATATTTACTGCGCCAACGGTCAGGATGTCGAGAGCATCGGCAGGGAATGAGATCTTCTTCCACGGTCCCATGCCGCTGTTGCCTGATGAATTGACGAGGATGATGCCTTTCCTGGCTAACATGGAAGCAGTCCTGCTAATCAATGAAGTCTGGCCGTCAAGGTCACGCTGGTGGTAATAGCCAGGCATGTCGTATTCGTTGTAACCCAGACTGGAGTTGATGATGTCGACACCCACGGAGTCGGCAAACTCAGCGGCCATCGCCCAGTAGTCTTCCTCTACGGGCTGCTCTGTCTGCTGGTCCTCGCAGCGCAGTAGCCAGTAACGTGCTTCTGGGGCAGTTCCGATGAGGACAAACGGCTCGTTGGCGGCCATGGCAGAGAGTACTTTCGTGCCGTGATCGGTCTCCTGAAAGAAGAAAGGACTGTTGGGGTAGACAAAGTCCTTGGTCCCCATGATGTTAGCATGAAGGAAGGCTGGTATGACGTTGACATTCTGGAAACCACCATCGAGCACGGCGATAGTCATACCCTTGCCTCGTTTGCTGATACTGTGTAGCCGTTGGCCTTGAAGCATCTCCAGCTGTTCTTTACCATTGCCGTAGGTGATGTCTGGAATACTGTCCCACGAGTTGAAATACTCGTGGTAGGTATGCTTCACAGGACGGTCGATGGAATCGGGAGATATCCATACACACTGCGATTTGCTGATGCAGTCGAGGGTTGTCAGACGGCTCAATAGCGTGGTGTCGTTAGAACGTATGAGTACGGTATTGTTCCAACGGCTGGTGCCGATGATAGTCCATTCCGCTTTACTCTTTTTCCCGTTTTCAGTCTTGGCGCTGAGGATGCTTTCTATCTGTCTCAGGTATCTGGCACTTACTGGCAGGTCGGTAGAATCTATCTGCAGTCCCTGACGTTTTCGGCGCTCGATGCTCTTATGGGTGAGCCATCGGCTGGGATGGTCAATTGAATATGACGTCCCCTGCTTATCCTTCAGGGTGTAGCGCCAAATATAATATTTGCCCCCAGGATATTTCTTCCTGTAGTTGCTGCCTGCGTCTGCCTGTGTCTGACAGAAAAGGGCAAAGAGCAGACAAGATAATAGCCTGAGCCAGTTGTTAAGATGCATAACGGCTGCAAAGGTACAAAGTTTTTTTTGAATTTGTCGCTTATCTCCGAAATTATTCGTACCTTTGCATCGATTTAAATAGGAACACGTACTAATGGACAATAAACAAGCCGCTCTGGAACTGGGACAGAAGCCTGTGGGACAGCTGCTGTGGCAGTATGCTCTGCCTGCTATCGTGGCCATGACGGCATCGAGTCTTTATAATATCATCGACCGCGCCATGATTGGGCAGATTGTTGGCCCTGAGGCCATCGCGGGTCTGGGTATCACGTTCCCCTTCATGAACTTGAGCGCTGCCTTCGGCGCTGCCGTGGGGGTGGGCTCCTCGACATGTATCAGCGTGAAGCTGGGCCAGAGAGACTACCAGACGGCAGAGCATCTGCTGGGTAATACGGTGACGCTGAATCTCATGATCGGATTCCTGTTTATGGTGGTCTGTCTGGTATTCCTCGATCCCATCCTGCGTTTCTTTGGTGCCAGTGATGTGACGCTGCCTTATGCCCGGGAATTTATGTCAGTCATCCTGCTCGGCAATATGGTGACGCACATGTACTTCGGCATGAATGCCGTGTTGCGCGCAGCTGGTAAACCTCGTCACGCCATGTATGCCACACTGTTTACCGTGGCCTGCAATATTGTGCTGGTGGTCGCCTTCGTATGGTGGTTCCGCTGGGGCATCCGTGGCGCAGCACTGGCCACAATTACCTCGCAGTCGATGGCACTCTGCTGGCAGATGTGGATCTTTTCTGATAAGAAGGAACTCCTGCACCTGAAGCGTGGCATATATCGTTTGAAGTCACAGCTGGTGAAGAATATTATCGCCATCGGCATCTCACCTTTCCTGATGAACGTCACAAGCTGTGTCATCGTCATCTTTATGAATAATCAGTTTGTGCGCTATGGCGGTGATATGGCTGTGGGAGCCTACTCGATAGCCAACTCGGTGGTGATGGTTTTCTTTATGTTCGTGATGGGCATGAACCAGGGTATGCAACCTATCGTGGGTTATAATTATGGCGCAGAGAAATACGACCGTATGTTCCGTTGCCTTTGGCTGACGATTGCCGCCGCTACTGCGATCCTGTTGGTAGGGTGGGGATTGTCGATGCTCTTTCCGCGATGGATAGCCCGCATCTTTACGACAGACCAGACGCTGCTTGATCTGGCCGCACGTGGTATCCAGCTCGACATGCTCGTGTTTTTTGTTGTGGGTTCGCAGGCCGTCATCACCAATTTCTTCCAGTGTATTGGTAAGGTGAAGATCTCGATCTTCCTTTCGCTTTCGCGTCAGCTCTTCCTGCTGTTGCCGATGGCGTATGTGTTTCCGATGTTCTGGGATCTCGACGGCGTGTGGTACTCAATGCCTGCCAGCGACTTTGGTTCGTTTGCGATGACAATCCCGTTGCTGATGTGGTATATGAATAGGTTGAAGCGTTATAGAAGTTAAGATATGAAGGAGCATATTATCATTAACGTAGGAAGACAACTGGGAAGTGGTGGACACGACATCGGAAGGATGCTCGCTCTTGATTTCCAGGCTAAATACTATGACCGCGAGCTACTCAATTTGGCGGCCAAAGAAAGTGGATTCAGTGAGAAGTTCTTTGAACAGAACGACGAGAAAAAAGGTTTTTTCAAGGGACTATTCAATATGCAGACCTCACACTTCAGCGGTGGCAGTATGTATAAGACGAACTTCTCGCAGGAGAGCCTCTTTCAGTTTCAGAGCGACGCTATCCGCAAGGCTGCCAAGGAAGGTTCATGTGTATTCGTGGGACGTTGTGCCGACTATGTGCTTCGCGACTTCAAGAATGTTGTAAACATCTTTATCACGGCCTCGATGGAGTATCGCATCGAACAGATCATGAACAAACAGCATCTTGACCATGACCAAGTCCAGAAGTTCATCGAGCAGAAGGAGTCGAGCCGTGCTGCTTACTATAATTACTATACGGGTAAGAAATGGGGGGCTGCCGAGAGCTATGATCTCTGTATAGACTCCAGTGTTCTCGGACTCCTGGAAACGGAGAAACTCATCGCAGAGTTCATTAGAAAACGTTTTAGACTATGAAGCGAATAGGCATATTGAGCGATACCCACTCGTATTGGGATGATAAGTACCTGCATTACTTTGAACCCTGCGATGAAATCTGGCATGCCGGCGATATCGGTAGTGTCGAGGTAGCGGAGAAACTTGCTGCCTTCCGTCCGTTCAGGGCTGTATGTGGCAACTGCGACGGGGGAGACCTTCGCCTGATGTATCGTGAGCTGAACCGTTTTAAGTGCGAGGATGTCGATGTGCTCATTAAGCATATTGGTGGCTATCCCGGCAATTATGACTTCAGTGTGCGCTCCACGCTTTTTGCCAATCCGCCGCAGCTCTTCGTTGCAGGCCACTCGCACATATTGAAAGTGAAATATGATAAGACACTCAACTTATTGCATATCAATCCAGGAGCAGCAGGCTTGCAGGGGTGGCATAAGGATCGAACACTTGTACGTCTCGTCATCGACGGGAAGGAATTCAAGGATTTGGAAGTCATTACATTAGGAGACAATAAAACAAGATTTTAGAAGATATGAAAAGAACAATCGTTATTACTGGTGGCGCAGGCTTTATAGGAAGCCATGTGGTGCGCCTTTTCGTGAACAAGTATCCCGAGTATCACATCATCAACCTCGACAAGTTGACCTATGCCGGCAACTTGGCTAATCTGAAGGACATCGAGAACAAGCCCAACTACGAGTTCGTAAAGATGGATATCTGCGATTTCGATGCCTTCTATAAGCTCATGCAGGACAAGAAAGTAGATGGCATCATCCATCTGGCCGCAGAGAGTCACGTGGATCGTTCTATCAAGGATCCGTTCACTTTCGCCAAGACGAACGTGATGGGAACGCTCTCGTTGCTCCAGGCTGCCAAACTCTATTGGGAGAGTCTGCCTGAGAAGTACGAGGGCAAACGTTTCTATCACATCTCGACTGATGAGGTGTATGGTGCATTGGAACTGACGCATCCTGAGGGTATCGAACCTCCATTCACGACTACCGCTTCAAGTGCTGAGCATCATCTGGCCTACGGTGACAAGTTCTTCTTGGAGACCACGAAGTACAATCCTCATTCTCCGTATTCAGCTGCAAAGGCTTCTTCCGATCATTTCGTTCGTGCTTACCATGATACCTATGGCATGCCTGTCGTGGTGACGAACTGCTCAAATAACTATGGCCCTTATCAGTTCCCTGAGAAATTGATACCGCTGTTTATCAATAACATCCGCCATCGCAAGCCGTTGCCCGTTTATGGCAAGGGTGAAAATGTGCGCGACTGGCTGTATGTTGAGGATCATGCAAGGGCTATTGACGTGATTTTCCATGAGGGTAAGATTGCTGACACTTATAATATCGGTGGCTTCAACGAGTGGAAGAACATCGATATCATCAAGGTGGTCATCAAGACTGTTGACCGTCTGTTGGGTCGAAAAGAGGGCGAGGATATGGACCTTATTACCTTCGTGACAGACCGTGCTGGTCACGATCTCCGTTATGCCATCGACTCTACGAAGTTGCAGAAAGAACTCGGTTGGGAGCCGAGCCTGCAGTTCGAGGAGGGTATCGAGAAGACCGTTCGCTGGTATCTCGACAACCAGGAGTGGTTGGACAATGTCACCTCAGGTGACTATCAGAAGTATTATGATAATATGTACGCAAACCGTTAAACGATATGAAGAAGATATTGCTTTTAGGTTCAGGAGAACTCGGTAAGGAGTTCGTGATTGCTGCGATGCGAGCTGGTCAGTATGTCATTGCCTGTGACCGTTATGACAATGCCCCTGCCATGCAGGTGGCTGATGAGCGTGAAGTGTTTTCGATGCTTGATGGCGATGCCCTTGAGGCTGTTG
>Ga0247608_10000634_pt1 | contig 54564 bp, 42 predicted proteins | sample 176DNAGHGlowgp2_FD_193490 | JGI IMG/M metagenome (GOLD analysis project Ga0247608, IMG submission 193490) | Sheep rumen microbial communities from Palmerston North, Manawatu-Wanganui, New Zealand - 1766 DNA GHGlow gp2 | ecosystem: Host-associated > Mammals > Digestive system > Stomach > Rumen ... | reverse complement strand
CTATGTTCAATTGCACAGAATATGAGGAACCGCCGTATGCCGAACGGCACGTACGGTGGTGTGAGAGGTCGGTAAACGAAAGTAGGAGATAAACTCCATTACTTTCGTTTACCTCCTACTCGATTTTAAGTATAAGCCCCTCCGCGATTAGATTGGCTTTCCTGATGGAGAGCGTCTTCATCTTCAAAGAAAACTTACATTCCGGCAAGGGTTTACAATCGGCTTTCTATCGAAATGGAAGGCACCCTGCCGCCTCGACACGGAACCGCCCATTCGCGACCCTCCGCCTGTCGAGGCGGCACTGTTTTCGGCCCAAACGGTAGTTTTTCCTGCCGCCTCGGATGTCGAATCGGCCTTCTGTGGCCCTGCAGGGCGCATCCGCCTGTCGAAGCGGCAAGTGTGCATGCGGCCTCGGATTCTTCACTTCGTTCAGAATGACAGGTGAATGTTGTTCAGCATGACAGGTGTACGTCGTTCAGCATGACAGGTGTACGTCGTTCAGAATGACAGGTGTCTGTCATTCTGAGGCAGGTTTACCTGCCGAAGAATCTACTTTTAAGTGTAACATGCTGAATACTCTGCCGCATCGGCAGGGGATTCGGACTTTGAGGGGGCTGTAGGGGATATTCTGTTTGTTTTTTTTAAAAGGAAACACTATATTTGCAAAATTGAGACCGTATCGGCTTCTCCTTCTTTTTTTGCCCCACATAGTGTGCAGGCGAGGCAGTATGCGTGTCTTAAACCCTCGTAAAAATGACAAAATCAAATACTATGCGTAAATTTTTCCTTACACTGGCAGTTCTTGTCTCAAGTGCAAGTCTGCTCATGGGCCAGTCCTCCAAAAATTCTTCCAGACAGGATGGCCCCCGCAAACTTTATGTCGCCCTGCAGGGCGGCGCCATGTATTCCGTGAGTGAAAATACTTTCTCCTATGCCGAGAACGGCAAGGCACTGGGCCCTGTGACTCCTTTCGGCGCCCTGTCCGTTGGATATGACTTTTCCCATCGCTTCGGCATCAGAGGCTCGCTGGGCTATGGTAAGAACGCAGGTGCGGCCAATACGCGCCAGACGGCAGCCCGTGGTTTCTATCCCTTCACTTTCAGTGATTTGGACCTTTTTGCCGATGCCATCCTGAATCTCGGAAGTTACGGGGCGCTGTTCCAGCCCAAACTGTATGTCGGCCTGGGCGGCGGCTACAGTTTCGGCTTCACCGAGTCCGGTCACCCTTGGCAGAAGGTCACCCCCAAGAATCTGGCTTTCGGCTTCCGCGGCGGTTTTCTCGGCGAATTTGTGGTCTCTGAGCATATCGGCATTTTGATCGACCTTCGCGGAGAAGCTTTCACCGACAATTTCAGCGGCATCCAGCCTACTGCGGAGGACCAGGCGGCCGTTGAGGGTTACGCCGGCTTCCCGCTGGATTTGAGGGCGATGGTCTCCCTGGGTGTTGCATATCGTTTTTAAGAAATTGTCAGTGGTATGAAAAACAAACTTATCCTTTTGTTGGCGCTGCTCTCCCTGGCAGGCTGGAGCGCGCAGGCGCAGAATGAAAACATCTTCGATTATGAAAACGGCTGGTTCGTCGGTGCCGGCATCGGTGCCAATATGGGCCTGGACGGCGGCGCTTACCAGCAGCGGGAACTCTCCCATGTGGGCGCCGGATTGACCGTTGACGTGTATGCCGGCAAGTTCTTCAGCCCGCGCTGGGGTTTCAGGGCCGGATATCAGGGCGTCAATACGTCCAACATGTACACCGCCTTCGGCCATTCTCCGTTTCATTACATTCATGCCGATGCACTGCTTCGTCTGGGCGAAGTGGCGGTGCCTTACTTGCACGTGGGCGTGGCTTTCATGTCCAAGGTGACGCCTGTGGGGGGCCTGGGTCTGATGCTGCCCGTCCGCTTGAGCGGCCGCGTCGCGCTGGTTCCGGACCTGCGGGCCTCCATCCTTCGCGGATCGGCCTTCGCGGGTGATTCCAAGGGCCTGGGCTTCCAGCTCTCCGCCTCCATCGGCGTGCAGTATAAACTATAATCCATATCGGCAAAACCCTTGTCAGGACTCCCGATGAAGTATCCGATAGGCATACAAAGTTTCGAGAAAATCAGAACGGAGGGCTTTCTGTACATCGACAAAACAGACTTGGTGTACAAAATGGCCTCGGAGGGGAGTTACTATTTTCTGTCCCGTCCGCGCCGTTTCGGGAAGTCGCTGCTGATTTCCACTTTCGAAGCCTATTTCAGCGGGCAGAGGAATCTGTTTGAAAGTCTTGCCATTTCCGGATTGGAAGAGAAATGGGATAAATATCCTGTCCTGCATTTGGACCTGAACAGCCGGGATTATAAGGATGAATCATCTTTGACGGCTGAACTTAACCGTCACCTTGAGACTTGGGAAAGAAAATATTCATGCGAAGCATATAAGGACCGTGCCATCGAAGAGCGTTTCCTGCACGTTGTGGAGAGCGCATTTTCGACTACCGGGAAACAGGTTGTAGTGCTTGTGGATGAATATGACAAGCCTCTGCTTCAGGCCATCGGCAATGACAGTCTTCAAGAAAGTTATCGATCTACGCTGAAGGCCTTTTACAGTGTCCTGAAAACTTGCGACCGCCATATCCGCTTCGCTTTCCTTACAGGTGTAACGAAGTTCGGCAAAGTGAGCGTTTTCAGCGACCTGAACAACCTCACGGACATCTCTTTCGACCGCCGCTACACCCGTATCTGCGGCATCACGGAAAAGGAGTTGCACGACAACATGGACGATGCGGTTGCGCTTCTTGCCGAGTCTAACGGCCTGGACAAACAGGCCTGCTACGCCAAACTGGCAGAGGACTACGACGGCTATCATTTCGAATGGAACACGGAAGGGCTTTACAACCCCTTCAGTCTGCTGAACACGCTTTCCAGTTGCCAGTTCCGTGATTACTGGTTCGAGACGGGAACGCCGTCATTCCTTGTGCTGCAACTCCAAAAGGCGGGATATCGGCTGGACGACATGACGGAAGAGGGTCTTACGGCCGATACGCTGAATTCGATTGACATCTTGGATGAGAATCCGCTGCCGCTGCTCTATCAGAGCGGGTACTTGACAATAAAGGGATACGATTCTGAGTTTAAGACCTATTCGCTCGGTTTTCCCAATCGGGAAGTGCGGGACGGGTTTATCAAATATTTGGTCCCGTTCTATACTCCAAAGTCGGAGAACAAGACACGGTTTTCTGTCGATAAATTCGTAGGGGATATCCGGGCGGGTCAAGTTGAGGGTTTCATGCGCCGTCTTGAGGCGTTCATGTCCAAGGGCGATTATGCCTTGATGGGTGACAAGGAACTCTACTTCCAGAATGCCATGTACGTGTTCTTCATGCTATTGGGCCTTTATGTGGAAGTGGAACGCCGCACATCGGACGGCCGTATGGACGTGCTGGTGCAGACTCCGGATTACATCTATATCTTTGAGTTGAAGATAGACAAGAGTGCAGAGGAAGCCCTGGAGCAGATTGAGCGGAAAGGCTATGCCAAGCCCTTCGCTTCCGATCCCCGCAAATTGTTCGAAATAGGGGTGAACTTCTCCTCCAAGACACGCTGCCTGGACGGCTGGAAAGTCCGGGAGCGCTGATATGCCAATTTTGCCGGTTCCTTCCGCACAAAAGGCGCTGTATGGAAATCGCCGTTCTCATCACCGTTTTCAATCGCCGAGAAAAGACGCGGCGCTGCCTGGAGTCTTTGCAGAGGACGGTCGGCCCGTATTTGCAGAAGGAGATAGACCTTGAAGTTTTCCTCACGGACGATGGCAGTTCTGATGGAACACGCGAGATGCTGGAGGCAGGTTCATGGGGTTTTCCGTTACATATCCTTTCGGCCGACGGGACGCTGTTCTGGAACGGCGGAATGATCAATTCCTGGAAGGCGGCACTTGCCGTAGGCGGCTTCGACGGCTATTTGTGGCTGAACAACGACACGGTCGTACTTTCCGACTTCTGGGAAGATTTGCTCAAGGCCGATGTCTACAGTTTGGAGCATTTTGGCAAGCGGGGCATCTATGTAGGCTCCACACGGGATGGCAAAACCGGTAGTTTTACTTACGGCGGTTTTGTCTATACGAACAAATGGACGCTCAAGGATAAGTTCCTGATTCCCGACGGAGAGCATTTCCAGGAGTGTGAAGCCGGGCATGGGAACATTACCTATGTGTCTTCCGAAGTGGTGGAAAAGATGGACATCTTCTGTGAGAAATATCATCACGGCGGAACCGACCATGATTACACGTATCTTGCCCACAAGGCAGGATTCCCCGTCCTGGTGCTGTCTCATTATTCCGGTGAGTGCGAGAATGATCACCCGGTGGATGGAGGGCGGAAAGACTTTTTTGCACTGCCGCTGAAAGAACGTGTGAAAGTTTTGAATTTGCATAATACGCTGCTGTTCAATCGACGTTGTTTCCCTTGGCGGTATCCGATCGTGGCTTTGACTGGGTATTTTAAGGCGTTGATGCCACGGGTTTATTACTGGCTGTATTTGAGGTTCAGGGGAGTGAAATCAACTCTTGACAGCCATTAGTTTATTTATGCATTCGATATGTGCGTTTTTCTGTAAAGTATGGAGAGACATTTCTTCTCCTATTGAACGGTTATGCACATATGCCAATCAAAAAATACATCTTCGTGGTCGGGTCCGGTTTAATCGCAGTGTGCAGATTGCTAAGGGCTCATCATTTGAAGGTGCCAATAGCATTGGGGACGGAAGTTACTTCGACGGCAGGATGGGATATGGAAGTTACATGTGCGGAGATTGTAAAATAGAAGGGAATATCGGCCGTTTCACATCTATCGGCTATGGAGTTAGGGTTCTTCGTGGGACACATCCATTTGAGGCTCCGTTCGTTACGACATCTCCCGTATTCTTTTCAACGCGGAAACAGGCCATGGAAACGTTCGCGAAGGAGCAGATGTTCGATGAGATTCTTCCTCCCGTCACAATCGGAAACGACTGCTGGATAGGAGAAAGGGTCTCGATAGTAGGAGGATGTTCCATTGGGGACGGTGCCGTGGTGCTTACAGGTGCAGTTGTCACCAAGAATATTCCGCCTTATGCCGTCGTCGGAGGAGTGCCCGCAAAAATACTGAAATACCGCTACGACGAGGACACCGTGAATTGGTTGCAGAACATCCGCTGGTGGGACAGGCCGCTGGAGTGGCTCAGGGAGAACAGCAGACTTTTCTGCGACATAGACAAATTAAGGGATACGCTTAGTGAAAATTAGCGTAATTACCATAAACCGCAACGACCGCGAGGGGCTTCGGAGGACCATCCTCAGTGTCGCCGGCCAGACTATCCGCCCTCACGAGTTCATCGTAATCGACGGGGCTTCGACGGACGGGTCTGCCGACCTTCTGGATGAATTCTCCGGGGATATCACCTACGGCGTCAGCGAGCCTGACAAGGGCATCTATAACGCCATGAACAAGGGTATTGCTGCGGCTACCGGAGATTATTGCATTTTTATGAATGCCGGCGATACGTTCTGCTGCCCATCGGTCTTGTCGGTTTTTTTCGGTAGCGGAGCCACGGATGACATCATCTGCGGCAACGCGCTCATTCTCGAAGAGCCTATCCGCAGAAAGACGCCTCCCGCAGACATTTCTCTGCGTTTTTTGTATGGGACTGCCCTTTGCCATCAGGCAGCGTTCATAAAGACAGACCTCCTCAGGAAGCACCCCTACGACGAAACGCTGAGGATAGTCGCCGACCGCAAATTTTTTCTCCAGAGCCTCATCTTCGACAACTGCTCTTATCAGGCAATTGATGTCGACATCTGCAACTACGACATCTCCGGATACAGTGCCAAAAACAGGTTCGCTTCCGAGCAGGAATGGCGGAGCGTCCTTGAGACCCTTCTGCCTGAACGCATCCTCCGGGACTATGGCCGGGAGGCCGAAGGAGTCCTGTTCGGCACTTCCGCCTATGAACGGCTTTTCCTTGAAATCGGCCGCCGGCGCTGGCGGAAGCCCGTTTACAAGCTCGTAAATGGGCTTTTAAGTTTTCTCTCCATTTTTGTCCCTAGCGCAAGGTTTGTGAAAGATATTTAAATTATGAGTTCTTTTCCTAACTATAATTCGTTTGAAACCTTTTGGCACAAGTCTTTCTACAAACTCAATGACTGGTATGCCCGTATTGAAAAACCGAAGACTCGATTTACAAAGCCGACTCTTTCTGCACAGGAATCTTCAGATCTTATATTTAATTTGCTCGAATCTGAAACACCGTGCATGGTGGCCAGATACGGTTCAACTGAACTCTACTGCATTTCAAACTACCTCGGTATCCAAGAGGGATGGCGTAATGCATTCGGATTTATCAAAGGGGAAAAAGAGCCTTGGTGGTGGGCGCCAGAGCGGGTAAGCAATATGCAGAATTTTAGTGGTTTTTTCCCGCTGACGGAGGAAAGTATACTGAAATTCTGCAGTTTGATGTTGGAGGACTCCAAACAATTGGATATTCTTGCTTCGTGGCTTCCAAAAGAAAACAACTTGGAAGCATACATTCAAGACAAAACAAAAATCTTTCTCCCGTATCTAGAACCTTGGTATGCCTCGCACCCATGGACAAGGGCATTGAAAGGAAAACGGATAGTGGTCGTCCATCCTTTTGCTTCTCAGATTTCTTCCCAGTATGCTAAACATAGGACGGATCTATTTGAAAAAGAAGACATTCTGCCTGATTTTGACTTAAGAATTGTAAAAGCGGTTCAATCTTTGGGAGGAAACAATTCCTACGGATTTACCTCATGGTTTGACGCACTTGAATGGATGAAACAACAACTGGATAATCAAGACTACGACATCGCACTTATAGGATGTGGAGCTTATGGTTTTCCTCTTGCCGCCCATGCAAAGAGATCAGGAAAGAAGGCTATTCATATGGGAGGTGCCCTGCAATTGTTGTTCGGAATAAAGGGAAATCGCTGGGAAGATCCCATGTATGGAGTCAGAGAATGGGGGCTTCCGGAAAACTATTACCCTAGAATGTTCAACGAGTATTGGGAGAAGCCAGGTGATGAAACCAAGCCTGCAAACGCCCAGCAGGTAGAAGGGGCCTGCTATTGGTAAGTTTTAATTGTTATGGTAGAAAGAATCAAGTATTGGGACTTCGTCAGGGGGATTGCTATGCTATCCGTCGTGGTGGGACATGCCTATATTCCTTTTGCAAGTGTACTGTACAAGGTAATATATAGTTGTCACATGCCCTTGTTTATGATTATCTCCGGTTTTTTCTTCCAAAAAAAACTCAGACAATCCCCCCCCCTCACACAGATCCTACAGAAGAAGTCTCGACAATTATTGCTTCCTATCTTAGTATTCGGGACCATTTACTATATATTAAATCAAGATTTAACTCTACCGTTCAGTGGGCAAGTCTATAATTATTATGGCACTTTAATCCGAACACTCTGGTTCCTAAAAGCAAACTTTTTTGCCATTTTTATTGTCCTTCTTCTCAATCTAGCATTCAAGAATAAAAGGATACACATCCTTTTTTACATCTTATTCTGTTTCTTATTTATGCTAGTTCCAGATTATGGTCACACTGCAGGAGACAAGTTTCTTTTTCCATGCTTTATCGCAGGACTTTTTCTCGAACAGCACCAAACCTATATTATCCCGCGTTATAAAGCACACAGACTTCTTTGGTTTTTGCTCTTGTCTGTATTATATGGCTTTCTGCTTGTTCTAATGGATAACTCAAGAACAATTTATGGAAACAGCGTTTTCCTGTTTGAAGATGGCGCTGATTGGAAAACAGTACTATTCAATGACTGCTTTCGTGTTGCAATCGGAATAATAGGAAGTCTCTTTTTCCTGGCAATATTCGAAAACCTGTTTTACTTGTTGCCAAACTCAATTATATATCAGCCCTTTGTCAAAATCGGGCAAATTACCCTACCTTTTTATTGTTTTCATATATTTCTACATGATTTATTTCTCCATTTTCACCCGAATGATTCTTTAAGCCTGATTGAAGGCCACAGGATACTTTATATTGTCATTATGACGGTAATTACATACAGTTTGTCAGTCTTATGGGAAAAAAAATCATCTCCGACCAGAGCGAAATGACATGCCCTTCGGGATTTGCCATTTATTTAAGCACCTGCGATTCATATTCGGATTGTTGGATACCATTTATATCCCTTTTTACAACGTATTGGCCAAACTATCAAGGTGTTGTATACCTGTCTAGCGAATACAAAGACACGGGGGAACTTTTTAGCAGAGTCAAACCTATGAAAATATGTTCCTCTCGAAATATTTCTCCCACAAAGAGAATCCCATGGAGTTTGTTCACGCGGTGGGCTTTAGAAGCGATACCTCATGATATCATTCTATTCCTACAAGAAGATTTCTTTCTTAGAGGCCCTGTAGATGAAATAGCGATCGAAAACTTCGTAAAACTCATGACTGAACACCCGGAAATAAAATGTATCCATCTCACAGACCAATGTGGAAAAGGATCCATTCCATCGCCTTTTCCACATTTAGATCAAATGTTGACAAAGCGACCATATCGAATCAGTTGTCAGGCCGCGCTTTGGCGAAAAGAGGAATTGTTATCCATTCTGCGCGATAAGGAGAATGCCTGGGAGTTTGAGATATTTGGATCCTCTCGCTCTGGTGCTCTCGGCAGCCTATATCTTTGTGTAAGTTCGGATTACGTTCAACTTGGAGGGCATGAAATCATCCCGTATATCTTTACCGGAATCATTAAAGGGAAATGGAACCGGGAAGTACCTGCTTTATTCGAAGCTCATGGAATTACAATGGATTTCTCTAAAAGAGGTTTTTTCAATCCGAAAGATTATAGCAGAGGAGTAAACAACAGATTTAATCTTGATCGCTTCTTAAAACGCATTGTCAACAGAATGGATATTATTTTTTCCATCCTAATCCCGAGATGGTGGAGTCGGTTTATAAAATTGTTTTCGGGAACTCAAAAATAATCGATAGCTACCCGAAGATATTTTACCACTATACAGTTCACGGATAGTCCCCCCCTTGGAAGAGTTCATTCCCTATTTGTGTTACATGTGGTCTTGACGATGATAGCCCATTATATTTTTTCTATTGCAATTAAATAGAAATTGAAGGGATCGCTAACTGAAAGATTTGTAGCAGTGAGTATTTAAAAATGGGGAAAACAATTACCAGAAAAACAACTGATGGATTATTGTGGAATGCACTTCAAAAGTTCGTTTCAAAAGGCTTACAGTTTTTATTCAGCATCCTTATCGCAAGAATTCTGAATCCTGAGCAGTACGGACTTATAGCTATTGCCAATCTGTTTATCTCACTATCAGATGTGCTGATTGATAGCGGTTTCTCTAAAGCCCTCCTGCGAAAAGAGACTAAATCCTCAGAGGAATTCAGTACGGTTTTCTGGTTTAATCTTGCCGTTTCATGTTTCCTGTATCTGATTCTATTTGCTAGCGCACCTTTCATCAGCCGTTTTTATAACTCTGAATTGTTGATTCCAATTATACGTGTTGTCTCAATATCGTTGATTATAAACGCTTTATGTGGAATTCAGAGTTTGCGGCTCGTCGCGTTCATGGACTTCAGAAGACTGGCCATCTTGGAATCAACAGCTATGCTTTTGGGAGGCATCGCCGGACTTGTTGCAGCTTTACAGGGTGCGGGGGTATGGGCTTTAGTGATACAGACCATGGTGGGTTGTACTTTACGGACCCTATTATTTTGGGTCTTCAGCAACTGGAAACCGACATTTGCCTTCTCAGTACCCGTTTTCAAAGATTTTTTCGCTTTTGGCTCCCGACTATTGATTTCTGAATTTGCCGGAAGAGCTTATGGTGCGGTTTTTACGTCGACGATAGGTAAATGCTTCGCTCCTGATCAACTCGGACTATATGGGAAAGCTGATGCCTTTGCATCAACTCCATCCAGCGTTATAACCGGGCCTTTAAGTTCTGTAACATTTCCGGCTATAGCTGAAATTCAGAATGAAGAGGAACGCATGGAAAAGAATTTCTTTTCCATGTTTGAATTATCCTCTTTTGTTGTGTTTCCTATTTTTTTGGGAATAGCAGCTGTCGCAAAAGAAATAGTCCCGGTTTTTTTGACGGAAAAATGGAACGGCATGATACCGTATCTTCAGATTCTGTCGGTCTCCTATTTGTTATATGCTTTGACAGTCATTCCTCAAAATTATCTTCTTATTTTTGGGGAATCTAAGTTAATACTGAAAATCCAGATTATTACAAAAGTTATAGGACTCGCCTTGCTCTTTCCTTTGTCGAGGGTTTCTCTGGTTGCCATCTGTTTTGATATTCTTTTAGTATCCTTGTTTACATTTTGTCTCACTTTGTGGTATCTTAAAGCCAAGACCGGATATAAGATTTCGAAGGTGTTGCACAGTTTGCTCCCTTCATTTTCTTCCGCAGTTATTATGGCAGCGATTGTTGTTATACTTGCTCATATGATAAGTAATGAATACATTGGTTTACTTCTTTGTGTCATTGCGGGAATTGCAGTATATGCGCTCCTTTCCTGGTTTTATAATCGCAAACAACTTGAAAACCTATGGCTTATTCTGTATCCTTATCTACCCAAAAGAGTGACTTCGTAAACATTTCAGATTTCATTGTCTATTGTAATGAAGCATAAATCTCTGATATAAATAGGCCTGCTGAAGGTTTTCATCCTAAACATTGAGACAAATAGATACTTGTTTTTGTATCAAATATGTAACAAAAGCTTCTCTATGGATTGCCCTGGGATAATAAGAATAGAGCGCGTTTTGTTGATGTTGGACTCTATTGAAATAATTTCCACTCCCGCATTACGAAAAAAGTCGTAATATGGAGAATCCCTTCAAGTTTGGCAAACCGGCGTACTCCACCCCGAAACCGAAGACGTCCTCCAGGCTGCCATAAACCACATCGTCATTACTCATGCTCTTGATTATGAGAGAATTTGGATGGGATTTAAACGCACGAACCGATGGATTCTGCAAAGGCTGGCCTCCGACGCCCCCCTACAATCCGGAGAACACAGGACCAGTACGGTGTATAGTGCCCTGAAGAAACTCCAAAAAGACGGATATGTTATCTACTCCGATAAATATGAACTTGAAGACCCGTTCTATCGGCAGTGGATATTGGAACAACTAAAATAAATGAATACAACTGACACACTACCTCTTGTCAGCATCGTATGTGACTCATATAACCAAGGTCGTTCCTCTGAGGGATAGTATCTGACGCGTTAGGATGTGCATTAAGACAACGGAATATCGGAAACAAGTAAATATCCAATTATGGTCATAGGTTACACTACAGGGGTTTTTGACCTCTTTCATGTGGGGCACTTGAATCTTCTCAAGAATGCCAAGGCTATGTGCGACAAACTCATCGTGGGAGTCACAGTAGATGAACTTGTCGAATACAAGGGCAAACACGCTTTCATCCCTTTTGAAGACAGGTTCGAGATTGTGAGAAGTATCAAATATGTCGATGCTGTCGTCCCCCAATACGATATGGACAAACTGGCGGCGTGCCGCAAACTGGGTGCATCCATTCTGTTTGTCGGAGATGATTGGTATGGAACGGAGAAATGGGAAAAGTATGAGAAAGAGCTAGCAGCGGAAGATATTAAAGTCATTTATTTTCCATACACAAGAGGAGTCTCCTCCACAAGAATCAATGAAGCATTGGGACAATTGAGAAAAAAATAAGTATATGACTGACAAGAATTTCTGTATGAGTTCCTACCTCGCCTTCCGTTATATCGAGAAAGAAGGGATGGACTTTTATGAAGGGGAAGGACATCGAAACTTCACTCCTGTTCCGGAAAACGAAAGAATCCCTGTCAAGACGGCAAAGGATATTGACCGGGAAATTCAAGTACAGATGGATCAGATTCGGGGTGAGAAACTCGGAATCCTGCTTAGCGGAGGTATGGATTCGGCGATCCTTGCCTCATATATGCCGGGATGCGATGCCTATACTTTCAGGTTCCTTGGCGGTGCGGACCGCTTCGGCAGTGAACTTGGACGCGCAGAGTATTATGCCTCGACCTATGGGCTGAAACTCCACTATGTTGACATCGACTGGAAGACGGTGGAGTCGCATGTCGATGCCTGCATGAAGGCTAAAAAAGCCCCCGTCCATTCCATAGAACCACAGCTCCTTCAGGCCGCCCTTCAGGCAAAAGCCGATGGATGCACGAAACTGATTGTCGGAGAGAGTTCCGACCTTGTGTTCGGTGGAATGGACGGGCTGCTGAAAAAAGACTGGGCTTTTGATGAATTCAAAGAAAGATACACCTTCACCAAGCCGGAGGACGTGTTGAAAGAACCTGTTGACATGAGCTATCTCTACGAGCGATATCGCCGTGGGGAGCACATCGATTTCCTCTCTTTCATGGACGATGTATTTTCAATCGAAAGTTCCGGCTCATATTGGAATGCTTTTGCGATAGCCGGAATGCCCTATCTGGACCCTTACGCAAGTTTGATAATGGCAGAAAAACTGGATTTGAATAGAGTGAGAAACGGCGAGCCTAAATACCTTATTCGTGAGCTTTTCTCAATGAAATATCCTGCCTTCCCTGTACCAAATAAAGTTCCCATGCCGCGTCCGGTAGATGAGTATTTTGCGAATTGGGAAGGACCGACCCGTCCGGAATTTCTCAGCGGTCTCGACATGTCCCGGTTCACCGGGAATCAGAAGTGGCAGCTATGGTGTCTGGAGCGTTTCCTGAACAATAATGAGCCGTGCCGATGACTGATTTCGACCGCCGTTTCAAGGAAGTGCTGATGGAAGCCTTCCATTTCTCCATCGGCTTTTTCAAGGAGCACAATCTTAGGTATTATGCCTGCGGCGGGACTGCACTGGGGGCAATCCGGCATCATGGAATGATTCCGTGGGACGATGACATCGATCTTTATATGCCGCGCGCCGACTACGATAGATTCATCTCTCTAGCTATACGCCTGGAAGGGTCTCCATATAGGATTGTCTCTCTCAACGATGAGGGGTACTATTTACCGTATGCAAAAATAATAGATACGCGGACGACGCTGTGGGAGATGAAACGCTGCCCTTTTATCACCGGTGTATTTGTGGATATTTTCCCTCTCGACTATTTTACATGCACGAGAGAAGAGGTTTCCAACCTTCAATTTCAGAACAGCCATCTCTTTCAGGTGTATAGGCGGCATCTTTTTCACTATGACTTTTCCGATTTGGTCTCCATGCTGAAAAAAGGACAGGTCCTTTCCGTGGCAAGATATTTTAGTGACAGGCTGGATAATCTGTCCGGAGGCCGGAAAAGGGCCTTGCGTCAATTTGAGAGGAATCATCAGGAATATGCCAGGACTCCGGAAGCCGGTGCAAAGTATTGCGTCTGCGTTCCGCAATGGGAAGGTAAAGTCTTCGAAAAAGACTGGTTCAAGGATGGATTGTCCATTCCCTTCGAAGATACTGAAATCATTGTTCCTGACGGATATGATGCATATCTTACCTTGCTTTATGGCGATTATATGACGCCCCCTCCCGTCGATCAGCAGGTATCCAACCACAGTCAGGATTTCCAGTATTACGTCAACCTGGACGAGCGGCTTGATATTCCTGAGATAAAATGGCGAAAAAGCCATGATATTATCTGATACTGGTTTCTGATACTGGTTTTTATGCAAATCGTCCCCATCCTCTTTACTTTTGACCAGTCTCTAGAGATGCCTGCCGGGGTGTGTATAACATCCTTGTTAGAGAATGCATCCCCGGACACTTTTTATGACATCTACATCCTTCATGGTCCGCAGTGTGACTTCTCCCGGAGCCGCTTGAATGAACTGCCGGGAAGATATAAGAACTGCAAACTTACTTTCCGCAAAGTGGAAGGTGAGTTTGTGGGCGGATACGAGATTCGCGGGATTCCGGAAACAGCCTATTATCGGCTTATTTCCCCGGAACTGATTCCTGAATACGACAAGTTCCTGTATTCGGATGTTGACGTTATTTTCCGGGAAGATTTAGGAAAGTATTATTGCACCGATATTGGTGACAACTATTTTGGCGCGGTGGAGACGTGTTCGGCATTAAGACCTGATTATCAGGAGTACCTCCGAAAGGAGTACGGTTATGATTACAGGGACGGTTATTTCTACTCGGGAAACTTGATCATCAATGCAAAACAATTGCTTAAGGACGGTAAACTGACAGAATTCCGCGAGTTGGGAAAGAACAACTACCACCAGCAGGACATGACTATCATCAATCTGGCTTGTAAGGGCCGTATTAAAGCCATGACTCCGGCCTATTGCCTGTCCACGCCGCTCTATTCCCTGATGGTAAACCGTCGGGAGGATATGGAAGCCTTATATGGCAAAGAAGAGATTGCGCACGCCCTGGAAACCGGTATTGTCCACTATAATGGTGCTAAACCTTGGAACGGTCCCTGCCCCAATGCCGATATCTGGTGGAGTTACTACCGTAAGTCCATCTTCTATGACGAGAAGTTTACGCACGACTTCTGGATTGGCCAGCGTGACTCTTTAGCAAAAATGACGCTAATGAAACGTTTGAAACATTTGCTGCGTTACCCGATTGACAAGAAAACATGGTAAGATTTTTTCAAATTCTTCTTATCGGGATTCTGACCAGCCTGTTCTTTTTCCCGTTCGAGTTCATGGCTTTACCTGGCATCAACACCAAAATGATGCTGGCAGTGACGGGACTGTTCTTCGTTGCGTTCCAACTGGTGAAGCGGCGTACATTCACTATCCCGATAGAACTGCTGGCGCTTGTCTTTATTGCAGGGGCTGTTTCGCTGGTTTCCCTGCTGTCAATCACCATCAACCAAACACCGGATACCACTTACGTCAGTTATATTGTGTCCTTCTCCGTTTGGCTCAGTGCCGCTTTTGCGGTTTGCTGCTGCATGAAGGCGGTACATCGGGAGATAGGTGTTCAATTGGTGCTGAATTACTTGACGGGGGTCTGTGTTTTCCAGTGCATCATGGCCTTGGTAATCGATTCCTATCCGGCGGTGCAGTCTTTTGTGGACCGCTATATCGCACAGGGACAGGACTTGATGCACGAAATCAATCGTCTTTACGGCATCGGCGCCCTGTTGGATGTGGCAGGCGCCCGTTTTTCGGCTGTCTTAGTGGGGCTCGGTTTTTATCTTTCGGAGGTTTCCAAGCCCCTCAAACCGGGGACCCGCGTCATCTACATCATCTCTTTTTTGGTCATTTCCATTATCGGCAATATGATTGCACGTACCGCGCTGGTAGGTGTTGCCGTTGGGCTCGGGTTTATCATTCTCGGTCAAATTTTCCGGCCTTCGGATTACACTTCCAACCAAAAGCAGATGGCGTTTTTCACCTGGGTGGGAGTCCTGGCCATAGGAATTCTTATCTGCGTAGTTTTGTATAACACCAACCCGCAGGCCCGCCGCCTGTTCCGTTTTGGTTTCGAAGGGTTCTTCTCTTTGGTCGAGAAAGGGCACTGGGAGACATCATCCACGGACAAGTTGGTGCAAACGATGGTTGTCTTCCCTGAAACCCTCCATACCTGGATTATCGGCGACGGGTATTTCTTGAATTCCCGTTATGACGTCAACTACCTGGGTGATGCCACCGACCAAGGCTTCTATATGGGTACGGACGTAGGCTACCTCCGCTTCATTTTCTACTTCGGCATCGTGGGCCTTATTCCCATGATGATGGTCATCCTGTACTCGGCCTATGTGTGCGCCAAACATTTCCGCCGGGAGGCCTGGCTCTTTGTCCTGGCGGCCCTGGTAGGACTTATCGTCTGGTTCAAGGTGTCCACCGACATTTTCCTCTTCTTCGCCCTTTTCCTCAGCGCCGCGGCGCTGCAGGAGGATACGTCTAAGCAACATGCCTGAGATTTCCGTCATCATTCCCGTTTATAAGGTGGAGGCCTTCGCGGAGCGCTGTGCCCGTGCGCTCATGGAGCAGACCTTTGCCGATGCGGAATTCATCTTCGTGGACGATGCCTCCCCGGACGGGAGCATGGACATCATCCGCAGCGTATGCGCGAAGTACCCGCAGCGGAAGGTGAAAATACTCACGCACGCGGAGAACAAAGGCCTTCCGGCCGCCCGGAACACCGGTCTGGCGGAGGCTGCAGGGGAGTATATCTGGCACTGCGATTCGGACGACTACCCTGAGACGGACTTTCTGGAAAAGATGCACCGTGCTGCCGTGCGGACAGGGGCCGATATGGCCTACTGCGACTTCTGGCTGGACTACGGCGACCGTCGCCGCTACATGGCCACTCCGGATTATACGGAGGCCCGGGATATGCTGGAACAAGGTTTTCTTTCCGGAGCCATGAAATATAACGTGTGGAACAAACTCATCCGGCGAAGCCTGTTTGAGGGAATCGATTTTCCTGCAGGCCATTCCATGGGAGAAGACATGACGGTGATTGCCCTGGCCACGCAGGCGAAGACCGTCGTCCGGGTCCCCGAGGCGCTGTACCATTACGTGAAACTGAACGACAACGCGTTTTCCAATACCTTTTCACAAAGGCACCTGGAGGATGTTCGCTATAACCTGGACCGCATCCTGCCGTATCTGGAAGGGACGGCACCGCAGTACCGGGCGTTTTTCCAACTGAACACCAAACTTCCTTTCCTGCTGTCCGGCAAGTACAGCCAGTACAGATTGTGGCGGGAGTGGTTTCCGGAAAGCAACGCCTACATTGCGCAGAACCGTTTCCTGCCGGCCCGCACCCGATGGGTGCAGCAGTTTGCCGCTCTGGGGCTCTGGCCCCTGGTGTGGCTGTACGCCTTCCTGGTGAACCGCGTATATTACGGCCTTTTGATTCGACTCAGAAAATGAAGATCGTCTATACGATTGCCGGCTTGTACCGTCCGGCGGGCATGGAACGCATTCTCACCGACAAGGCCAACTACCTTGCCAGAAAGGGACACGAAGTCCTGATTGTCACCACCGAGCAGGAAGGGCGCCCCGACGCTTTCCCCCTGCTCGCGGGGGTCCGTCGCGCAGACCTTGGCATCGGCTACGAAAAAACCAACGGAAAGTCGTTCCTCGACAAGGCCCTGCGTTATCCTTTCAAGAAAATCACTCACAGCCAGCGGCTGGCCGAACTGTTGATACGGGAGCATCCGGACGTAACGGTATCCCTGTTCTGCGGAGACGAAAGTTTCCTGCCGGATATCATGGATGGCAGCAAAAAGGTGCTGGAAGTGCATTTCTCGCGCTTCAAGCGCCTGCAATACGGCCGGAAGGGACTTTGGGCCCTGGCCGACCGCTGGCTTTCACACCGGGATGAGCGCCACATCCGTCGCTTCGACAAGTTTGTCACCCTCACAGACGAGGACCTCGGCTATTGGGGACGTCCGGAAAATGGCGTTTGCATTCCTAATTTCATTAATGTGATGCCCGCCGTCACAGCCTCGACGGAGGCCCCTCATGTGCTCGCCATCGGCCGCTTCTGTCATCAAAAAGCCTTCGACCGCCTGCTCCGGGCATGGAAACAGGTGAAGCAGGATTCCGCTTCCCGGGGTTGGACGCTGCGGCTGGCCGGTGGGGGAGAGGACGCCGACAAACTCCGTGCGTTGGCGGCGGAACTGAACCTCACGGATTCTGTCGAGATTCTGGGAGCCCGCAGGGATGTGGAGTCCCTTTATCGGGAGGCGTCTGTCTATGCCCTCAGTTCCCGCTACGAAGGCCTGCCGATGGTGCTGTTGGAAGCCCAGTCTTATGGCTTGCCGATCGTGTCCTTTGACTGCCAATGCGGTCCGCGGGACGTGGTGACCGACGGGAAGGACGGTTTCCTGGTACCGGAAGGTGACATAGACGGGCTTGCCGCCCGCCTGTGCGAATTGATTCGGAATCCGGAACTGCGACGGGAAATGGGCCTGAACGCCCGTCTCGCCGCCGCCCGCTGGGACAAAGAGAAGATTATGCAACAATGGATACGGCTGTTCAAAAGCGCATAGTGATTTCCGCGGTGAACATCCGGAAGGGCGGTACGCTTACCGTCCTCAGGGAATGCCTTGCCTACCTTTCCGGTCGCGCCGACCTTCGGGTGACGGCCATCGTGCACAAGCGCTCGCTGTGTGCATTCCCCGGCATCGAATATATCGAGATTCCCTGGAGCATAAAGGGCTGGAGCCGGCGGCTGTGGTGCGAATATGTGACTCTGAACCGCATCTCCCGCCGTTTTCCGGAACCGGTCGATCTATGGCTCTCCCTCCACGACACCACTCCGCGCGTCAAGGCCCGCCGTCAGGCGGTGTACTGCCACACATCCTTTCCTTTTATGAAAGCCACCCTGCGTGATTTCCGGATGGATTACAAGATAGCCCTCTTTTCCAAGTTCACCCGGTTCGCCTATCAGGTGAATGTGCGGCGGAATGCCTTTCTGGTGGTGCAGCAGCAGTGGCTCCGCGAAGCCCTGTCCCGCCTCATCGGCTATGGGAAGGAGCATATTATCGTGGCACCCCCTTCCTTCCGCGTGCCGGAGCCGGCGGGGACTCCCGCCGAGAGTCCTGTTCCGCTTTTCCTGTATCCCGCCACGCCGGACTGCCACAAAAACTTCGAAACCTTGTGCGAGGCGTCCCGTCTCCTGGAAAATGCGGTAGGGAAGGGCCGATTCCGTACGGTACTCACTCTCCGGGGCGACGAGAACCGCTATGCCCGATGGCTCCATGGGCGTTTCAAAGACCTTTCTTCCGTGGAATTCCACGGATTCATGAACCGGGAGGAACTCTCCCGCTATTATGGGCGGGCCGCCTGCCTGGTGTTCCCTTCCCGTATCGAAACCTGGGGCCTTCCCATCTCGGAGTTCAAACCCACGGGAAAGCCCATGCTCCTGGCTGACCTTCCTTACGCTCACGAAACGGCGGGCGGAAGCGGCCAAGTGGCGTTTTTCCCGCCTACAGACGCGCAGGCACTGGCCCGGGCGATGGCGGCTGTGCTGGACGGAGCCCCGGCGCCCTTCGGCCCGGTTCCGGAAGTGTCGCCGGCAGCCCCGTATGCTCCTTCCTGGGAAAGTCTGTTTGACCTGCTTTTAACCCCAAGCGTATGAAAATTCTTCAACTGGGCAAATTCTATCCCATCCGGGGCGGTGTGGAAAAAGTGATGTGGGACCTTACGCACGGGCTCCGTGCCCGGGGCGTGGACTGTGATATGCTGTGCGCCAAACTGCCACGGGACCCGGACGGCCCCGTGATGACGGTAAAAGCCTGGACAAAGATGGCGGGCACCATGATTGCTCCGTCCATGATTTCCCGCTTGCGCTCCTGCTGCCGCTTGTATGATGTGATCCACATCCATCACCCCGACCCTATGGCCGCCCTTTCGCTCCGCCTTTCCGGTTATAAGGGGAAGGTGGTGCTGCACTGGCACTCCGACATTGTATCGCAGAAGGCGTTCCTCCGTCTTTATAAACCGCTTCAACGCTGGTTGGTGCGCCGTGCCGACGCCATTGTGGGCACTACGCCCGTGTATCTGGAGTCGTCGGAATATTTGCAGGACGTGCAGGAAAAATGCCGCTGCATCCCTATCGGCATCACGCCCTTCGAGGTGGACGGCACCGAGGCCGGACGGCTCCGAAAGGCTTTTTCCGGGCGGTTTCTCCTGCTGTCGGTGGGAAGGCTAGTCCCCTACAAGGGCTACGGATATCTTTTGGATGCGATGGCCCTGCTGCCCGACGACTATCATCTGTTTCTGGTGGGCGACGGTCCCATGCGCCCGCAGTTGGAGGAACAGGTGCGGCGGCTGGGCTTGCAGGAACGGGTTACATTGGCCGGCTACCTGGAGGACGGCGGAGAGTTCCGCGACCTTTTCGGTGCCTGCGACGTGTTTGTGCTGCCCAGCATCATGAAGACGGAGGCTTTCGGCATCGTGCAGATCGAAGCCTTCTCGTGCGGAAAACCGGTAGTGGCCACCACCATTCCCGGCTCCGGCGTTTCCTGGGTGAACAAGGACGGTGTGTCGGGCCGGAATGCCGAGCCCCGGAGTGCCGAGGCGTTGGCCCGCGCCATCCGGGAAGTGTGCCTGGAAAAAGAAAAATACGGAAGCGGCGCCCTGACTCTGTTCCGGGACCGCTACCGCCTGGATACGATGATTGATAAAACCATTCAACTATATGAAGAAATTTGTAAATAGAATCCTGCCTTTTCTGGCAGTGCTCGCCCTTGTGAGCAGTTGCATGTCGGCCAGGAAGATGACCTATCTGCTGGACATGGACTATGAGAAGATGTATCCGGCCCTACGCGCACCGGAGATTACCATCCATGCGGGAGACATCCTGGGAATCAGCGTTGCGGCCGAGAATTCGCAACTGGCGGCGCCTTTCAATTATCTGTCCGGTGTTTCGGCCGACGCCGCCGGTGCCACCGGGACGGTCCGTTACCCGGTGGACCAGACCGGAAACATCAGTTTCCCCCAACTTGGAAACATTCCCGTGGCGGGGAAGACCCTCCGGGAAATCCGGGACGACATCACCCATCGCATTTCCTCCCAGGGTTATATCCGTGAGCCGCTGGTGCAGGTGACGCTCACCAATTTCACCGTCACGGTAGTGGGCACGGCCGGCAACCGGGTACTGGAAGTGACCGACCCCAGCATCAATCTCCTGCAAGTGATTGCCCGGAGCAACGCTACCGGTCCCAACACCAACATCCGGGACGTCATGGTCATCCGCACGGTGGACGGTGACAAGAAGGCCTACAGCGTGAACCTGCAGAAGAAAGACTTGTTCACGTCGCCGGTTTTCTTCCTGCAGCAGAACGACGTCGTGTACGTGAAGCCGCAGGGCGCCAGCCTGTCCTCCGAAGGACAGATGGTGATGACCTTCGTAGGCAGCGGCCTCACCCTGGCCTCCATCATTACGAATTTCCTCATCTGGACCCGTAGATAAGTAAAACGACATGAAGGAAAAATCCACAAGCACGCAGGTCAACCTGATTGACCTCTTTTTCTATCTCCTGGGCAAATGGTTCTGGTTTGCCCTCGCCATTCTGGTCTGCGTAGGCTATGCCTATTACCACTATGCCAAAACTCCGCTGGTGTATCGCAGCGACGCAACTGTCATCATCAAGGATCCCAGCAATACCCGGACGTCGGCCCGGATGGGCAATTACAGCAACCTCATCAACCATGTGAGCATGTCCAATGAAATCCTGCAGTTGCAGTCCAAGCAGTTGATGGGCGAGGTTGTACGCACGCTGGACGCCGACATCAACTACTCCGTGCACGAGCGCCTGCGCGACATCGAACTGTACGACCGTTCCCCGGTGAAACTGCACCTGCAACGGTCGGCCGACGCCCCGGAGTACTTCCGGCTGAAGGTGCGTCCGCAGAATGCTTCACGGCTGCAACTGGTCTTCGAAGGGGACTCTTCGCGCATCGTGCAGCTCGGAGATACGCTGCAACTGCTGGGGAATACGGTTGTCTTTGCACCCACCCGTTATTACAAAGGGTATGTGGGGCGTGAAATTACCGTTACGAAAGTCCCGGTGAGCGCCGCCACCGGCGCCTTCCTGTCCCGCCTGAAGGTGGTGCAGACCGAGATGGACGCAACCATCCTGCAACTTTCCCTGCAGGATTATTCCCTGAGCCGCGCCAGCGATATCCTGAACACCCTGGTGGACAAATACAACGAGGATGCCATCCGCGAGAAGAACCGCATTGCCGTGAATACCGCTGCCTTCATCAACGAGCGCCTGGCCATCATCGAGGAGGAACTGGGCGACGTGGAAGGAGACATCGCCTCCTTCAAGAGTTCCCAGCGCATCATGGATGTGGATGAGGCTGCGGCCGAGTACCTGGGCGAGAGCAAGGGATACGGCGCCGAGATTGTGAAAATCGAGACGCGCCTGCGTTTGGCCGATTACCTGAAGGACTATTTGACGGCGGCTTTCCCCACCTTCGAGCCCATCCCGGCCAATACCGGCCTGGAGGATGCCAGTATCGATGAGGCCATTGCCGCCTACAACACGCTGGTGCTCCAGCGCGACCGTCTGGTGCGGGGCTCCAGCACCGATTCCCCTGCGGTAAAACAGGTAGAGGCTGCAATGTCTCCCGCCCGGGACAATATCCGCAGCGCCATCGGCAACCTGGCCACCGCCCTCAATTCCCGGAAAGCGGAACTTTCGCGGCTGGAGAACGAGTCTATCCGCAAGTTCACCACCATGCCGGCCAAGGCCCGGGAACTGCTGTCCATCGAAAGACAGCAGAAAATCAAGGAGGCCCTGTACATCTTCCTCCTCAACACCCGTGAGGAGAACGCCCTTACCCAGGCCATGGTGGACAACAACGCCCGCATGATTGACTCGGCGGCCGGTTCTTCTGCCCCCATCTATCCCTCCCGAAACAAAATGCTGGCCCTGGGCCTGCTGATCGGCCTTTTCATTCCGGCGGTCATCCTTATCAGCCGGCTGTTCCTGGATACCAAAATCCGCAGCCGTCACGACATTGACTCCGCCGTTGACGTGCCGTTCCTCTCCGACGTACCCATCGTCAAGGCCAAAAAGAAGAAAAAGAAGTCGAAGGAGCCGGAGAAAGTCAACGCCGAATACGGCAGTTCCGGCAACAAGGTGTTCCGCGAGGTGATGCGCATGATGTGTACCAACCTGGACTTCATGAAACCGGAAGGCTGTCCGCATCCCGTGATCATGGCTACATCCTTCAACGCCGGCGCCGGCAAGTCGTTCATCGTCCGCAACATCGGCGCTTGCCTGGCCGACGCCAAGAAAAAGGTGGTTATCATTGACACCGACCTCCGAAAGCGCTCCATTTCAGGCTTCTTCCAGATGAAGCACAAAACCGTGGGCCTGTCCAACTTCCTGGTTGACAAGAATATCACGGTGGACGATGTTGTCAAGTTGAACATCCTGGACGGAGTGGACTTCATTCCCGCCGGGCACATTCCGCCGAATCCTACCGAGATTCTGGGCCGCAGCCGCTTTGAGGAACTGGTGGCCGCTCTCCGGGAACGCTACGACTTTATCCTTTTGGACGGCACGCCCGTGAATATGGTGGCCGATTCCATGGTGCTGGGCCGCCTGGTGGACATGAACCTCTTTGTGCTCCGCAGCGGCGTCTCCGACCGCCGGCAACTTCCCATGGTGGAAGAACTGGCACAGGACAGCCGCCTGAAGAATTTCTCCGTGATTCTGAACGGCACAGACTCCCGCCGAACCTATGGCTACAGTTACGGCTATGGTTACGGGTACGGTTATGGTTACGGATACGGCTATGGTTACAGCTATGGCTATGGTGTGGAAGATAACAATACCAGTGAGAAATGAAGATAGCGGTCGATTTTGACGGAACCATCGTCGAGCACAAGTACCCGTCCATCGGCAAGGAAAAACCGTTCGCGACAGAAACCTTGCGAAGGCTTGCCGACGACGGGCACCAACTCATCCTGTGGACGGTCCGTTCGGGGAATTTGCTGGATGAGGCCGTTAAGTGGTGCGCCGACCGCGGTCTGCACTTCTGGGCCGTGAACAGCAATATGCCGGTCGGGTCCCTCTTTGAAAAACGGAGCGGGGAATCTCCCAAGATTGTGGCGGATATCTTTATTGACGACTCCAATCTGGGCGGACTCCCTGACTGGGGTGAAATATACGAAATGGTGAGCGGAAAGGCCTTGGAGCGGAAAAACCGGCGCAAGCACCGGGGTCCCCGCTGGTTGCGCCGCTTGTTCGGGAGGAAGAAGGCATGAGAATAGCACGTTTCAGCCTGCAGGACATGATTCTGTCCTGTCTGGCATCAATCTTTGCCTTTCTGCTTTTGCGCTGGCTGTCCGGCCCCTGGGGGGGATTTGTCCCGGACATGCTCATCTATCTGGCCGGGGCGCTGCTGCTGAGCGTCCTGGGCTTTTGGCTCTCCGGCCTCACCCGCGAGGTACGGGCCGCTTCCACCTCCTGGGGCGGCCGCCGGCTGGTAACGGCCGTCCTTATCAAGGATGCCGGCCTGGCGGCTCTTTTGCTGTCTCCTTTGACCGGCATGCATCCGGCATCGGTCGTCATTACGGCCGTGCTTGCGGATTTCGTACTTTCCCTGGGCCTGATTGCCTATCCCCGCGTGTTGGCTGCACAGGTGAGGCGGGAAGACCGCGAACTGCGCTCGCTCCCGGAAACCCTGAATACGCTGGTGTATGGGACAGACCTCGATTCGCTGGATATGGCCCGGAACGCCCGCACTACCGGCCGATACAACATCGTTGGCCTGCTTACGCGGGATCCCTCCCTGAACGGACGGGTAATCGACGAGTTCGCCGTCTATTATGCCCCGTCGGACGAGGCCATCGAGCGGCTTCAGTGGCGGCTTGGAGGCATTGACTGTATCCTGTATCCGAAAGGGAACGGATATGACGGTGGGGCGTCTTCCGGCAGTTCCCGGGAGGCCGATACGGTGCTGAAAGATCCGATGGGACCGCTGAGCCGGCTGGTCAAACGCACGTTTGACGCAACCCTTTCCGGCATTTTGCTGCTGGTGTTCTCTCCGCTGATGGCCCTTTGTGCCCTGGCTGTCCGCATCGAGGACGGAAAACCGGTCTTCTATTCCCAGGAACGGATGGGAAAGGGTGGAGAAGTTTTCCGCATTCTGAAATTCCGCACCATGCGTACCGACGCCGAGAAAGGGGGACCTGCCCTGTATGCCGGCGATGACGATCCCCGCCTCACCCGGGTGGGCAAGTTCCTGCGGCAGCACCATCTGGACGAACTGCCGCAACTCTGGAATGTGTTTAAAGGCGACATGTCGTTTATCGGCTATCGGCCCGAGCGCGCCTTCTATATCAATAAAATCATGGAGGTGAATCCCCGATACCGCTATCTGTACCAGATTCGTCCCGGTGTCACCAGTTATGCTACCTTGTACAACGGTTACACCGACTCCCTGGAGAAGATGCTGCGGAGGCTGGATCTGGACCTGTACTACCTTCGCAACCATTCACTGGGCTTCGATGCACGCATCCTCGCCCTCACTTTCCTGAATATCGTGCGGGGAAAGAAGTTCTAACCCATATTGCCGCTCACCAGGGAACGGAGATACCTCCCATACTCCCTGGAAGCACAGCGGACAGAAAAAGGCAGGCGCTGCAAGAACCGAAAAGCAGTGTCTGCCTTTCTGATGAGCGCGGGTGCTTCGAGCGCCTTGGACCGTCCTTCCTGGAAGTGGCCGAAGTTGCCGCCGGAAAAGACGATTTTTTCCAGATAACGTGCGTCGCGATAGACGGTTTTTGAAAAAGGCTTGTGGAAAAGGCCCCACTGAAGCCTGAAATGACGCTGCAGGAAGGCATCCAGTACCTGGTTCCAGTGCAAGGTCCCCGTTTTCCGGAAATAATCTGTCAAGGCTTCCGCATTGTATCGGCCCTCCAGCGCCCGGATGGCCATGGCCATGTCGCACAGTTGCCGGAGCCCTACACCCGGCCCCATGGCATGTTTGAGGATATGGGATGACAGCATCAGCAACTCCGCTTCCGGCGACCCGGGCTCCGGCAGGGATGCCGGAGGGTAGTGCAGGTCGAAATAGGCGGTGTGGATGTCAATATCCACGGCGCCTTTGACGAAATGGCTGCCGTCCGGTGTCTTCTCCACTACGCCGCCTTTCCGCTGCAGGAAGTCCAGCAGGCCTTGCAACTGCGTTTCAGGGATGTAGAGGTCGATATCGCCGGATGTCCGCAGTTCCGGATGCGGGTAGTATCGGGCCACGGCGGGTCCTTTCATCAGCACGGGGTGCAATCCTTGAGCCTCTGCTTGCTCCAGAAGGCTTCGGGCCGCCTTTTCCACGGCCGAGGAGCGACGGGCCGTGCGCTCGGCTTCCATCATCACGTTCACCAATACACTCTGATCGGGCATCCGGCTTTCCGGCAGTTTCCGGATGGCGCTTTCCAGCAGACCGCCCACCGTCTGTCTGCGGGCCAGTTCCAGCAGAGCCGTCCACTCCTTGTCTCCGATGTGGGGGACTGTCCGTGAGTCTTCGGACAGTCCCAGGGCCAGCCTCAGCAGGCCGGTCAGGCAGCCGATCAGGCTTGAATCAACGAATTTTCCTGCCATAGTCGAATGGTTTTGCGCGCTTCTTCCTGAGCACTTTCCGGGGGAAGCGCATATTCTGTTTCCAGGAATCGGGCCAGGTCCGTTTCCCGGAAGACTTTCCGCTGTTGCGCCCAGCCAAACATCCGGGCAAAACTTTCGTTGATGTCCAGGGCATACGGGGGCTTGTTTTCCGGGTACACCAGCAGCAGGTGTTTCCCGCCCAGTTCCCGGATGCTTCCCGTGGAAGAAATGGAATATTGTTTTTCCGCTGTCATGGTTGGTCGTCCGTATTATTTTTGTGAAAAAGGTCCCGGTATTCGGAGGGGGATACGCCGGTTGCTTCTTTGAAGTTGCGCCAGGCCGTTGAGCGGGACCGATAACCGGCTTCCTGGAATAGGGTCTTGAGGTCGGCGTCAGGATTCTGCTCAATGGCGGAAGTCACATAGTCGATTCTGCGTTTGTTGACGAAGTCCACAAAACCGGTTTCCCCGTGTTCTTTCAGGGTGTCCGAAAGATAGGTTGTATTGGTAGTACACTGCTGGGCCAGGCGTTTAAGGGTGAGATCCGGATCCCGCCAGATTTCGTCTTCATCCATCAGTTTGCACAAGTTGGCCCAGATGTCTTCGCTGATGGGAACGGCTGCGTCAGGGGTGGATTTCCTGGGAGGGGTGTCATCGCCCGCACGCTGGGATTGTGGTAGCGGACGCCGCTCCGACTCATACTGTACAACCACGTAAAAAAAGGCGGCTATCCAAATATTTGACAGCGTTCGAAGCAGAGCGGATCCGGTGAGAACGGCTGCCCCCATCAGCAGGCCGAAGCCGAAAACGCCCAGCGAATAGAGGTTGATCCCGCGGGGCCTGGCATGGGCTTGTTTAAGTTTGTAGTTCCAGGGAAGGAGAAACAGGCCGTAGGAAATCAGGAAGAAAAGGGCTGTCAGACGCAAAAGTACATCCGGGCAGTTCCGGTTTTGCAAAAGATCATCCCACGACAAAAGAATGGTCCATCCTTTGATAATGAAAGGCAGGAAAAGCAGGAACAGCAGGACCCAGGGAGCGAGCAACGCTCCAAAGTAAACGGGAGCGTTTTTGGGGGAACGAACGGCGGCCGCAGGATACAGCAGTAACAGCGTCTGCGCAAGGAGAGCGGAGAAAACACTTTCGGGCGGCATCAATTCGAACAGGTCTCTGCCGGTAGGACGATATAGGATTTGGACGATGTTGAACAGGGAAATGAAGACACCGATTCCAACGGCGAAAGCGAGGATACGCCGGGAGTGGTCCAGCGTATTCCGGCGTTTTCGGATCAAATAGATAATGTTGCCGATGCTGACGGCAAAATTTATACTTGCCCCGACGAGCACTATCAGAATACTCGTTTCCATGTTGCAAAAATACAAAAATACTCTTTGATGCGCAAGTAATTTGAGATTTGAAACAAGAATGGAAGTTTTTTGCCGACTAATTATTTAATTTTGTATTGCGTATTGTATCTATGAGTAAACAAATGAGAAAATGGGCTGTCGCCTTTCTTTTGCTGGTGACCTCTGTTCCGGGATGGGCACAACTGGATTCTTTGTCCGTGCGGACCAACCTGCTTTGGGACGCAGCGGCCGAGCCCAATCTTGGCCTGGAGGTTCCGCTGAGCCGGCGCTTCTCCCTGGGCGTGGATGCCGGCCTGAAGAGTTGGCCCCGCTGGTGGGTGGGAGACACCGATGCAGTGAACAATCCCAGCCATTGGCGCAATTTCGCCGTCGTACCGGAAGCCCGGTTTTATCCGGACCGGGTGTATGAAGGCTGGTACGTCGGGGCCGACCTTGTTTACACGCATTTCAATGTGGGGAATGTCAAATTCCCGCTGGGCCTGTATCCGCAAACACGGGAGCACCGTGTTCAGGGTGATTTTTTGGGTGTAGGCATTTTGGCCGGGTACTCATGGTGGCTGGGCCGGCACTGGCGTGTAGAGGTCCAGGCGGGCGTTGCCGCCGGCTGGGCCGGGTATGGGCTGTACCGCTGCGAGCATTGCGGCGAAAAGCTGGAGGATGTGTCGCGGGCGGCTTTTGTGCCCAAGTTGGGCGTCAATATCGGCTGGAATCCCTCTGCCCGGAGGGAAGAAACGATGGACTGTGACCTTCCCATTCCCCTGAAGGATGTCGGGTCCTTGCCGGAGGCGCCTGATCCGTCGGACCAAGCGGCCCGGACCGCTTGGGAAGAACAGGCTGCGCGAATCCGGGAAGCCGAGGAGTGGAACGCCATGGCCCGGGCGCACAATGCCGCGGTGCTGGAGTGTGAGAATGGGAAGAAAGATTAACAATAAATATTTACAATAAAAATTTAAACGTATGAAAAAGCATTTTGTTTTACTTTTGGGCCTCTCGGCACTGGCCGGGTTGTGGTCCTGCCAGCAGGAGGTTGTCGTGCAGGACAATCCGACGTATGACCCGGAAAAAAACACGGTGACTACGCAGTTTATCCTGAACATCTCCAACACGGGCGGTGCACCGGAAACCAAACAGTCGGCTGCCACCGTTCAGGCCGACGGAGCCAATTTCCGGGGCATGCAGGATGTCCATATCCTGGCATATAACCTGGATTATACCGGCGTGAACGGCAAGCATTATCTGTATGACGTGGATGATGAAAGTTCCAAGGCCACCCGCGACTTTGACTTGGGCAATATGCTTAAGCAAGATGAAGTGAACGCCACCAACGGGCGCCGCATCCTGGAAGTGGCCCTTCCGCTGAATACCAATGCCATCATGCTCTACGGACGGGCCCTCAGGGGAAGCGGAAGTGTGGACGAGGTGGGTTCCACCGTGGCGGCCGGGTCGGCGCTGAACTCTTCGCTGGAGGATGTGTCCTTTTCCCTGAGCAGCCGAATCGGAGCCAATCTGGCCAATTTCCAGCTCTTTGGCGACCTGATGGGCCGCATCCTGACCGGCATCATGAATTCCGGCCTGGAGCTTCAGACGGCAGCGCGTGGTTATCAGGTCCCCGCCACAGGCGTGGTGGACGGTCGCTATAAATTCTGGTGGCCGGTTGACGATACCAGCAAAGAGTTTGCTCTGACCGATGCGGCAGACAGCCATACCGGTTACACGTTTTACACCGGGACCAAGATATGGAAAGAATATGGTGACACCTATACGACCAATCCCACTTCCATGAAACCCCTGGAGGAGGTGATGGGAGAGGCCTATGCTCAGATCATGACCCTCCGGACCGACGGGGGCAAAACGGAACTTCGTGCCGCTTCGTCGGCCTCGGTGCTTCGCCTTACCTCCGATTTGTATGGCATCCTCAAGCGCGTAAGGCAGGCAACGCCCACAACCCCCGAAGAGTATATCGCCCAGCTGCTGGCCAATGAAATCATCGGCAAGGCAAGTTTGTTCTTTCAGGTGAATTCCACCACCGGCACCGACAGGATTGAATACAGGGACGTTTCTGAGATTATGACGGCCGTATCTAATTTTATCCCCGGCAAATCAGCAACGGATTATACGGCTATCACGAATGACTACTTTTATAAGGAGAGTTATGAAGGAGGCGAACTCAAGGTCGTGCGCAAGGGCTTCCCCCTCAATCTGAACATGCCCATGGGTTCGGCGGTGATGACGTTTATCGTTCCCCGGGATTATCCCACTCCTAACTCCAACCCCACGGCTCCGGATTATCCGGTGGTCACCTACCCCACGAGCATTCCGGCCTACGGCATGGGCGGCGGCGCGTTTGCCATTGAAAATTACCGCTACCCTGCCGAGTTGATGTACTATACCAATTCCCATATCCGGGTGTCGGACAATGCCTTGAGTCAGAACGACTATCCGGGGGCAACCGCAAACTGGTATCAGGACAGCTATTGGACCGCCTGGTCGGGAGAAGAAACGGTGAAATCCACCACCCGCAGCGTAGCGGTGGCCAAGACGGTGAATTACGGGTCGGCCCTGATGAAAACCCAGGTGGCTTTTAGTGCTCCCACCGTGTCGGACAACAACGGGACCATTCACACTTCCGAGCAGGACAATTCCATCACCGTTGACAGCGGCGCCCCGAAGTTTGCGGTAACCGGCGTCCTGATTGGCGGCGTGTGCGATCAGGTGGGCTGGGATTTCCTCCCCGTCGTCCCAGCAGGCGCCGAGCAGGCCGATTTCGGCAAGATGATATACGACAACCTGGGCGGCACGCCTGTCGATATTCCTGTGTATAATGCTACCAAAGCCTATACTAGTCCCATGTACACGCTTACCTGGGACAATTATAACAAGAAGTTGGCTGACAACGCCCAGCAGAAGGTGTACATTGCACTGGAACTGGTGAACAATTCTGGCATGGACATCTGGGGCGAGCTCAACCTCATCCGCAACGGAGGAACCTTCTACCTGGTGGGCGAACTGGACCCGACCACCTCAACGGCACGTGCTCGTTTCACTCCGACGGGCAGTTCCGATGTGTCCCTGGACCGTCCTGACTTCTTTTATCCGCCCTTCGATGACTCTGGTAAAACGGTGAATGCCCCGCGCGTATTCATGCAGGACTACGTCACCGACGTGAAACTCAACTTCACGCCCACCTCCCTCAAGCATGCCTATCTGACCATGCCCGATCTTCGTGCCAGTCAGGTTTCGCTGGGTCTGTCCGTAGATTTGACATGGCAGGCTGGTATAAGCTTCGACATTGATCTGGGTACTGTTACTGGAGGCGGCGCATAGAGTCCCCATGCATTTTCCCTTCAGGTATCTTATCCTTGTCCTCCTCGGGACTGCAGCCTTGGCGGGCTGCAGTCTCGTGGACGAGGACGTCTCCGATTGCGACACCGAGTACAAAATCGACTACGAACTGCGCCTGGTGACCAACATGACCACCGAGTTGGAGACGGTCCTGGATCTGGAGAGCGACATCTACGTGCAGGATGCCCTGCGGGAATACCTCAAGGACATCTTCACCGACTTCGCCCACGACGTGGACCTTTCCTTCTACGACGTGGTTCCGCCCATGGAGCGTCTGCACCACGAACGTCGCATCATGGACGCCAACCAGAGCAGTTACACGCTCACCATCCCTTCGCACGAGTATCGGCATCTGGCCGTGGCCAACATTGCCGACAACAGGCTGGTATCGCTGGAGAGTGATGAGTTGTGCACAACGGCGAAACTTGGCCAGGAGGAGGGAGAGATGATGGAACCGCACAACACCGGCCTTTTCAGCGCCCGCCTGGACATGATGGTACGGGAAGGGGGCCACCAGTCCTTCGAGGTGAAGTTGTACATGGTGAACTGTGCATCGGCCCTGGTGCTGGACATGGCGGACGCCCCCGACATCAAGGGAATCGAAGTGGCGATGACCGATTTTGCCGACACCTTCTCCGTCTCAGACAGCACCTTCCACTACAACGTGAATCCGATGGTCATGGCCCGGGACCTGCCGGTGAAGAGCGGCAGCGAGCGCTGCTTCGCTGCGGTTCACTTCCCGTCGCGGGACTATCGGTCCGGCGAAGAGCCCACCAAAGTGGTTGTAGAAACCACAGAACCTTTCGAGGCCGAAGCCTCCGACCGCGCCATCTGGCGCTGCATCGTGCATGTGACGCTCCCGGACGGCGAGGTAACTCAAAGCGTCCTGAGCATCCCCAAGCCCATCCGCGCCGGGCAACTGAAAATCCTGCGCGTACGTGTGTTGGACGACGGCTCCGTCCGTCCCGCCGACTCCACCGTGGGCGTGAGCGTGGCCCTGGACTGGCAGAACGGCTGGGACTTCGACAACATTCCGCTGGGTTAACCCGCAATGAACGTAAAAGGCTTCTCATATCGTATGGCGCTTTCCCTGCTGCTTGCAGCGGGGATGGCGGCCTCGTGTACCATGTACTACGTGGAGGAGCCCGTAACCAATCAGCGTGGAGCGAAAGAAGGCGCTGACGGCCTCTCGCTGGCCCTTTCCGTCACTTCCAACAATATGCCCCGCACCAAGATGCAAGACGATGTAACCCAGTCGGCCAATACCGGCAGCGGAGACCCCCCGTTCCGAGGCTTGCAGGATGTCCATATCCTGCCTTTCCGACACGCAGGAGCCGGGGGGAAGGAAAGTCCTGTCCAGGGAGCAGACCGGGTGAATTCCGGCGAGATCGAACTTCCCTACACAGGCATTTCCAATACCTTTACTAATGCCAACTGGACGGCCGCCAAGACAAACGGCGGACTGGTGGCCAATAATTTCGGCCACCTGTACGAGCATGTTTCCGTCCCCAGCGGCACGGCGTCGGTAACCGTCTATGCCAAAGCCACGGAGGCCGCCGAGCCCACCGAGGCAGCAGCCCTCCGCACCCACCGGAAAACCTACGGCGCCCTCACGGACAAGTTTTCCACAGCCATCGAATCGGCCGGTGACGTCACCTTCCAGCCCGTGCCGATTATGGAAAGCACCGGGACTGAGTTGAACACGCTGGTGGGTATCATGAACCGGTTTATCGGAATCAAGGGCAGTAATACTTATTACTACGTTACCGGAAGCTCATGGTGGGGGGGTACTTCCTGGTCCGACCAACAGACTATAACCGTAAGCTGGAATGGGGCCAGCAGAAACGACACGCTGGACAATTATTTTAACGCTTTCACCAACAACGGAGAAATCATCTCCGGAGCCGGGAACTCTATTGAACATCTCTTATCTCAGCTTTACAGTAGTTTACAAAGCTTCTCAATAAGCGGCAACTACACCGCCGATAATGGCGAGACTGCATACCAACAGAAAAATACTTCTTATCCGTTATCTCTTAACGCAATTTATGGTTCTGGTGACAATGGCCTGAAAAAGAAGTTGTTGGATGTATTCACTGCCCTTCGGAATGAAGGACTGATCTCCATCAGCGGGACCACGGTTACACTGGCCGGCAATCTCAGCGGTTTCCCGTCGTCCCTGGGCGTTCCCGAAGGGTCCGTAGCGATTAAATGGGATGGTAGCAAGTTCATCGTTGCCAATGAAAACAGCGGAACGCGGCTGGTGCCGGTGGAGGACTACTGCTATCCGCCGTCGCTCTGGTACCACACCAACAGCACCCTCTCCGTGCTCATGCAGGAAGAAAAGGTGGAGAGTTATTACACAGATGCCAACGACTGGGATGCCATCCTGGCCAACTACAGCGACGGGAAAGTGGTGTATTCCGCCGCCACGGCTGCGGCCATCGACCTTCCCCTGCAATACGGACCGGCCCTGTTCACCTTCAGTTTCACCAGTGCCACAGGCAGTTCCCTGCCGGATAGAAATGGAACCCTCGTTCCCATCACCGACGGTTCCTTCCCGGTGACGGGCATCATCATCGGCGAGCAGCGGGAGCAGTCCTTCCAGTTCCATCCCCTGCAGGGAAAAAACCACTACCTGTGGGACAACTATGTCTTCACTGGTGGAAGCACCGGAACCCCCAAAGCCTACATCAAAAACGGCACCCAGCAGCCCGTCAGCACCCTGGTGCTGGAAACGGAAAAAGGGGAAGACGTACACTATGCCGTCGAGTTCCTCAACAACAGCGGACGCACTTTTGTGGGAGCCACGGGCAACATTTTGCCGGATACCAAATTTTATCTCATCGGCATCCTGAGTTTGGAAGGTTTGACAAACCCGGGGATCGACAGTATCTTCAAGCAGGATTGCCAGACCCGGGCCACTTTCAAAGTGACCACCCTTGCCAAAGCCTATAACACAGTGCCGGACTTGCAGAATCCGCAACTGGAAATCGGAGTTCAGGTGCATATGGACTGGATTCTGGACACCCCTTCGGAATTGCCGCTATTCTAAGAAATGAGAAAACTGTGGAGGGTCATATCGTTGTTGTTCCTGCTGCTGGTCGGCTGCAGGAGGGAGGTCGCACCGGTGTCGGAGGACTACTCCCTGAACCTGAGCATCTTCCTGCAGGGAACCTCTGTTGTCACCAAGGGTGACGGTGACCAGGAAGAAGGTCCTGTCGCCGCCACGGAAGCGGAGCACACCATCCACAGCCTGCAGGTTTGGGTATTCAAGCACGATGACGGTGCCCTTGTCGCCTACTTCCGGCCCGATCCCACCGAATACAATTTCCAGGGCGGCGGTACAATCCGCCTCCAGGCCGCCATATCCGAATCCGTTGCCAGGGAGGCCCCGGCCGTGGATATCTTTGCCCTTGTCAACGGAGCCTCCGTGGCCGATGGTTTGAACGAAGAGACTCCTCGTGCCACTCTGGCGGGTCTTACGCTCTCCGGAAACTTGTTCGGCCCCGGAGTCCTTTGTGAACGTGTTCCGGATGGCGGACTCCCCATGGCCGGCCGCCTCCTGAATGTTCCCATGAAGGGAGCCTTCCCCGTGATGAAAATCGAATCGGTAGTGGAACTGACCCGCCTGGTTTCCAAAATCCGCTTTATCTTTTGCCAGATAGAAGACGAGGGAGGCGGTTCCGTGGGCGGCTATTCCATCACGGGAATCCGTCTGGAGGGCAGTGTCGGCAATACCGAAAAAGTGTTCACGGACAAGAATGTCGATATAGAAGGAACGGCATCTCTTGCCAAAAATTGGAACCAGTCGGCAGAGTTGCCGCAGACACTGGCGTTGAATCCTTCGCCCGGAGACTACTTGTATGGGGCGTTTACATCGGCGCAAGACTATGATGCGGCCCTGGATATGGGTGTTCGTCGGGGGGTCCTTACCGAATGGAAGCGGATCTACCTGCGGGAAAGCGGCAGCGCCTTTTCCGGAGAAATCAAATATACGGTGAACGGCGGGGCCGAAAAAACCGCCGCATTCTCTCTTCCTGCCGGCCTGTTCACCCGCAACCATTACTGGGTGGTGTACGCCTACTTCATCGGCGGCAAAATGGTGGTAACCCCTACGGCCGTCCCTTGGGAGGCAGGGCATGACTATTACAACTACGACACACAAGGCCAGACACTGATGGGCAGCGGAATCAGTTACCTCCGTTACGATGCGGACGGCGATGAGAGCACCTGGTTCGACAGCGAGGGCAATGTGGACACCTGGATGTGCGTTTCCTACAGCGACCCTTCCACCCGGCCGATTTATTCTACCCTGAATCCCATCCAACTCAGAACCGACAACCAGAATACGCTGGTGCTGCAGACCAACAATGCCCATTTCCTGCTGCAGGAGGTGGAATACAGCGAGAGCGGGACGGTGACCGGCTATAAAACCCCGGTCGAATCCATTGTACTGGATCCCGGGAAACACGATTTGGGCTTTTATATTGTAGCGGCGTCTTCCAGCCTGGGAGGCCACAGTGCCTACGGAAAGATTTTCCTGACGGCTGTTCCGGATCCTGAAACCAATCTGCCGCCTTGGAACATTCCTTTCAACCACCTGTTGCCTGGGACAGAGGGCCATACGGCCATTCTGGTGTACGATCCGCTGCCTACGACATTCGACAAAAACAAGGACAACGAGTACGGGAACATTCCCGACGGAAAGGACCCGCATTATTGGTGGGTGGGTACTAAATGATAGTGATGACAAGAAAATTCCATATCGGGCTCATGACTGTGCTGGCACTGCTGCTTTGTGCCTGCACGCAGGAACTGACGCCCGACCCTGAACGGCAGGACGCCCCGGGTGTTTTCCTGAAGGCATCGCTGCTGAACCCGACTCCGGACACACTTTCCGGGAAAACAAAGGCCAAGGACGATGACGACAGTTCCGTGCAGGCCGCAGAAGCCGTGGCCGCCATGGAATCCCTCCGGGAAACGTATATCGGTTCGCTGGATATTTTCGTGAAAGAGAGTTCCGCCACTGACACCGCCCCCTGGTTCAAGACGTACCATCTGCTGCCGGACAATGCCGAAACCGGATTCACCGGCGGAGAGGACATCCTGCTGCATGAAAACTGGGCCGAAGCCGGTTACCGTCCCGGCGTTTCCTACGACATTTACGTCGCTGCCAACAATCCGCATACCGCCGCCGGAGTGGCACCTGCCAACCTTTCCGGTCTGCTGGCCCTGCAAACCACCGATAACGAACTGTTCAAGTACTATTCGGCCGACGGCAGTACGCCCTATGGCATGAGCCATATCACCACATATCCCAATTCCCACGAAAAAGCGGCCAAAAAGAAAGAGTTCCGGATGGATTGCCTCATCACGAACTGGATGATTGACCCTGACAGCGCCCGCCAGGTGTGGGATGCGCAATTGCAGCGCGATGTAGCCAAAATCATCGTTCGGGTACATTATGGCGACCAGAAAAACATTGCGCTGGTGAAGGAAGACGGCTCCGACGCGCAGCGGGATACCGAAACGGGTAAAATCAAGCAGGGGAGCCTGAAGGAGTATCTTCAGTATATCGGCCGCACCAATGTGGGAACCCCGCGTTGGAAATACAATAACTTCTGCTTCACGGACGGGGATTTTGCCGCTGCCGGCCTGGATGACGGAGCCGATATCCGTTCTTATGGCTCCTCCTTGGCCATGTCCCGTGACGATGCCATGGATCCGGCATCGGCCGACTACTGGAACATCGAGAACCTGGAGCAATGGCACTATACTTTGGTTACCTACAGCGCGCCGTTCAGTTGGGGTACCCATACGGAGAAAACTCCCTTCGTGCTGTTCTCGGTGATGTTCACCAACCCCGGTATCCCGGAGGGTGATGCCAACCGGGGCAAGTTGTACTATTACCGTCTGCCTGTGTGCGACGAGCGGCATGTGCAGTCGCTGGAGCGCAATCACATTTACATTGTGGATGTGTCCATCTGCTCCCTGGGCTCCGAATATGAGAACTTGCGGATGGAGGACAGCGAACTCAACGTCGAATACCATGTCATTCCCTGGACCGAACAGGCGATTGCCCAAAACGCTTCCACCACAGTGGTTACGGCCACCGACACGCAGTTTCTGTCCGTTTCACCGCAGGAGTTCACGCTCAAGGGGAATGATACGCAAAGCGTCACGCTGAACTATTTCGCTTCGGTTTCCACGGCCGACAAGCGTTTTCTGGATATTGAAAATTACCGTACACAGTTGAAAGTTGAGTTTGAAGACTATACCCATGGGATACGGAACATTACGGGCACAGTAACCAAAACTCCTTCCGCTCCGGACGGGAAGGGTAACATCGTATTCACCTCCCAGGCGCCGGGATCGGAGGGGACTCCCGACGGAACCAGCGGGACACAGGGGGAAAAGGTTACGGTAACCATTACCCCAGACGGGCATATCACAGTGGTTTCGGAGGCCTTGGCCAACCGTGCCGTGAAGAAAATCACCTTCACGGTAACCCTTCTCACATCCGGCTTTTCCAAGACCGTTGTCGTCCAACACGCTCCGCTGGACAACATCAAGAATATCCAGGGGGCATGGTCTTCCCGGACAGGGACCATTTACCGGGAAAGGACCGGAAATGTTCAATGGGACAGCCCCAACGTCGAGTGGGAGTATTATTCCAGCGAAACTATAAAGGTTGACTGTTCTTACGATGTCTTCAAAACTGTTTTGACTCAAAAAGAATCCAATGCAACTCGCTATTATCGTAGGTTTAACAATATGAAGAATGACGAGTTGAACCAATATTTTGGTACAAGTAATCGGGACTACATTGTCAACAACTTTCTCGGCATTGACAATGCACATTATTATGAGGGTTATTATTGTTTTCTGGATGTTTACGACAATAGTTATTATATGTATTATGCCGACGAGTTCTGGTATTTCAGGCAGTGTTACTTTGAGTTGTCCGAAACGTTTCGGGAGGATTGGGTCCGGTGGGGAAGCAATTTAGGGAAGCGTTATGTCAAGGACGGTTATTTCGTGGCCAAGCACTACAATGAGAACACCGGGACCATTCGTTATGTTCAAAGCGGCAACGGTTTCGACAGTAACGCCGGCTTTCTGGGTGGCCAGGCGTATTATATCACCGGCATGCCGGCTGAAGGGGAGGCCTATGGGGCGAACAACCGTCAGATGTATGTGATTCAGCTGACGAGTTCGAGCAGTGAATATGTCATCGGTTATCCGAAAATAGACAACTTCGGCTCTGAGGACAATGTGGTTTCACCTGCCTTTATGCTGGCCTCCCAACTTGGTGCAATGACTGTTTCCGGTAACGGGGCCACGTACGAAGTGGCCAAAACCCATTGCGGAACTTATTTGGAAGTGGACAAGGACGGATATGAATACAGGAACTGGCGTCTGCCCACACAAGCCGAAATCAACGTCATCATCAAATACCAAAGCAATCCGGATACGCAGGGCATTACGATGGCCAGCGTTCTCACGGGGCGCTACTATTGGGCTCTGGACGGAACGCCGGTTGTCGCGAACGCGGCCGACAACCGTAATATTTACTGGGTACGTTGTGTGCGGGATCTGACTCTGGAAGAACTTAACGCCTTGAATCAGCAATGAGGAAGCGGATACATATCGTTTTATGGGCGGTACTGGCCACCCTCCTTGCCTGCCAGCGGGAAGCGGTGCCGGAAAACGCTCCGAAGGCCGTTCCTGCCGGCGAAATGCCCGTACGGCTGGCCTATACTTTCCCTCAGGAAGAAATCCCGGATTTCTGCCCCGACGACACCAAGGCCAGTATTCTGGGCGGGGAGGAAAATACCGCTTCCAGTCCCGACTTTCTGGTAGGGCCCGACGGTAAGGGAGCCCTGTGGATGTTATGCTTTGATGCCGACAACATCTACCAAGGTTACCGCCGGGCGACGCTGGAAGGAACGCCCAAGTCATATACCCATTACGGAGAAACCTGCTGGGGGCGGGAGTTTTCCGGTTCGGTTCCGGGAAACACCACCCGCATCCACTTTGTAGGCAATGTCCCCGCCGACAGTGAAGACGCTTCGGCGGAGGGCTATGTCACGTCTTCTTTCCTGCCCGGAGAAAATTTGATCGGCCGCGACGAGGAGGCTGTGATAACGGATCTGCTGTCTTCCTATGACGATGCCCGCCGCGCCATCCTGTATTGGGGCTTCCACAAGGAAAACAGCATCAAGGCCATGAAGGAGTGGCTGGCCCGGGACGAGAAAGGAATCGTCCATCTGCTCCGCGATCGTGCCAGGGTGGAATTTGCCGATATGCAGGCCTATTACCGGGCGGGAGAAAACGAGATCGGCTATCGGATCCTGTCCATCGACTGGATTCTTGTAAACGGCCTCAAAAAGGGCTATACGGCCGCTTTCCAAAGCGGTGGAGGGGATCTTTTCGACGGATATTACGATGCGGCGGCTTCGCCTCGCCAGCGGGAGAATCCTCATCGCCCGACACCGTCCGTGGACCGGTATTCCGCTACGGAAGACCAGATGATGAACGTCTATCGCTATGATGCATCAACGGATACGCATATCCTGAACAAAGACAATCACCTTTACTTGTTCGAAGACCCGAATGATGCATTCACCGAGGTGCATGGCCAGGTGAATGCCCCAAAGATTGTCCTTCGCGTAACATACCTGAAAGACAGGAACGCTGCCGACACGCCGAGTAACCGGATTGTCAAATACCAAATCTTCCTGCTGCAGGACGGGGACAACAACCCCTGCAAGATTTATCGCAACCATTCCTACAAGATTGTCATCCACGGTCTGCCCTGGCGAGGGCTGGGCTACGAGACTTTCGAAGATGCTTTGACCGGGAGGGATTACATCAATAACCGGAGTATTTCCATCTCCGACATCGTTCCTACGGTGAGCGATGGCGTGTACGAACTTACCATTGACGGTTCGCCATATTTGCTGTATCACGACAGTTCCGACGTCATGACGACCAAGACGGCCACTTTCACTTATACAGTCAGCGACGAGGCCGATGCTCATCTGCTTGACGGCCTCAGCGGAAGTGATTTCGAAGTGGGCTGGACCAATGAGGAAGATATCTCCGCGACCTTTGCGGACAAAACCGTAGGCGTGAGTTATGATCCCGCCACCCGCAAGGGGACAGTGACCTTCAAGTTGGGAACGGACATCACACCCATCCTCCAGGAGGGCGTCATTAAGATACATGCCAAGGCTTCCGGCTTGTCGCGTTTCCTGAATGTGTACACCATCACCCATTTCAATGCCCGTACATCGGCCGGAAAGGAAGACTTGAAGTTGGTCGCTACGGGACAGACCCGTATGGTGAACGGGGTGGCCTGTCCCGAGTACCGTATGAGTTTCCGGGTGCCGGGCAACTATCCTTCGGGACTCTATCCCTTGCATGTACGGATAGCCAGTACAACGCTTTCCCCCATGGCTTTCGGGACAGATCCGAACTTCGGCGTAGAAATGGCCCCCACTGAAAACGGCGAAACGCTGGACGGTGAAACGCTTTCGGGAATGGACTTCTCCACTACATGGGGCGCCGCCGGCAGCCGTCCCTGGAATTATCGGAAAGAGGGAGAACCCTGGAACTACTGGCACACCTATTCCATTGTGAGCAAGCCCGTGAAAACAGAGGGCGGACAGTTCTTTGAGGATGTTTCCGACAAGGAATATACCATTTATTTCGCTGATATCAGGGGACTGCGCGCCGAATCCAACCGGGCCGATTTCCCGGGGCTTTTCCTGAAAATCAAATATTTCGGCCCTGCTATCCCGGTCTTTCTCCAGACTGAATCCCAGCCCTGAATGTAGCGTTGTCGGGTTTTATTCCCCAATCCTGAACCATACGCTGGCGGTATTGCCCTCGTCGTCCACTACGGTGAGGCTGTGTTTTCCCGGAGCGGGGGCCAGGCGGAGTTCGTGGATGAAGCGGGTTTCCCCTACATAGGTTTGGTCCAGATGCCACCACAGGGTAGCGTCGGCCTTGTGATGGGCCGCACGGAAAACGGCGCCTTCCACTTCGCCGCTCATTTGCCGGGGGAGGTAGAGGGTGCTGCCGGGGGAGGGGTAGATGAACTGAATGACGGTGTCGGCGCTGACGGTTTCCCCGGCCCCGGTGTATTCCGGGTGATGGGGCTTGTAGAACCACTCCATGGCGGGCGGCAGCACGAAGTTTCCGTTTTTGTGATAGGGGCAGGGGTCGGTTTCCTCTCCGGCCGATGGAATGAGAATGTCCTCCGGATCCGGGCAGTCCGGCCCTGCCAGGTGGCCTGACTCCCGGCACACGCTGGCCCAGACGCCTTCCGCATCCAGCGATTCGCCCGTTTTCTTGGATGCGGAGGGCTCCGGGAACCAGCCTTCCGAGGCGGGGAGAAGGTTCAGGAGGTCGAAGAGTACGGGGCCGGCCGCACGGGCGCCGGTGAGTCCCGGGACGCCGTGGCCCTCGGCATTGCCGGCCCAGACTCCAATCGTGTATTCCGGCGTCATGCCCACGGCCCATGCGTCGCGGAAACCGTAACTGGTGCCGGTTTTCCAGGCGGCTTTTCGCACGCTGCGGATCAAGCGCCAGTCCAGTTCATCGGGCCGATTTACCTCCTTCAGCGCCTCGAACATGTACCACAGCGCCACCGGATTCCAGTCTCCAGGGGCAAAAAGGCTTGATTTTGCCCCGCGCCCGCTATATTTTGCCGTTCCAGGGGCAAAAAGGGCCGATTTTGCCCCTGGCTCGTCATTATTCGCTCCGCGCGGTTCGCCGGAGGAGAAGTAGCTGCGGACCAGGGCGCTGTAGGCGGCGCTGATCTGGTCCAGCCGGGCCTCTGCCCCGCCGAGGATGAGGGACAGGCCGTACCAGGCGGCGTCGTGCCCCAGGGTGGTGAGGCCGGCTTTCTGCAGGAGGGCGTGGAATTTGGGCACGCCGTACTCCCGCAGGAGGAACACCGACGGTACGTTCAAGGAACGGGCCAGGGCCTCGGAGGCCGGGACGGCGCCATAGAACTGGCGGTCGAAGTTCTGCGGGGCGAATCCGCCCAGGTTCACGGGCACGTCAGGCAGCAGCGTCCGCGGCAGAATCACCCCTTCCTGCAGCGCAGCCGCATAGAGGAAAGGCTTCAGGATGCTTCCCGTGCTCCGGGCCGATGCCGCCACGTCCACCTCCTTCCCGGGCCGCTCCCGCTCCGGCGAGGAATTGCCCACATAGGCCACCACTTCGCCGCTGCGATTGTCGATGACCAGGGCGGCCATGTCGGCCACCCCCTCCCGGGCCAGGTCGTCGGACCGCAGGTTCACGGCCGATTCCACCGCTTTCTGCAGCGGCAGGCGGATGGCGGTGCGCGTCCGCTCCCCGCGCGGGCAATGTTCTACGTAATGGGAGGCCCACCCCGGCAGGGGGAGCGGCGCATCGGGCAGTTCCTCCGCCAGGGCCGCCTCATAGGTGTCGGCGTCGATGTCTCCATGCTCCAGGAGCCGTTTCAGGAGGCGGTTGCGTTTTTCCTGCAGTTGCTCCCGGTTGCGCCCCGGGTGCATGGAGGCCGGGGCATTGGGCAGCACCGCCAGGGTGGCCGCCTCTCCCCACGAAAGTTCGGAGGCCGGTCGGCCGAAGTACCGCCAGGCGGCGGCTTCCAGGCCGACCACATTGCCGCCGAAGGGCGCGTGGGCCGCGTAGAGGGCCAGAATGCGCCGCTTGCTGCAGCGCAGTTCCAGCCGGGTGGCCTGCACGGCTTCGATCATTTTCTGCCAGAGGGTGCGTTCCTTTCCGCGGGAAAGACGGATCACCTGCATGGTGAGGGTGCTGCCGCCGCTCACCACGTGTCCGGCGCGGGCATTGTCGATGGCCGCCCGCACCAGCGCCGCCGGGTTCACGCCCGGATGCCACCAGAACTGGCGGTCTTCAAACTGCACCAGGGCGGTGGCAAAGCGGCGGGGGACCGTATCGGCCGGAGGAAAGCGCCACTGGCCGTCCTCCGCGATGCGGGCGCCCAGTAGTTCTCCTTCCGCACTTTCCACCACCGTGGAATACACCGTTCCCTTGAATAGTTGCCGCGGCAGACAGATCAGCCAGCCCAGCAGCAGCGCCCCGGCCAGCCCCCAAAGCACCCCTCGTGCACGAAAACACCCCTTTTGGTGCACGAGCCTGTCCAAAACGTCCCCTCGTGCACGAAAACACCCCTTTTGGTGCTCGGGAGGCATGGGCTTATCGGGTGACAACGGCGGTTCCTGCCTCGGTGGAGGCGTTGAGTGCCGGTTCGTACATGGCTTCACACACGACGGCGGGCATCACGTAACTGCCTTCGTAAGCGGCGCGGAGCCCCACGCTGAAGGTCTTATAGCGGCCGGCCGGCAGGGCGAAGAACCAGTTCACCCGGTCGTCCCGGATGTCCTTGTGGTCGTAGCCCTCGCTGCCGTCGGCCCCGCCCGTCATGCGGTCGTTCAGGATTTCCCAACCGGACGGGATGCGGAGGCTCAGGGCCAACTGCGACAGGTCTTTCCCGCCGAGAAGCGAAGTCACTTTTACCGTGGCGGTGAAACGGGTGCCCTGCTTCAGGGAGGCGGGCGTCACGGGGGCGCCGTCCTCGCCGGTATAGGTCACTTCCACCTTGAGGCCGTTGCCCCGGGCCTTCATGGGCTCGCGGCTCACCCGGCACAGGGTGCCGTACAGCGTGCCCTCGGAGAGGTTCTTCACGGATTCCTTCGCGGGGGCGGTCAGGCTGCTCTTGGCGGAGGACAGCGTCTGTCCGTCCACATCGGCCTTGACGCCCTGGACGGGCACTTTGTCATAGAGGGTGCCGTATGCAATGGCGGCGAAGGCGGCTTCCTGCGTGGAAAGGCTGCGTTCCGGCAGGGTTTCCGTTGCCAGCGACAGGGCCTCGGTGATGCGGCCGGTCAGCACCAGCGCCTGCAGAGCCATGTAACGGTCCCGAAGGGCTGTGCCGAAGGTGAGGTTATAGGGCTCGTATTCCGGGAAATCGCGTCCTGCCTCGTTCAGAAGGCCTTCGGCAAGCGATTTCTTGCCGCTCACGGCATAGGCCGATGCCAGGATCCAGCGGGCCTGGGCGCTCAGCCGATCCGACTCCCGGAGGCGGTTCATGCCAGGCTGCGAAGAGGCGCCGGCCACCGCCAGGGTGTACAGGCGGAAGGCTTCGTCCTGTTGGGCGAATCCTTCTCCGGCCGCCACGCGGAAGTTCTTGGAGGTCTTCTGCTGATAGGCTTTCCAGGCTTTGAGAACGCCCTTGTTCACTTCGATGCCGGCGGCTTCGGCTTCCGTGAGGAAGAGGCCGGCCATGGAGGAAACCCAGGTGCTGCTCTGCGGTCCGCTCCAGTAGGTGAAGCCTCCGTCAGAAAGTTGGCGGCCATACAACTGCTTCACGATGCCGGGCAGAAGGGCTTTGGCCTCGGCGGCATCGGCCTCGCTCAGGAGCGGCATCAGGTGCAGGAGCGCAAGGCCCCGGGCACTGAGTTGCTCCCCGCAGTCGTACGGGTAATCCCGCATTTGGATGTAGAGGCTGCGGGCGTCGAGGGCCGGGAACCCGGAGAGTTGGAGCATGCCCGGAGCCAGTTTCCTGGATGCGCCGGGAGCAAGGGAGAAGTTCTCGGCCAGGGTTATTTCGGCATGGGGGTTCCGGATTTCCAGGGAGATGCTTTCGCCGGCCTTGTGGCCCGCAGCGCTTGCGCTCACCTTGATGCGGGCGGTGCCTTCGGCATCCTGTGCCTTCATGGCGAAGTGGATGAGCCGGTCTCCCTTGGCTTCGAATTTCACTTTCTGGGTGGTGGGGCCGGTGAAGGTCACGGGACCTTCGGCCTGGATGGACACCTCGGCCTCGTTCACGCCATCTTCCATGGCAAAGACATTCACCGGGACAGCCACTTCCTCGCCGGTGCCCAGCACGCGCGGCAGGGTGGTCACCAGCATGAGCGGGTTCTGGACGGGGACGGTCTTCTCCGCATTGCCGAAGGCGCCGTCGTGACCGGCGACCAGCATCACACGCACGCTGCCCACGTACATGGGAAGTTTGAGTTTGAGCACGTCGGTGCCCTTGAGAAGGGTCTTGGGCGCGAGGGTGAGCACCACCGGGTTGAAGCGGTTGTCCTTCCGGGCGCTGCGGACGGCATCCTCGTCACCGCCGATGGCGGCCAGCGGCGAGAAGCGGCCGCTGAAGGCGCCGATCACCTGGTCGTAAAGGTCCCAGGTGTTCACGCCCAGCGCTTCGCTGCGGTACATCTTGGCCCACGGGTCAGGCGTCTTGAAGGCGGTCAGGTCCAGCAGGCCTTCGTCCACGATGGCCAGGGTATAGGTCATGGGGCGGCCGCTCTTTTCAGACACTTTCACGGTGAATTCTTCTTCCGGGCGGATCAGTTGGGGCAGGTTCAGGACCGGCTCCAGATGGCTCTCGGGATTCTCCACCAGGATGCGCTGCACGCCGTACAGGCGCAGCGGAAGGTCGTTCACCGCAAAGCCGTAGGGCTGCAGGAGCGTCACGTGTACATAGATGTTGGGCGCCATGGAAGGCTCTACGGTAAAGCGCCAGGGCGTGTCTTTCTCGCCGGTCGGCACCCATTCGCGGCGGATTACGCCTGCTGCGTTCTCCAGGGACACCAGGGCCCGGCCGCCCTTGGCGGCGGGGATGAACACGGTGGCCGTTTCCCCGGCCTTGTACTGCGGCTTGTCGGTGGACAGGCGCAGCATGGTGAGGGATTCGGGATCCTGGTGGCCTGCACGGCCCTCATAGTCTCCCCAGTCGGCCGTGAACGGGCATCCGCTCACGTGGCCGGACTGTTTGTCGCGCACCAGGATCAGGTAGCGGCCCCAATCCTCGTCGCTCACCTTGAAGGAGATGACATGGTCTTCGGCCCCGGAAGTGAAGGTGCCGGAGAGGATGGTCTTCACGGAATTCCCGCTCACATAGGCGTCCAGGTCGCTTCCCGGATTGTCCCACCACCAGTTCCAGCCGGTCTTGAACACGCGGTATTCCACGGCGTGCCCCTTGACGCGCTTGCCCTGGGGATTCACCACGGCTACACGGAGGCTGTGCTCCTTGCCGGTTTCCAGGAAGTCGCCCTTGGGAAGGCGGATGCCCACGTAGGCGCTGAAGGGGGAGAAGGGGATGGTTTCGGTGGTGAAACTCTCATCGCCGCCGGGCTCGGCCACGGACGTGACGATGAAGGCTTTCAGCATGCCGGGAGCCTCCTGGGCATCGGGCAGCACAACCCGGGCGCTGCCCTTGCCGTAGGTGTCCAGCGTGGTCTTATACAGTTGGAATTCGGCCTTGGTGAAGTTGGACGAAGGGTTGTTGAAACGGTAGTCGGCAAAGTCCTTGAAGGGGCTGCCGGTGGTTTTCCAGAGGGTCATTTCGGCCCTGGCCGGGCTGAGAGAGGCCGCTCCGCCGGTGAGCCAGGAGGCCGATACGGGGAGGGTTACCGTGGACCCGGCTTCCAGCACGGCCGGATATTCCGTGTTCACCTTGAAGCGGTTGGGCTTGATGGTCTCGATGTGCAGCGTTTTATGGAAACTGCTGCCGCCCACCTTTACATAGGCGTTCCAGTAACCGGTGGGATCGCTTTCGCGGGTGGAGATGTCAAAACTGTAGAATCCGTCGGTGCCTTTGCGCACCATGCGGGTATAGAACTGACCTTCGGGGGTATAGACTTCCAGGGTGGCGGGGTGGCCTTCCGGGAGGGAACGGCCCTTGTCGGAAAGGATCATGGTAAGGTGCACCGTGTCGCCGGGGCGCCAGACGCCGCGCTCTCCGTACAGGAAGGCCTTGATGCCCTGCTGCAGGGCCTCGCCGCCCACATCGAAGCGGCTTAGGGCACGCTCGTTGCCCCCCGTCACTTTCAGGTAGGCGGTGCTGCCGCCGGCCTTGGCCACCACCGCGAAGGGCTTCCGGGCAATGTCCAGGGTGATCATGCCGTCCTTGTCCGTCTTCCCCTTGCCGATGCTCTGGAGTTGGAAGTCAAAGACTTCGATATCGGCCCCGGGCGTAGGGCTGGCCGAGATGAGGTCGGTGGCGGTGATCCAGATTTGCCGGCCGCCGGCGTATTCTGCCATGAGGCCCAGGTCGCTGGCCATGAGTTGGACGGAAGGGAAGCGGTCGCTGTCCATATAATAGGAAGGCTTGGACGGGTCGTCGGCTTCCTCCCAGTTGTAGGTGTCCCAGTCGTAGTCGTTGTCCCAGTAATAGGAGGAAGGGACGTCCCAGACGGCTTCATCCTCGGCCGACGGCTTGCCGTCCCGGGCCGACGGGTGCAGGAGGGCCTCCCGGCCGCCCCACAGGCTCTGGTCCAGGCGGAAACTGAGGCGGATGCGGTAGATGGCGCCGGGCTCCTTCTTCAGGAGACCGCCCAGGTCGATGCTGTGCTCGTTCCACTTGCGGAGGTCTTTGGACGCGTCCAGGGGAATGTCTCCCTTATACACGAGGCGGCCGCTGCGGCGCAGGCTGCTGCTGCCGTCGAGGTCGTTGTCCTGCAGGAACATCAGGACATTCTTCTCGTAAATCTTGATGATGCGTACCTCCACGGAGTTCAGGTTCACCGCCCGGAAGGGGAGGATGAGCCGGTTCTTGTCCGGAAGGATGCTGCCGTCAACGAGGAGTTCCACGGCCGGCTTGTCTTCCTGCAGGGGGAAGGTGCGGGTCCATTCCTTGCCCAGGGTTTCGCCCTCGGCATTTTTGAGGGCGGCGCCCAGGGTGAGTTGCATGTCGGCGTTGCGGCCTTCGAAGAATACGTTGACATTCTCTCCATCGGCCTGGATGTAACTGCGCGAGACGCCGGAAAGTTCCACCAGCCCTTTCTTGTTGGCGTTCACGGGCGCCTCGCTGAAGGTGAGGCCGATATGGTCTCCCTCCAGGCGGCAACTTACCACGTGGAAGCCTTCCTGCTGCGCTGCGGGCTCGGCCTCGGGCTCGGCGGCGGCCTCTTCCCGGCCCTTCACCGTGATGGCGAAGTCAAAGGTCTTGGGCGCGCCGCTCACCAAATCTCCCAGCAGGAAGGACACCTGGTAGGTGGTCCCTGCCTTGAGTGCCCCTTCCTCGGGAACGAAGGAGAGGTCCGAAGGCGAATTCCACAGCGCATGCCCCTTGAGCGAAGGGGAGATCTTGATCAGTTTGCCGGGATCCGGCAGCATGCCGTCCTCCCCGGGAGTGACATCCTCCGCGAGTTGCAGGCGGATGACGGCGTCATCGGCCACAATGCCGCCTGTGTAAGCCTTGATGTAGGAGGCGAACTCCTCGGCCGAGGGAGTTTGAGCCTGTTTTTTTGGGCCGCAGGCCACCAGGGCGACCAGGGCGGCCGCCAGAAGAAGAACTTTACGCATTTTTATAACTTTCAAAACCGGCGATGAATCTTTGCATTCCGTCCAGCAGACGGGTTCGGGGGCAGGCGATGTTCACTCGCATGAAGCCTTCCCCGGCGGCTCCGTAGATGGAACCGGGGCTCAGGGTGAGCTGCACCTTCTCCTGCAGGTATTTTCCGAAGCGCTCGCTGAAGCCTTCCAGGGGCTCGCCCGGGCGGAGGGCGGTGCGGCAGTCCAGCCACATGAGGTAGGTGCCCTCCAGCGGCGGTATGTTCACCTGCGGCAGTTCGTCCTCCAGGAAGCAGGAGACGGTGCGGGCGTTGTGGAAGAGGTATTCGCGGAGTTCGTCCAGCCAGGCCCCGCCCTTGTCATAGGCCGCCATGAGGGCCGTGACGCCGAACACGTTCACGTCGCAGCACTCGTTGTCGTTGATGGCGCGGTCCATCCTGGCCAGGATGGCCGGGTCTTTGGCATAGATGTTGGCAATCTGGATGCCCGCGATGTTGAAAGCCTTGGTGGGGGAGATGCAGGAGACGGAATTCAGCACGTACTGCTCCGGCAGGGTGGCCCAGGGGGTGTAGTCGTGTCCGGGGTAGGTGAGTTCGCAGTGAATCTCGTCGGAAATCACGAAGACGCTATTCCGGCGGCAGATTTCCGCCATCAGCAGCAGTTCTTCGCGCGTCCACACCCGGCCTGCGGGATTGTGGGGATTGCACAGCAGCAGCACCCGGGCTTCGGCCGATTTTTTCTCGAAGTCGTCCCAGTCCACGATGTAGCGCTTGCCGTCGAATTGGAGCGGATTGTCCAGTTGGATGCATTTGTTGTTGCGGATGGCGGGGAAGAAGGCGTTGTAGCAGGGCGTCATCACCATCACTTTGTCCCCGGGGACGGTCATGGCCTTGATGGCGGCGCTGTACGCGGCGATGACCCCCGTGGTGGGGACAATCTTGTCACGGGTGATATCCGTCCACCCGTGGCGGGCGGCGAACCATCGGCCGATGGAATCGAAATAAGCGTCCGGAACGAGTTCGTAGCCGAATACGCCGTGGTCCAGCCGCTTTTGCAGCGCCTGCTGGATTTCCGGTGCAATCTTGAAGTCCATGTCGGCCACCCAGAGGGGCAGCGTACCGGGATAGAGGTCCCATTTTACACTTTCGGTACCCCGGCGGTCCGGGCAGTTGTCGAAGTTGTATTTCATAGCGCGATAAACTTACTGTACTGATTTTACAAAAATAAGCAAAATTTACTAACTTTGCGCCCGCTATGGAAATAATCAAAGACCATTATTTCGAGGGGGAGAGGCCCCTCTACTGTAAAAGAGACGGACTCAGGCTGGAAAACGTGAAAATCGGCCCCGGGGAATCTTCCCTGAAGGAGGGTGCTGACATTGAGGCCGTCCACTGCGAGTTCAACGGAAAATATCCTTTCTGGGAGTGCGACGGATTCACGGTCCGTGACAGCGTTTTCCGCGAAGGCGCCCGTGCCGCCCTGTGGTACAGCCGCGGCTGCAAAATGTATGACACCCTGGTGGAAGCCCCCAAGATGTTCCGCCGCATCTCGGACGTCTGTCTGGAAAACGTGCGCATGCCCATGGCCCAGGAAACCTTCTGGGACTGCTCGGACATCAGACTCCGCAATGTCTATACGGCCGATGCCAACTACATCTTCATGCACTGTGAGAACATCGACATCGACGGCTATGAATTGCACGGCAACTATTCTTTCCAGTATGTGAAGAACGCCGTCATCCGCAATGCCAACCTCCAGACCAAGGATGCCTTCTGGGAGAGCGAGAACATCACGGTGTACGATTCCGTGATCAACGGAGAATTCCTGGCCTGGTATGCCAAGAACCTGCGCCTGGTGCGCTGCCGCATCGGCGGAAGCCAGCCGCTGTGCTACTGTGAGAACCTCGTCCTCGAGGACTGCACCTTCGAGCCCGATGCCGACCTCGCCTTTGAGTACAGTTCGGTCCGGGCCACGGTGAAAGGCCACATCGTCTCCGTGAAAAACCCGCGCTCCGGGCACATCCACGCCGATTCCATCGGCCAGGTCATCCTGGACGGGAACATCAAGGCTCCCGGCAATTGCGTGATTGACTGACCACCCTGCCGCCTCGTTTTCGGGGCGGCTTTTTTTTGCCTGCCAAATTGTCAGTTTCCGGACATTGGCACAGCAGTTGATTCAACAGAGCCGTCCGCCTGTCATTCTGAGCGCAGCGAAGAGTCTCCGGACAAAACGAAACAGTTAAAAAACACACAATACTATGCTGAAACCGTTAGGAACAAGAGTGGTGATCGAGCCCAAAGAGGCCGAGACCATGACCGCCGGGGGCCTTTACATCCCGGACAATGCCAAAGAGAAACCGCAGCAGGGTGTCATCGTGGCCGTCGGCCCGGGCGCCAAGGACGAACCCATGGAAGTGAAAGTGGGCGAGACCGTTCTTTATGGCAAATATGCCGGCACCGAGGTAACCGTGGAAAACAAGAAGTACCTCATCGTCAAGCAGTCCGATATTTTAGCAATTCTGTAAACTATGGCAAAAGAAATCAAATTCAATACTGACGTGCGCGCCGCGATGAAGGACGGCGCCGACGCCCTGGCCAATGCCGTGAAGGTAACCCTCGGCCCCAAAGGCCGCAACGTGGTCATTTCCAAGAAATTCGGTGCTCCGCAGATTACAAAGGACGGCGTAACCGTCGCCAAGGAAGTGGAGTTGGAGGACGCCTTCCAGAACATGGGCGCCCAGATGGTGAAGGAAGTCGCTTCCAAGACCAATGACCAGGCCGGTGACGGTACCACTACCGCTACCGTGCTGGCCCAGGCCATCATCAACGTGGGCCTGAAGAACGTGACGGCCGGCGCCAATCCGATGGACCTCAAGCGCGGTATCGACAAGGCTGTCGCCGCCGTGGTGGAGAACCTTCAGCAGCAGAGCCAGCCGGTGGGTGACGACTACTCCAAGGTGGAGCAGGTGGGTACCGTATCGGCCAACAACGACGCCCATATCGGCAAACTCATCGCCGACGCCATGGCCAAGGTGAAGAAGGACGGTGTCATCACCGTCGAGGAAGCCAAGGGCACCGAGACCGAAGTGAAGGTGGTGGAAGGCATGCAGTTCGACCGCGGCTACATCAGCCCTTACTTCATGACCAACGGCGACAAGATGGAAGCTGTCCTGGACGACGCTTACATCCTCCTTACGGACAAGAAAATCTCCAACATGGAAGACCTCATGCCCGTCCTGGAACCCGTTGCCCGTGAAGGCCGCAGCCTCCTGATCATCGCCGAGGATGTTGAGGGCCAGGCACTGACCACCCTCGTGGTGAACCGTCTCCGCGGCACCCTGAAGGTGGCTGCCGTGAAGGCTCCCGGCTTCGGAGACCGCCGCAAGGAAATGCTGCAGGACATCGCCATCCTCACCGGCGGCGTCGTCATCAGCGAAGAGCGCGGCTTCACCCTGCAGAACGCCAATGTCCAGATGCTGGGCAAGGCCGAAAAGGTGACCATCACCAAGGAGAACACCACCATCGTCGGCGGTGCCGGCGACCAGGCCGCCATCAAGGAACGCGCCGACCAGATCCGCGCCCAGATCGAGACCACCAAGAGCGACTACGACCGCGAGAAACTCCAGGAGCGCCTGGGCAAACTCGCCGGCGGCGTGGCTGTCATCTATGTCGGTGCCACCACCGAGGTGGAGATGAAGGAAAAGAAGGACCGCGTGGACGATGCCCTCAATGCAACCCGTGCCGCCGTGGAAGAAGGTTACCTGCCGGGCGGCGGTGTGGCCTACATCCGTGCCGCCGAGGCGCTGAAGGGCCTCAAGGGCGAAAACGAGGATGAAACCACCGGTATCCGCATCATCGAACGCGCCATCGAGGAACCCCTCCGCCAGATTGCCGCCAACGCCGGCGTGGAGGCTTCCGTGATCATCAACAAGATTCGCGAAGGCAAGGGTGACTTCGGCTACAATGCCCGTACCGACGAGTACGTGAACATGTACGAGGCCGGTGTCATCGACCCCACCAAGGTAGCCCGCGTGGCCCTGGAGAACGCCGCTTCCGTGGCCGGTATGTTCCTCACCACCGAGTGTGGTATCGTGGACATTCCCGAACCCGCTCCCGCCGCTCCCGCCATGCCCGCCGGCGGCATGATGTAATCCCCTTGCATGGTGGTGGCTGGTAACAGCCTCTGAATCAATGTTTTACGTATAATCCTCTGCGCAAAATGCGCAGAGGATTATACGTAAGTTATTGTGGTTCAATGAGTTGAGAGCCACCTCTAAACGCCATTTGGAAGGGTGGCAAAAAAAAGTTATTTTTGTAAAAAATGTATTTATTATGAAACGAATCTTGGCGTTTTCGCTCCTTCTGGGTCTTTTTGCTTGTGCGCAAAAGACGGAAACTGTTACCTGGGCCCCTTTGCAGGACCATATTCTCAGCCGGTGGGCGGCCGATGTCGATCCCCTGAACCCGCTCCCGGAATATCCCCGCCCGCAACTTGTGCGCACGGACTGGCAGTCCCTCAATGGCCTGTGGGACTATTCCATCGGCCCCAAGGAAGGGGAACAGCCGGCCGCCGAAGGGAAGATTCTGGTCCCCTTCCCGCTGGAAAGCGCCCTTTCCGGAGTGGGCAGGCACATCACAGACAACGACGCACTCTGGTACAGCACCACATTTACGGTTCCCCGCAAGTGGAAGAAGAATCAGGTGTGGCTCAATTTCCAGGGCGTGGACTGGAGTACCGAAGTGTGGCTGAACGGGCAGAAGGTCGGTTCCCATACCGGCGGCTACACGGCGTTCGCCTTCAACATTACCCCGTATCTGAAAAAAGGCAGGCAGGAACTTGTGGTGAAAGTGCTGGACGGTACCGACAATGACGAGCAGCCCCGCGGCAAGCAGGTGTCCAAGCCCAAGGGAATCTGGTACACGGCCGTGAGCGGTATCTGGCAAAGCGTGTGGCTGGAGCCTACGCCCACCCAGACACACCTGACCAACTACTACGCCGTGGCCGATGCGGGCGCTACGTCCTTTGCCATCGCGCCTGTGGTGGAACAGCCCCAGGACGGTGATGTCGTGGACATCCGCCTGCTTTCCGAAGGCAAGGAAGTGGCCCGGGCATCTGTCCCTGCGGGGCAGTCGGCCCGCCTGACGCCCGAGAATCCCCGTCAGTGGTCGCCGGAAGATCCCTTCCTCTATGACATCGAGTTCACCGTTCAGCGGGACGGGAAGCCCATCGACAAGGTACAGGGTTACGGCGCCCTCCGGGAAGTGAAGGAGGTGACGGACGAGGCCGGCCATAAACGCCTGGGCCTCAATGGTAAGCCGTATTTCCAGTTCGGCCCGCTGGACCAGGGCTGGTGGCCCGACGGCCTTTATACCGCCCCCACCGACGAGGCGCTCCGCTACGATATCGAGCAAACCAAGGCCTTCGGCTACAACATGATCCGCAAGCATATCAAGGTGGAACCGGCCCGCTGGTATTATTGGTGCGACCGTCTGGGTATCCTGGTCTGGCAGGACATGCCCTGTATCACCGACAGCCGTCCCGGCCGATGGGAACAGCACACCTGGGCCACGCCCGACGACGACGCGCGCCTGACGGAATCGGCCAAAAAGACATATTATAAGGAGTGGGGCGAGATTATCAACCAGCAGCAGGTGTTCCCGTGCATTGTGGTGTGGGTGCCCTTCAACGAGGCCTGGGCCCAGTTCGACACCTACAAGGTGGTGGATTTCACCAAGAAGACCGATCCTACCCGTCTTGTGAATTCCGCATCCGGCGGCAATTCCTATCCGGAATGCGGCGATATCTTCGACAGCCACAATTATCCGGACCCGCACATGAAGTTTACCTCCGAAGGCAAGCAGATCGATGTGCTGGGCGAATACGGCGGCATCGGCTGGCCGGTTGAAGGCCATCTGTGGCAGCCCGGCGGCAACTGGGGCTATGTGAAGTTCCAGAGCGGCGAAGAGGTCCTGGAACAGTATCGTGAGTATGCGCAGCAACTCAAGGCCACCATTGCCGATGGCGTGAGCGCCGCCGTGTACACCCAGACCACCGACGTCGAGGTGGAAGTGAACGGCCTGATGACCTATGACCGTGAGGTGACCAAAATGCCGGCGGCGGAACTATACAAGATCAACCGTGAGGTGATTGAGGCCCTCTAATCCGGCTCAAAACTTTATAAAATTTTTAAAGAATTGAGTATTAGCCCTTTACGAAAAAAGGCAAAAAAAAGTTGAAAAATTTCATCGAAAAAATTTGCCAGTTTCAAAAAAGGTAGTACCTTTGCAGTCCCGTTCGGAAACGAGCGGGATTTTAACGAAAAACGATCATTGAAAAGACTGAAAGGAAAGTACAAGCAAGTACCGGAAAAGTGTAACACTTTTCAAACTAAACGAGCGTCAGTTTCTTAGGAAACGAGGTCAAGGACAAGCTAAGCATTATAAGAATATAC
>Ga0247608_10000632_pt1 | contig 54662 bp, 37 predicted proteins | sample 176DNAGHGlowgp2_FD_193490 | JGI IMG/M metagenome (GOLD analysis project Ga0247608, IMG submission 193490) | Sheep rumen microbial communities from Palmerston North, Manawatu-Wanganui, New Zealand - 1766 DNA GHGlow gp2 | ecosystem: Host-associated > Mammals > Digestive system > Stomach > Rumen ... | reverse complement strand
TTGAAAAAATGATCCCGAACAACACAAAGTCCGGGATCATCTCAATAATCAGATTCTCTGGCGAAAAAAAACACTCTACTTTTTCAGCGGCCTCCCTGGAGACCGTTCTGCGTGTCGAGGCGGCAAGGGGATTATTTCCAGACGATGGACTTGGTGCGCAGGAGCTCCTGGTGGGAGATGCGGTAGCCTTTGTTGCGGCCGTCCACCAGGGCGCGGCCGGCGCGGGCCGATGTGCGGCTCACCACCAGCGTGGAGCCGTCCGGCAGCGTTACCGTGGCCCGCGGGAAGGTGGGACGCGTGAGGGTGAACTGCGGCTCGCCGGGGCAGTCGGGGTAGAAGCCCAGCATGGAGAAGACGGCCCAGGCGCTCATGGTGCCGGTGTCGTCATTGCCGGGAATGCCGTCGGGAGCGTTTTTATAGTTTTTGGCCAGGATATTCTCTACGGCGGCCCAGGTGCGCTTTTCCTGTCCCTTGAAGCGGCTGAACAGATACGGGTACACGATGTCCGGCTCGTTGGCGGGGTCGTACAGGCCTTCGTCAAAGACGTGCTGCAGGTTGTCCACAAAGGCTTTCCGGCCGCCCATCAGTTTCGCATAGCCTTCGACGTCGTGCGGCACGGCGAAGGTGTAGTTCCAGGCGCTGCCCTCGTGGAATCCGGGGGCGTTGGAGAAATCGGCCCCGTCTTCGGGGTTGAAGGGCGAGAGGAAGGTGCCGTCTCGGTTGATGGGCCTCAGGCTCCTGTACTCGGCGCTGTAGTAGTTCTTGTAGCCCAGGGAGCGGGCATGGAAACGGGCGGCGTCTTCGGGGTGGCCCAGGTCGGCCGCGAGGCGGGAGAGGGCGTAATCGGCCACATAATACTCCAACGCATGGGAGACGGAGTTGTCTCCGGAGAAGTCGCCGGCAAACCAGCCCAGCGGGATGTAGCCGTCGGCCACGTACGGGTCGTTGTCCGGGCGCATGCGGTTTTGCGCGCCGGGGGTATCGGCCGATTTCAGGAAGGCCTCATAGGCGGTCTCGATGTCATAATCGCGGAGGCCGCGGAGCCAGGTGTCGGCGATGACGCAGATGGCGGGGTCTCCCTCCATGGTCCAGGTTTCCCGGCCGAAGAGTTCCCATTTGGGCATCCAGCCCCATTCGCGGTACTGGTCGATCATGGAGCGGACCATGTCGGCCTGTTTTTCGGGCCAGAGGAGGGTCATGAGCTGATGCAGGTTGCGGTAGGTGTCCCAGAGGGAGAATACCGTGTAACGGGTGTGGCCCGGCTCTACCCGTCCGATGCCGGCACCGGACTCCATGAGCGGATATTCGCCGTTCACGTCATTGAGCACGTTGGGGTGCAGGAGCGTGTGATACAGCGCCGTGTAGAAGATGGTTTTCTGGTCGTCGGTGCCGCCTTCCACGCAGATGCGGCCCAAGTGGTCCTGCCAGGTGGCATCGGCCTTGGCGCGGACAGTCTCGAACTGGAAGCCCTGCTGTTCGGCATCCAGGTTCTCGCGGGCGTTCTGGATGCTGACGAAGGAGACGCCCATCTGCACCAGGATCTGCTCGCCTTCCTGCAGGCCCTCATAGTGGAACCAGCAGCCGATGTCGTCCCCGCTCATTTCGCGGGCATAGTTCCGGTACAGTTTGTACTTGCCGGCATCGGCATCCCAGGCCGCCTCGGCCGTCATGGGACGCTGCTTTTTCCAATAGCCGGCGCTGGAAGGGGCCTTGCTCACCCGCATCACGAAATACAGCGGGAACACGGCGTTGCGGTTGTAGCAGAAGGTGCCCATGAGTTTGGAGCCCTCCACTTCCGTATCGGAAACGCGCCGGACGGTGGCGCCGCTTTCGTTGGTGAGACCTTCTCCCAGGTTCAGGAGGATGTTGCCCTCGCCGGCGGGGAAGGTATAGCGCTCCAGGGATGTGCGCGTTGTGGCCGTCACCTCCGTGAAAACACCGTTGAGAAGTTGTACGCTATAGTATCCGGGGTGTGCCGTTTCGTCCTTGTACTCACTGCCGTAAAGGTGGTAGTCCACCTGCAGGGGGCCCGTGGTGGGCATGGTGAGAAGGCTTCCCAGTTCGGGGCAGCCCACTCCGGAAAGGTTCACATGCGCATAGCCCGTGAAGAAACTGTTCTCCGCCACGTACGGCGTACTCCACCAGCGGCTGTCCTTGTCCCAGGTATTGAGTTGGGAACCCATCACGTTGAAAGGGGTCACACTCATCATTCCGCCCGGTACCACAGCCCCCGGATTGCAGGCTCCAAAATTGGACGTGCCGATAAACGGATTCACCCACTCGGTCTGTGCCCGAAGCCCTCCGGCAACCAGCAGCAGTGCAGCAAAGACAGCGATTCTTTTCATTTCAATGTGTATTTTTACAAAAATACGAATATTTTTCCAATCCGCCACCGGACGCCTCCCTGTTGGGGGTGGCTGCTATCCTCCTATGTATCAGCCGTTTACGTACAATCCTCTGCGCTTTTTGCGCAGAGGATTGTACGTAAACACCTAACAGTGAGTGACTTGCGTGCCACCCGACAAGGTTTGCAAAGTGGCTATTCTCCGGTGAAGATGCCTTCGAAGAGGATGGTGCCGGAGGAGCGCTCGGCAATGACGTAAGCGAACGGGTGGTTGCAGAAGAAATCGGCCTCGGGAGGAGGGACCGCGCCGGGACCGGCAGCACCGTCCATCATGACAGCGGTGACGGCGGCAGCCTCCGTGCCCCATTCCGTTACCTTGATGCGGGCTTTCTGGAGCACATTGCTGATGAAAAAGCTGCCTTTCCCGGCAAACATCCGGTCAAAAGAGGCGCTCATGCCGAAAGCCTGGCGGATACCAAGCGCCTGCAGGATGGGAGCCAGTTGAAAACGGCTGGCCGTTTCAAACTTGGGAAGACGCAGATGCACCTTTGTAGTATAGGTGAACGACTCCCTCAAATCCTTCCAGGACGCCTTTTCCATTGCCGATACCAACTGTTTCAGGCCCTGTTTCCCAACGGCATCCGGCAGCATGACATACATGGCGAACTTTCCTCCGGAATAAGGAATCTCCACCATCCGGAAACCGTCCCTGACGGCAAATCCCAAGTGGGAAGTGTGGCACATCAGATCCACCTTCGCGGTGCCGCCGCCGTCCTTATAGAAGGTCTCCCCTGCCATCGTGAAGTCCGGCAGGAACATGGGCATTCCGAGAGAACTCATCCATGGAGCCTTGAAATACAGGGCGTTCAAAATGACGGCGATTGCCTGGTCCAGATCTTCCTCGTGAAGGAAGGGGAAGATCAGTCCGTTGGTGTTGCGGTAGGCCCATTCGTTGATCCTGGCCACGACTTCGCCCTTTTTTGCAAAGGACATGTACTCTACCGGAGCATAATAAACCTGTTCCATCTGCTGCTCATAGCCGGGCAAAAGCGGATAATTGCCATCCACCACGAGGGCATCGGCCATCTTGATCTGAACGTTCTCATCCAGAGCGGGCAGTTGATTCAGGAGCAGATTGCAGTAGGCGTTGAGCGCCTCCACATCCGAGCCGAAGCCCAGGGCGCGGGTGATTTCTGCCGCGGTTCCCCCGGAAGCCCCGTTCACGGCCATGGCCAGGGCATACTGCACGCTCAGCGGAGAATAGACAAAGGAATGGGCGCTCTGCTTGTACAGCTGTGCAAGACTCTTGAAGGCAAAGGCATTGCTTTCGGCCGAAAAATCCTGCTGCTCGGGCGTCAGGGAAATCATGCGGATGCTGCCCGCCTTCGGCTCGGGCGAAGTAACGGAAATCGGATCGCTCACAGTAGGGACTTTTCCGGAATTGCCCTGCGGATCATCGAAAGGGTTATCGTCGGAAAGGGTTACCTTGCTGCACGCAACAAGGGCCAGCGCGAGAGAGAGAAAGGCCAGATATCGTTTCATATCATCAAAACTACGGTTTACACTGAGTAAACACAACAATTCCCGAAATACGTCTCGGGCCGGCCGATTATTTTACGGTAATGCTGTTCAGAAGAGGAAGTTTACCGTCGGCCACAAGTTTGAGGACCAGTTCGCCGAAAAGGGTGTTCTGCCAGGCGAACCAGGGGCGGGTGAAGTTACTGGCGTCGTCCTTGTGGAAACTCTCGTGGATGAAGCCGGTGCCGGCGTCGGTGCGCAGAAGCTGCTCCATGCAGGCCTTGATTTCCGCATCGTCGGTGGCGGTGAAGGCCTTCATCATGATGCTCATCGGCCAGATGGCCTCCTTGCCGATATGCGGGCCGCCGATGCCTTCCCCGGCCTTGCCGCGCCAGAAGTACGGATTGGATTCGCTCCAAACGAAGCGGCGGGTGTTCTGGGCGACGGGGTCGGATGCCAGGGACGGATCCAGATAGGTGAGGGCCAGCAGCGAAGGGACATTGGCGTCGTCCATGCAGTAGGCGTTGCCGAAGCCGTCCACCTCGAAGGCGTAGATATCGCCGAACTCGGGATGATGGACGATGGCGTATTTTTTCAGCGCCGCCTCCACTTCATTGGCGAGGGCCGTGCATCGGCCGGCCAGGGCGGCTTGGTGGTTCACCTCGGACAAAATCTCGGCCGCCTTGCGCAAGATGCTCACGGCGAAGAAGTTGGAGGGTACCAGGAACTCGAACTGGGTAGCATCGTCGGAAGGACGGAAACTGGAGGCGATGAGGCCGACGGGCTTCACGGGGTGGCCCAGGCCCACGCGGGCCTTGGTGTCCAGTTGGCGGTCGGTCACGCGGAGGAAGTAGTACGGGCCTTCGCCCTCTTTGCGCTGCTGCACGGTGAAGGTTTCCAGGATGGTCTCCACCGTCTTGAGCCAGAGGTCGTCAAAGACGGACGTGTCACCGGTCACCTTCCAGTAGTGATAGGCCAGGCGCACGGGATAGCAGTGGGAGTCGATCTCCCATTTGCGCTCGAACACGTTGGGATCCTGCGGAGTTCCCGTGTCATCGTCATCCCCATGGTCTCCGGTAGGGCCCTGGTTGAAGGCGTTGGCATAAGGGTCGATATTGATGAGCGTAAACTGCTGGCGGATGACGCCGGCCACCATCTTGCGAAGATGCTCGTCGCCACGGCTCAGATCGACATAAGGCCATACCTGCGCACCGGAATCTCGGAGCCACATGGCGTGGATGTCGCCGGTGTACACAAAGGTGAGGCCGGTGGACTCGTCATAGTGGACGGTGGTGTCCAGCGTGTTGGGGAAACAGTTCATGAACATCCAGCGCAACTTGGGATTGGTGAGTTGGGGGGCCACCTCGGCAATCTTGGCCTCCACGGCCTCGGAAACAAACAGCCGCTTTTCGGGGGCCGGACGCTGGTCGGGGTACTTCTGCGCACAGGCGCAGAGGCTGGCGCACAGGGCAAGCGTAGTAATCGTGATCCGTAACATATTCTATATCAGTATTTTGCTTATAATCCTCTGCGCTTTTTGCGCAGAGGATTAAACGTTAACTATTGATTATCAGCGGGTTGACTGCCACCCAAGAGGGACATGGAGTAGGGTTTGGAGGAGGCCGATACGCCACGGGCGGTGTTGGGCCGGTCGCTCATGGTGAAACGGAGTCTGGCGCCGTCGGCGAGGTCCTTGTGTTCCAGGTAGTTCTTGTCCCAGGCCTTGCCGTCCAGGGTGAGGCGGTCGATGTAGAAGGCCTCGGCGCTGTTGCCGGGGGCTTCGATGACCACATCGCCGCCGGGAAGATGCATCACGGCCTTCCGGAAGAGCGGGGTGCCCAGGGCGTACTGGCCGCTGCCGGGGCACACGGGATAGAAGCCCAGGGCCGAGAACACATACCAGGCCGATGTCTGGCCGTTGTCCTCGTCGCCGCAGTAGGCATCGGCCCAGGGGGTGTAGAATTTTTCCATCACCTCGCGCACGCGGGCCTGGGTTTTCCAAGGCTGGCCGCTCCAGTCGTAGAGGTAGAGCATGTGCTGGATGGGCTGGTTGCCGTGGGCGTAGTTGCCCATGCCCATCACCGTCATTTCGATGATTTCATGGATGGGGAAGCCGTAGTAGGAGTCGTCGTACTTGGGCGGCATCACGAACACATTGTCCAGCGTGGCGTTGAAGGCCTCTTCGCCGCCCATCAGGCCGATCAGGCCCTGCAGGTCGTGGAAGACGCTCCAGGTATAGTGCAGGCTGTTGCCCTCGGTGAAGTCCCCGCCCCACTTGAGCGGCGAGAAGGGACGGCGGAAGGTTCCGTCGGAGAGGCGGCCGTTCATCAGGCCCACCTCGGCGTCATAGACCTTGGCATAGTTGAGGGCGGCCTTTTTGTAAGGCTCCAGTTCCCCGGCCGGTTTGCCGAGGGCGAGGCCGAGTTGCCAGATGCACCAGTCGTCGTAGGCATATTCCAGCGTGCGGGCCACGTTCTCGCTGATGTTCACGTCGCAGGGAACATAGCCCAGCGAGTCATAGTATTCCCAGCCCAGACGGCCCGTGGAACTCACGGTGGGATGCACCGCGTGGGCGTCGTGGGTCACCGCCTCCCAAAGTTTCTCCACGTCATAGCCGCGGATGCCCTTGAGCCAGGCATCGGCCACCACGGAGGCGCTGTTGTTGCCCACCATGCAGCCGCGATGGCCGGGGCTGGCCCATTCGGGCAGGAAACCGCTTTCCAGATAGTCGTTCACCAGGCCTTCCTGCACCTTGGCCGACACCTCCGGATACAGGAGGTTCATCAGCGGGAACAGGCTGCGGAAGGTGTCCCAGAAGCCCGTGTCGGTGAAGAAATAGCCCTTCTCCACCTTTCCGTTGTGGGGGCTGTAATGGACGCGCTCCCCGGCGGCGTCGATCTCGGAGAGGTCCCGCGGGAAGAGGAGGCTGCGGTAGAGGCAACTGTAGAAGGTGCGCAGATGGTCGATATTGTCATCGCATACTTCCACGCGTCCCAGGGCGTTGTTCCACAGTTGGCGGGCGTCGGCCTTCACGGCGTCGAAACTGCCGGAAAGTTCCTGCAGATTCAGCAGGGCCTGCTGGTCGGAGATGAAGGACGAGGCCGCTTTCAGGTTCACCTGACGGCCCGCCGGGAGGGAGACCAAGAGGGTCTGGCCGTCGCCGCCGGCAAGGGTCATGGGCGTATCCGACTGAATCACAAAAGTATTGCGGAAGTTCTCCGTGACACCGCCGTGGTTCTGGGTGCTGTAGCCGACGATGGTCTTTTCGTCCTTCAGGCTCACTTGTCCGCCCTTATAGGCATCGACCACCAGGTAGGCGGGCTCCCCTTCCGGATAGGTGAGGCGGAAGGCTGCCGCATGGGCGGTGGGGGCAAGTTCGGCCGTGACGTCATAATCGGCCAGATAGACGCTGTAATAGTAAGGGGTGGCCTTTTCCGCCTTGTGGGAGAACCAACTGGCGCGCTCGTTTTCCTCGAACACGGGCTTCCCCGTCACGGGCATGATGCTCCATCCGCCGTAGTCGTTGATCCAGGGGCTGGGCTGATGGGTTTGCTTGAGGCCGCGAATGTGGGTGGCGTCGTAGCGGTATGTCCATCCGTCGCCGTTTCTGCCGGTCTGCGGGGTCCAGAAATGGGCGCCCCAGGGAACGGCCACGGCCGGGTAGGTGTTGCCCGTGGAGAGTTGGAAGGTGGAAAGGGTTCCGCCCAGCGTATTTACATATTCTACCGGATCGGTTTTGGGTTGGGTGGGCTCCTGCGTGCAGGCTACCAAGGCCGCGAGGGCCACCAGGGGAAGTAGGAAGCGTTTCATTCTATGCGGTTTTGACATATACAAAGATAGCGTCTTTGCGTGTATTCTCAATGAGAACGGGGCCGATTTTCGAAAAAAACTACTGATTTCCCGCAGGGGTGTGCGCCTCATCGGCCACCCCGTTTACACGGCCGCTGAAATGCTCCGTCAGGACATGCCTTGTCACCTTCGTCGTCGGCGGGATTTTCTCCAGCGCAGGCAGGATAAAGCCGGGAATCACGTCCAGAAGAGCCGGATGGGCGACAAATCCCGCCAGCGGGTCGGCAGGGTCGATGAAACCCGGATTGTCGTCGGTCTTCCAATTGTCGCTCATGCGGGAAATGAAATTGGCCGTCCCGGAGATGTCATCGTTATAGAGATGGTCGCTCCAGACCACCTTTTCAAAAGCCCACCGCACATGATAGAACACATTGCGGATGAATTCATTCCGCTGCGGCTCCGCGGGATCGCCTTCGTAATAGGAGGCGAATTCGGGATAATGCGCCCGGAAAGCGGGGCCGTCCACCAGGGCTACGGAATCCCGGTGGGCGACCAGCCGGTCGGCTCCCCAGGTTTTCAGGCGCCCGTCGGTCTTTACTGCCGCGCAGGGCAGGTCCATGAAGATGTTGTCATGATAGCGGATGTCGCTGCCGCCGCCGATCTGTACCGGCGGAGAAGTGATGTTGCGGAAGATATTGCCATACACCTCCACCGCGCCCGAACCATCGTCATGATACAGGGCCCGGACATTGAACGGGACTTCGATGTCGTGAAAATAGTTTCCCCGGATGACGCTGCCGCGCTGGGCCGGATTGCGGCCGTGATAGAGCGCCCCGTTGTCTTCAATGTCCATGCAGACGTGATGGACATTGTTGTACTCCACGGTCTGGTCGTTCCCCAGCATCAGGATGGCCATGGTGGAAGACTCATAAAACTCGCAGCCGGATACGCGGTTGCCCAGACCGCTCATGGCGACACCCACCCTGTACTGCATCTCGATGCGGTTGAAATGATGGATGATGCAGTTTTCGACATAATTGTCCCCCCGGATAATCCGCCGTCTGTCTCCGCCGCCGAGTTCGACCCCGCCTGCCCCCAAGTCATAGAGTTCACACGCCGACAAGCCGCAATTGCGGCAGGCGGCATCCAGGACGGCGGCGACATGCCCCATTCCATGAATACGGCACTTCTTCAGGCGCGTATCCCGGCAGCCCCGCATAACCACGGCATCCCCGCGTGAGCAGGAAAATTCCAGGCCGGAAATCTCAACGTCGCTGCAGGCGGTCATCCGCACCAGAGGGGCCGACAGCACGCTCATCTCCACTTCACGCGTCCCTTCGGGGAGCAGCAGCCAGACACGTTTCCCTTCGGCGTCAAGGGCATATTCGCCCGGCAGATTCACCTCTTCGGGGATATTCAGGATTTTCCACCGCTGGAACTGTTCGCCTTTCTGCCTGCCGAATCCGTAATTGGTAAGGCTGCCGGCCTCGAGGGTTTTATCGGCCCCTATGCGGGCAATGGGAACCATCTCGGTGGTCCATCCGAAGCGGAAGCAGCCCCACAGCCACCCCATTTGGGGATTCTTCCACTCCAGCGGGCGGTCTTGCCGAAAGCCGATCACCCCGAAGCCTTCTCCCTCGCGCGGACGGACGCGGCCCCGTCCGGGGCTTATCACGGAATCCAAGGGAAGCGAATTCCCGTCGGGCCATTCGCTCAGGTGCATCGGGACCCCGTCGGCAAAGAATTCCGACCAGGAGGGACCCGTCAGGGTCGGATCGCCCTTGGGAACGACCTTCCCCGGCTCATAGCGCTTCAAACTCATCGTGCGCACGCCTTCGGCATACCCGGGAGCCCGGCGAAGCCGCCAACGGGGAATGCGTACCCCTCCGCTGAGGCGTGCCCCCTCCCCTTGGATGACAATTCCCTTCTTCCCTTCCAGGCGCAGTGTCTCCTTCAGTCGATACACTCCCTTGCGGAGCACGATGGTATCGCCCTCACAGGAGCGGTCTATCGCCCGCTGCAACTGCGCAACCCCACGCACACGGACCTGCCGCGCCTGTACGACGCCGCACAGCAGAAAAAAAGAAATGAAAATGACAAACTTGCGCATAGATTACCTCTGTCGTACAAAGATAAATCATTTTCAGAAAATCCGCTTTTTTTCGTTATTTTTGTTTGCTGTAGATTTGTAAATCCCTTTTTGACAATAGCCTTATGAAACAATTCCTCTTCCCGCTTGCGGCGATCCTTGCCGCCACGCTGCTGCCTTCCTGCAGCGGACAAACGGGCACGGAGCCTGACAGCCCCCGCATCGTCAACATCATCAACTTCATCCGCCTCACCGAACCCCGCAGCGAAGAAGTGACCGACCTGGTCCTTTTCGAGACGGTCCGGTCCCAGGCCGAGGACCTCAGAAGCAAAGGCCTCACCGGCACGTACCTCCTTCAGTATGACGCCCTTATCGACCCTTCCTATCAGAAACTGATGAAAGAGGAGATGGCGCGCGGATGTGAAGTGGGCGCCTGGTGGGAAATCACCCAGCCCCATGTAGAGGACGCCGGATACACCTGGCGGGGCCGTTACCCCTGGGACTGGCACGCCAACGTGGGCTTCTCGGTAGGTTATTCGCAGGCCGAAAGGGAGCGCCTCGTGGATGTTTACATGGAAAAATTCAAGGAAATCTTCGGCCTGTATCCCAAGTCCGTCGGGTCCTGGTTCATCGAGGCCGGAACGCTCGGGTATCTCAGGGACAAATACGGCATCGAGGCCTCGTGCATGTGCCGCGACCAGGTAGGAACGGACGGCTACACGCTCTGGGGCGGGTACTGGAACGGCGGATACTACCCCAGCCGGCAGAACGCCTATATGCCCGCCCAAACCCGGGAAGGGGCCATCGACGTGCCGATTTTCAGGATGCTGGGAAGCGACCCCATCTACCAGTATGAAGCCGGGCTGGGCGGCGCCGTCCAGAGCGTCATCACCCTGGAGCCCGTTTACGAACTGGGAGGCGGCCTTCCGGAGTGGGTGGACTGGTTCTTCCGGATGTTCACGGACCAGCCGCACCTGGGATACAACTATGTCCAGGTGGGGCAGGAGAATTCCTTCACCTGGGAAGCCATGAAGAAAGGCTTCACGTACCAGACCGGACGGCTGGCCGACCTTCGGAAAGAAGGGAAAGTGCGCATCGAAACCCTGGCGGAAACCGGCCGATGGTTCAAGGAACGCTATCCCGTGAATCCTCCCACTTCCGTCGTCGCCACCGAGGACTATCAGGGCAACGGGCGGAAGACCCTATGGTTCAACAGCCGCTTCTACAGGGCCAATCTCCTGTGGGAAGGCGCCTCGCTGAAAATCCGCGACCTGCATGTGTTTGACGAGCGGCTCCGTTCGGAGTATCTGGACCGCCCCGACACCCTGCCCGTCTTCCACTATGAGACGCTTCCCCTGGTGGACGGCTGTCTCTGGAGTTCGTCCGACAAGATGGCCGGGCTTTATCTCGTCGCTCCGGACTTTGTCGGCACAGAGCCTCGGTTCACCGTCCTGCAGGGCGGCCTCGGCCAGCAGGTCACCTGGCCTTCCGCAAAGGGCGGAGGCCGGTTCGAACTCTCTTTCACGGAGGACCGGCTGGAGATTGCCGCTATCGGGGAAACGGGGGAATGGTCCCTGGATTTCTCCGCCTCGCCGGCAGCAAGCCTTCCGTTTACGGAACTGAGCGAAAAAAGCATCCGGGCCCGCAAACAAGGCATGGATTACGGAATGGAACTGTCCGAAGGCCATGTCTGCGACCTCCGGGACAAGGAGGGGCCTTCCCTCTTCCGGCTTTCTCCGGAAAAGGGACGGATCGTCATTCAACTATAAACCAGCAAAGAGGGCGGCCCCGAAAGGTCGCCCTCTTGCATGAATTGGCAAACAAGGTTTAGAGCTTGTTGTTGGGAGCGGCGGTAGCGCTCTGGGTACCGGTGCCGTTCAGGCTCCAGGAGATACCCTTTTCCATGTTCTTGGCGTTGTAGTCGGAGAACTCGGAAGGAATGTTACCGGCGTTGGTGTTGTACTCGTTCTGCGGGTAAGGGATACGCTGGATGATGTTACCCACGCTCACGCCGGAGCTGGCGCTCACGGCCGGGTAGGTAAGGACATGGGAAGCGTAGTCCGGATAACCGGTGCGGCGCTGCTCGGCCCAGGCCTCAACGGAGTTGGGGTACAGGGCGATCCACTTCTGGATCATGATGGAACGCAGCTGCTGCTCCTTGGAGGCACCGAAGGCGGGCAGGGCGGCGATGTAAGCATTGGCATCGGCCTCGCTGATGGTGGCCTTGCCGCCGGAACGGGTCACGAACACGCCGATTTCATCCATGGAAGCCTTGATGGCCTGCTTGAAGAAATCTTCGGCGTTGCCGGAGATCCAGCCGCGCAGGGCAGCCTCAGCCTTGAGGAAGAGGGCCTCGGAGTAGGAACTGTAGCACCAGGAGAGGTTCTCGTTGCCGGCGCCGCTGTAGTGGAAGAAACCATCTGTGTTGTACATGTTCAGACGGGCATAAGACTTGTTGCCGCCGTGAGCCTTTACGATACCGCTCTCGGTGTCGGCCGTATAGTCGAACGGATAGCCGTCCCAGTTGCTGCCAGTTGCGGCGGCCTCGGTACCGGGCAGGAAGAAGAAGGCGCGACGAGGGTCGATAACGCCGGTGGCGTAACCCTTGTTGGTGCCGTTCATCATGTCCATGAAGTCGCAGTTGGTGAAGGTGTTGGACCAGTCGTTGAAGGTACGGTCATAGTAGTCACCCCAAACACCGGTGTCGCAGCTGATGCGGGCATAGTCGCTGGGGCTGTTGAAGCAGTCGTTAGCGGCGGCGGTGAAGGCGCTCTTGAAGGTGCCGGCCTGGGCAAAACGCATGGAAAGGCGCATGATCAGGGTGTTGGCGAATTTCTTCCACTGGTTCCAGTCGTTGTTGAACAGGAAATCGTAGGCGCCGAAATCCCAGGCGCCGCTGGTGTTGCTCAGAAGGGTGACATCGGCCTGCAGACGCTTGATCAGGTCGGCATAGATGTCCTCGACCTTGCTGTAAGGGAGGGTGGTACCCTTGCCGGCGCCGAATTTTCCTTCCTCGTCAAAGTAAGGAGCGTCGCCGTGACGGTCGATCACACGCAGCCAGAGCACGACGTTCCACACATCGTTGGCGGCCTTGATGCACTTGTAGTGGTCTTCGTCACCGCAGATTTCGTCGATGAGCCAGTATTCCTGGAGACGGTCGGTGTAGAAGTCACGCCAGAAAATGTCGCCCCAACCGGCGTTGTAGCGCCAGAAGTCGGTCCAACCAAGACCCTGGGCGAAGTAGTGGGCATACATATCGTCGTTCAGGTTGAAGTTACGCTGGTGGTCGTTGGAGGAACCATTGTACAGCGTACGGCCGAAGACGTACATGGGCTGGGCGGAGTCCATGGTAAGACCCGTGGTAGGTTTGTTCATCTCATCGAACTTGGCACAGGAGGCCAGGGTGAGGAGGGTAAGAACAGGTATGATAAACTTTTTCATATTCACTTTCTCCCTTTAGATTAGAAACCGATATTGAGGGCTACGCCGAAGTTGCGAGTGGCCGGATACGGGCACAGGTCGAGGGCGGTTGCCATGAGGGAACTTTCGGTGAGTGCACCATCGGGAGTGGTACCCGGGGTGTGCTTGAGGAAGTAGAAGAGGTTGGATCCCACGGCGGAGATGCGGACATTGTCCACGTAGCCGTTGAAGGTGCGCTCCAGCCATTTCTTGGGCAGGGAATAACTGAGGGAGAGTTCGCTGAGTTTCAGGTAGGAAGCGTCATAGACGCACTCTTCCATCGGGATGTTGTTCCAGTAACTCTGAGCGGTCACGGAAACGGTGTTCTTGGCACCGGATTCGGTGACACCCTCGATGACGCGGTCGCTGCGGTCGGCCGTACGCAGACCGGTACCGTTGTGGAGGGTCATGTACTCAGTGGCGGAGTAGAGGCTGCCGCCGCTCTGGAAGGAGAAGAGGGCATTGAGAGCCAGGCCCTTCCAAGCGAAGTTGAGGCCGAAGGAACCGGTGAAGTTGGGGGCCACGCTGGCGATCTCCTTGTTGGACTCGATCACGGGCAGGCCGTTTTCGCCGATCACCTTGTTGCCGGCAGCGTCGCGCTTGTAACCGGTGCCGACGAAGGTGCCGATCTGCTGGCCTTCGATGGCATAGACGGTACCGTCACCGGAGGCGGAGAAGTTGATGCCGCCCAGGGAGTAACGATCTACGTCGATGCCCATTTCGGCATTGTGGTAGAGTTCGAGAACCTTGTTCCAGTTCTTGGCGAAGTTGAAGGTAGCGCCAAAGGTGACGTCACGGGTGCGGACAAAGTCACCGCTCAGTTGGAGTTCGATACCCTGGTTCTGGATGTTACCGGCGTTGATCCACTGGTTCTGCACACCGGAGGAGTAAGGCAGGGCGATACGCATCACCTGGTTCACCGTGTTGGAGTGATAGTAGGTGAGGTCGATACCCAGACGGTTCTTGAAGAAGTGCCATTCGGTACCCAGTTCCCAGGAAGTCACCATTTCGGGCTTCAGGTTGGAGTTGGCACGGGTGGTCGGATAGGTGATGTAGTTGAGGTCGTTGATACCGCTGGTGGTGCCCAGCAGGGTCTCCAACTGATAAGGATCGGTGTCCTTACCCACCTTGGCCCAGGAGAAACGGAACTTGCCGTAATCCAGGACATCCTTGTTGTAGTCGGCATCGATGGCGTCCAGCATACCGTTCAGCAGGTAGGATACGCTCACGGAAGGATAGAAGTAACTGCGGTTGGCAGCCGGGAGGGTGGAGGACCAGTCGTTACGGGCGGTCACGTCCACGAACAGGAAGTTCTTCCATCCCAGGTTGGCGAAAGCGTAGATGGAGTTGATCTGCTTTTCGTAGATATCGTTGTAGGTGTCACCGTCCAACTGACCGGCACGCACATAATAGGCTCCGGCGAACGGGATGTTCTTGGAAACGGCGCGGAGGGTTTCGCTCTTGTAGTGCATGATGTTGCCGCCCAGGCTGGCGCCGAAGTCGAAGTCTCCCCAGGTGTTGTTGTAGGAGAGGAGGCCTTCCAGGTTGTTTTCCATGGTGGTGCTCTTCTTCATGGAGAATTCAGGCCAGTTGAAGCCGGAGGTGTCATACAGACGCTTGCTCTTGTCCGTAACACCGGCCCAGGTGAGACCTTCCTTCACCTTGAAGCTGAGGTTCTTGGTGAAGTTGATGGTGAGGGAACCCACGCCGAAGAACTTGTTCTGAACGTCACCGTTCACGAAGTTGTTCTGGATGAAGTAGGGGTTCTGGCTGTTCGGGCTCACCTCGTGCCAGTTGATCTGAGCCTCGGCACCGGCACCGGCGGCAGCGGCCGCCTCGTTGAGCCAATGGGCGGCAAGGTCGGAAACCTTGATGCTGCGGGGCATCGTGAGGAGGCTGTAGGAAGAACCGTAAGCACCACGGGCCTGACGGTTGTTACCGGCCGTGTTCACGTAGTTGGCCTTCACATCCAGTTTGAGCCAGTCGGTAATCTTGTTGCTGGTCACGAAGTCCACGCTGGTACGGCGGATGTTGGACGTGCGCACCACGGAGTTGGTGTTGTCGTAACCGAGGGTGAGGCGGAACGGGTTGTCCTTGTTGCCGCCTGCGATGGTGACGTTGTTGCTCTGGCTGTTACCGGTACGGTAGAATTCCTTCCAGGGATTCTCGGTGCCGATGTAGGAAATCTGGGAGCTGCCGTCCCACCAGTTGGCAACCTGGGTGGAAGCGCTCATGGCAGGACCCCAGGAACCGGTGGTCTGAGGGTCATACTGACCCAGGGAACCCTGGCCGTACGTGTTCTGCAGGGCCGGGAAGTAGGAAACGGGAGACCAGGTGAACTTGCCGCTGTAGCTGATGCCAAGTTTCTGCTGGCCCTTGCCACCCTTCTTGGTGGTGATGAGGATAACGCCGTTACCGGCGCGGGAACCGTACAGAGCGGCGGCAGTTGCGCCCTTCAGCACGGAAACGCTCTCGATGTCCTCGGGGTTGATGTCGAACGCACCGCTCTGGTGGTCCTGGGAGCCCCACAGACCGGCCGAATCCTGACCGGGAGTACCGCCATTGTCGTAAGGAACGCCGTCCACGACATACAGCGGGGAGTTGTTGTCAGAGAGGGAGGAGTTACCACGGAGGACCACACGGGTGGAGCCACCGGCACCGGTAGCGGAATTGTTGATCATCAGACCGGCCACCTTGCCCATCAGGGCATCGGTGAGGGTGACGCCACCGCCACGGGTGAGTTCTTCTGCCTTCACATCCTGCACGGCATAGCCGAGGGATTTCTTCTCACGGGTGATACCCAGGGCGGTGACCACCACCTCGTCCAGCAGTTCGCTGTCTTCCTTGAGGACGATGTTCACGGGAGTGCCGTCGAAAACGAAGGAAGCGTCGGCATAGCCGATGCAAGTTACGTTCACGGTAGCGCCCACGGGCACGTTGTTAAGCGTAAAGGAACCATCCAAATCGGTAATTGCACCGTTATTGGTTCCGGCGACAACTACGCCAGCACCGGCAACGGGGCCGATATTGTCCACGACAACACCGGTAGCCGTACGGTTCTGGGCAGAGGCCACGAAGGTGAATGTCACCATCAGGGCCATCAGCAGAGCTGATTGAAGCTTTTTGAACATAAATTGGTTGTTTAATTAATAATTTGGTTATTGGTTGTATTTGCTACAATTTGTTACAAAACCACCTTCAAACACAAAACTTTATAAAAAATTTATAGAATTTTGCATTTGAGCCTGTAAATATAGTCGTTTTTTTTCAAAAATGGTTCGATTTCATCAAAAAATCGCATCTGACACGCCATTCCCGCCTGATACGTAATCTTATGATTCACAGTAATATACGCACAATCCTCTGCGCAAAATGCGCAGAGGATTGTACGGTAAAACAATAATAATCAGGTAATTACGAGCCAGTTATTTTTTCAGGGCTTCGGCCAGGGCGGCCCAGTGTTCCGGGGTCATGCTGCCGGGAGTAAAAAGGCAGATTCCGGCGGCACCGGCCTTGCGGGCCCCGTCAACGGCGGTGGCGATTTCGGAAGGGATGAGACCGGACTGCTCCGGGTCTTCCAGTTCCAGTTTGCGCTTCCATTCGCGGCAGATGAAAAGGCCGCTCATAACGGGCTTTCCGGAGGCCGATTGCACCTCCTCGGCGGTTATCTCACCCACCCATTCGGCGGGCTGGAGGTAGAAGTCGTTGTAATTCATGGGGAAGAACATGTCCACGTCCCACTTGCTCCACTCCTGGCGCACCATCCAGTACGCGTGCGACATGGGGCCGGGGAACACGTCGGCACTCACTTTCTTGCCCTGGGCATGCACGGCGGCGCAGATTTCGTTCACGAGGTCGGTCACCTGGTCGCAGCGGAACTGGGCCCACTCGGCCACCTTGGAAGGGTCTTCCACGGCGCGGATGTCGATGCCGCTGCGCTCCTTGAAGGCGGCCACGCAGTCATCGCAGTAGCAATAATCGGCCGGGGCATATTCCTCGTCCATCACCAGGCCATATTTGTCCCAAAGGCCGCGGGAAAGGATGACGTCCGGATAGCGGATGTAGTCCAACTGCACGTAGTCCACGTCCGGGATACGGGCGATTTCGGTCATCTGGTCCACCAGCAGTTTGTGCACATGGGGGTTGCGGGGGTCCAGCGCCTTATAATAAGGGACATAGGCGGGGAACTCGTCGGCGCTTTGGCCCAGGCGGTTCACGGCGTACCATTCGTGGGGGTTTCCGCCGCGGAGCATGCAGGGAATCCAGGCGTGGTACTCCAGGCCTTCGGCATGGGCCAGGGCCGATACTTTGGCCACCAGTTCCGGGTTGCTGTTTTCGATGCAGACGCCCACCACGCCCTGGGACTTCCAGTACTGGAAATCTTTCTGCAACTGGTTCAGGTCGGTCTTTTCACTAACACCCTGCCAGGCATAGACGGGGAAGGCGGTTTCCGCCTGTCGGTCGCAGGCGCCCAGCACGAGCGCCATGGTGGCCAGAAGAATAAGCGATAATTTTTTCATGGTTCGGATTAATTTGCACAAAGATAACAAAAAACTATTTCACCTTGATTTTCAGACACCAGACGGGATCGGCCGAGCGGCTTTTCCGAAGCGATGCGGGAAGGGTCACGGCCATGCCGCCCCCCTCCGCTTTTTTCCATTTGAGGGCCTTGCCGGAGCCCGGCATCGTCACGCCCCGCGTCCCGGCCGGGACAAATGAAGGAATCACGATTTCCGCAGGCATCGGCTCCCCTTCCTCCGGGACGTAGAAAGCATATACGAAATCCCCTTTGGCGGTATAATAGACTTTTCCGTCCTGATAAGGGGCGATGGCTTTCGTCGCGTAAATGCCCTCGGCATTCACCTGCATCCAGTCGCCGATTCCCCTCAGGCGGTCATAGGCCGCCTCCTCCAGGGTTCCGTCCGGTCCGGGGCCTACGTTCAGGAGGAAATTACCGCCGCGCGAGACAATCTGCACCAGCATGGTGAGCAGTTCCTTGACCGACTTGTATTCGGCCCCCGGCCTGTACGACCAGCTGTACGTCATGGTGACACAGGACTCCCATGGCTCATCGAGCGCTTTTTCCGGAATGGTCTGCTCCGGGGTCTGGTAATTCTCATAGATGTCGTGCTGCCCGCGGGCCACCATGATCATTCCCGGCTGATTGCCGCGGACGATCCCGGCAAACCTTTCCCAGTCGTACCGGGCTTCCTTGGAATCGTCGGTGACCGGCATGTCGTACCACATCAGGAAAAGGTCGCCATACTCGCCGGAAGTCAGTTCGTCAAGTTGCGCCGCGACAAAGTCCTGGTAGGCCGCCCATTTTTCGGGATGCTCGGAGGCCTTGTAATTGGCCCGGGTGCTTTTGGGCGGAAAGCGCCTCCACCAGAAGTCATTGCTGTGCCAGTCCGGGATGGAGAAATAGGCCCCCGGCTTGATGTCCCGGGCGCGGAAGGCTTCAAAGACTTCCTTGGCGATATTGGCCCGGGGGTCGGTATGGAAGGCACAGCCCTCGTCGGTCACCTTATAATCTGTCTGCTGCGTGTCGAACATGCAGAAGCCGTCGTGGTGTTTGGTGGTGAATACGACGTACTTCATTCCGGCGTAGCGGGCGGCATCGGCCCATTTCCCGGGGTCGAAACCGACCGGATTGAACGTGTCTTTCAGGTGCTCGTATTCACGGACATAGTCGAAGTAATCCATGTCCTTCCGGGCTTTGTACTGCCAGGAAATGTCGTCCGGGGCCAGCGACCATGACTCGATGATCCCCCACTGGCTGTAGGCTCCCCAGTGGATGAACAGGCCGAATTTCAAGTCCTGCCACTCGGCAAGCCGGGCCTTGACATCCTCCTCCACGGGAGGGACATACTGCGCCCGGGCGCCCACGGCGGCAAACAGCAGCGCCGCCACAATCCATACGGTTTTTCTCATGGCTTACAAATTTCCATAGGTCACCCCCGGCCAGTCATCCGTACGGAAGGGCCAGGCGGGCAGGCCTTCAGCGTTGAACAAATTGCAGACGGGGTTGGCCGACCAGGCGTAGCGTACGGCCACCGGATGGGGAACATCGGCCGACGAGACCACCACCGTATCCCCTTCGATGCGGGCATCGGCCCAGTGCCATACCCGGTCGGGGCCGGCGATCTGGAATCCCGAGAGGACGCCGCTCTCCGCCTTTTCCACCTTCTCGCCACGGCTGCCGTAGCGGTCCCCGGCGAAATCGCCGGAAGGGATGACCCGCAGCCCGCCGGCCACGTCGGTGAAACGGACCACGATGGAACGGCCGGCTATCCGGAAGGATTCATAGCGGGGCCCCGTCGTCACCAGGCGCCGGCCATAATCGTTCGCCAGGGCAAGCCTCGCCAGGCGCTCTCCCACTTCCCGCTTGCGGACGGGATGGATGTCTTCGGCCTCCCCCAGGTCGATGATGCAGGCCATTCCGCAGCGGTCCAGCATCTGCGTGGCCATTTCCTGCGCCTCGCGAAGTTCGGCCCAGTCGTCGTCGCCGGGGACGCCGGCCACTTTCTTATAACCGGCCAACTGCGTGATATAGAAGGGGAAATCATAGCCCCAGAGCGCCCGCCAGTCCAGGATCATCGACGGCATCAGGTCGCGGTAACGATAGGCTTTCTGCGCGTTGGACTCTCCCTGGTACCAGATGGCGCCCTTGATGGCGAACGGCGCCAGCGGCCGGATCATGGCGTTGTAGAGCACCGTAGGGATGTTGGGCTCCCGCGCCGTGGATTTGGGGACGCCCTTGAAGGAAACGGAGAGGGTCACCTTCCATTCGCTGTCCAGCCGAATCTTCTGTCCGTCAGGACCCTGGATGAACAGCAGGTCGGCAGCGCCGTACAGGCCGCCGTTCCCGTGGTCGTCGGTGCAGCGGATGGTAATGACCGTCCGCCCGGCGCTGACCAGCCTGGCAGGGACGGTGTATTCCCGGGCCTTGTTCCAAAGGACGTCGGAGCCCACCTTCTCCCCGTTCCAGTAGGTTTCGTCAAAATCGTCCACCGGGCCCAGGCTCAGCGTAAGGTCCTTCCCGGCCCATGCGGCGGGGATGTCCACGGTTTTGCGCAGCCAGTAGATGCCGTTGGTATCGGGCCAGAGCTGCTGCACCGTATTGGGGAGTTTCAGGGTTTTCCAAGACGAATCGTCAAAGTCGGAACGGGCCCAGACGGCAAGGCCCCCGCTTTTGCCAAGGTCCTTCCGATTGGCTTCCCGGATAAAGGCCGCGATCTCTTCCTCGAAGGTTTTCTCCCGCTCGGACTCGTTGTCGGACAGGGACCGGACCTGGGCCAGGGAGGCCGACATCTCCGGGAAAGCGCGGAGGGCGCCTTCGCTCATCCAGGCCTCGATAATGGTGCCGCCCCAACTGCTGTGGATGATTCCCACGGGGACTTGCAGTTCCTCCATCAGTTTCCGGCCGAAGTACCAGGCTGCGGCGGAAAAGTTCCGCACGGTTTCAGGGGAAGACTCCTTCCACTTGTCAAAATCGGCGCTGAAGTAGTCGTGTTCCCGCATTCCTGTGGCCCGGGACACCTGCAGGAGGCGCACATCGGCATAGCGGGCGGCGCCGGCGATGTCCTCCTGGTTGGTCCGTACGGCCCGCCAGCTTTCTACGGGCATCTGCATGTTGGACTGCCCGGAAGCCAGCCAGACCTCTCCCACCAGTACGTTCTGCAGCACAAGGGGGTCTCCGTCCGAAATGGTGACGTTGTACTTTTTGAAACCGCCTTTGGGCGTATCGATTTTCACCGACCAGTTTCCGTCGGGACCGGCCGTGGCACGATAGGATTTCCCGTTCCACGAAGGGGTGACGGTGACCACGGCGCCCGGAGCCGCCTTGCCCCAGACAGGGGCCTTGCAGCTTTGCTGGAACACCATATTGTCAGAAAACAGGGGCGTGAGTTCCACTTTGGCGAAAAGGGAAACAGACGAGAGCGCCGCCAGAACAGTCAACAGGATTCTTTTCATATTTCAGTGTATTTGTTTTCCACTGTCCGAAGTTACAAATTTTTTCATGCATTTTTACTATATTTGTACATCACCATAGCAAGAAAACCACATGAAACGAATCCTTCTCACGATCCTCTCCATCGGCTTGGCGCTGACGGCCGCCGCCCAGGAAAACAGTTTTGTCCACAAGCAGGCCGACGGCTACCAGTGGCCCACAGACCCGGCCGTCCTGGAAAAACTGGACCAGTGGCAAGACCTCAAATTCGGCGTCCTCATGCACTGGGGCCTGTACAGCGTCCCCGGCATCGTGGAATCCTGGCAGATTTGCAACGAAGACTGGATTCGCCGGCCGGAAGGATCCACCTATGAAGGTTACAAGCAGTGGTACTGGGGCCTTTCCAAGGAGTTCAATCCGGTAAAGTTCAATCCCGCACAGTGGGCGCAAGTCTTTCACGATGCCGGCATGAAATACATGATTTTCACCACCAAGCACCACGACGGCTTCTGCCTCTTCGACTCCGAATACACAGACTTCTCCATCGCCAAGGCCGGGCCTTTCGCCGGCCATCCCAAGGCCGATGCCGCCAAGTGGGTCTTCGAAGCCTTCCGCGAAAAGGGCTTCATGACCGGCGCCTATTTCTCCAAGCCGGACTGGCACTGCGAGTGGTTCTGGAACCCTTACTACGCCACCCCGCGCCGCGGCATCAACTACAACGTGAAACAGCACCCGGACTGGTGGGAGAAATACGTCGCCTTCACCCAGAACCAACTTCGTGAAATCACGGGCGGCCGATACGGAAAACTGGACATCCTCTGGCTGGACGGCGGCTGGATCCGCGGAGAACAGGTGGGACTTTCCGACATTCTTGTGGAAGCCCGCAAGGTGAGCCCGGGGCTCATCAGCGTTGACCGCACCATCCAGGGGCCCAACGAGAATTACCAGACCCCGGAGCGCAGCATTCCGGACCGCCAGATCGACCATCCCTGGGAATCCTGCATCACCCTGGGCAACGACTGGGGCTGGACACCGCGCCGTAACTACAAGACCGCCCGCCGTGTCGTCGGCATCCTGTCGGAAATCGTCGCCAAGGGCGGCTGTTTCGTGCTGGGCGTAGGCCCCACCCCGGAAGGCCTCATCGAGCCCCAGGCCGAGGTGATCCTCCAGGAAATCGGCGAGTGGCTGGGCCGCTGCGGGGAAGCCATCTACGGCACCCGCATCACGCCCGACTACAACTGCGGCAAAATCTGGTTCACCGCCTCCAAGGACGGACAGACCCGTTATGCCGTCTATGCCCTCCCCGACGGCGAAACGCTCCCCGCCACGCTGGAATGGACCGGCAATCTTCCCAAGGGCGGAAAAGTAACCGTCCTCAACAATGGCCGGAAAGTAAAAGCCACCGTTAAGGACGGTAAAGTAACGCTCAAGCTCCCCAAGGGGTTGAAACAGGAGCCGCTGGCCCTGAAATTCAGTCTGTAGGAGTTTTCGCTTTCATCATTTCCACCAACTTGCCGATGACCTTCTTGGCGTCGTCGGCCGTGGCAAGGGTGAGGTTTTCCGCGCGAACGTAGGCCTTGAGGTCCTTGGCGGCCGCCGGAAACTGCTTATAGAGGTCCTTCAGGCGCTTGGCCTTGTACTGCTTGCCGTCAACGATAAAGAAATAGGTGTTGTCACCCTTCATTTTCCATAGTTCCATGGCATATTCTCCCATTTCGGCATAGCGGCCTTCGCCCACCACCTCGTCTCCGGTGACGGTATTGGTCCAGAGGACATCCACCTTGTTCTGCGTGGTGGCTCCCATGGCCCCCTTTGAGCCTACATTCACCTTCCTGAACTTCCAGTTCACAAAGAGGGTGAAATCGTTCCGGGCCTGGTCCTGCAGCGCCTCGCAAAGCAGGCCGTCCTTCATGAGGAACATCCGCTGTCCCACTTTAATGGTGCGCACCATGTCCAGGTTGGTCAGTTCCATGAGTTTGTCATCCTGGTAGTAGAACACCCGTTGGCCGATGGCGTCAATATTCATTTTCACCTTGGCCGGACGCGACATCCCCTGGAACAGGATTTCGCCTTCGGCATAGTCCGGGAAGAGGTAAAATACATTCTGGGCCTGCAGGGCGAACGATGCCAGGCAGGCGGCTAAAAGAAGGGTCAAAAAACGTTTCATGCTTATCCGATAAAAAACAGGCGGCGTCTTCTAAACAACGCCGCCTGTCATTATGCAAAAATCAAGCCTATTTGCCAGAACCCCACTGAGGGGCGTTCTTGTCCTGCCACAGGCGCTCGGAGTTGAGCACGGAGGTGGAGGAGAAGCCCATACCGGACTGGTTCTTGCCAGGGGTCAGACCCTGTTCCTTCAGGCTTTCCATACGGATATCATGCATGATATCGGTAGGAGCGGGTTCGGAGAACTCGAAGCGGCGAGGAATGGCAGCCAGTTCGAACTTGTCAAACTTCACCATCGGGAGAAGATCGGAGCCCACCTTCGGGTAACCGGAACGACGGGCGGTGACATACAGCTCGTTGGGAAGCATGGTGAAGTTCATCAGTTGCTGCAGATAAATCTTCTCCAGGGAACCGTCCCACTTCACAGCGTCGGTAGCGAGCATGTCGGCGATTTCGCCTTCCTTGAGTTCGATGCTCTCTTCCAGATCGTCGTAGCCGTAGGTGGTGCCATAGTAAGGAATGCTGTTCTTACCGGCGATGAAATCCCACTCACGGACAGAGAGTTCCACACCTTTCTCATAATAGGCCTTTGCACTGCCGGAGATGGCGCCGAGGGCGGCCAGTTCGGCCAGGTACAGGTTGGTTTCACCGGCACCGAGATACATGCCCCACCAAGGAATCTGGGCGTTGTCCTGGATGACGGGACCGCCGGGGATGGTAGGAACGGTGTAACCGCAGCGGCCGCGGACCATCTCTTCCGACAGGGAGGAGAAGATGCCGTAACTCTTGCTGGATTCACCCACGGTGAGCTGGTAACGGTCGGTGTAGTCGAAGTAAATGCCCTTCATGGCCTCGTATTCAGGAGACATTTCCCAAACGATGGGACGTCCCTGATAACGGTTCCAAGGCTCACCGAGGATGTAGGATACGAAGTTGCCTTCGTCGTCCAGGATGATGTTGTCCTGTACGAACGGAGGGAGGCTGTCATACTTGCCTTCTGCGATGAACTCCTGGATGATCTTGGAGTTGAAGCCGTTCTTGGTGTAGAAGAAGCGCACGCGGGGGTCGAGGCTGGCCACCATGTAATTGATGACATTCTCGCTGGCACCCACCATGGAAATACCGTTGCCGGTCTGATAGGCGAGGTCTCCGCCGGTGGTGGCATTGGCCTTGTGGAAGATGAAGGCATCTTCCAGGGAGTCAATGTAACCGACACCGTTGGAAAGGACGGCCTGGGCAATCTGGCCGGCCTTGGTGGGATTGTTGTTGTACAGACGTACGGCAATCTTCAACTTGAGGGTGTTGGCCAACTTGGCCCACTTGGCCAGGTCTCCGTTGTAGATGATATCCTGCTTGGACACCACAACCTGGGTTTCATCCTTGAACGTGGCGATATACTGGTCCAGTTCGGTGATGAACAGGTCGTACAGGTCTTCCACGCGGTCGTACTTCGGGGTCAGGGGACCGCCGTCACGATACTTGGAAGCTTCCGTATACTGGATGTCACCATTGATATCGATGGCATAGATGGCACCGTAAACGGCCAGCACGCCGCACATGTCGGCATAGGCCTGGTACTCCGGATGCTCATAAGCCTGGATATAGTTGTTGATGGCATTCTTGTAGGTGAGCATGGTGATGTAGCCCGTCTGACGATGTACCACAGAGGCATCCATACCATAGGAGCCCTCGGAGAAAACACCGGAAGAGGCCAGTTGGGGCCAGCGGAAGTAGTAGGACTGGTTGTAGAACCAGAAGAGGTAGTCGTTGGTCTCGAACAGGGTCTGGGCACGGGTAGCCAGGAAGGACGGTTCGGCCGTGGTAACGGCATCCGGCTTCTGGTTCAGTTCGGCAAACTTGTCGCGGCAAGAAGTGAGGCCTGCAACCGCGAACAGTGCTAATGCAATGAATATTTTATTTGCTTTCATGGTACTTGCCTGTATTAGAATCTTGCGTTGATGGTGAAGGTGAAGTAAGTGGTCACGCCCTGGAGGTTACGGATACGGAACTCGGAGGCGGCGGTACCGCGGACGGCTTCCGGATTTTCCTTGTTGGGCATGGTGTTCAGGAGATAACCCAGGTTGTGGGCGTTGGCCTGCAGCGTGATGCCCTGGGCCTTGATGGCCTGAGCCCATCTGTCGGGAATGGCCCATGCGATGGAAACGTCACGAAGGGCGATGTAGCTGAGTTTGGTGAACCAGTTGTCCTTCAGGACGAAGTTGCTCCAACTGTTGGTGTAGTAGGTCCATGAAGAAGCGTGGCAAGGATCCACCTTGTCCTTGGCATAAACCTCGGCAAAGGTTTCACCGGTGCCCCACTGGCCGCCTTCCACCTCATAGGTAGAGCCGTCAGGCTGAGGGATCTTGGTACCCTTCGGGAAGATACCTTCGGGGATGATACCGTCGTCATAGGTGATGCCGTCCCAGCGGGAGGTGTAGGTGACACCGCCGTGTGCGGCATCGGCGCCTTCCAGAGCAGTGGACAGGTAACCGTAAGCGGTACCGTAGTGGGAAGGATAGGAAGCTACATAACCACCGAAACGGGCATCCAGGGAAGCACGGAGAGTGAGTCTCTTGTAACGGATGCCGGTGTTGATGGAGCCGAGGAAGTCAGGAACAGAGTTACCCACTTCTTCCACCTTACCGCTGCGGCGGTACAGGGTGGTACCCTGGTTCCTCTGCCAGTTGTACAGGACCGGGAGACCGGAACCGCCGGTGATGTTGCCATCCTCGTCATAGGTGTAGTCCTTCAGGGGAGCGGAGTCGGACATGAGGATACCGTAGGTGCCGCCCACCTTGGCCACGGAACCGATACGGTAGTTACCGTAGTCGGCATCACCCTGCAACTTGATGTAGTTGGCCACGAGGTCGCTCAGTTCCACAATCTTGGACCAGTTCTTGGTGAAGGTGAAGTTGAGGTCCCAGGAGAAGTTCTTGGTCTCTACCGGGATGGTGTTCAGGGCCAATTCGATACCCATGTTCTGGATGTTACCGGCATTGATGAGGGCGCTGGAGACGCCGGAGGCGCCGGGCAGCGTGACGCTCATGATCTGGTCGCGGGTGTTCTCCTTGTAGAAGGTGGCGTCCAGGCCGATGCGGTTGTTGAACATGCGGAAGTCAGCACCGATTTCCCAGGAAGTCTTGCGCTCCGGACGGATGTTGGCATCGTAAACGGAGCCGGGGATGTTCATGTAGTTGACAGCGCTGGAAGCGTCTCCTTCATGGACGAAGTTGCTGATGCTGTAAGCCGTATTGATGATGTAAGGATCGGTGTCGTTACCCACCTGGGCGATGGAAGCGCGCAGCTTGAAGAAGGAAATGCTCTTGGGAAGGTCGAAGGTCTCGTGCAGCAGCCAGGAGGCGCTGAAGGACGGATAGAAGTAGGAATAGTTACCGTGCTTGTCGGCATAAACGAGGGCCGAAGACCAGTCGTTACGGGCCGTGGCCTCGAGGAACACCTGGTCGCGGAAGGATGCCGTGGCCTGGGCTACCAGGGAGAGCATGCGCTTGGTTCCGCTCACGGAGCCGCTACCCTTGATGGGGTTGCGGGAGTTGTCCAGGAAGTAACGGTTGGGCACCACCAGACCGCCGTCGGTCCAGGCCGACGTGGCCTCACGGTAATTATTATAGTATTCACCGCGGAGGAAGCCGCCGATCTGCCAGTCTTCGTTGATCTTGCCGTCGAAGATGAAGTTGGTGTTCAGGTTGGTCTGTTCCTGGGTGCTGTTGGAGAGGCTGTAGTAGCCGCCGTTGCCGGAATTGGCATAGCCGGAGTCAGGACGCTTGGTCTCCTGACGGGTGTAGTAGTAGTTGAAGCTGCCGTCGGTGACCCACTTGAACCAAGGGGTGAACTGGACGGTGAGTTTCAGGTTGGGACGCACCACGGTTTCCTTCTGGGAAGTGTTGTTCTCCCAGATGCTCCACCATACGTCACGGCCGGGGATGTTGCCCCACTTGTCGCCATACGCGGTGTTGGCCAGACCGCCATGTTCGCCCTTGTACTTGTCGCGGAAGTACTTGGCATCGTAGGTACGGTCGAATTCACCTTCACCGATGAAGTACTGGCCGATGTTGGGCTGGGCGTTGCGGGCGTCGGAATTGGTGAACGTCACGGAACTCTCCACCTCGATGGCCTTGTTGAGTTTGTGGGTGGCCTTGAGGAGGGTGTTGAAGCGGTTGAAACTGTTGTTCGGAAGGGTACCGGTGCTGTACTTCTCGGAAACGGAAGCGTAGATGGAGCTCTTCTCATTGCCGCCGGAGAGGGTGATGTTGGTGTTGGTGTTGAAGCCGGTGTTGAAGGCGTCCACGAAGTTGTTCTCCTTGGCCTTGGACTCGATGATGGAGCCGTCAACCCACTCGATGGAAGGCTGGGCGTCGAAGCGATTACCGAAGGAAAGTCCCCAGGCACCGATGTCACGGTACATGCGCAACAGGGAATAGACCTCGTTCTCACGGCCTTCCATCCAGATGTTACCGCGGTGGATATCCCACTGGGAAGCGCAGTCGAAGTACTGGCCGTAGCCTTGGAAGTAACCTTCCATGAAGGTGTTCTGGAACTTAGGGCCGGAAGTCACCTTGTCGAAGCCGAGGGTCTGCGTGAAACTCAGGCCCAGACCGCGGGAACCGCGGCCGCTCTTGGTGGTGATGATGATGGCGCCGTTCAGACCGCGGGAACCGTACAGGGCGGTAGCGGCGGCACCTTTCAGGACGGACACAGTCTCGAAGTCGTCCGGGTTCAGGTTCTTGAGCTGGTTACCGTAGTCCAGGTTGTTGGCATCCCAGTCGGCGGAAGGGTCCACCACGTCGTTGTCCAGGATGATACCGTCCACGACAAAGATAGGCTGGTTGTTCTTGCCCAGGGTGGAAGCACCACGGATCAGGATTTTGTTACGACCGAACATACCACCATCGGAGCCGTTGATTTCCACACCGGCAACCTTACCCTGCAGGGCAGAGACGGGGTTGATGAGGTTTCCGTTCAGTTCCTCGCTCTTGAGCTCGGTCACGGCGTAACCCAGGGCTTTCTGGTCCCTGCGGATACCGAGTGCCGTGACGACCGTGCCTTCCAGCATTTCGGCATCCTCGGCCAGGATCACATTCACGGGACCGCGGTTCCATGTAATGGACTGGGTGGCATAGCCGATGCAGGAGAATTCCAGCACGTCGCCGGAGCGCACATTGGGAAGGGTAAAGGTACCGTCGACGTTCACGATGGTGCCGTTCTGGGTGTCCTTTACAAACACAGAAGCTCCAATGACAGGCTCACCGGAAGCGTCTTTCACTGTACCGGTGACCGTGTTCTGGGCAAAGGCGATAACGCCGGCTCCCAGGAATGCAAGGGTCATGGCCAGTCTCAGAAAGAGATTTTTCATGTGCATTGTTGGTTTTAAGGGTTAATAATAGTTATTTTGGGTTTAGATTTATGATTGTCAATTATAAAATGCAACCATTTGTGAATAAATGGGATTATTTATAGGTTAGCCAATATTTTTAATAAGTTTTAACGGTTTTAATAGGCAAATATAACCTTTTTTTTTAATACTTCGTGTATTTCATAAAAAATCCGTCGCAAATTCCGAAAATGTGAGTTTCTTTCTAACTTCCTCTGCCAGAGTAGGAAGCAAATATCGCGCATACACTTTTTCCGTCACCAGCACAGAGGCGTGTCCCAACAAACGGCTGATCATGTGGACATTCAGTTTCGTGGCATTGAGGGTCTCCACCGAGTTCCCTTTCCGGGATCGCCCTTTTTTTTCCTCATTGACCGCCCCCGAACGTGAGCGGGAGCGTGCGGGGAAGGTCGCTTTGTTTAATAAAGAGAAAAATCGTAATTTTGTAAGATTAAATGAACCACAGCATGAAACGATTCTTACTCCCTGCCCTTCTTGTGATGGCCTGCGCATGCGGGCAAAAGGCTCCTGAGGCCCCCGAGGCCCGTGTTTACAATGCCCCCAAGGCCACCGGCGCCCTGATAATCGACGGTATCCTGGATGATGCCGACTGGCAGAACGCTCCCCTGAGCGAAGCCTTTGCCGACATCCGCGGCGTGGACTTCGAGCCGAAGCCCACCAAGCAGACCCACATGAAAATGCTCTGGGACGATGAAAACCTGTACATCGCCGGCATCATCGAGGAGGACAACGTAACCGCCTCGCTCACCCAGCACGACGCCATTATCTATAAGGACAATGACTGGGAAGTGTTCATCGACCCGGACCAGGACTGCCGTTTCTACTTTGAAATTGAGCTGAACGCCCTGAACACGGTGATGGACCTCCTGATGGACCGTCCGTACCGGGACGGGGGCAAGTTCTATCTCCCCTGGGACCTGCGCGGCCTCAAAACCGCCGTACATGTGAACGGTACGCTGAACGACCCTTCGGACAAAGACACCGGATGGACCGTGGAGATGGCCATTCCCGTGGCTTCGCTCTGTGTCGATTTCCAGAAGCCGGAGGAACTCCTGCAGAAAGACTGGAAAATCGGCTTCTCCCGCGTAGAGTGGCTCAAGGCCGGCGGCCCGGAAGAGAACTGGGTCTGGAATCCCACCGGCATGGTGGACATGCACCAGCCGGAAAGATGGGGTGTACTGCATTTCGTGAAATAGATTCTTCGCTTCGCTCAGAATGACAATCAATATGAAAAAGATCCTTTTCGCTGCAGCCGCGGTGCTTCTGGCCGCCTGCAGCACCCCCCAGGCGGAAGATTACGCTTCCTATGTGAATCCCAAAATCGGCACCGGCGGTCACGGCCATGTGTTCGTCGGGGCCAATGTGCCCTTCGGCTTTGTGCAACTTGGCCCGACCAGCATCCCGCAGAGTTGGGACTGGTGCTCCGGTTACCACGACAGTGACAACACCGTCATCGGCTTCAGCCACACCCATCTTTCCGGCACCGGCATCGGAGACCTCTTTGACGTGACCGTCATGCCCGTCATCGGCCTCACCACCGCCGAGCGCGGCACCGAGGACCGGCCCGACCGCGGCGCCTGGAGTTATGCCGACCGCAGCCAGGAAGTCGCCGAGCCCGGCTATTACAGCGTACCGTTGGAGCGCTATGGAATCAAGGCCGAACTCACCGCCACCTCGCGCGTGGGCTTCCACCGCTACACCTTCCCGGAGGCTTCGAACGCCGCCATCATCTTCGACCTGGAGAACGGCGGATGCTGGGATGACGTTACCGACGCCGGCTTCGACGTGGTCAAGAACGACGGCGGCAAAGTCATCGCCCTGGGCGGTTACCGCTACTCTTCCGGCTGGGCCAGGAACCAGAAAATCTTCTTCTGGGCCACCTTCTCCACCCCGCTGGAAAACTTCTCCGTCGAGCAGAATACCAGCCGCGACAGCGAACGCGGACGCGAACGCAAGGCCCTCTACGGCCGATGCGACCTGGGCAACACCACCGCCGGACAGCAGATTCTGGTGAAGGTGGCCCTCTCCCCCGTTTCCGTCGAGGGCGCCAAGGCCAACATGACCGCCGAACTCTCCGGCTGGGACTTCGAGGCCGTCAAGGCCGCCGCCCGCACCGCCTGGAACAGCGAACTGGGCAAGGTGAAAATCGAAACCGACGATGCCGACAAGCGCACGGTCTTCTATACCGCCCTCTACCACACCATGGTGGCTCCCAGCCAGTACAACGACGTGGACGGCCGGTACCGCGGTTCCGACGACGTGGTCCGTGAGGGAAACTTCCAGAACTACACCACCTTCTCCCTTTGGGACACCTACCGCGCCGCCATGCCGCTGATGACCCTCATCCATCCCGAGAAGATGAACGACATGGTGGCCACCATGTACCATATCTATAAGGAACAGGGCGACCTCCCGGTCTGGCACCTCATGGGCAATGAGACAGACTGCATGGTGGGCAACCCGGGACTGATCGCGTTTGCCGACGCCGTGGTGAAAGGCTTCCGCGCCGGCCTCTCCGACGATGAAATCATCGAAGCCATGACGGTTACGGCCACTACGCCCGACCGCGGCCAGGATCTGCGCATGCAGTACGGCTTCATCCCGGCCGACCTTTACCACGAATCCGTGGCCAACGACATGGAATATGCCGTGGCCGACGGCGCCCTGGCCAATGCCGCCGAGTATCTGGGACGGAAGGACATCGCCGCCGCCTACCGCGAGCGCAGCCACTCCTACCGCCATTTCTGGGACCCGGAACTCCAGTTCATGCGTGGCCGCAAGACCGACGGCAGTTTCACCGAGCCTTTCGACCCCATCTACTCCCGCCACGAAACGTCCGACTACACCGAAGGCACCGGCTGGCAGTATATCTGGCTGGTTCCGCAGGACGTGGACGGCCTGGTCGCCCTCTTCGGCAGCAAGGAGGCCATGGAAACGAAACTGGACGGCCTGTTCGAGGCCCCGGACCACATTGAGGGCGAAAACGCTTCCCCGGACATCTCCGGCCTGATCGGCCAGTATGCCCATGGCAATGAGCCGGGGCACCATACCATTTACCTGTACAGCATGCTGGGCCGCCCGGACAAGGCTGCCGCCCGCCTGCATCAGGTTTACGGGCAGATGTATTTCAACGATGTGGAAGGCCTCGCCGGCAATGAGGACGTGGGCCAGATGAGCGCCTGGTACGTGCTGTCTTCCATGGGCTTCTACCAGGTGGAGCCGGCCTGCCCGCGCTTCTGGTTCGGCCTGCCGCTGTTCAGCAAAGAGGTCGTGAAGGTGGCCGGCGGTGAATTCACCATCAAGGCCGAAGGCCCCCTGGACGGCCACATCGCCTCCGTGAAACTGAACGGCCAGCCCTACGACCTGCCCTACATCGAATACAAGGACATCGTCGCCGGCGGCACCCTGGAATATACTTTGGTAAAATAGTTTGATTTTAAGTCAGAAAGGGTATGTATCCACTGAAATTCAAGCCTATCTTAAAAACGATCGTTTGGGGCGGAGAAAAGATTGCGCCCTACAAGGAAATTGAAACCGACCAGAAACATATCGGCGAAAGTTGGGAACTTTCCGGCGTACACGGGAACGAGAGCGTCGTGGCCGAAGGTCCCCTGGCGGGCCGCAGCATCGCCGACCTCGTCAAACAGTACAAAGGCGAACTCATCGGCTCCCATGTGTATGAGAATACCGGGGACGAATTTCCCCTCCTGATCAAGTTCATCGACGCCCTGACCGATCTGAGCATCCAGGTGCACCCCAATGACGAACTGGCCGCCAAGCGCCACAACTCCAAGGGCAAGACCGAAATGTGGTATGTGGTGGACGCCGAGCCCGGGGCTCACCTCCTGGCCGGCCTCACGGAGCACATCACGCCCGAGGAGTATGCCGCCAAGGTGGCCGACGGCACCATCACCGACGTCCTCGCCCGCCACGAGGTGCATCCGGGCGATGTCTTCTTCCTGCCGGCGGGCCGCATCCATGCCATCTGCGGCGGCTGCTTCATTGCCGAAATCCAGCAGACCTCCGACATCACCTACCGCATCTACGACTACGGCCGCCTGGGCCTGGACGGAAAGCCCCGCGAGGTGCACACCGAACTGGCCAAGGACGCCATCGACTACAAGGTTTACGACAATTATCGGACGGAATATACCCCCGTGCAGAACGAGGAAGTGGAAGTGGTGAGTTGCCAGTACTTCACCACCAGCATCTACGACCTTACGCTCCCCTACGCGAAAGACCTTTCAGAACTGGACTCCTTCCTGGTGGTCATGTGCCTGAGCGGTCGCGGAACCCTGGAGGTGGACGGCGAGGAAATAACTGTCCATCAGGGAGAAACGGTGCTTGTCCCCGCATCGGCCGACGATATCTGCTTCGTCCCCGAAGAGGGCATGAAACTCCTTACTTCGCACTTGTAAGCCGGCTTTTCATTTCACGGGCAGCCGAGTCCAGCGCCGGAAGGAATTCCGGGCCGATGGGCTCGGCTGCCGGCGATTCCATCTTGAGCGGATTGATGGGCGTCCCGTTTTTCCAGACACGGAAGTCCAGGTGCGGGCCCGTTGCGGTGCCCGTCATACCCACATAGCCGATTACCTGGCCCTGGCTCACCCGCTGGCCGGCCTTGACGGCGTAACGGGAAAGGTGCAGATAGGCGGTGGTGTACACGGAATTGTGGCGGATTTTAACGGTTTTGCCTCCCCCGCCACCCCAGCCGACGCTGAGGACGGTGCCGTCGCCGATGCTCATGACCGGCGTGCCCGTCGGGGCCGCATAATCCACGCCCGTATGGGCCCGGACAGTCCCATGGACAGGGTGCCGGCGATGGTAGGAGAAGCCCGAGGAGATGCGGGTGAACTTGAGCGGCGCCTTCAGGAAGGCCTTGCGCATGCTCTCCCCTTTCTCGTTCCAATACGTGTTGCCGCCATCCCCCTGGTCGAACCAGATGGCCGGAAGGCAGGTGGTATCCCGGATGAATTCGGCATAACTGATCCGGCCGATGCCCACGGACTCCCCTTCGCAGAAATCCTCACTGTAAAGCAGCCGGAAGCGGTCTCCCTTCTGCAGGCCGAAGAAATCGACCGTCCAGGCGTAGATGTCGGCCAGCATGGAAATGAGTTCGGGTGATGCGCCGGCGGCCGTCATGTCGTTCCAGAGGGAGGAGCGGATGGTGACATCGGCCTGTTTCTCCAGGGTACGGACGGGTTTTTCGTACTGCCATACGGCCAGTGAATCGCAGCAGCGAAAGATGGTCTGAAGGATGCGGCTGTTGTCGTAAACAAGGTAACTCAGCCGCGTGGAATCCTGATAATAGGCCTTCCAGCCGGCCCCGGCACGCATTTTCCGCACGTCAAAGACGCTGTCGCAGGCAGCGGCCAGCGAAAGGGCATCCTCCCGGGGAAGTCCCGCACGGGTAACCCAGGTCATGAAGTTTTCGCCGGACTTGATTTCTCCGGTGACGACCCGGAACGAATCCGTACAGAAGCCCAGCGGATAAATGGTATCTTTTACCGGAACAGCCTCCTGGGGAGCCTGTTTTTTCGTATTTTGCACACAAGACGCCACAACGAGCGCAAGGAAAAGGACAGGCAGCAGTTTTCTCATCGAACAAAAAGGTTACCGAAAAACGGGCGACCTCCCTGACCCTGCCACGGGCCAATCATCAAAAATAAATTTTTGTGATTCCGTTGGGATTCGAACCCAAGACCCACAGCTTAGAAGGCTGTTGCTCTATCCAACTGAGCTACGGAACCATCCTTTTGGGGTGCAAAGTTAGTTAAAAATTACCAAAAAGCAATTATCTGGGACTCATGGACAGCAGGAGCTGCAGTTGCTGGTTCATCGCCTCTGAAAAACCGGTCTTTCCCTCGCCGGAGGGGAAACTGTCCGTAAGAGTGCCGCCGTCGTAGTCGATGGAAAGGCCCGTAATCCCGACAGAGCCCATCTTGTAAAGGTCTTCCAGCGTGGGATAGACATAGACAAAGTTCTCATCGTCACGGGCTTGCAGGAGGGAAATGGTGCTGCCGTCGGCCAGGGTGAAACGGACGGGGGCATCGTAGGGAATATGGTATTTTTCCTTGGAGCCGATGACAAAGGCCAGGTCCAGGTCTTCGCCGTTGGTGTTTTTGTAATACAGGTGCGACAGGATGATGTTGTAGTCGAAATTCTTGCCGCGGCCCACGATGGGATTGGAAGTGGACATGATGCTGCCGGTGTTCTCCGTATAGCCGCCCAGTTCGGCACTGAGGTCTATGGTGCTGTCGGAAGCCTTGAGGATGGCTTCGCAGTGCCGCTTGAGAAGGGTTCCCAGCGGGTCGTCCGTCCAGGTAGCGCTGATGTAGTCCTCAGGGTTCCAGCCGGTGATGATGTCGGCCCCCTTGATCCCTTTCAGCATCTTTTCCATCTCGGCAGGCTCCACGGCGTACTTGAGACGGTTCAGGAAATTCCCGTCTTCCTGACGGCGGGGAGTAGAGGAACTCTGCCCGATCTGCTCCAGGCGCACGATTTTGCCGCTGCTCAGGGTAACGGCCATCTTAACCCCCTTGGGCACTGCGACGGCTTCTTTCTGTACCAGATTGATGTACAGGAGATACAGGGTGGAGCCGTCGGGGAAGCCCACCAGTTCTACACGGGTTTGGGCGGGCGTCTCGCCGATTTTGATGGTTTCATAGTCCGTGGCGATGTGGGTCATGCCCTCCGAACGGTAGTTGGTACGGATTTGCTGGGCATAGAGTCCCGAACTTGCGAGAACGCAAAGAGCCAGAATAGCCAGTTTTTTCATTGTATTATCTGTTAATGGACTACAAAGATAATACTTTCTGCACCAAAAATACTATCTTTGCACTATGAAACGCTTCGTATATACACTCCTTATCGTCGTTTTCGCCGTTACATCCTGCGGAAAAAACGGTCTGTACATCAATGTGGACAATACTGCCTGGGAAATTTCGTCCAACACGCAGGTGGGCTGGCCCTGCTTCCTGGACGACCAGCATGTCAGCGTCATCCAGGTGAACAACGCCAACGGCTACTACCAAGTGCTGAACGGAACCTTCTCCGTAAAAGGCCACCGGGTAGATGTAACGGCCGACGGCACCTCCCTCTATATGGTGCGTACGTTCTCCCACCTGAAGAACAGCAGCAATAAAAACTACCGGAAACTCTCTCCGGAGGCCCCGGAGGCCCTGGACGGCAGCGTCTGGGCCTGTCTGAAAGACAACGACTTCACGTTCTATTATTTCCAGGAGAACGGCACCTGCCGGAAAGGAACCTACCAGAACGTAAGCCACCGGGAAGGCATCGACGACGGCTGGAGTTTCTCGAATCTCCCTTACACGGCCTCCGGCAGCCATTTTTCAACGGCCGACGGGGAGGGCTATTTCTACGGGAATGCCTTCCTCCGGCTGGACTCGGTCGCCGTTCCTTTCGTGAGCACTCCCGAAAACAAGGACGGGACTTCCTCCCTGAAGGGCACCGTCTGGACCTACAACTCCGGCAGCGCCTATCCGGGGTTCATCCTCTTTACTTCGGCCAAGGATTTCACCCGCATCCTGGTGGGAAGCAATGTGATTTTCGCCGTGCTCACAGGCACGTATGAAATAAAAGGAGACTCCGTCGCTTTCCAGACGGAAGCGGCGGAGCTCTGTGAGACCTGCCCCATCGAGGACGGGCAGTTTACGTATCTGAAGAAAACCTATTCTTTGGAAGAGAACATTTCCTTCACCTTGGGCCAGTAGCCCTTTGCCAGCACCAGGCCACATCCCAGAATGAATCCCAGGAAGGTCCAGACAATGAGTGTTTTGGCCCGGCTGTTGGACGGCTGGCGGGGAACCGTGACCGGCTGAATCACCGTCAGGGTGGGCGTGTCCCGCTTCACCTGCATCTTGGCCTGTTCCAGTTGCTTGGCCATCTCCGAGTAAATGGCGCTGCTCACGCTGTAGCGGGTTTGCAAGCGCTCCTGCTCCATGCGGGAACGGGTGGTGGTCATTTCCTGGGAACGGTCGCGGACGGTGGCCAGTTGGGACTGGATCGACTCCGTCTCGGCCTTGATTTCATTGTAGCGGGCCTGCACATAGGCCAGTTGTTGCTGGGCCGTCTCCGTGCGGAAACGGGTGACCTCGCTCTGCAGCAACTGCTGGGCCTTCATGGCCAGTTCGGCCGTCTGCATGGGTTCGGAACCGTTTACGGTAAGGGTGAGGTAGCCTTCCTTCTTATCCACCGCCAGCGAGACGCTCTGGCCGACGAACTTGAGCATCTCCTCCTCGTCCTTGCTTACCGTGAGGGGCTTGGGGGAACTGTCTCCCACGCCGGCAAACACCGGATCGGGTTTCTCCTTGCGGAGAAGCCCAATCAGGGTTCCGGGCAGGCCGATGGTGTATTTCAGGATGTAACTGCCCACCGTGGGTTTCATATACTCCTTGGCATAGGTGAACATGCTTACGGCGGTGTCGGCCTTCTCATAGTGGAGCGGCGTATTCATCAACTCCAGCCGGAAGGGCACGCTGCCCACGATCTGCGGATAAATGAGGGGTGACAGATCCGATCCGGTGTTGTTCATGCCCAGGTCGATGCCGGCCAGGGAGGCCAGCGAACTGAGCGACGAATTGGAACGGGAATTCATCTGCGGGACCATGGTGCTGGACACCGAGTAGGTGCGCTTCATGGTAAGGGCGGCCACCAGTCCCAGCACAATGAACACGGCCGTGCAGATGATGATGGTCTTCTTGCCCTCCCAGAGTTGACGCAGCAGGCCGATGATATCGATGCCTTCTTCCTCCTGATCGGGAAGATTGTAGGTACGGGTTTCGTCCATAATTAGTTAAGTCTTTCGATGAGCAATATCATAGATACGACTGAGGTGAGAGCGGACAGGGAACTCGCGGCAATCCTGTCCCACTCGATCTTCTCCTTGGGCTTCTCCGCCTTCTCGCGCTTTTCGTCGTCCATCTTGAGGGAAATCACACTGCCCGGCTCCACTTTGGGGTAAATGCGCATCCACAGGAAACGGCGGGTGCTTAAACTCTCTCCATTAGGCTTGGTGACGGTGACGCTGTTGCGGTCTGCGTATTTGGCGAAGCCGCCGGCACTGTGGTTGATGTACCATTTGGCGCTGTGGGGTCCCTGGTAAATCACACTCTTGGAAGAAGAAGAGAATTCATCGGGGACATACTGGGCCATGCGGGTACCCGTTTCGCGAATAATGACGGTGTTTTCCTGACGGACCACGTTGATGACATCGCCGTCCATAAGAATGGGGTCATACTGCGTATTGCCCTTGTTGGCCCGTATCTTGGAAAGGTTCAGCCCGATGTTGCCGCGGCCCTTGTAGGTGCGGAACAGGATGGCGGAAGGCTCGGCATCATCCAGGAGTCCGCCGGCCTTGGCAATGACCTCAGAGAGTTGGGTGAGGTCGTCATTGAGGACATAGGTACCGGGATAGCGGACACGGCCGTTCAGTTCCACGGAACGGCCCGTGGTGAAGTTGGGCGTCTGACGCACCACGATGTGATCGTATGGCTGAAGTTGGAAACTGTCGTCCAGGCACTCATATTTGTCATTTACGGCCACCGTAAAATCCTTGAACCTCACCTCGTCCACTTTGGAGAGGTCCATACGGAACACCTGGATGCGGTCGTAGGATGCGCCCACCGCGAGGCCGCCGGCCATGGTGATCATGTCGTGCAGGGTAAGTTTGTCGTCAAATGTGACACCGGTAGGATTTTTCACGGCACCGCTGATACGAACCTCGCCGATATTGGTGTAAGTAGTGTTGTCATAGACGTTGAGGTTGTCGCCGGGCTGGAGCAACTTGTCGCCCTCTTTCTCCAGGTTCACCGGAATGTACTGCATCTTTTCGGGATTGGTGATGTCCTTACGGAAGATGTAGGCTATCGGATATACGGTAGGTTTTACGCCGCCGGCCAACTCGATGGCCTGGGTGACTGTCATGCGGTCATTGAGGCCGAAGTTGCGGGAGAAAGGACGGCGGACCTGTCCGCTCACGGCAATGGTGGCCACGTCGCGGAAACTGGCCTGTTCCAGCACGGTGACGACATCCCGGGGTTCCAGCCGGAAATCGGGGTTGCCGTTCATGCCCGGGAAGGGAACGGTGAGCACCTCCAGGGTTTCATCCGGACGGGTGCGCTCCACAATGACGATATCGGTGCGGGAGGTATAACGCGGCTTGGCATTCTCCAGGAGGGCGAGGAGACTGCGGTTGTTATCCAGGTTATATCGACCCTCATAATAGACATCTCCATTCACTCGCACATATTTTTCCAGCGGAGCATTGGAACTCTTGATGGTGACTTCGTCCCCGGGCAGCAAAGAAACCTCCTGGCGACCGGACATCACATCGGACAGCCGATATTCCACAAGTTCGGGCTCGTCATTCACGAAGCGGCTGATCTGCAGATATTCGGAATAGGCCGTTTCGGTGAGGCCGCCGGCATATTCGATGAGGTCTTTGAGGGTTTCTCCCTCAACGAGTTCGTAACGCATGGGACGCTTGACGGCACCGGTGATGTTCACCACCTTCTGGGCCATGGGAACAAAGAGCACATCGTTGTTGCGCAGGTCGTAATAGTCCTCAGAGGTAGGGTTCGTAATGTATTTGTATAAATCCAGCGTATGGGTTTTCCCGGCTCTTGACAACTGGATATTTCGGACGGTACCCTTAGCGGTAGGACCTCCGGCGGCGGCCAGGGCGTTGAACACCGTATTGAGGGCGCTGACGGTGAAGCCACCTTGAATACCCACCTCTCCATAGATGTTCACATTGAGGGTGCGGGCCGTGCTGATGGTCACGACAATCTGGTCCTGTCGGAAGGAATAATGCTGGGAGAGTTTGTTCTTGATGGCTTGCCGACCCTGGGCCAGTGTCATTCCTTTAAGAAAAATTTTGGTGGAACCGGCAGGTTGGATTGATCCGTCGGGGGAAATACGCTGATGGATTTCCGTCTGGGAGGAGCCAAAGATGGAAATGTGGATTTCGTCTCCTTCACCCAAGACATACGTGTCGGGAGCCTGGGCGCCATCAGTGGTGCGGAATACATTCATGCTCTTTCCCGTAAAAAGGGAATGGCCGTAAATGCCATTGCCCTCGGTGGGAGAGACCTTGTTTTCCTCGAGCGCCTCTTCCAGAGCCTGCTCCGCCGCGGCTTCGCCGATGGAGGTCTGAGCCAGGTCGGCCGAAGAGACGGTAGGGGCTACGATGGGGGCCTCAGCGGTTCCTTCCACCTGTACCCCGGCATTGTTGTTGGATGCGGGGGCTACGGGGGCCTTTTCGGCCTGCATCTGGTTGAGAATGGACAGAACGCGACCCTGATAGTTGGCATACTCGGACGGAGGGATGGAATCTACGTCGATGCCGTTCTCCAGCAGACGGGCACGGACTTCCGCTTCTTCGAGGCCGCGCTTCTGCAATTCTGCACGGGCCATGGACAACATGTTGGCAGACTGTGCAAAGGCCGCTACGGCAAGAAAGGTACACAGGATAAGCGAAACAAATTTCTTCATATGAATATTTTAATAATTGAATCTATCGGGCAATAGGCCTACAAAGTTACAAAAAATAATTGTATCTTTGCGCTCACGCAAACAAAACCTGACCTAAAATGGATATAGCCCTTCCTATTCTCACACTGCTGGGCAGCATCGCCCTCCTGATTTACGGCATGAAAGTTATGAGCGAGGCCCTGCAGAAGATGGCAGGTCCGCAGTTGCGTCACTTGCTGGGCGCCATGACCACCAACCGTCTCTCAGGCGTCGCCACCGGTGCATTGGTAACCGTTGCGGTACAGTCATCGGCCGCCACGACGGTCATGACGGTTTCCTTTGTGAACGCCGCCCTCCTCACCCTTCAGCAGGCTATTTCCATTATCATGGGCGCCAATATCGGCACCACCATGAGCGCCTGGATCATGAGCGCCGGTTTCTCGTTCAACGTAACGAACCTGGTATGGCCGGCCTTCCTGATCGGCATCATCCTCATCCAGATGGGCAAGCACCGGTATGTGGGAGATTTCCTCTTCGGCCTGTCGTTCCTCCTCTTTGCCCTGGGTATGCTCAAGCAGACGGGCATAGAACTGGATCTGGCCAGCAAACCGGCCGTGGTGGATTTCTTCGCGCAGTTCAAGACCAATTACGGAACCATCCTGCTGTTTCTGATCATCGGCTCCATTCTCACAGCCATGGTGCAGTCATCGGCCGCGCTCATGGCCATCACCATGGTGCTTTGCTCGACGGGCGCCATCACCATCTACCAGGGTATCGCACTGGTCATGGGCGAGAACATCGGCACCACCGTTACGGCCAACCTGGCGGCCATGTCGGCCAATACGCAGGCACGCCGGACGGCCATGGCGCACTTGCTGTTCAATGTCTTCGGCGTCCTGTGGGTCCTGGCTTTCTTCTTCCCCTTCGTCCGGATGGTCTGCGGCATCGTAGGCCTGGATCCCACGGCGGAAAGCCAGTCCCCCACCCAACTCTCCTTCGCCCTGGCCACCTTCCACACCGCTTTCAACGTCATCAATACGGCCGTCCTCATCTGGTTCATCCCGCAAATTGAGAAACTGGTGTGCTGGATCATCAAGCCCAGGAAGGAAGAGACGGAGGACGACTTCCACCTGGAATTCATCAGGGCCGGTATCATGAAAACGCCGGAAATCTCCGTCCTGCAGGCCCAGAAGGAAATTTCGGTTTTCGGTGATCAGATGCAGAAAATGCTGGGGATGGTGAAGGATCTTTCCCAAGCAAAGGAGGACAATGCCTTCCACGACCTTTTCGAGCGCATCCGCAAATACGAAGACACCAGCGACAAGATGGAAAACGAGATCGGCCGCTACCTGGGCCAGGTGGGAGAGGCTCACCTTTCCGACGAGACCAAGGAAAAGATCCGCGGGATGCTTCGCCAGATCGGGGAACTGGAGTCTATCGGCGACAGTTGTTTCAACCTGGCCCGCATCCTCCAGCGCAAGCGGGACAACAACGTGGAATTCAGCGAGCCCCAGGAAAAGAGCATCATCCAGATGTACGACCTGGTGGACGGAGCCATGTCCCGCATGAACGTCATGCTCAAGGAGCACAAGGATCATTTCAGCATTGTCCCCTCCACCAAGTTCGAGGCCAATATCAATACCCTGCGCAACAATCTCAAACAACAGAATATCACAGACTTGGACAACCATGTTTACAATTACGACAATGGAACGGTGTATATGGACCTGGTGAACGAGTACGAGAAGGTGGGAGACTATGTGCTGAACGTCGCCGAAGCCAGTCTGGGATACTCTTTCCAGGAATAGCATGGCCGACAATTATTTGGAAAAACGCCAGCAGGAACTGGCATCCTCACAGAAGAAGGTGGTTTTCCGGAATCATCCTTCGCTGGATACCCTGCTGCACCGCAACCGGAGTTACAGGGGCTACGACCCGGCCCGCAAGGTAACGGAGGAAGAACTCCGGAAACTGGTGGGCGTCGTGAGCCTTACGGCATCCGGAATGAACCGCCAGGTACTCCGCTTCCGCCCCGTGCTGGAGCCGGAAAAGATTCTGCCGCACATTACCCTGGGAGCCGCCCTGCCTCAGGAGCACCTGCCCAAGCCGGGCATGGAGCCGTCGGCCTTCTTGGTGGTGTGCAGCACCGTCCCGGAAGACAAGGTGGTGGACATCGACCTGGGCTTCGCCGCGCAGAGCATTCTCCTGAAGGCGACGGAAATGGGGCTCGGCGGCCTGTTTATCCTCAATTTCCGCAAGGAGGCCGTCAAGCAGGCGCTGGGGCTGCCGCTGGAGCCCGTCGCCGTCATCGCCGTCGGCAAACCGGCCGAATCGGTCTTTCTGCTCCCTTCGGACGGGGAAAACCTGTCCTATTACCGCAAGGACGGCGTGCACTATGTCCCGAAACTGACTGCTGAACACTTAATGATATAACGAACTATGACCTTTACAATGATTGTGGAGCTGCTCATCGTACTGGCAGCATTGTATGTGGGCTCGCGGTATGGGTCCCTGGCCCTGGGCGCCATCAGCGGCATCGGCCTGGCCATCCTGGTCTTCGGCTTCGGCCTCAAGCCCGGAACGCCTCCCACGGACGTCATCTACATTATCATCGCCGCCGTCACCTGCGCCGGCACGCTGCAGGCATCGGGCGGCATGGACTGGATGATCCAGATTGCCGAAAAGATGCTCCGAAAACATCCGGAACACATCACTTTCCTGGGACCGCTGGTGACGTTCTTCCTCACCGTGCTCGTGGGTACCGGCCATGTGGTCTATACCATCATGCCCATCATCTGCGACATCGCCCTCAAGAAGAACATCCGGCCGGAGCGCCCCTGCGGCGTGGCGTCCATCGCCTCCCAGGTGGGCATCACCTGCTCCCCCATCGCGGCGGCCGTCGTGGCCTTCGTGACCATTTCCAACGCCAACGGCTACATGGTAAGCATCCCCCAGGTGCTGATGGTCACCATCCCGGCCTGCCTCTGCGGCCTCATGTGCGCTGCCGCCGCCTCCTACAAACGGGGCAAAGACCTGGACAAAGACCCGGATTTCCTCCAAAGGAAGTCCGATCCTGAAATGTACAAGTACATGTACGGCAACTCCGCCACCACCCTGGACAAGGTCATCACCAAGGAAGCCAAAGCCTCCGTCTATGTGTTCCTGGCCGCCCTCCTGGTGATCGTGGGCTTCGCCTTCTGCCAGATGATCCATGTATCGGGCGGGGACACCCTGGCCAAGGCCATCAACCTTCCCAAGATGAACATCTGCATCCAGATCATCATGCTCACGGCCGCAGCCGCCAACATCATGTTCTGCAAGGCCCAGCCCAAGAAAGCCGTGGCCGGTGCCGTGTGGCAGTCCGGCATGGTGGCCGTCGTGGCCATCTACGGCATCGCCTGGCTGGCCGATACCTACTTCGGGAACTACATGGACCAGATGAAACTCATGCTCACAGACCTCGTGACCCACTACCCCTGGAGCATCGCCTTCGTTTTCTTCCTGGTATCCGTGCTCATCAACTCGCAGGGCGCCGTCGTGGTGGCCATGCTCCCGCTGGCCTATGAACTGGGCATCGCCGGTCCCGTACTGCTGGGCGTTCTTCCCAGCGTTTACGGATACTTTTTCATCCCCAACTATCCGTCCGACATCGCCACGGTGAACTTCGACCGGAGCGGGACAACCGTCATCGGCAAGTATCTGCTGAACCACAGTTTCATGATGCCGGGGCTCATCTGCGTGATCGTTTCCACCCTGGTGGGCTATCTGGTGACCAACGTGATATTTGCCGGCTACTTTGCCAGTTTTATCCAGCCGCAGCCCCCCTCGTGACACGTAACTATCTAACACATAGCCATTTACGTATAATCCTCTGCGCAAAAAGCGCAGAGGATTATACGTAATACACACAGCGTCAAGCACTTAGCAGCCACCTATATTCCGATGAACTTCGACATGGCGGGCACTTGGTCCATGGCGGAGTGGAACAAGGCCACCTGGTTACGGGTGCGCACCAGGTTGTGCTCCGGGTATTTGATCTTGTAGTAGGTGTCTCCGTTGATATAGTCGGTAAAGAAGCGTACAGCCTGCATATAAGGGAAGAGGCAGGCGGCGTAAGGAAGGTTTTCTTTCTCGATGGGCGTGAGAAAACTGCCGGCCCCTTCCAGATACCCTTTGGTGAAGGCTTCAAAAATATCCATCCTGAGGGCCACTTTGCCGATATCCGGGTCATCCTCGGCCACGGTGTTTCCCGCAGTGCGCATGAAATCGCCGAAATCTGAGAACACGAACGAAGGCATGAGGGTATCCAAGTCAATGACACAAAGCACGTTGCCCTGGGCGTCAAACAGCATGTTGTTCACCTTGGTGTCGCAGTGGCAGATGCGCTTGGGCAGCAAGCCTTCCCGATGCAGCCTTTCGGCCTTGCACATCTGCTCCTCGTACTTGAGCAGGTCGGCCAGGATGGACTGCACCTCGGGCTGGGACATCCTGCCGGCTTTATCGGCCGATACGGCCTCGTGCAACTGCCTTGCGCGGAGTTCCATGTTGTGGAAGTCGGGGATGGTCTCTCCCAACGTGTCCGGAATGTCGGAAAGCATCGCCTCGAAGTTGCCGAAGGCTTTGCCGGCATAATAGGAATATTCCGGATTCACGGTGTTATGGGTATAAGCCCCCTCGATGAAAACCGACAGGCGCCAGTAGGTATTGCCGTCTGTCCAGTACGTCTTCCCCGTGCTCCTGCAGGGGATGAAAGTGAGCACTTTCCTGTCGATGTCCGGGTCTGAGGCAAGTTTCTTCCGGATATGGGCCGTCGCACAATCGATGTTGTGCTGCAGCAGTTCCACATCATGGAAAATGGCGTGGTTGATTCGCTGAAGAACATAGTTCCGGGGACCGGCCGTCTGAACCAGCAGGGTATCGTTGATCAGCCCCTCTCCGAGCGGTTTCACGGCCAGCACCTGTTCTTCGACGGCAAACTGGCCGACAATGGATATGAGTTCATTCGTGTTAAGCATATCCAAAGGTACAAAAAAGAAAGCAGAATACAAATGCCCGCTATTCCGTGATACCTAATTCACTGTGCAGTAAGCATTTACGCAAAATCCTCTGCGCTTTTTGCGCAGAGGATTAAACGTAAACGGCTGAAGGATAGCGTGTTAGCGGCCACCTATTTAACCATTCCGCTGAAGCCCATGAAGGCGAGGGCGAGGATACCTACGCTGATGATGGCGATAGGGACACCCTTGAAGGCCTTGGGAACATTGTTCAGGGCCAGGTGCTCACGGATCCCCGCGAAAATCACCATGGCAAGGCCGTATCCCAGCGAAGTGGCAAAAGCGTACACCAGGGCCTGACCCAGATTGAGCATGCCGCCGGGCACAAAGGCGAACTCCTTGGTAACCACATTGATGGCAACGCCCAGCACGGCGCAGTTGGTGGTAATCAGGGGAAGGAAGATACCCAGGGCCTGATACAGGGACGGGGACACTTTCTTGAGCACGATCTCTACCATCTGCACCAGGGCCGCAATCACCAGGATGAAGGCGATGGTCTGCAGGAAAGTGATGCCGAAGGGCACCAGCAGGTACTGGTTGATGAGGTAGGTCACCAGCGTGGCCAGCGTAATCACGAAGCATACGGCCATGGACATGCCCGTTGCCGTGGACAGTTTATTGGAAACGCCCAGGAAGGGGCAGATACCCAGGAACTGAGCCAGGACGATATTGTTGACGAAAATCGCCGAAATGATAATCAGAAAATACTCCATAGCTTAGTTCTTTTTAAGGTATTTGTTAAACAGGACCATAAGATAGCCCAGGCACAGGAATGCGCCGGGAGCCATGACGAAGGCCAGCATGCCGTCGTTGCCGCCGATGAAGTTGAAGCCGAACACGCTGCCGGAGCCCAGGATCTCGCGGACCAGGCCCAGCACCGTAAGCGAGCAGGTGAAGCCCAGACCCACGCCCAGGCCGTCACAGGCACTCTCCAGCACGCCGTGCTTGTTGGCAAAAGCCTCGGCGCGGCCCAGCACGATGCAGTTCACCACGATAAGCGGAATGAACAGGCCCAGGGTCTCATACATGGCCGGCGTATAGGCCTGCATGAGGAACTGGAGCAGCGTCACGAAAGTGGCAATCACAACGATATACACCGGGATGTGAACCTTGTCCGGCACCACGGGAGCGATGGCCGATATGGCCATGTTGCTGAGCACCAGCACAAAGAGCGTGGCAAGACCCATCGAAAGGCCGTTGATGGCCGATGTCGTGGTGGCCAGCGTAGGGCACATGCCCAGCAGAAGGACGAACGTGGGGTTGTTCTTGACCAGTCCGTCGGTAATCAGTTTGAACTTGTTACTCATTGCCAGATTCCTCCTTGTCATTAGGTTTGGTGGCACCGGTGACGGCATCGGCCCCCTGCAGGGTGTCAAAGGCCGCCAGGGCGTTTTCCACAGCCAGGGCATAGGCGCGGGAAGTGATGGTGGAAGCCGTGATGGCATCGACGTCGCCGCCGTCCTTTTTCACCGTGAGTTTCTTCACGGAAGGATCGAAGCCGGCCCACTGTGATACGAATTTGGGATCCGTGGTGCATTTGGCACCCAGACCGGGCGTTTCGCTGTGGGACAGTACGGACGTGTTGCACACTTTGCGGTCGGGCGTAATCCCTACCATGACGGTCAGATTGCCGCCGAAGCCCACCACGGTGGACTCGATGGCATATCCCACCAGGTCTTCGCCGCTTTTGGCCTCATAGTAAGGGAAATCCTTTCCGTAAACCTCCACGAACGAGCGTTCGGAAGCGCTTTCGAAAGAAGGGAGCACCTGGGCGATGGCCCGGTTGGTCTTTTCGGCCGCCGCGGCGTCGATGGGTTCCTTGGTGAGCACATAGGCACCGCCGAGAATGGCCGAGCAAAGCAGGCAGGTGAGTCCCAGGACCAGCACCATATTGGTTAAATTGGATTTTGCAGCCATGGTCTATTTCCTCCCGAATTTTTTCTGTTTAAACCACATGTTCAGCAGCGGAACCACCGAGTTCATGATGAGGATGGCGAAGGAAACGCCCTCCGGATAGGAGCCGAAATAACGGATCATCATGGTGAGGAAGCCGATGCCGATACCAAAGACGATGCCGCCCTTCACGGACATCGGCGAAGTCACATAGTCGGTAGCCATGAAGCAGGCGCCGAGGATGAGACCGCCGGTGAGAAGGTTGAAGAGAGGATCGGTGAAGCGGGCCGGATTGATGCCCCAGAAAATGAGGGACGTAACGGCCACGGTGCACAGGATGCTGAGGGTGATCCACGGCTTGATAACCTTGCGGCAGCACAGATAGACAAAACCCGCCAGCAGGGCCAGGGCGCAGACTTCGCCCGCGCTGCCGCCCAGATTGGCGAACAGCAGGTCCTTGTAATCATAGGCTGCGGTGAGTTCCTGGACGGTGCTGCCCTGCATCAGGCCTTCCTGGATGGCGCCCAGCGGGGTGGCCCCGCTCACGGCATCGGCCCCGAAAAGGCCTTTCGGAGCGCTCCAGGTGGTCATGTAGGTGGGGAAGGAAACCAGCAGGAATACGCGGCCCACCAGGGCGGGATTCCAGATATTCTGGCCGATGCCGCCGAACGTCATCTTGGCCACGCCGATGGCCACGACCGCGCCGATGAAGATGACCCACCAGGGCGTGGTGTAGGGCACATTGAGCGCCAGGAGAATACCGGTAATGACGGCCGAAAGGTCCCCGATGGTAGAGGGAGCCTTCAGCATGTATTTGGTGATGGCCCATTCCAGCAGCACGCAGGAAGCCACGCTAACCCCCAGGACCAGCAACTCCTGCCAGCCGTAGAACACCACGGAGCAGATGACTGCCGGAATAAGGGCGATCACGACATCCAGCATCAGGGACCTGGTGGAGTCCTTGGAATGGATGTGCGGAGAAGGTGATACCAATAACTTACTCATAATCACTTATTTTTTCGCGCGTGCGCGGATAGCACTCAAAACAAATCCCTTGCCCACCCGGATGTTGTCCAGCAGCGGAATATGGGCAGGGCAGGAATACAGGCAGCAGCCACACTCGATGCAATCCTGCGCGGCATTGGCCTCGCAGGCTTCCCAATCGGCCGCCTTGGAGAGTTTGTTCAGCAGGAACGGCTCCAGGCCCATGGGGCAGGCATCGGCACATTTGCCGCAGCGGATGCAGTTGGTCTCGGGAGCGCGGCGGGTCTGCTTCTCGGTGAGGAACAACAGGGCGCCGGTGCCCTTGACGGTGGCCGCCTGCAGATTGGCAACGGCCCGTCCCATCATGGGACCGCCGCTGATGATCTTCACGGCATCGGCCGGGATTCCGCCCAGATAATCGATGATGTACTGCAGCGGCGTACCCACCCTTACGATCAGGTTGGCCTGCTTGGGGAAGCACTCGCCCGTCACGGTGACGGAATTGTCGATGATGGGCTTGTTCTTCTGGACCGCCTCATACACGGCCAGGGCCGTAGCCACGTTCTGGACCACGGCGCCCACGCTGATGGGAAGGGCGCCGGAACCCACCTGACGGTGCATCACAGCGTCGATAAGCTGCTTTTCACCGCCCTGCGGATACATCATCTTCATCACCATCACGTCCATGTCCTTGTAGCCCAGTTTGGCGATGACCTCGCGGATATGGGCGATGGCTTCGGGCTTGTTCTCCTCGATGGCGATGGTGCAGGGCACGCCGCCCATGGCCTTCTGCAGCAGGGCGGCTCCCACCACCACCTGTTCACCCTTTTCCAGGAGGGTGCGGAAGTCGGAGGTAAGGTAGGGCTCGCATTCGCAGCCGTTGATGATCACGCGCTCGCACTTGGAGCCCGGAGGCGGCGAAAGTTTCACATGCGTGGGGAAGGTCGCGCCGCCCAGGCCGACGACGCCGCCCAGACGGATTTTTTCGACAATGGTCTTGGCATCCTCGGGGATGGCCGTGACCAGGGTGTCCGAAGTGTCGATTCCTTCCAGCCACTCGTCTCCTTCCACCGCAATCTCGATGTGGGTGGTGGAGCGGCCGGCCAGATCGGCCCGGGGGGCGATGGACTTGACCGTTCCGGAAACGGAAGAATGGATGAAGGCGCCCACAAAGCCGCCCGGCTCTGCAATCACCTGGCCCACTTTCACCTTGTCGCCCACGGCCACGCAGGGCACGGAAGGCGCACCGATGTGCTGGGACACGCCGATGTAAACGGCAGGGGCAATCGGGAGTTGCTGGAGAGCGCATTCCCGGGAAATCTTGTTGTCGTGCGGATGGACACCGCCGATACTGAATGTGTGCTTAGACATTGGCAGCCTCCTTTGCTTTTTGTTGACGAATCTTGATGCGTTCCTTGATGGCCTCTTTATCCAGCGGCTTGGGGAAGTTCACGCCATGGATGGCGCCGGTGGGGCACATGGCCTCGCACTCGCGGCAAAGTTTGCACTTGGCAGGGTCGATGTAAGCCACATTGCCCTCCACGGTGATGGCTTCGTGCGTGCAGGTCTTGGCGCAGATGCCGCAGCCGATACAGGCATTGGCGCAGGCCTTCTTGGCCACGGGGCCCTTGTCCTTGTTCACGCAACTCACATACATGCGCATGCCGCGGGGACCCTTGGGCCGAAGTTCGATGATGCGCTTGGGACAGGCTTTCACGCAAGCGCCGCAGGCGGTGCACTTCTCCTGGTCCACCACCGGAAGACCGGTGACCGGATCCATGGAAAGGGCGCCGAACTGGCAGGCGTTCACACAGTCTCCGCAACCCAGGCAGCCGAACGAACAGCCGGTGTCTCCGGTGTACAGGAGCGACTTCACGTAGCAGGATGCATAACCGTCGTACTCATTCACTTTGGGCCGGGCTTCACAGTTGCCGTTGCAACGGACCACAGCCACCATGGGAGCCTTGGCTTTCACCTCGTAACCCAGGATGGCCGCTACCTTGGCCATTGTATCGTTTCCGCCGACCGGGCAATAGTTGTTGTCCAGGTTGGGGGCTTTTACCGCAGCCTCGGCGAATGCACGGCAACCGGCAAAACCGCAACCGCCGCAATTGGCTCCGGGCATGGCCTTCTCCACCTCGTCGATGCGAGGGTCTTCCTCTACCTTGAAGCGTTGCGCCACCAGGTACAGGACCAGCGCCAGCACGAGACCCAGGACGGTCACTACTGCGATTGTCCAAATCAATACATTCATAACTTATCCTTTTATTGTAAAAATATATTCATTCTTGAGCCTGTCACGGAAAAGATACAGCAACAGGTAATATACCGCCACGGCGCCGATGCCGGCCAGGCCGGCGGGGACTTCGGCCACACCCAGGCCGATGAGGCCCAGGATCACGGCCAGCAGCACCAGCAGCGGAATGAAATAGGCCAGCCAAACGGCCTTCATGCCCATGGACGCCTTCAGGACCACCGACACCTCATCCCCTACGCCGTAGGAGGCATACGGGTCCGTGGGCACCTCGATGGCTTTTTCGGCGATGTCCGACATCCCGCAAAGGCCGGCGGCGTGGCACTCCGAGCAGGCGCCATGCTGCAAAATGGCCACCGTAGTCACCTGCGGGGTCATTTTCACCACTTTGCCCTTATGGTTCACTTCCTCTTTCATGGCCGATAATCTTTCAGTTTGGCCCAAACGGCCCCCCAGCGCAGCGGGGCCATCACGCCCAGCGGGACATAGTTGCCGTCGGCCGAAAACCAGAATTTCAGTTCCTGGTTGCCCTCGAACATGGCGCCCTTCACCACCGAGCAGGTGAAAAGGTGTGCGTCACGGGTTTCCGCCTTGGAGAGGTTGAACTTCTCCTGCCCATGGTAGGTGAGCACCACGTCGAAAACGGCGTCGTCGATGGCGAAACTCAGGTGATATTTGCCGCCCTTGTGCAAGCGCGAAATGTCCATCGTCCGCAGATAATAGATGAGGGCGGGAAGGTCGTAAACGCATTCGTGAAGCGGAATTTCGTAGTGTTCGTCGCCCCGGCCGTTGAAATTGACATCGGCATGAATCACCTTCCGGTCCCAGTCGTAATGGTACTCGTTGGTGGCCGTGTACTTGCCCTCCAGGGTGTTGCGGGTGAACTTCAGGGGCCTCAACTCCTTGACGGTAAACCAGGAGTGGAAATCTTCCCTCATCTTGAAAAAGACATCGAAGAAGGGGGCCGACTTCACCCAGAAATTCACATGGTAGGCGGACTCCCCGTTGTACCGGGTTTCCTCCAGGTCCACGATGGCCTGGGCCACCTCCGTATTCACCAGGCCCCACTTGTACAGGAGGGACAGCGTAATCTCTTCCCCGGCCTTGTAAGGGGGTTTTCCGGTGGTGGGAATACAGCCTTTTCCCTGGCCGAAGACGGTCAGAGAAAACAGCAGACTGAATATAAGGAGTTTCCAGCGCATCGTCTAAAAAGCTTGCTGGGAAGATTCAAAATCGTAACCGCCATCGGGAGCGGGCTCGTTGGCGGCGCTGGCCACGGGGCCGCGCTGGGCATAGACATCCAGGCTCTGGTCCGGTTCCACGAACTTCACCTGATTGGCCTTGTATTTCATCTCGATATCGCAGACTTCACCGTTACGGTGCTTGGCGATCACGATGTAGGCTTTTTCCTTGTCTTCCGGATTGTCGGACATACCCACGAAATCCGGCCGGTGGATGAAGATGACCATATCGGCATCCTGCTCGATGGAGCCGGATTCGCGGAGGTCGCTGAGTTGGGGCTTCCCGGTGCCGCCCGTGCGCTGCACGGCGTTACGGGAGAGCTGCGACAGGGCGATGATGGGGATGTTCAGTTCCTTGGCCGTCGCCTTGAGGGTGCGGGAGATGGCGGCCACCTCCTGTTCGCGGAGTCCCCGGAGTTCCACCGGACCCTGCATGAGTTGCAGGTAGTCCACCACGATCAGGCGCACGCCTTTCTGCTTCACCAGGCGCTTGGCCTTGGTCCGGAATTCCATGATCGGGATGCCGGGGGTGTCATCGATGTACAGCGGCGCCTTGGCCAGGCGCTTGAGGGTGTCTTCCAACTGGACCCACTCGTACGGTTCCAGTTTCACGCCGCCCTTGATCTTTTCTCCGGACAGGCCGCTCTCCGTCGTGATGAGACGCTTGCCCAACTGGTCGGCACTCATCTCCAGGGAGAAGACGGCGACCGGCATGTTGGCATCCACCGCGGCATTGCGGGCGATGTTGAGGGCGAACGCGGTCTTACCCACCGACGGACGGGCCGCCAGGATGATCAGGTCGCTCTTCTGCCAGCCCTGGGTGATGCGGTCGATGGAGGGATAGCCGGAAGGCACGCCGGAGGGGCCGGTGATGCCCTGAAGTTCCTGCAGGTTGTCCAGCACCGAGTTGATGATGGAGCCGATATCCTGCACATCCCGCTTCACGTTGTTCTGGATGGCGGCGAAGACCTTGGTCTGGGCGTTGTCAATCAGGTCGTCCACGTTGGTGGACTCGTCGAACGACTGCTTCAGAATCTCATACGAAGCGGTGATGAGGTCCCGCTGGATGGTCTTCTGCTTGAGGATTTTGATGTAGTACTCGATGTGTGCGGCCGCGCCGATGTTCTGCGACAGGCTCGCGAGTACGACCGGACCGCCGATCACCTCCAGGTTTCCCTTGGACCGGAGTTTTTCGCTCACGGTCACCAGGTCGATGCTCACATGCTCGTTCACCAGTTCCGCCATCGCCTCGAAAATCATCCGGTGCTGCGGATCATAGAAGCACGAGGCAGAGAGTTCCTCCATCGATTCGTCGATGGTGGCAGGCTCTACCAGCATCGCGCCCAGCACGGCCTCTTCTACATCCAGGGCCTGCGGGGGTTTGTTTCCCATCAGGGTCTCCAGGTTCATCGGCTCGGCGGCACGGTTTTTTTTACGGGCGGGTTCCGGCATGGGACGGGACTATTCGAAATCCGGATTGATGATGATACGGCCGCAGTGCTCGCAGATGATGAGTTTGCGGTTGGAGCCGATTTCCACGCGGCGCTGCGGGGTGATGGTGTTGAAGCAGCCTCCGCAGGAATCGCCGTTGTAGATACCCACGACGGCCAGGTGATTGTGGACGCTGGCGCGGATGCGCTCATAGGCGCTCATGGTACGGGCGTCGATCTTGGCGGCGCACTCGTCACGGCGCTCGCGGAGGACGGCCTCTTCCTTGGCGGTTTCCTCTACGATGGTCTCGAGTTCGGCCTTCTTGGCCTTGAGGTCTTCCGTGCGGATGGAAAGACGGTCCTTAATCTCGTCCAGTTCGGCCTTCTTGGCACCGATTTCATAACGGGTGTCATTGATGGTCTTTTCGTCAATCTGGCGGAGAAGCTCCTGATTCTCAATTTCTTTGTTCAGGGAATCGTACTCGCGGGAGTTCTGGATGGTCTCCAGTTGACGCTGATATTTCTCGATGATGCTCTCGTGCTCGGAAATGGAGAGTTTGGCGTCTGCGATGTTGCGGTTGAACTGGTCGATGACGGCGGAGATGTTGGCGCTGCGCTCCTTCAGGGTAGCGATCTCCGCTTCCAGGGCAGCCACTTCGGCCGGCAGTTCGCCGCGAAGCTGGATAATCTTGTCAATCTCGGAATCCGCAGCCTGCAGGTTGTAGAGGGTCTTGAGTTTTTCCTCTACGGGCATATCGGAATCCGCGAAACTCTTTTGCAGGGACACGAAAGTCTCCCTGTTGTCGATAGGAGCCTCCACTTTCTTGGTGGCGGTGGTCTTCTTGGTACTTGCCATAAAACTTTATAAATCGATTTATATTCTTACAACCCGAAGTAGTGGACAGGGTTGCTCCTGTCCAGCACGGCACTTTTGTAACTCGCAAAGGTAGGAAAATTTTTCCGTATCTCCGCGAGGAAAATGTCCACAATCTCCACTTCGCTCTCAAAATGGCCGATATCCATGACCATGAAGCCCTCCGGAGTAAAGAAATTGTGATAGGAAATGTCTGCGGTGATGTACAGCTGGGCGCCCCGGGAAAGGGCCAGCGGAATCTCCCCTCCGCCGCTTCCGCCCAGAAGGGCCACCCGGGTAATGGGCGTTTCCAGCGGTTTGGAACTGCGGATGACCTTCAGGCCGAATTTCTCCCGCACATAGGCCAGGGCCTCGGCGCCGGTCATCGGCTGCGGGAAGTCTCCCAGGCAGCCCAGGCCCACGGTGCCGTCTTCTTCCGGCACCATGATGCTCACGTTCTGCAGGGACAGGCGGCGGGCCATGGCCCCGCTCACCCCGGCCATCACTTTGTCGGCCGTGGTGTGGGCGGCATAAACGGCCACTCCGTGCCTTACGGCCAGCATCACGGCCGCCCCTACCGGGTCGCCGGCGTTGATGCGGCGGATGCCTTTGAAGATGAGCGGATGGTGCGTGACAACCATGTCACAGCCCTTTTCTACGGCTTCCCTAATCAGCTCCGGCGTGCAGTCAAAGCCCAGCATGACCCCATGCACCTCATCATCGGCACTGCCAAT
>Ga0247608_10000631_pt1 | contig 54678 bp, 47 predicted proteins | sample 176DNAGHGlowgp2_FD_193490 | JGI IMG/M metagenome (GOLD analysis project Ga0247608, IMG submission 193490) | Sheep rumen microbial communities from Palmerston North, Manawatu-Wanganui, New Zealand - 1766 DNA GHGlow gp2 | ecosystem: Host-associated > Mammals > Digestive system > Stomach > Rumen ... | reverse complement strand
TCAATCGTTGAAAAGTTCATCAGATTTATGGCGGCGTAGCGTCCCTGACACACCTTCTTTGCCTTGTCCAGTATCTCGCGCCCTGATTTTTCATAGCCATATCTTGCCGCCCAGCGATTCATACTGTACTCGCTCCTTCGGCTGAATTTCAAGAGCTCCGCCCAGTGTGTCTCAACGAAGAAGAGAATTCTGGAAATGACTTCATCCTGTTCATCGCGGCTTTTGCCGAAGCAATCTCTGTTGACATGAACATGAAGCCCACAGGTAGAGGTCTGATGCGACCTATATCCAAGGCTGACAGCCTTGTTCATTATCTTGTCCCACTGATACTGTTTGTGATAATCTAACGATGCAGGGTGGCTTACAATCTCCATACCGTCGTCAAGACTGCCATCACTCTTGATATAGATGAACTCGTCATTCCTGTTGCCAACTGACAGTATCTCGTCCGCGTTGTCACTATCCTTGCCTGCTCCGTCAATCTCAAGCTCAACGCCGAAATACCGCTTAGAATCGCCGTAGAATATAGGATCCGGCTTATAGCCGTAATCATGGATAGAACGGTTCTTATCTACCTCTTCATGGTAGCAGTCACTGCAGTAAACGTAGCCATCAAGGTGGTATGCATCGTCTTCATGAAGCAGTGCATCGCAGCATGAGCATCTGACGTAATGATTCTCGTAACAGTGACGGCAGAGCGAGGTATATTCATCGCCGAAATTTTCTTCGGTCCATATCACTTCTCCGCAGCGGTCGCATGTAGTGGTATGTCTCTCATAACAATCCGTGCAGACTATCTCTCCGTTGACTTCCTCATAGTCATCATTTTCGTCAATAAGTGCTCCGCAGTGTGAGCAATAAAGTTCGTTTTTCTTCTTTTCTTCCATTATTTTCCTCCTTAAAGACGTGAAAAAGCCGCTCCCGAAGGAGCGGCATAGTTCTTAATATTCGTTTGCAAGTAACATGGTTGAGTGTTCTCCGTCATCGACAACGTAGACCTTTTCCGTGATAGGGTTATCCGTCGGAAATAAGTATTCCATGCGGTATTCCGGTTCTTCTGAGCTGTGCGTAATAGACTGCATCGAACCCACAGGCTTTAGCTCAAAGACCTGAAGGTAGTCTTTCGGTTCTGGCAGTCTGTCAACGCACTCCCATAAGAACAGCTGCAATTCAAGAGGGATAGTGCTGTCAACTCCACAGGTCAGATAACGGTTAGTTTCTGTCATAGACATTTCTCCTTTCGTAATGATTATTAATTCATGTGCGTAGTAATTATATATATGAAAAAATTTTATTTCAGAATCTTAAATATATATTATTATTTCGAAAAATGTATTACTATATGATAATCTGGAGCGGAGCGACCTGTATATTTTATAATTATTTAAGCAATATAGCTATCATATTTGATAATAATACAGTCCAGTTTCAGAAATACATATAAGGAGCATTACTTATGAGAAATAAGCAAGATCTAAAGACAGTTCGACGGACAGTACTGATGACTGAACGAACAGCAGCAAGCATCGATGAGGAGGCTCTAAAGCGCGGAATCAAGCCAAATGCTGTAATGAATGAGAGGTTGCAGCATTCTAATCATGACAACACTCCAGAGAAGATGGCTGACTTCCAGAATTTCGCAAACGAGGCCATACGAATGTTGGCAAGGTACTCATCAACAGACGCTAAGCAACTTGAAAAGGAGGCCCATAAGAGATGGACATTTTAACCCAGAAAAGGATTACCAATAATGGTGACGGTTCAGGATACTTCCGTCACTGTGTTAATTATGTTTATAAAGATAAGCTTGAATCCGGCGAAGCACGAATCGAGACCAAAGGATATGGTGTCACCGAGACGAGCGAACAGCATACATATGATCAGATGGCTGCTGTAAAAAGGTATTTTGGTAAGACAAGAGATAATCCCGTGATGCACTTTGTTATCTCATATGACAATAAGACTGTGGCTGACGCAGAGACAGCATGTGCTCACACAGAGAAGATTGCAAATTACTTTGCACCTGACTATCAGTTAATCACTGCTGTTCATCAAGAAGATCAGGGCTCTTCACTATATCACGCACACCTTGTGATGAATACGGTCAACATCCACAACGGCAGGCTGTATCATAGCGGAATTTCTGAGCTTCAGGATCTTGCGCGGCACGTTCATAACGTCACTGGTAACTACTGCAAAACCGAAATAAAGAAAGTAAAATAACCAACAACGGAAACTGATAATACTAAATATGCTTTGAACAGCCGAAAAAAAGACCGCCCCATATGGGGCGGCGGCTGTTCATATGAATTGGCGGAGCTATACTATTATAAATGTATAATCGATCACACGGTATCCAAGATTTCCAAGAGTTTTTCAATCTTCTTGTTAAAGCTGTCGATGAATAACGTTAACGAATTAAATCTAAAGGTTTCTGGTGAAGTTATTCTGTATTGGTCAACGGGTAGTGAACCGGCAATGTCTGCGACTTGACCCATGGCCTTGTATAGTTGCTTTCTGTTGCCAATGATTGAATAAAGGGCTTTGCAAAGGCGTTCTAGTTCCGATAGTTGTGAAGCGTACTTTTTCTGGAGTGACGTTAGCGAGAACTCTTTGTGCTGCCTGAGCAGTTCTGTACTCTCTGTAGCATCAAGCTTCTTTAGTTCTCCTTGAAGTATGCAAATGCTATCTGCTGATCGCATCATATCACGTAATTCCTGCTTTATTAAAGAACAAACATTCTTGATGCTGCTTTTCTCTTCGGCAGAGAGTATATAGGACTGAATGATGTTATCCTCCGAAGTATCGCTCGCATTTGTTGTAGCCAAGCTCTTTTCGATTGTAGCTGAAATAATATCATTAAACTCTTTTGCAAGCAATGACGCCATGTTGTTTTTGGTTATATATTTGAACTCTTTTGACACTCTATCAAGCAGAGCCTCGCCATAGTTTTTATCGCCATAGCGTTCGTTGAAAGTCTTTGTGTCTCTGTGTGGAATAACATACAAGCTCGCGATGTAGTCGGCGAGAAGCTCGGCAGAGAAGCCCGCTTCTACCAAGGCTTTAGCAACAGAATCTATTGCGTTCCCCCCAATATAGCCGTTGATTGATGATTGTGTGTAAGCAATTCCATCGGGATTCTCAACGGCACTTTTTAAAAGGTTTAAAACAAAATAAGGTTTAGCTGTAAATGACTTCTTGTTGTAAAACCCGCTTTCAAAGAAGCCTTCAATATAAATCAAATCAATAAACTTTTTGAACGATTTTTCCATATTATACCTCCTCTCAGAAATATAAAATACAATATAATGTGAAACAAATTGTATAGTATTTGTTCTATGGTATTATTTAGGCAGGACATGAAAGTCCGAAAAAATCTCAGCCGCTGCTACAAGCAGGTGTAAAATTGAACGAGCTCTTAAAACGTCCGAGATTGGCTTAAACATAGTCAAGTTTTATGGTGCCTCAATTATCTCACCTGCTTTTGCAGCTCATGAAATAAAAAACAGGAAGGTGGTCAAATTGCCAGATAAAGAGATGCTGCCTCAGCAGCAAACACATCCATCAGCTATTCAGCAGGCGGAGGCACCGAAGAATGTGAAAACTTTTGGCGTTACCGAGCTTGGCTTTTTGAACTTCGACGAACTGATACACAAGTCAGCCGAAGAGTTCGGAGTTGAGTATGAGATATTTTTCTCGAACTCGCTCGGAACTCAGCATGGCTACATGAAAGTTGTGGGAGGCAAGATAGTTAAGACCTTGCCGCTCATAGAGTTCAGCGTGCTGTCGTCCGAGTTGGTGACTAGAGACGGCTCAAAAATCGGTTATCGTATTCATCACTTCAAAAGAACTCAGTCTACGACTAAGGAGGAGTTCATCCCTATCGAGGTTTTCGAGAAGAATCGTGTCTACAGATATCTCAAACTTCCGCCGCAAGGGAACCGGAAGAAAGATGATTTGTGTGAGCGGCTGGTACAAACTCTGATCATCGAGAAGTCAGAAACCAAGAAACCAATTAACTCAGGAGTCAAACAAGGCTGGAGAATGATTTCTGAGAATTACGGTTTATGGGAGTCAAGAGGCAGATATCCGCCTGTTATTCGCAGCGTCATTTCGGACAGTATTAATTTGCGTGAAACGCCACGGGAAAGAACAAAGATTTATACTGCCGATAAGGATCAGAAGTGGAAGTATAATGATATTTTCACAAGCTATCCGGATTTGAAAACTCCATTTCTTCTCCGGGAAGCCAGTTACTTTCTGACCTTTGCAAGCAAGTTCAGCGTGTACTGGGATCAGACAGTAGTAATAAAGCCCAATGACAGAGCAGCTATTTCCATGCTTACCGCACTTTTCGACAACGTCTCGTATGGGCGTGGACACATTCTGACGCTGAGTAATGAAAAAGGTATCGCTCAAGCTGGAGAAAAATTGAATGACGCAGTACTGCTTATCAGCGACGATAGCAAGGCAGACGAGGAAAGGAAACGTGAGAGCGGTATATCCGAGCTTCACAAGAAAGTTCTTGATGCGAGAGGTGAGTTCCGCCAGATTCCGATTCTTCTGTCTGGCTTTGCATCGTCACAGTGGAGACCTGATCTGTATTGCGACTTCTCCGGATTAAACGGAGGCTACGACATAAGTCCGGCTGTTCTGAGCGAGGTTCTGGAATATCATGACCATATCATGTTGACAAAAATCGAGAATCGTTTCAGCGATTTCCTTGAGGTGTATAACCGGCATATGGGAGAGGTTTCGATATATACTCCGCATTTCATTCCTCCACAAAGGCGCAACATTTACTACATTTTGCTTGCGACACTCCGAGCTTATGACGAATATTTCGGGGAGTTCTTCGGCGATGAAACAGAGCATCAAGTACGGGTTATTCTCAGTAACTATAACGAAATAGGTTCAAGTAACGATGAGTTGCTACTTACGCTCTTCGGCAAATACCTGAATGATGAGATTAGCAGCGAACGCTTCAATATCATAAAGCGGGTGAAGTATATGGTCATTAATCCGGATAACAACTCTGTTATCGTTGATGACGACTTCATTTACATTGAGACAGGTATCATCAAAGAACTTGCTCGCAGTAAGCTGAAGCTCCACAGCGTTAACTCGCTGACAGATGCATTAAATGCAAGCGGTTGCCTTAATATCAACGATCACAATAGCAAGTGTTACCGGTTTCATGTTCAGAATTCCGACGGTGAGCCGTATATGCTTTACACCTACGGTATCAGCAAAAAACTCATCAATGCAGAGAATCGTAGGAAACTCGACCTCACAGATTATCTGAAGTATCTTCTAAAATACTGCGAGATGGCACAAAACGAGCTTCTTCCGTTGGGTATAACCGCAGACGGCAGATATGTCTGTAAGGATATCTCCTTCGGAAACAAGTCGAATGACCATATCTTGATAACAGGCCAAAGCGGAAAAGGAAAGTCCTTCTGTGCCACGAATCTGCTGCCGCTGTTAGCAATGCTCGGGAGCAGGATGCTTGGATGCGACGTCAGCGATTCATTTACCCGTGACGAAGTCATCAGAGCGCTGCCCTCAGAGGTCGTCGATGCTCTATTCGAGTTCATTGATGTTGCAGATGGAAAACAGAAGCTACCGGTAAACCTTTTATTTGTCGGCGATTGCTCCGGACTTCCGGCTAAGAAACGCCGCATAGTTGGATTTATTAAAGCTATCGCGGGTAAACTCGACAAGGAAGAAACGAGATTACTTACAAGCATAATTTCGGATATGCTGAAGCGGCAGTCAAATGTTACTTCAGTTACTACGGAAATGCTCCGTAGTACACTTAAAAGAGGCGGTAAGACAGGTAATCATGTGTTCAGCCTTATCAGCTCTACGCTCGACGATATCGACAATATCAGGTTCGAGGAGCAAAGCTGGGCGGAATTCTTTGAGAAATCAAAGAGAATTCCGGTTTTATCCTTCGGGAACGAGTCGGGTGAAAAAGTTCATTCATTGCTCGATGCAATGATAGCATCGGCTTTTGAGTGGCAGCGTGACCACGACACCGCTCCGCTGAGCATAGTAATAGACGAAATCAAGGATCAGAATTTTGCTGAAGGCAGCCCGTTGCACACTATTCTCACACAGGGCAGGAAATTCCATACTAAGTTTATAGGTATGACGACGCAGTATATCTCGACGAGCAGTCACGCTATCGATGTGGTGAAGGAGGCAGGAATAAAAATTTTCTTCAGGCCTGCTAAGTCGCTCGACAGGATAGCTGCTGAGCTCGGATTTAAGAACCCTGCTGATGCGGGCTTCGGTTCAATGGGTATCGGAGATATTATACTCAGCGCTGAACTGTACAACAAAGTGGACGGGGTGAACGAGCCTGTTGTTATACATGCAAAGGCTATCAAGTTCATCGACACGCCGCTTTTTGAGCAGTTCAAGAAGAAGTACGATATAAAATAAGTTGATACTGGTTGCGCCCTTCGGGGCGCACCGTCTAAAATAATTATACGCTAAACGGCCGAACAGGTCAAGCGAAAGGAGAATTTTTATGAATACCAATTCAAACACAACTACCCCTAATACGATCACTCAGAACGTAAATGAGCGCAGCACGGAAGGTGTAGTGCCAGAGAAAATCCTTTACACCGTAAAGGAAGTCTCAACGATCATGCACACTAACACCGGTTATGTTTATCAGCTCATAAGCTCTGGCTTGCTGCCTGCACTTAAACTGGGTTCACTAAAGGTCAGGCACGCAACACTGATGAAGTTCCTCAACGACTACGATGGGTTTGACCTCACCGACCCTAGCAATATTGAAAAGCTTTCAGTATCTGCGTAACATTCAATCAAATGAGGATAGTGCCCAGGGTGCTATCCTCATGCTTATATAGGAGGGATAGTATGGCAGAGATCAACACTCGCAAACGCGGTAAGCACTGGGAATACTATTTTGAAGTAGCCAGAGTTAAAGGTAAACGTAAGCGTTTCAGTAAGGGCGGTTTTACCACAAAGGCAGATGCTCTTAGTGCAGGAACAAAGGCTATGAACGAATACCTGAACGCAGGCACCGTATTTGTGCCTACAGAATTATCAGTGAGCGATTATTTGGATTATTGGATAGAAATATACTGTCGCCCGAATTTGAAACCGACTACGATTGCCAGTTACAAGAAGTATATAAGACTGCATATTTCGCCTAAAATAGGCCATTATCGTTTGACAAGCATATCTGCTGAGCAGCTGCAGTCGCTTATTAACGATCTGGTCTCAGAAGGTTTCAGTAAAAATACGATTATAAGTATAAAGGGGATTCTTTCGAGCAGTCTGAACTACGCTGTACAGCCGCTTCATTACCTACAGGCTTCTCCTATGGCTTATGTGAAGATACCTAAAGGCTCACTTAGTAACTTCAAGGCTTCACAATACGTGAGGGATGTTATTGAGCAAGACATCATAAACAAGATATTTGAACGCTTCCCTAAGGGGACTTCACCGTACATTCCTATGATATTGGCTTATCACTGTGGACTGAGGTTAGGAGAGGCCTTTGCTGTAACGTGGGATAATGTGGACTTTGATAGTCACACTATCACCATCGACAAGCAGCTTCAATGGCATGAAGAGAAGAAGGTATGGTATCTAACACCGCCTAAGTATAACTCGTTCAGAACTATCGATGTCGATCAGGTCGTTATTGAACTCTTAGCGAAAATCAGGCGTGAACAGGCTGCTCATAAAGAAATCTATGACAAGTTCTATACCACCTTGCACTATAATGAGCAAGAGGGTATCAACACCAGCAACGGCGAGGTGATCGATTTTATTAACGTATATGAGAATGGAGGATTCATACAACCGCGAATCATGCAGCATACCAGTACAGTGATACATAAGTTTTGTCCTACATTTAATTTCCACTCCCTGAGACACACACACTGTACGCGCCTGTTGGAAGCCGGTCTTCCGCTCAAATATGTTCAGAAAAGGCTCGGACATATAAACATCAATGTCACTCTGGATATATACAATCATCTGACTAATGACCAGGCAGAACAGGGTAAGCTGGCTCTTGAGGAGGTTTTCAGATAAGAACAACGACCGTCGTTCATGGCTGAGCGGCGGTCATTGTTTTTGGCTGAGTACGGATAATTGCTGTCGAGTACTTGAAAACAGAGCTATAATGGAGTATAATATAAAGAAGAGAGATTCTGGTATTCCAGAAAAATAGCCAGATACAGCACGGTCATTTGTCATCCGTTTGTCACCCTAAACTGAGTGATGTGATGTATGAAATAAAAATCACAAACACAGAGCGAATCTTAAATATCCAGAAATACAGCGGTTTAGCGGTGCTGGCTGATAGCGCTGAGCAAAAGCTGAAGCTGCTCAAAACGGTTAAGAAAGGATGGGCAACAACCCGATGGTTGGTGCTACAGTTGCTTGCGCAGTTGCTGTTGAAGAGGCTATGAAGTAAGATATACCATAAAGGTATGAAAAGAGCCGCTCTCCGGAGCGGCTCTGATTTTAGCTGCGGCTTTTCAACAGCCGTGGCAGAGGATGTTGAAAAAGGAGGCAGTATATGAAATACGATCATGCAGAAAGGGCGGCAAGGCTCTTCTCAGAGGGCATGAACTGTGCTCAGGCGGTATTTGTGGCTTTTTCAGACGTCACGGGGCTGGATGAGGAGCTCTCCGCAAGGCTGGCTTCGTCATTCGGCGGAGGCATGGGACGTATGCGGGAGGTCTGCGGTGCGGTCTCGGCCATGTTCATGGTGGCCGGAATAAGGTACGGCTATGATCCTGCCGGCGGAGCAGACGACAGTGAGAAGGCCGCTCACTACAAGCGCATACAGGCACTTGCGGAGGAGTTCAGAAAGGAGCATGAGACCATAATATGCCGTGATCTCCTCAATGGGCTCAGCGTGACAAAGGATCCTCATCCCGAGAAGAGAACGGAGCAGTACTACAAGGTAAGGCCCTGTGTGAGGTTCGTCCGTACTGCCGCAGGGATACTCGACCGTCTTCTTGAGGCTGACAGAGAAAAGGAGAAAAGCGAGTGAGCAGCTTTCTCGAAAAACACGCAGTAAGGAACAGTATACTTGTCTTTCTTGAATGTCTTGTCATACACACCTTCGAGGTAATGGTGCTGAGGACGGATGAGACGATATTCGCGGAATGCTTTGTCAACAAGGTCTTCGGCATAGTCCTTCTTTTCGTGCTGCTGTGGCGGCTCGGCTGGAAATGGCGTGATATAGGCTTTGTGAAGGAGAAGGCGGCGGCAGGCATACTGAAGGGTATGCTGCTCTGTACCGTATTCTACTCCATAGCCTTCGCAGCGGAATTCATCATGCTGAAGCAGAACGGCACTCCCGGCCATATTGAGTTCTTCACGACAGGCTTCTCCCTCACGGGAAATGTGGTGAAGCAGACCGGCATCGGCTTCATGCTGATGTGCATCGGCTTCAATATCATAAACGTATGGATGGAGGAGGGTATGTTCCGGGGCTTCTTCATGACCTATGTGGACAGGGAGAAATCAAAGCTGTATTCTCTCCTCTTTGCGGCGCTGCTCTTCGGTCTCTGGCACCTGGTCACACCCTTCCGCAGTCTTATTGACGGCGAGATGAGCGGAGGCGGGTTCGCAGTAATGAGCATCGGCTATGTGGTGCTTTCCGGTCTTATGGGCATCAAATGGGGACTTCTCTTCCGTATGTCCGGCAGCGTCTGGATAGGCCTTGCCGACCACTTCTTCAATAACTGCGTAGTGACGAACCTGCTGCACGTAGTCACCGATACAGGTACCGACGAGATGCAGATAGTCCGCGTACTTATAGGCGAGCTGACTTCCTTCTTTGCTGTACTTATCTATTACAGGATAAAGAACCGGAAGACAGCGGAATGATAAAACAAGCCCCGGGGCTGCCGATGCAGACAGCGCCGGGGCTTTGTATTCCTATCTGCCGGATGAGAATGTCACAGACACTCAAACCGGCAGCCGTATTTTTCGGCGTAGGCCGGAGCGGTTCTTGAAGGCGGCGCAGCATATATATGTGACCGACCGCGACATTGTGACAGATTCCAGACCGCTCTGTTCAAACGCACATGATCCGATCAGGGTGACGGAATTCGGTATAACTGCCTTTTTCAGCAGCCTGTTCTGGGAAAAGGCGCTTTGTTCGATAACAGTGACGGGAAGGCCTTCGATCTCAGCAGGTATCACGACGGATACCTCCTTTGCGGAGCAGCCGGTTATGATGATGTGGTCGTCAGTTTTATTGTATCTGATAGTGCCGATGGGATCCGTTTCCGGGGCGGCAGGCACAGAGACCGGCTCTGCCGGCGGATCGTCAGGCTTTTCGCCTTTCATACCGTTAAAAAGTCTTTTCAGTATATTCATCCGGGATATTCCTCCTTCTGTGTGCTTTCAGAGTATCAGTACCGGGTATTCCGGCTTGCAAGCAACATTATAGCACAGTTATACAGTGCTGTCAATAAAGGGAGTCATGATCTGCTGACAGAAAAAGCCTGCATCATAACGATGCAGGCTCCTTTTATCACTTCTTCTTTTTCTTGCCCTTGCCGCCGGACTTCTTCTTGCTGTTGTTCGGCTGCTTCTTTATCTGCTTTGTCTCAACAGCGGAAAGGTACTCGGAGGCTGACATCTCCTCCACAGTCTTTCCGGCAGCCTTTTCAGCTTCCTCCTTGACGGAGGCCGGCTTTTCCTCTGCCTTTGCCGCAGCAGGCTTTTCGTCCGGAGCGCCCTGTGACTTGATGATAGCGGCCTTCTTTGACTGAGTATCCTTTTTCTCGGCCGGGAGGCTGCTCTTTGTCTGCTCCATGCCCTTTGCCCTTGCAAGAAGCACCTTGTTGTTCTTCCTGTCATAGTTGTAGAGCATTACCAGTATGGCGATACCGAGGAGAAGAGTAAGCACGCCGGTATTGAATCCGGGCGGTGTATACTTCATGGTAACGGTATGGTGACCGGCAGGGAGCTTGACGCCGATGAGGGCGTTGAGTATGGCGACTGTACCTACTGATGCGCCGGAAGCGTTGTTCTGGTAGGTGTGCAGGCCGTTATTCTCGTTGATGGTATCGGTATAAAGATCGGGGATCTTCTTGCCGTCCACCTTGATAGTCCAGCCGGGCTCGAGAGGAATGGAGGTGTACATGAGCTGTCCCTCCTGAGCATCGATCTCGCCCACAAGGTAGTTGTCCTTTGTCTTCTCCAGATCGAGCTGCCACTCGTTCTGTCTGAGCTGCTGGATATCGTTGTGGAATGCCTCATAGTCGAGGGTGTAGAACTGGAAGTCCTTGACCATGATGTACTCATTTGAGCCGGACTTGTCAGTCTGGAGGATAGTGAGTCTTACCTCTATCTCGTCTCCGGGATTGAACTTGCCGATGTTGACGATGGAGTAGTCATATCCCTCGTAGTACTGGCCGAAGCCGTCGAGCTGCTCTGTGCCGCTCTTTCTGCCCTTGTATATGCCGTCGGCAGGATCCTTGACGCCGAGCCACATATTGCACTTCTTCGGGTTGTCGGACTTGAGGAACATATAGATGTAGTCGTCAGTCTCGGCAGTGATGTGGATGCGTACCGTAGGATCGCCTGCATTCGGCTGAGCGTCATAGCAGTGCTGTCCGCCGTAATCCCTCTCGGTACACTCGTTGAGCTCGACCGTCGGATCTGCAAGGCGTCTGAAATATGCCTTGGGTTCGAGGGCTCCTGAGTAATCGGGAGTATTGCCGGTCATGGAGCTCATGAAGTTGTTCATGCTGTTGAAGGGGTTGTCGTTTCCGAGGAAGCTGAGCTTGATGATATCATCGTCAGCCATGCAGCCGATAGCAAGAGCATCGGGGTTCTCGTATACGTCAACTGTGGCCTGCTTGCTGTTGTGGTCGATATAGCTGCTGGAGTATACCTTGTTGTAGTAGGGGCTGAGGAGGTTCTCGCTGTTGTCGTGTCCTCTGTTGGGATCGTCGAATACGTATCTGATACCGAGGAGAGAATCGGCAACGGGAGTGTTTCCGTCGTATCTTGTCTCATAGCTCTTGGTGGTGTAGCCGAGAGTCTCTATGAAGTTGATGATACGGGTGTTCATTACAGAGCTGGAGTGGGAGATTCCCTTGAGGCCCCAGGACTGGTTGTCGTTTACGTTCCTGAAGAAGGTCTTCTCTGCACGGTAGAAGCCGGGACAGCGCTTTTCGAGCTCGTCCACGAGTGCAGGCTCGCTCTGGATCTCATCGTAAGTCTTGTGCTCGGAGTAGTATACCTCCTTGTGCACCTTCCATATCGTATCATATACGTTCACGCCCTCCTCTGTGATGACGAGAGCAGCGAGTGCGACGATGAGGCCTGTGCGGAGCTTCTTCTTTCTGGAGTTGCTGAGTGCGTTCACCATGAAGATGTATACAGCGGCCAGTACCAGACCGAAGGCGATAGTGCCGGGCCAGTACCTTGTGAAGGTCTCGCCGTTAAGGGATTCCTCAGTGGTGTAGGGGAGCTTGGCAACGTACTTGTATTTCTCCTCGTTGTAGTTGAAGTTCTTCATCATAAGGGTGAAGAGGTAGACCAGCAGGGCCATGCCTGCGAAGATGAAGGAGGACTGACGGAAGCTCACCTTTGTCTCCTTCAGCTTCGGGAAGACCTCTGCCGCCATGCTCAGGAACACGAAGGAGAGAAGGAAGGAATAGCGGTAAGGGAGCCAGTTAGGATCCTGTCCGCCGTGCCACATCATATTGATGGGCTTGATCCACATACTGAAGAAGAGTATGGCGATGAGCATTGAATAACCGATCTTGCGGTTGCGCCCGATCTCCTTGTTGAGGTAGAACAGAGGCAGGAGAGTGACTGTCAGAACGCCGCAGTAGATCTCCGGGCGTCCGTAGAGCCTTGTTCCCTCGTCCACGTTTACGGAGTAATACTGGTTCGGGAGCAGTGTGGGCACCAGCTCGATGGGGGAGAACATGGTGCGGAAGCTGTAATCGGGCTTTGAGAAATCGAACTTACCGAGTGCGAGCGCATTGTATACAGGCACTATCATTATGTAGCTGAGCAGGAGCACGACAAAGGTGGAGAATGCCATGAGGCCGAATACCTTCAGGTAATCTTCTGTGCCGCGGAACTTCCTGTCTGTGCCGAAGTATACATAGTATATGAAGTATATGGCAACGAAGATAGCCACCATGAAGCCGATATAGAAGTTTGCGATGAAGAGCACCGCAAGGGGGATGATGTAGTTCAGCTTCCTTCCGTCATCCACGAGATACTCAAGGCCGAGTATGATGAGGGGAAGGAATATGGGGCCGTCGAGCCACATGGGATCTATCATCTGTATCGCATTGAAGGCGATGAGCGCATACATCGTTGCGAATATGACTGACGGGAGCTTGTCCATATTCTTTGCGCGGCGGACGTATACCGAGAACGTCAGTCCGGCAGAGCCTATCTTACAGATCTGCATTATCATCAGGCTCTCGAGGATCATCTTCCTTGGCAGGAGTATGACTATCAGGGTGAACGGACTCGCCAGATAGTATCCGATAACTCCCTGGAAGCCGCCGGAGAGATTTCGCTCCCAGCTGTACAGGATGCTCCTTCCGCCCCAGAAGGCGTCACGGATGGCCTCGAAGTAATGGACATACTGACCGTTGAGGTCGAGTGTCAGTACGGAGCGGGTATTGAACGGGTATACTCCGAACATTATGTAGGCGATGAAAGTCAGCAGAGCCGGTATAAGAAAAGCGGCTGCGTAGAACGGGAAGCTGTTTACCCAGAAGCTCCCTCGTTTTCCGTTTGCGTCAGGCACCGGCAGAGCGCCGGCAGGTTTTTTGCTGACAGCGGTTGTTGTTGTCAAAGCTGTTCCTCCTTCTGTTTTCGGTTCAGCGGCCTAAAAAGCCATAATCCCCGATTATATTATCTTAATAATTATACTATACTTTTCCGGCTTTTGCAATAGCTGAGGAAAAGTTTTTCCGCATCATAGGCCGGAATGAATATACCGGAGGTTCCCGGAGATAATAAGCACAGAAGCCGGACGGAGAGCCGGCATATCAGGGAGGAAGTATGGCTGAACTTATTGCAAGGGGAGTCTTCCGCTTTGACGGGAGCATAAGAGTTGAGAGCCGGGCATCGGCAGCCGGCTCGACAGAAGGGCAGGGGCCGCTGGGGGACTGCTTTGACGAGGTGCATCAGGATCCCCGGCTCGGCTGCGACAGCTGGGAGAAGGCGGAGAGCGCGCTGCAGCGCCGCACCCTGAGTCTTGCCCTCAGCCGCGCAGGGCTCAGGCAGGAGGACATAGGCCTTATATGCGCCGGAGACCTAAGCGCACAGTGTACCGTCTCAACGTCTGCTCTGTCCGGCCTCGGGATACCCTATCTCGGGCTGTACGGTGCCTGCTCGACCATGGCGGAGGGCATACTGACCGCTGCTGTCTTCACAGATTCGGGGGCGGCGGAGCGTGCGGCTGCTGTGACCTCCTCGCATTTCTCGTCCGCAGAGCGGCAGTTCCGGCAGCCTCTTTCCTACGGCGGCCAGAGAACGCCCACCTCCCAGCGCACCTGTACAGCGGCGGGAGCAGTAGTGATATCGCATAGCGGCGGTATAGAGATAGCCGGCGGCTGTGTCGGGATCACTGCGGATATGGGGCTCAGGGATATGACGGATATGGGCTCGGCCATGGCTCCGGCGGCCGCCGGGACCATAAGGCGCTGGCTCAGTGCCACGGGGACAGTGCCGGAGGACTATGACTATATCGTGACCGGAGACCTCGGTACGGTCGGGAGCGCTCTCCTTCCGCGGCTGCTTGAGGAAAGCGGCATAGATCTCGGCGGGAGCCACCGGGACTGCGGAGTTATGATATACGGTGCAGATGCCGGAGATCCCTTCGATACCCATTGCGGAGGCTCGGGCTGCGGCTGCGGTGCATCAGTGCTCTGCGGCCACTTCCTGCCCCTCCTCGGCAGCGGAGAGGCGGAGAATGTGCTTTTCGCCGCAACGGGAGCGCTGATGTCGCCCCTGAGCCTTCAGCAGGGCGGCACCATACCTGCCGTGGCGCATCTTGTTCATTTCAGGAGGGCAAAGACATGATCTGGGAGCTTATAAAGGCATTCACCGTCGGCGGAGCGATATGTGCCGCCGGACAGCTTCTCATCGATCGCACGAAGCTGACGCCGGCAAGGATACTGACGGGCTGCGTGGTGACGGGAGCAATCCTTTCGGCGCTGGGCGTATACGGCCCACTTGCTGACTTTGCCGGAGCCGGCGCCACCGTACCTCTCACCGGATTCGGGCATCTGCTTGCGGAGGGCGTGAGGAAGGCGGTGGATGAAAGGGGACTGCTGGGCGTGTTCACCGGCGGCCTGACAGCAGCATCCGGCGGCATCGAAGCCGCGCTGCTGTTCGCACTGGCGGCTGCACTTATATTCCCGCAGAGGGAGAAGAGGGACTGAGTACAAATAATGCCCTCTCCGGAATGGAGAGGGCATCAGCGCACCCGGAAGCACTGAAAAAAGAACCAAGGGGGATTCTTTTCAGAAGAATCCCCCTCAGCAGGATACAGGCATCGCTCACGGAGCGGCTCTGCCTTATCTTACCTTCTTTGCGATATCATCAAGTAGCTTGCTGATGAGGTCGCCCTGTGACATGGAGCCAAGGTCGCCTTCACGGCGTGAGGATACGGATACTGTTCCGCCCTCTACCTCCTTGTCGCCGACAGTTACCCATACAGGCAGCTTCTCAAGACGTGCGTCACGCACCTTCTTGCCTACCTTCTCAGCCCTGTCATCGATGGAAGCGCGGATATTTGCAGCTTCAAGCTTTTCAAGGAGCTCTTTGCAGTAGTCAAGATGACGGTCAGCTACGGGGATTATGCGTACCTGCTCGGGAGCAAGCCAGAGAGGCATAGCGCCTGCATACTTCTCGATGAGGTATGCGAGTGTACGCTCATAGCAGCCCAGTGATGTTCTGTGGATGATGTAGGGAGTCTTCTTTGTGCCGTCTACATCAACATACTCCATGCCGAAACGCTGTGCGAGGAGCATATCTATCTGGATAGTTACAAGAGTATCTTCCTTGCCGTATACGTTCTTGTACTGAATATCAAGCTTCGGGCCGTAGAATGCAGCCTCATCGATGCCTACTGTGTACTCAAGTCCAAGGTGGTCGAGGATCTTGCCCATAACATCCTGAGCGTGATCCCACTGCTCCTTTGTGCCCTCATACTTGTTCTTCGGGTTTGCGGGATCCCACTGTGAGAAGCGGAAAGTACAGTCCTCAAGCAGGCCTACTGTGCCGAGCATATACTTTGCAAGCTCTAGGCAGCCCTTGAATTCCTCTTCGAGCTGCTCGGGACGGAGCACAAGATGTCCCTCGGAGATAGTGAACTGGCGCACACGGATAAGGCCGTGCATCTCACCGGAATCCTCCTTGCGGAAGAGGGTGGATGTCTCGCCGAGACGCATAGGCAGGTCACGGTAGGAGCGCTGTCTGTTGAGGAATACCTGATACTGGAAGGGGCAGGTCATAGGTCTGAGAGCGAAGCACTCCTTCTCCTCGTCGTAGGGATCGCCCATGATGAACATACCGTCAAGGTAGTGATCCCAGTGGCCGGAGATCTTGAAAAACTCCCTCTTTGCGAAATAAGGTGTCTTTGTGAGCAGGTAGCCGTGCTTCTGCTCAACGTCCTCTACCCAGCGCTGGAGAGTCTGGATAACTCTTGCGCCCTTGGGGAGTATAACAGGGAGGCCCTGTCCGATAACGTCAACTGTTGTGAAGTACTCCAGCTCACGGCCCAGCTTGTTGTGGTCGCGGAGCTTTGCCTCCTCACGGCGCTTGAGATCCTCCTCGAGCTCAGCAGCCTTGGGGTAGGCTACGGCGTATACACGGGAGAGCATCTTGTTCTTCTCGCTGCCTCTCCAGTAAGCGCCTGTGCAGGAGATGAGCTTGAATGCCTTTACTGCGCCTGTGGACATGAGGTGCGGACCTGCACAGAGGTCTGTGAAGTCGTCCTGCTTGTAGAAGGAGATTGGCTCGCCCTTGCCTGCGTGCTCCTCACAGAGCTCAACCTTGTAGGGCTCATCCATATCCTTCAGGAGCTTCAGAGCCTCCTCGGGAGCAAGCTCGAACTGCTCGATAGCGATGTTATCCTTTACGATCTTCTTCATCTCAGCCTCGATAGCCTCGAGCTCCTCGGGAGTGAAGGGCTTCTCAAGGTCGAAGTCATAGTAGAAGCCGTTGTCGATAGCCGGACCGATAGCCAGCTTTGCAGCGGGATAGAGCCTCTTTACAGCCTGCGCCAGAATGTGTGAGCCTGTATGCCAGAAGGTCTTCTTGCCGTCGATAGAATCGAATGTACATACCTCAAATGTGCAGTCGCTGTCAATAACTGTGCGGAGGTCCTTTACCTCTCCGTTGATCTTTACGCAGCAGGCTGCCTTGTAAAGTCCCATTCCTATGCCCTTGATGATCTCTGCGGCAGGCTGTGCTGCCTCGATCTCACGGACGCTTCCGTCGATAAGTGTCAGTTTTATCATGGTTATCTCTCCTTAATATATTTTTATTCATTGGTGAATAATTCGTCTTGTTCCCAATTGGCCGGGTTGTCGGCGATGTACCGGCAGGCGGCACGGTATTCGTGTTCGTTCCGCAGTATGCGGTCGTAAAATGATTTTTGCCAAACAGAAAAGCCGATTTGTCTTGTCACATTTTCTTTAAAATTCTTGATGATCTGTGATACTGTAGGGGCGCATTCCGTGCGCCCGCTGTTATCGTTATGTATCATTATGATCATATGAATGTGATTAGGCATAATAACATATTTTTCAAAATGTACCATCGGATAATTGGCAGAAAGAATCTGAAAAGAGCGTTTAACAGCCCAGCCAAATTCTGATAATCGCTTCTTATTGTCCTGAATTGGCGGGCGCACGGAATGCGCCCCTACATCCGGGTGATCGGACGATCCCGTCTCATTTGTTATCAGGCGGTATCTGTCGTCGGGTTCCCAGAAAATGCACATCTTGTTCTTCGTACAGATCGTGACGAAATACGCCCCGTTCCGCGAATAATCGTAACCGTCTAGGCGTATCGGTTTACGCGACGGTTTTTCAAACCTGTTGCCGTCCATATCATTCCCCGGTATCGGTTATCTCGAACTGGTCTCCGTACAGCTCGACCGATGCGGGTTTCATATAGCCGTCGCCGCTGTCTGCGGTGAAGCAGACGACTATCTCGGTATCATCGCCGTCGCTGTCGATATCGACATAGACGCCGCTGACGGTGAGTATCTTCTCAAGGGTATCGGCGCTGCCTTCGTACACGCCGTCATCCACGAGGAGCTCTGCGATCTTCTTCTTTCCGCCGTCGAGGGCAGCCAGCTTTCCGGCTATGGCGGTAAGGTTGGCCATTATGGTGCCCTCCTCTTCAACGTAGAAGCGGACGGTCTGCATACTGTCCCATATCTTGTAGGGCAGCTCAAAAGCCTCTTCCTTCTCGTTATAGATGATGTTGCTCAATCAGTATCACCTCCCCGGTGCCGGACTTCGTATCCGGAAAACAAAAAATCCCTCATGCCTGAAAAGCATAAGGGACGATCAATGACCGTGGTTCCACCCTGATTCACACGGACATCCGTCCGTATCTCATTGGCTCTGTAACGGGAGCAGCCGGCGTTTATTGGACGCACTCGGAGGCGGTATGCCTTTCTCCTTGCCGTGCAGCCTCGCACCATACGGCTGCTCTCTGGGACGGCGGCGGCGGATCAGGCCTTCCTCGTCATTGTTTTGTACTATTCATATTTTTATGTTATCACACTTTTCCCGATTTGTCAATAGGTTCACAGACATTTCTCCTTCCGGTCACTTAAACCGAATACTATTTGTATATTTAAGTGGTGGTTTTCCCGATTGCACAAAGCGTCCCCAAAATGTCACGATGTTCATAATTTCTCTATATTAAGGGATAATCTCAGCCTGTTTATACCTTGCGTATATCACTTCTTTGTACAAAATGTAGAATTTCACTGTGCAAACTGACAAAAATGCCTTAACCCCCTTTTCAGCTTTCACCTGTTGTGTTACAATGTATACAGATATATGCGGGCTGAAGAAAGGCGGTGAAGGAATGATAGATCAAAAAAGGTCATGCAGGCGGTATCTGCTGCTTGCTACAATAGTACTGGCTCTGGATCTGCTGTTCCTGTTACCGGGCTCCTCCGCATACGCCGCCGATGTCAATACAGATGAGTGTGCAAAGGAGATCGCCGTCCTCGTCAACGAGGCGCGTGCGGAAAAAGGTCTCCCGCCTATGTACGTGTCGCCGTACCTCAACAGTGTGGCCCTGCTCCGCGCACAGGAATCGGCAGTATACATGGATGACAAGCATCACAGGCCGGACGGCTCCAAGTGGTCAACGGCCATAGACAGGACCATAGCCCCCTACTCCTACGCAGCCGAGAATCTTGCGGCATCCGTACCCAATTCCGCGACGGTCATGTCCCTGTGGCAGACCTCTCCGAAGCACTGGGCTGCAATACTCAGCCAGTCTTCAACCCACATGGGCGTAGGCGTAGTCTACGATCCTGCTTCGCCTCACAGGTGGTACTGGATACTTGATATGATACAGTATTCCGGCGAGGACGGCGCTATGGAGGGACAGTATCTCCCGCAGCGCTACACAGTTGTCCCGAAGGCCTGCGGCGATGTCAACGGCGACGGCGTAGTTGATACCTTCGATTACGTAAATCTTACGGTATACCTTGAAAAGAAGAGCTCCGGCGAACCCGTGAGCTATTACGACCTCCAGCTCGAGGCAGCTGACTGTCTCCGCGACGGGCAGGTCACCATAGCAGATGCCAAGGCGCTGCAGCGGTATCTCCTCGGCGAGTATACCACACTTCCCTATGATTTCTGACAACCTCCACTATAGACAGCCGGGCAGCCATTTTCCCGGCTGCAAACATCTCTCTACCCATAAAAGGGCGGCCCGCATACATAATGTATGCGGGCCGTTCTTTATCATATCGCTCCTGAACAGAGCACATAAGCCATATTTGCAAGAAGTATCACCACCGCAAGGTCGAAGCCCCAGCTGCCTGTTGCAGTATGGAACCCCCTGCGGTCCTGTTCGGGTGTGGTGAGCGGTATCCTGTCGGTTATACGGAATATAATCAGCAGGAGTATGCCTATCGCTGTGAACACTATCAGCACCATATCTGCCGCAAAGGCTACCTCACGGAGATAATGCCTTATAAGCGCCGTCATCAGCGAGAGGGAATTCACGAAGATATGTACTCCCGCAGCCGGTATCACTGAGCCGTGCTTGAGAGTGATATGTGCAAGGAAGACTCCCATTGCGGCGGCAAGTATGAACTGCTGTATATTGCCGTGCACCATGCCGAAGAATATTGCCGAGGCAAAGACCGCAAATCTTTGGTTTGCCCGGGAAAAGACTCTCATGAGCATCCCCCTGAAGAAGACCTCCTCGGTAATGGGGGCGAGCACACAGGTGTAAAGCACGAATATGGCCAGCGGTACGCCGCCGGTCAGGTAATTGTTCACCGAATCGCCCGGTTTGACTGATATACCTATGGAGTTGAAGAATATCTCGACTGCCCTTGCTGCGAAGGTGCATATATACCATATCGCCGAGCCGATGAGGCAATACTGCATGGTGGCCGAGGTTCCGATATCGTTCGTCCTCAGCAGGGCGGAAAACCGTATCCCGGCCTTTTTCAGTCCGTAGACCGCAGTAAGGATATTTGCAACAACGAAAACTATGGTATTGATGCCGGCCATTATGGAGGTGCCGGACATATAGCTCCGTATGTCAGCGCCGGACATATCCGGGTTGATCCCCCGGATGACGTTGTATATCAGCAGCATCAGCAGAAAGACAAGGCCCTCTGTCAGAATGAATCTGAGTATGAGGCATCTTCCGCCGAGGCCGTACCATTTCTTCAGGTTCTCACGTTCGTCATAATCCGGCATCAGTGTGCTCTTGTAGCCGGGTTCGGTTATCCGGGGATCGATGCGGGAGTAGTCTCCGCCGAAGCCCTTGTAATCGGTGGGATTGCCGAACGGATCATATTTATCGCGGACAGCGAGGTTCGGGTTGCTTGAAAGGCGTTCAGTCAGCTCCTTTATCTCGCTGTTAAGCATTGCTATTTCTGCTCTGTAGTACTCAGAGCTGATGTTTTCAGCCATGAAGTTCTCCTTTCAGACATATTATATCTATTTTAGCACATTTCATCTAAAATGTAAATAGTCTGTGAAGATTTTGTTGACTGAAAATGCTCCTCTGCGAGAATACAGGGAATCTCGCAGAGGAGCTTTCAGCTTGTCAAAAACCTATATATACTTAGGGGACGCCCTCTCTTGCAGGGCGTCCCCTCTTCAAAAACAGTCCACCGGACTGTTTTTGAATTCACCCCTTGCTGAGCGCCCGAAGGCTATATGTGGGGCTTTGCCCCACACCCCACCAGAGGCTCTGCCTCTGGACTCCGCTAAAGGGGCAAAGCCCCTTTAGGATCCCAACCGTTTGGTTATATCGGTTGAACTACCTTTTTCAACATTGTTCCGGCAGAGTGTTGATAACTCAGCCGCATATCTCCGCTATGGCCTCCGCCATTATCTCGGCATCGTCTATGAGCTCATCGGCTGTGATGTACTCCTCCGGGCTGTGCATATTATACTCCCTGCCCGGGAACTCAGCGCCGAAGGCCACGCCGCCCTCTATCTCATGGACGTAGGTGCCGCCGCCTATGGAGATGCACTCGCCCTCCTGCCCGGTCACACGGGTATAGGCACGCAGGAGCGCCTTCACGAAATCGCTGCTGCCGTCGGTTATGTGGGGCTCCACTCCCTCGCAGGAATCAACGGTGAAGCCTGCCTTTTCAAGGGCTCCGCAGATTATGCCGCTTATTTCGGCCTTAGTGCGGTCAAGGGGGAAGCGGATATCTATACCGCCATGGAGAACGTTATTCTCCGTATTCAGCATGGAGAGCACGCAGGTCATTTTGCCTGATATCTCATCCGAGAATCCGAGACCGCAGGAGCTTCCATCAGTCTCGCCGTGGGGGAAGAGCCTTGCAAGCTCCTTTACCGGCTCACAGGCTATCATACCTGATGCAAGCATCTTTGTTATGGCATTCTCGCCCTTTTCCGGTGTGGAAGCATGGGCGGAGACTCCGGTTATGGTTTCCGTGTGAGTATATCCGTCAGGCATAGGCGAAAAGCTGTCGTCATCATTCATTATGACTCCGCAGCCTGCCTTCGCATTAAACACCGATTTCAGCTCGCATACAGACGGAACGGCATTTATGACTGTACCGGCCTTCACATTAACACTGAGCCCCCAGTATGACGAAAAGTACACTCTCAGCATACCCTTCTCACCGTTGATGACGGGATAGGAGCCGTCCGGCGTGAAGACATACTGCGGCAGCTCACGCTTGGTGCGGTAGTAGGCAAGGTCAGCCGAGCCGTTTTCCTCATTAGTGCCGAATATGAGCCTTACCCCGTGTTTCAGCGTTCTTCCGGTCTCCCTGAGAGCGAGCAGGGCATATAGCGCAGCAACTGCCGGTCCCTTGTCATCGATAGCGCCCCTGCCGACGAGCTTTCCGTCCTCCTCACGGAGTACATAAGGATCTGCCTTCCAGCCGCTGCCCTCCGGCACTACATCAAGATGAGTGAGTATGCCCAGCAGGGGAGCGCCGCCGAAGTCAGCCGAGCCTGCATAGTTATCCACGTTCTCCGTCTCAAATCCCAGTTCACTGCATCTGCCGAGCATCATGGCAAGCGCCCTTGCAGGCTCCCTGCCGAAGGGGAAGCCCTCCTTGGTCTCGCCCTGTACGCTCCTTACCGCCACAAGCTCCCTGAGCAGGGATATCATATCCTCCCTGTGCTCCTCGAGGTATTTTCTGATTTCAGTCATAGTGTTCCTCCCTCCTCCTCCCTATACGACAAAAGACCGCAGATAACTGCGGTCTTTTGCCCCTTTGCAGATTGCCCTTCCGCAAAGGTAAGAAAGAAAGGATAAATATGAAAAGTGAGATATCTTGATTAATAACAGTTTCCTAAATATCCTTGTCTGATAGTCAGATCAGTTGATGATAGCCTTCTCTGTCTCCTTGTCGAAGAGGTGGATCCTGTTAGGATCGATAGCTACCTTGATCATATCGCCGGATCTTGCTGTAGATCTCGGGCTAACTCTTGCTGTGAGGCTGTTGCCCTCGCAGGTGAGGTAGAGGTATGTCTCAGCACCCATCATTTCGGTGATATCAACGTTAGCATCGATAACGCCTGTTGTAGCATTTGAGAGGTACATCTCCTCATCGTGGATGCTCTCAGGACGGATACCGAGGATAACTTCCCTGCCTACATAAGAGCCGAGTCTGTCGTTCTGAGCAGCCTTAGCCTCAGGAATAGCGATCTGGTAAGTCTGACCTCTGCGCTCAGAACCGAACTCAACTACAAACTGGCCGTACTCTTCCTTGAGAACAGCATCGATGAAGTTCATCTGAGGTGAACCGAGGAATCCGGCAACGAACTTGTTGCAAGGTCTCTCGTAGAGGTTCTGAGGTGTATCAACCTGCTGAACATAACCGTCCTTCATACAAACGATTCTGTCGCCCATTGTCATAGCCTCAGTCTGGTCATGTGTTACGTAAATGAAAGTAGTACCGAGCTTCTTGTGGATTCTTGCGATCTCGGTTCTCATCTGAGCACGGAGCTTAGCATCGAGGTTTGAGAGAGGCTCGTCGAGGAGGAATACCTTAGGGCTGCGGACGATAGCACGACCGAGAGCAACTCTCTGTCTCTGACCACCGGACATAGCCTTAGGCTTTCTGTCGAGGAGGTGTGTAAGGTCGAGGATCTTAGCAGCCTCGTTTACCTTTCTCTCGATCTCGTCCTTGGGCACCTTGCGGAGCTTAAGGCCGAATGCCATGTTGTCGAATACTGTCATATGAGGATACAGAGCGTAGTTCTGGAAAACCATCGCAATATCTCTGTCCTTGGGTGCGATATCATTAACGAGCTTGTCGCCGATGTAAAGCTCACCCTCTGAGATCTCCTCGAGTCCTGCGATCATACGAAGAGTCGTTGACTTACCGCAGCCGGAAGGTCCTACGAGAACGATGAACTCCTTGTCTCTTATGTCAAGATTTACATCTGAAACAGCAACTACTCCGCCCGGATATTTCTTGTAAATGTGTTCAAGTTTTAAGCCTGCCATTTAATGAATCCTCCAATACTTTCTTTTTGCTGAACTTTGCCTGCACATTATCAGCTATATTAGTATTCTATCATATTTGCATCTGTTTTTCAAGATGCTTTATTGCCAAAGTTAAAGTTATCGGTTTATTAGAATTGCCGAAAAAAGATCTGAAAAATTATCGCAAAAATCATCAAAAACAGGGGGCAAAAACAGGTTTTCAACATCTTTGTGCAATAATTCCACCGCCTCGCCAAAGCCCAGTGTTTCGGGAAGAATCAATCCTCCGTAAGAAATCCGCATTAACTTTTCAACAGAGTTATCAACAGCTTTGAACATTCGCTTGATCTGATGGAATTTTCCTTCATGCAGCTCAATAAACGCCAGTTTATCGCTGTATTCGGCTTGCCTCACCTTTGCGGGCAGGCATAGCTCGTCCCCGTCTATTTTTAGACCGTTTTTGAATTGGTCAATATAATTATTTTGGAACGGTCTGTCAAGTTCAACAATGTAGATTTTCGGTATATGGCGTGATGGTGCCAGTATCCTGTGTGCCAGATCCCCGTCATTGGTAAGGAGAAGCGCTCCGAGGGAATCCTTGTCAAGTCGTCCCGCCGGAAACATATCCTTCGCCCTCAGCTCAGGGGGGATAAGCTCCATGACGTTCCTGCCGTCATGTTCGCTGGTGGAGCATACGTAGCCCTCCGGCTTGTTCAGGAGGACGTACCTGTGCTCTGAGGCGCATACCTGCTTTCCGCAGACTGTCACGGATGCCTTCTCCGGATCTATCTTCATGTCAGGCGCCTTTGCTGTAGCACCGTCCACGGTGACCTGCTTCTTCCTTACGAGCTCGCGGATACTGCTGCGGGTATATTCTGTTCTTTCGGAGATATACTTGTCGAGCCTTATCATATCCGTTCCTTTCAGTAATAGTCCTGCGTTCCCGTGAATACCTATTATCATAATAACATGACCGGAGGTAGCCTATGCCTAAACGAGTATTTGTCATATTTGCCCTCACAGCCGCCGCTGTGCTCGGTGCCGCACTTATCCTTGGCAGAGCACGCTCAGTGCCGGATGAAGCCCCGCCGCCCGTGCCTGCCGGGACGGTGGGCGAGCGCATATCCTACTTTGCCCTCCATGGCTGGGAGGCAGAGGAGATAGCGCAGAAAAGAATGACCATCCCCCTCAGCTTTGAAGGAGCTTACGGTGAGTATGCTGCGATACAGGATAAGCAAGGCCTTCCGCTCCGCAGTTTCGCAGGCAGGGAGGCCGAGCTCTATATGTACCGCATAACAAATTACAGTCCTGCCGGCAGAAAGCTGCTGGCAGAACTGATAGTCTGCGATGATATAGCCGCAGCCTCCCTGATATACAGTGAGGACTGCGGTGATATACGTATGTCAGTGAGCTGATTTTACTTGATAATGGTGATATCGCCGAGAACCGGGATCTTTATAGCCTTGCCCTTGTAAGCGCCGTATGTAAGGCCTGCCATTACCGCGAGGAGAACAACGACGATGAGAGCTCTGACGATCTTGCCGAAAAACGGGATACATCCGATGATAGCTCCGATAACCCATACAGCAATGAAGGCGATCAGCCACCAGAGCTGCTGATTTGCATGGAACTTGCAGTATTCAGAATTCTTGTCAACTGCGATAGGTACAAAGAAGAAGAACGGGATAATGTAAGGGAGCGCCCCGACCAGCTTATACTTCTCTGCGTCTCCTGAGATAGCGCTCTGTGCATCGCTGTCATTGAAGTTTTCCAGGATGCCATCCACTGTGTTTAAAAATTCATTCATTTTCTTCGTCTCCTTTATGGATATTATTCTTCTCCGGAGCCTCTCCGGAAGGTTTCTGCCCCAGCTCACTGATTATTGCAACAAAGCTGTCAACATCGGTGAAATCCTCATATACCGAGGCAAAGCGGATATATGCTATCGGATCCAGTTCCCTGAGCCGGCTCATGACAAGAGCGCCTATCTCCTTTGAGCGTGCGACTGTTTTCTGTTCGTTGGCAAAGTAGTTCTCGACATAGTCGGCGATGGAATTGATCCTGTCAATGGGGACGGGGCGCTTCTTCATGGCAGAATATATGCCCTTCATCAGCTTGTCCCTGTCAAAGCTCTCAAAGGTGCCGCCTCTCTTCTCGACCATGAGCTGAGGCTTTTCCACTATCTCGAAGGTAGTGAATCTGGAGCCGCATTTCATGCACTCCCTGCGCCGTTTGATCGTATCCTCCTTGGGCCTTGAATCGACAACCTTCGATTCCTCCCATCCGCAGTAAGGACAATTCATTGATCTTCCTCCTTTGTGCCGTACTGATCCAGCATAGCAGAAAGGGCGCCGTATCCCGAAACAAGATCACTGATGCCGCCGAAGCCCGTTCTGTAGAGCTCCAGCATAACAGTGCAGTCCGGATTCAGTTTGTAGAGCTGATCGAAGAACTTCCCGAAGCGGAAGCTGCCCCTGCCGATAAGCAGGCAGTCGCCGAGCTCACCCGAATCGCTGATATGGACGTGCCTTACTCTGCTGCCCGCCGCCTTCAGGAAGGCGAAGGGATTCTCTCCCGCGCGGACAGCCTGTTTGGTGTCGAGCACGAAGGAGAATTCGTTGCCGAGCATCTCCGCAGCCTCCCTGACGAAGGACGGCGAAGCGCTGACGCAGCGCGATACATTTTCAAGAGCGACTTCTATGCCGTACTCCTTTCCGAGCCTGTAAAGACGAGAATACCGCTCACAGAAGAACTCGGTATCCTTAACGTGCTTCGGGCCGTGAAAGACGAACATATCCGCACCCACAATATTCATGAAGCGGAAGTAGAGCTTATGGTACTCGAGAGCGTCGGTGATCCTCCGCTCATAGTCCGAGAAAAACATAAGCTGCTCCATCTCGCAGGTAAAGGGATGGACGGAAGCGCAGCTGACTTCAAAGCGCTTCATCATATTAGCCATACCGTGAGCAAAGCCAGTTCTGAGCTCCGAGTGGGTGTTGAGGAATATCTCGACACGCGGCACTCCGTTCACGGCGAGGTCATAAAGCGCCTCCTCGACCGGTTTAGGGTAGAGACAGGCGGTAGAAACGCCTGCTTGCAAGCTGACAGCCTCCTTTGCATAGTTATCTACATTCAATTATAAACATTTTCAGAGCGAAAGTCAAGAGAAAACGGCTAATTTCAGACGAAAGATTTGCAGCATCGGGATGGCATGAAAAAGAGCGCAGGATATGCGCTCTCAGCTTGTCAGAAAAGTCATCTATCGCGGAAATCGGTCATCCGCCCCTCTTATCCGTGAATGTCAGGCTTATTTGTGATATTTGCCGCCGGTATTGATCTGGAAGCAGCGGTATATCTGCTCAAGCAGCATCACTCTGGCGAGCTGGTGGGGGAATGTCATCTTCGACATGGAGAGCTTCAGCGCACCCATGGCCTTTATCTCCGGATCAAGCCCGAAGGAGCTGCCTATTATAAACGTGACTGTGCTCTGTCCGCCGACTCCGGCAGATGCTATCTGCTCCGCAAGCTCCGGGCTCGAGAGCTGCCTGCCCTCGATGCACATTGGTATTATCATGCCCTTTGCGTAGCGGCGTATCTGCTCGGCCTCCTTTTTAAGTGCGGCAGATATCTCCTTCTCCGAGGGCGTGTCGCTGAGGCGGCATTCCTCCAGTTCATGCAGCTCGAAGGTGCAGTACCTCCCGAGGCGCTTGATATATTCCTGGCAGGCGCTGCGGAGGTAGTCCTCCTTCAGCTTTCCTATAACTATAAGGTTCACATTCATCAGAAGATCACCGTTCCTCCCTGTGATTCCACCGGAGACACCCCGAGGAGATAGTCCTTTCCCTGTACGAAGCCGGAAAGCGCCGCCCTTACGGTATTGTAGGCGATATCCTGGCGGTTGTTGTCCTGGCTGAGATGGCCGAGGAGTATGTGTGTAGTGCCCTGAGCCACAAGTCTTGCGGCCTGCGCTCCGCTGGCGACGTTGGAGAGATGGCCGTTCGGCGAGAGTATCCGCTCCTTGAGGTACAGCGGATAGAGACCGTGCCTGAGCATTCCCTCATCGTAGTTCGCCTCGAGCAGGACGAGCCGGCAGCCCCTGAGCGCCTCGTCCACCTCCGGAGTGACGTAGCCGAGGTCGGTGCATACCGCACAGAAGCGGTCATCTGAGGTATGTATCCTGTAACCGCAGGGCTGTATGGCGTCATGAGGTATCGGAAAGGCCGAGACCTCTGCCCCGCCGCAGGCTATGGTGTTGCCGTTCATATCTATGACAGGCGAGCCGGGGGATATCTTGTCGGTATCGCAGAGGCGCTGTAAGGTGCGCTTCATGCCGTAGACCGGGATGCCGGTCTTCTTCGTGAGCATTTTCAGACCTGCAACATGGTCGCTGTGCTCGTGGGTTATGAATACTCCCTGTATCGCAGAGAGCGGGATATTGTTAATCTCCAGAACCGCGGAGAGCCTTCTGAAGCTGACGCCGCAGTCTATGAGTATACCGCCTTTTTCAGTGCCGATGAAGGAGCAGTTGCCCTTGCTGGAGCTGAAAAGCGGGTAGATCCTTGCCATTGTGATTGCTCCGTTCCGCAGCGCCGCGCGCTGTTCAGTATTGTGCCGCAAAGGCACGTCCGCTGATTATTATACGTCATATCGGGTGGTTTGTCAAGGGCACAGCTTCGTCAGGGCAGAAAAAATGCCGGAGAAAAGGCTCCGGCATTTGACAGGCCTGTCAGACGAGAAATTCTTCAAGGCCTGTGGCTTCATAGAGTGATCTCACCACACCGGGAGATACAGGCGTACTATGATCGGGGACAACGGCGATTTTCACACACCCGGGTTTTTTATACACCTTATGTGAACCTCTCTGACGCACAAGACGCCAGCCGTTTGCCTCGAGTATACGGATGATCTCACGGGTTTTAAGATTTCTTACTCCCATATGTACTTCCTTTCTGAAGCTTAAAAGTGGATTACCGTTTGTTTGCTCATGATTGATCTTAATGACATAGGAGAAAAGCCCCTTTCAAAATCAAATCATATATTTTCCTCAAAACATTATTCAATTGTACAGATATTCAATTGTACTCTTTATTCAGTTGTACAGATATTCAATTGTACTTAAAAACCTTTCTGTTCATAGAGAACGGATTGCTTTTTGATGAATAATCAGCCGAATGTATATTGATCGGCTTTAAAAGTTTATGAGCGGTCACGCACCATTTATGGTACTAAACGGTTTAATCCTCCTTTTCTCAGAATGGAAGGCAAATAAAAGCCATTTCAATTCTATCACAATTCGCTGTTTTTTGTCAATAAACAGCAAGATGTTTTGTTGTTAAGTTATATATTATTTGTCGTATTTGTACATAGTACAATTCTAAAACCCCTACAAATTGTGCACAGTTACAAATGTTGCGTTTTCTATTGACACGTATTCAATACGTGTGATATAATAGAGATACAGAAACGAACCAAACGGCTATCGAATCAAGGAGGATCAACAATGGGCGAAAACGGCAACTACAGCTATCCCGCAGTGATAACAGACAACGGCGACGGCGCAGATATCTATTTTCCTGATTTTGATCAGATGACCTGTTCAGAAACTATGGCGCTGTCAGACATTACTACTGCCGCACAGGAAATGCTCGGGCTTCTTATTTCTGATGCCCTCGACTGCGGAACACCTCTTCCCGAGCCTGTTATGCCCGAAGCCGGCGAAGGCATGGTGATGATGGTCAACATCTGGCTGCCCTATCACAGGTCACAGGAGACTATCGCATACACAAAGAAGACTCTGACCATTCCCGTGTGGTTAGACATCCTCGCCAAGGAGCGTAACGTAAACTTCTCTGCCGCCCTTGTCCGTGCGCTCAAGGAAGAGCTCGGCATCAATTAACATTCATAAGATAGTCAGAAAGCCTTGCAGAAGACCTGCAAGGCTTTATTTTCTCATTCCAGTCTCCACCCGTTATCCCCGTGGTAGATCATCAGCTTAGTCATGCCGCCGTCGATGCAGATATTCTCGCCGGTGATGAAGCCTGCCTTGTCCGAGCACAGGAACAGCACCATATTGGCTATATCCGGCGGAGCTCCCACACGTCCGCAGGGCTGCTGATAAGCGTCCGGCCCTTCGTACACCTTATATGACGTATCTATCCAGCCGGGAGATATGGAATTCACCCTCACCCTTCCTGCAAGGCTGACTGCAAGGGCGTGGGTGAGTGCTGCTATACCGCCCTTTGCGGCAGTATAGCTCTCGGTCTGCGGCTGGCTCATACGGTCGCGGGAGGAGGAGATATTGATTATGCTGCCGCCCTGTCTGAAATGCGGAGCAAACAGCTTTGACAGGTAGAAGGGCGCAGTCACGCCCACCGCAAGGGCGTACTGGAACTCCTCATAGCTGCATTCGTCTATGCCCTTCATCAGCGGCAGGGCGTTGTTGACAAGGATGTCGATATGTCCGTGCTCCGATATGACCTGCTCTGCGAACCTCTCCAGCACGGCCTTGTCGGAGATATCGCCCACGAAATGCTCTCCCTCCGCCTTGTCTATGACGCAGACCACTGCGCCGTTTCTGCGGAATTCCTCCGCTATGCACCTGCCTATGCCGTTTGCACCGCCTGTTACGACGACTGTCTTTCCGCTGAACATATCATTCGCTCCTTCTAATCGGGTGCCGGATAACGGTCTTCCATTTCTCAGGCGGAGTCTTTCTCGGATCGGAGAGGTATATCTCATGGTGCAGACGCTCTCCGCTCATATCGTTCACGCATCCGTTCTCCGCTGTATATCTGTCCATTTCCGCAACGGTTGCCGGCTCGTCATCATAAGAGCCAACGTGCATGATCTGGACGCACAGCCCCTCGCTGACAGTAAGGAACTCAGCGGGGGAGCAGTCCAGCTTTTTCTTCTTTGAAGCGGTCTCGACTGCCCACTGAAAGTCCTTCTCCGTAATGAAATCCGGAAGCCTTATCACCGATATCCAGCGGAGCTGCGATTTGTCGGCATAGTCGAAGCTGCCCTCCGTATCGCTCTCCCAGAAGCCCTCAAGGGGCGGCACTACGTACTCAAAGAAGCCATCTATCCGGTAGTCGGTCTTGTAGCTCATTTTCAGCGTGTAGGCCACGGCGTAGAGCACCTCTATGGCTCTCTTGTATTCTCCGCCCTCCTCATTAGGATCGCCCTTGCCGCGTACTGCTATGTAGTTCATGGGCGGTATCTCAATGATCTGCGGTTTGTTTCCGGGCATATAGTATTCCTTGTATTCCTTTTTGTAATCAAATGCCATGGTCTGCTCCTTTTCTGCTATTTACTGCTTATGTGGCCGTTTATGGTGCAGAAGGGCTTTCTGCCCTCTCCCCACTTGCCGTTTATCATTTCTTCAAGTATCGTCTTTATGCTGCGGTGTGTTTCATCGTCCATGCTGATGATGAAATAATCCCTGACCGTGCATCTGTGGAAGGTTATGGTCTGTATCAGCTTTCTGTCCGCTTTAGCTTCTTGACACAGCTTATCGATTATCCCGCCGAAATACTTGTCCTTAGACAAACGGCTGCGGTGGTTATAGATAATGACCGCCTTAACCTTGCTTTTCTTTGTCAGATATTCGGCGACTTCCTCATAATAGGTGTATTTCACGCTCTTTGCCGAGCCCCCTTTGACAGACTTGCATAAAAGCCCGTTATCGGGATCGAGAAAGACTATTCCGCAGTTCTTTAACGCCGCAAGCGCTTTCTTATGCCATTCAGTCCTTGCATCATTATCCCGCGGGACTTGCTCTCCCGCCTCTGCTCCATAATACACAGCATTGTCGATGAGTTCCAGCTCTTCAAGCTTCTTTATGGAATGGTCATCCTTTATGCTCTCAAGAGCCTCTGCAAGGTCATCATCGCACTCTCTGACCTTTGAAAAGTCACGGTATTTGCCGTCATTGTTCTTTTTTTCGCCGTCCTTGCCCTGTTCAAATGCGGGCGCTCCGGGATCGTACCAGTTTATACCGATAATGTACTTTTCCGCAAGTGCCCTCAGCAATCCGAATTTTCCGAAATCGCCGATATCTCCGGCATATATGTTCTGCATGGTCTTTCCTCCTCTGTGTCATTTGTTTCTGCCGCTTTCAGGCATATCTCCCGTCTTTTCCGCATAAAAACAGAAGGCATCATCAGAAGAACGCTGTCTGACGCAGTCCGCCGCTGATGATGCCCGAATATGCCTGATATGTTACTTATATTATATCAGGTTTGCAGGTCTCCGTCAACATCGGATAGCACAATCAACTCCCTGTAAATTTTTAAACGATATAATAGTCGATACACACAAAGCACGACGTTCTGCTTTGTATAAACTGACGATTTGAAGACCGACTTTGTAAACATTTCTCTTTCCTCATTGAAATTTACGTGCGTTTATGATAAAATCATACATGAAGAGCGATGCCCGTACTATCAGCAGTTTTCAGTTTCAGAAAGAGTTTTGATCTGTCGCTCCGCATACGGGTGTTATCACAGTGCTCGGTCAGGGAATCCCCTGACGCTGTGATGAATAGATGGATGAAGAGTAAGGAGGAGCGCTATGTTGCCATTTGTTTTGTCCGGTCTTCCTACGGATGAACCGGAAAAGCAGCAGGTGTCCGGGCGTTCTGGAAACGGATCTGGTCTGCGGGCGTTCATCAGGAATATCAAAGACTGGTTCTGGGATTTCAGGCAGCGTGTTGCCGATTTCGGCATATTCGGCATATTCCACGCCGACAAGACTACCGAAGAGGCGGAAAGGCTGTATCTCCAGGGCATCTACGCCGAAAGGACGGCCTATTCCCTCATAAATCAGAAGGGAAGGGAATACTTCGTGAAGGCTGCCGCTCTCGGTCATGGTCCGAGCCGCTTTCATGTGCGTTTCGCTGAATTCTGCGATGCCCATATCCCCTACAAAGGTCTCTGCAACGATGAATCCGTAAAGAACTGGCTTGAATATGAAGCGGAAAGAGGCTTCAATGAGGCACTGTATATAATCGGTAAGCTCTGTCAGTGCGATCTGCGGAGCGAGACAGCCCGTCTGGTGAGGTACTGGGTGCGGGATGACAGCTATGCACAGGGAATACTCCAGATAGCCGCCGACCGCGGTCATATCCCCTCGATGTATGAGCTCGGATGCTGGTATGAGAACTACGCTTTCTACTACGATATCCGTGATGCCGCTGATCTTGCGGTGAAATGGGTGACAAAGGCCGCTGAGACAGGCTTCCTGCCAGCACAGGCAAAGCTGGGCGAGTTCTACTCCACCGGCGATCTTGCCCCGAGGGATACGCAGAGAGCCTTCCACTGGTACTACAAGGCCGCAATGCAGGATGACGAGGTCTCACAATATGCCGTGGCTGAATGCTACCGCGACGGCATCGGTGTGGAACAGGATCTCGAGAAGGCTGTTGAATGGTACAAAAAGTCAAAGCACTACAACAAATCAAAATGGGCTCTCGAGGAGCTCGGCATAAAGGCATGAGCCCCTGCCGCATATAATGAGATAAAGACGTCCGCATGGTCTATCCGTGCGGACGTTTCTTATTATCGGAAAAAGGGCTGAATAAGCAAAACCTGCACCGGTATCCCGGAGGGGAACTCTCTCCTGATGAAGTGCAAATGTTTTACAGATAAAAGCACGTGTGTGATATAACAGAGCGTAAAATTTTTACGCAATATTCGTCAGGAAAATATCAGCCCCGCCCTCCGGATAGGCAATTTTACAAGCAAGATTGTCTAAAATATAGTCAACATCGTATTTTTATCAGTCAATTGTCACAATACAGGAAAGCAACCTGCACCAACTTTTAAGATACATGACAAATTTTCTTGTATAGTATTCCATATTGTAATATTATGGTGTATAATTACTTACAACGGTATTCGTACCAAACCTGTACCGAAATATAATTGGAGGATAGTCATAATGAAGAAGAGGGCTTCAAGGTTCATTGCCGCCTTTCTGGCGACCGCAATGACCACCGGCAGTCTGGCCGGATTCCCGGAAACGGGACTGTCATCCAGACCACCGACACTGACCGCCAGTGCCGCAGATCTCGTATACGGCGACCTGACCTACACGACAAACGAGAACGGGATCACTATCACGGGCTACACCGGAACGGATGTATCCGTGAAGATCCCTGCAAAGATCGGCGGAAAGCCTGTTACCGCCATCGGAGCAAAAGCATTCTATGCAAACAAAAAGCTGACCTCTGTCAGCATCCCCGCCACGATCACCGTGATCGGCGCCGAGGCATTCAGTGGATGTACAGGCCTTTCGGGCTTTGTCTTCCATGAGGGACTGAAGACCATCGGCAAAAGCGCCTTCCGCAACACCGGACTTACCGAAGTGACCATACCTGTTTCCGTCACCTCCTGTACCGGCGCATTCATAGAATGCAGCAAGCTGAAGAAAGCCGCATTCGCTGACGGCACGGAGACGATCCCCGCCTCCTGCCTTTACTACGCAAAGGGGCTCACAGAAGTCAGCATACCCGATACCGTAAAGAACATCGGAAAGGACGCATTCAACAGCTGTACCAGTCTCAAGGCCATCACTCTGCCCGACGGCGTTGAAACTATCGGTGTCGAGGCCTTCCGTGCCTCCGCCCTGACCGAGATAACACTGCCTGCATCTCTGAAAAGCTGCAGCGGCAGCTTCAGCAGCTGCAACACCCTTAAAAAGGTCGTATTTGCAGACGGCACCGAAACTGTACCGGCAGGCTGTATGCAGAACGCCAGAAATCTTGCGAGCGTTACTCTCCCGTCTACCGTAAAGACCATAGGCGCTGACGCTTTCAGGTCCTGCACGGCGCTCACAGAGATAAACCTTCCCGCAAAGATAAATACCATCGGCAGCAGCGCCTTTGAGAACTCCGGTCTCACCGGGATAACTCTGCCTATCTCGCTCACCTCATGCTCAGAGGCATTCAAGGGCTGCCAGAGCCTGAAAACCGCACAGTTCGCATTCGGTACGGTCACCGTCCCGAAGGGTTGTCTCAGCGGCGCCTCCGGCCTTGAAAAAGTCGTTATGCCGGGCACTGTACAGACGATCGAGCAGAACGCCTTCAGCGGCTGCAAATCCCTCAGGGAGATAAAGCTCCACGAAGGCATCGTGGCCATATTCGCCGGCGCCTTCAGCGGCTCCGGTCTGAGAGAGATAAAGTTCCCCTCAACGCTGGCAAAGTGTGATTCGCCCTTCACCAACTGCGGATTAATGAAAAAAGTCGCATTCGCAGACGGCATAAGGACGATACCCGCAAAATGCCTGAACGGCTCGGAGGGCGTTGAGACAGTCAGCATCCCCTCCTCCGTAAAGACCATAGGCAGCAGCGCCTTCGCCGGGACCTCGTCCCTCAGGAGCATAGAACTGCCCGGTACTCTCACCGCAATAGGCAGCTCTGCCTTTGAAGGGAGCGGTCTCAGGAGCATCGTGATACCTGACAGCGTAACGAATATAGACAATCTGGCATTCAGGAACTGCACCCGTCTGAAAACAGTCACCGCCGGCAGCGGTGTCACTGTTCTGAAAAGCAGCCTGTTCAGCGGCGCAGTCTCACTTGAAAAGGTGACTCTGTCGAAGAATATCACCGAGATAGGCTATAACGCGTTCAACGGCTGTAATTCTCTCGCGGAGATAGAATGTCCCGTCAGTGCGGACAGTATCAAGACTGACAAGACTGCTTTCAGGGGCTGCTTCTCACTGACCGATAACCGCTTCGTATACAGCGGTGCCCTGAACTCTGACATTATCGCCGACAAGACTGTTGCAGCAGCCGGCGATATCATAAACTACACTGTCTCCTTCGACGATACGGACGGATTCGGAGACAGCGGCAAAAACAGAGTGGTATCTGTCAGCTTACCCGAGGGCTTCACCGTGGATACAGCTTCCGTGAAGATACTCTCCGGCTCATCCACAGGCAAGACCGATAATTCCGGCGGCATCCTCAGCATCCCCTTCACCTCGGAGAGCGGCTCACTGAGCTTCTCAGCTGTTGCAGGCGGCTCCGGCATACAGACGGTATCTGCCGAGCTTGTCATGACGCACGGCGGTACTGCCGGATTCTCAGAGCCCATAGGCAAGGCGGATACAGATGTCACAGCTCTCACCATCAATGCTACCCTGGCTGCCGGTCTGCCCGGCTTTATGGTCAACGGCAAGGGACCTAAGGGCTGTGGAGTAGAAGTATACGTGAACGGCGAAAGGATCCACAAGCTCTACACTGACATTAATACCGGCAGCTATTATTTCTTCACCAGTCTGCCTAACTTTATCAGCAACGGCGACAAAATGGTCTTCACCGCAAAGTGCGGCGATATCATCTCGGATGAAGCCGTTCTGACCTACAATGAAGCAGAGCCTGTCATCGGCAGAATGAAACTCCTCGTCGATGAAACAGAGGGCGTCGTGGATGTTACAGAGGCCTTCACAGGTAACTATGCTCCCGTGATGCTCCTCGGCGCTGACGGCAGGATGAGATTCTCCCTCGAGATCAGCAACAGCGAGCTTATCAGCAAGGTATACGTCACAGCCTACGTGAACGGTAATCTCAGCAAGCTCGAAGCTGTATATAACGCCGCAGAGAACTGCTGGACAGCGGAGGGCAGCCTTTCGGACGGCACATACCTTCCCGAGGACATCAACTTCGTAATAGTCAAAAAGTCCGATGTATCAGCCGGAAAAGCCACGGACTTCACAAAGGGCTTCTTCTCCACGCCCGGAAAGATAGTGTTCCGTCAGACGCCTTCGGGCATCGTGACTGACGGAGAGACCTCGGAGCCTGTATCCGGCGCGGATATATCGCTTGTCGGCAGGAGCAGCGACGGCAGCGAATTTGTCTGCTACTACCCTGACTACGATAAGAAGTACCGTGTACGCACCAACGCAGACGGCGGGTACTCTCTGGATATGCCTGAAGGAGAATGGAAGATAGTATGCAGCGCTCCCGGCTACGATGCCGCTGAGAGCGACTGGCTCATCATACCCGGCGATTCGGCAGAACGAGACTTCATCCTCAGCAGACATGATGAAAATGCGGTAACGCCTGTCACTACCACAGCACCCACAGCCGCACCCGCACCCACAGTCACTACTGCGGCTCCTGCTGTAACGAACGAGCCGGCTGCCACAACTGCACCTGCTGCAAGCGTGCCCGCAGCCACTACCACGGCACCGGTCCAGATCGCTCCCTCTGACATCACCTGTGACGGCAAGTTCAGGATGGGAGAGAACAACTGGATCTTCAACAACAGCGCCAGGAATTTCAAGTACCTGGATGAAGAGGTGTACTACCTGACCGAGGAAGACTATGACAGACTTACAGACGGTCTTTCCCGTGCGGAGGCATACTGCATTGAGAACAAGATGAGCGGCAAGTGGAACGGCTCCTGCTACGGCATGGCCTGTCTCTCCCTCCTCTCCTGCTACGGCATATTCAATCCCCTCCAGCGCGATCCGGCTGCACTCACGCTCACAGAGACGAGCACACCGCTGACACTCGGTATACTGTCGGCTATCAACTACTATCATCTGCTCCAGCTGACAGACCATTATTCAGCATCCTCAACCGCGGCGCTCTACGATACGCCCGAGGAGGTCAAGACACGATTCATACTCGACGAGATATCGGCAGGACATCCTGTGCTCCTTCCCTTCAACTACTCCTTCACCACGTCAACCGGAGCGCAGAAGACCTCAGGCCACGTTTCACTCGGCTATGAGATAGAGGACGGAACCTACACGTTCGAGAACGGAGTATACGACAAGAAGATACTCACCTACGATCCGAACTATATCTGGCTCAAGGACGAGACCTGCCTGTATATCAACAGCACCGACGGCTCCTGGGTGATCCCCAAGTACCTCAGCAAGTGTGCGGATTCAAAGCTCGGCGGAAGACTCGGCTACTGCACTGCCGATCCCGTATTCCTCAACTACCACGGCCTCTTCGACAACGGCAGTATGGCTTCGGGCGCACAGTTCAGGACCTTCCTCAGCACCCTTGCAGTCGATACCGCTATGACGGTCCACAAGGTAGAGCTGAGCGAGGACGGCACCTGGTTCATCTGTCCCGCAGATGAGCAGGATATAGAGGTATACGCCGGAATGGACGGCACTGAGGATGACGGCTCACAGGATCTCAATTACATACTCGATGATACATCAAAGGCCTACCGCCTTGACCTCAGCGAAAACGACGATGTCGATATGATGCTGAGGACAGAGCAGGATCTCATACGTCTCCGCTTCGACAATGCGGACGAGGTCATCGTTGATCCCGAGGGAATGGTGCAGGCGACCGGCGGAAGATCGGCATTCACAGTCACCATGGTATCCAATGACGGCTGCTCTCCCACAGACTGGCATAATGTGGAGGTATCCGGAGAGGGCGCAGAGGTAAGCTTCAGAAGGACTGACGCGGGCTATATACTCTCCGGCGACGATCTCACCAACGTGACCGTATCCGCAGAAGGAAACAGTGCAAAGCCTGTATGCAGCTTCTCCACCGATCACGGCACAGTGCTCATCCACGAGATATCCGAGGACTGCATCGGCATAGCCACAGACGAGGATATGGACGGCAGCTTTGAGCAGGAGATAGAGACTGTTCCTGCTGTCAGGGCGGAAACAGCCTTCAGCAACATCATCACCGACCAGCCGAGAACAGCTCTGCCTGTAATGCCTGTGCTGCTCGGCGATACCAACAGCGACGCCATTACAGACGCAAACGACGCCTCTGAGATACTCGGCCTCTATGCAATGCTTTCCACAGGAAGCGGCGATGTATCGGCGGAGACAAAATTCATCAGCGACGTGAACAAGGACGGTCTTCTCGACTCGACAGACGCCTCGCTCATACTGGAATACTACGCCCTCGCTTCAACGAGCAGCAGCATTTCCGCAGATGAGTTCTTCCGTCAGAGACGGGCGGGGTAAAACTTATATCGCATATCTTCTGAGGGGGGCCTTTTTCAACGGGGCTCCCCTCATACTCTTTCCGTGAAAATGAGCGCAAAACAGCCCCCACAGGTATGACCTATGGGGGCTTGATCGCATATATGTTTTCCCGGGATTATTCCTGAGCGATTATCTCCTTGTAGAACTCGGAGTAATCCTTTCTCTTGTCGTTTGTGAACTGGATAGCTGTTCTCGGGTGCTGGTTGAAGATACCTGTCAGGAGGTACTGTATATCGTAGCCCCATACAACGCCCTGCTCGCGGAGAGCTGTGATGTGCTCCTCGATGAACTGGATAACGGGGTATACATTGTATTTCGGGTTCTTCAGGAAGCCAAGAAGGAGCTCCATGGAGCAGTTTCCTGCACCTCTGCCCATGCCGCCGTAGGTAGCATCGAGCCAGTCAACGCCGTCACCGACTGCTTCGATAGTGTTGGCGAATGCGAGCTGCTGGTTGTTGTGTGCGTGGATGCCCAGCTTCTTGCCGTACTTGTCTGCGTACTCAGAGTAGAGAGCGGCGATACGTGCGATCTGCTCAGGGTAGAGCGAGCCGAAGCTGTCAACGATGTAGAACACGTCAACAGGGGACTTTCCGAGAATGTCAAGAGCTACCTTGATATCTGACTCCTGAGCGTTTGAGATAGCCATGATATTGCAGCTTACCTCATAGCCCTTCTTCTTTGCGTCCTCTATCATGTCTACTGCTGTCGGTATCTGGTGGAGGTATGTGGCAACACGGATAAGGTCAACGGGAGACTCGCTCCTGTCGTGGATATCCTCCTTGTAGTTGCAGCGTCCTACGTCAGCCATTACCGCTATCTTGAGATCGGTGTTGTTCTCGCCTACGATAGAACGGATGTAGTCATCATCACAGAACTTGCAGGGGCCGAACTTCTCAACGTCGAACATTTCCTTGTCGCCCTTGTAGCCGAATTCCATATAGTCCACGCCTGCGCGGAGATTTGCATTATAGAGGTTCTTCACGAATTTGTCAGTGAAGAAGAAGTTGTTTACAAGACCTCCGTCACGGAGAGTTGCGTCAATGGCCTTTATGCCCGGCCTGTAATCGAGAAGATTTGATATTTCTTTCATGGTATTCTATCCTTTCACGCTTTGCGCTGTAACACTTTAAAGTGTATCATCTTTTCTTGAAATAAGTATAGCACAGTTCCGTTGCTTTGTCAAGAGTGTTTTATGTCATATTTTCCTGTTATCATACATGAAGGTGTTGTGCGATACTTACAAAAACCCGCCCGCCGGCTGTATTGGCTGTTCCGGCAGAGAGATATTGAGGGCTCTGCCCTCAAACTCCCGCCTAAGGGACACAGTCCCTTAGGAATCCCGCTGCAAAATTCCCCCTCCCCATTAATGAGGAGGGGGAATTTTGAAATGAGAGTCCAGAGAGGCTCTGCCTCTTTGGCAGGGGTGCGGGGGCGGCGCCCCCGCTGTCAGTCCGCCGGAAGCACAATACAGCCGCTGCCGCGAATTTTGCCGGAAAATATTGATTTCCCGCGGGAAATATGGTATAATGAATAGTCACATTATCCGATAGGGAGGTACCACCGCTATGGAAAACATCGTAAGCCTGAAAAACATCATTCTGGAGTTCGAAGACTCCGAGCGCATCCTCAAGAATATCAGTCTCGACATCCGTGACAAGGAATTCGTCACCTTTCTCGGCCCCTCCGGCTGCGGAAAGACGACTACCCTGCGTATCATCGCCGGATTCCTTGAGCCGACCAGCGGAGACGTCTTCTTCGACGGTCAGCGAATAAACGGGGTGCCGCCCCACAAGCGCAACGTGAACACCGTGTTCCAGCGCTACGCCCTTTTCCCCCACCTCAACGTATATGAGAACATCGCCTTCGGTCTGCGTGTCAAGAAGACGCCGGAGAAGGAGATAGTACGCCGCGTGGGCGAGATGCTCGAGCTCGTCAATCTCATGGGCTTCGAGAAGCGTACCGTCAACCGTCTTTCCGGCGGACAGCAGCAGAGAGTTGCCATAGCCCGTGCCCTTGTCAACCACCCGAAGGTGCTCCTCCTTGACGAGCCCCTCGGCGCACTTGACCTGAAGCTCCGCAAGGAGATGCAGATAGAGCTCCGCCGCATACAGCAGGAGCTTGAGCTGACCTTCGTATACGTCACACATGACCAGGAGGAGGCTCTCACCATGAGCGACTCCATAGTCGTTATGAAGGACGGCATAATCCAGCAGATAGGCTCTCCGACGGATATCTACAACGAGCCTGTGAACGCCTTCGTTGCGGACTTCATCGGCGAGAGCAACATAGTCAACGGCTGTATGCCCAAGGACTGCGTGGTAGAGTTCACCGGCCGCCGCTTCGAGTGTGTGGACAGGGGATTCAGCCCCAACGAGACAGTCGATGTGGTCATCCGCCCGGAGGACGTGAAGGTGATACCTGCCGACAAGGCACAGCTCACCGGTATAGTTGAATCCGTCGTATTCAAGGGCGTACACTATGAGATGATAGTTGACGGCGTTGACCACAAGTGGGTGATACACTCCACCAAGGCAGAGCCCGTCGGCGCGATGATAGGAATGACCTTCGATCCCTTCGATATACATATAATGAAGAAGACGGAGGAGGCATAAGATGAAGCTGAAATATTTCTCCGCCCCCTACCTTGTATGGATGGTGGTGTTCATACTTGTCCCGCTGCTGATGATAGCCTACTTCGCCCTCACCAACGATAACGGACAGCTTACCATAAAGTATCTCTCGGATGTCGGCCAGTACGCCAATATCTTTGTGCGCTCCATCTGGCTCGCACTCATAGCGACGGTGATATGCCTTGTCATAGCCTATCCCGTGGCCTTCATACTCTCCCGCATGGACAAGCACCGTCAGGGCACCATGCTGATGATAGTCATGCTCCCCATGTGGATGAACTTCCTCCTGCGTACCTACGCATGGATGACTCTCCTCGGCAACAACGGCATCATCAACCACCTGTTCGGACTTGTGGGCCTCGGGCCGTTCAAGCTGATAAACACCTCCGGCGCAGTAGTCCTCGGCATGGTGTACAACTACCTCCCCTTTATGATACTGCCGCTCTACTCCGTCATGGAGAAGATAGACAGTTCCCTCTTTGAGGCCGCTTCCGACCTTGGATGCAGCTCGAAGCAGACCTTGTTCAGGGTGATAATCCCCCTCAGCGTGCCGGGCATAACCTCCGGCGTAACTATGGTTTTCGTGCCGGCTATCTCCACCTTCATCATCTCGCGTATGCTCGGCGGCGGCTCGAACCTGCTCATCGGCGACCTTATCGAGATGCAGTTCCTCGGCAACGCCTACAATCCGCACCTCGGCGCAGCTATATCACTTGTGCTGATGGTGATAATCCTCGTTATAATGACCGTCATGAACCAGTTCGATCCTGACGATCAGGTGCTTATGTAAGGAGGCGGCATATATGAAGAAACTCGGAAAGATATATATGGCGCTTGTGCTGATGTTCCTCTATGTACCTATCTTCGTGCTCATCGTGTTCTCCTTCAACGAGACCAAGAGCCGCAGCGTTTTCAGCGGCTTCACCTTCGACTGGTACATAAGGCTCTTCCATAACCGCATCATCATCTCCTCGCTTATAAACACCATAATCATCGCAGTCGCAGCGAGCATCATCTCCACCGTCCTCGGCACCTTTGCCGCAATCGGCATAAACAGTATGCGTAAGGTACCCAAGGCCATGGTGATGAACGTCACGAATATGCCTATCATCAACCCGGAGATCGTTACCGGTGTATCCCTGATGCTGCTGTTCGTATTCTTTGCGGCGCGCATGAACTTTGAATTCGGCTTCGGCACTCTCCTCATCGCACATATCACCTTCGATGTGCCCTACGTCATACTCAACGTCATGCCGAAATTCAACCAGATGGATCCGCATATCTACGAAGCCGCACAGGATCTCGGATGCAGCCCCATAAAGGCCTTCCGCAAGGTAGTGCTGCCGGAGATAATGCCGGGCGTGGTATCAGGCTTCCTGATGTCATTCACCTACTCCCTTGACGACTTCGTTGTCAGCTACTTCACCACAGGCTCCACCTCACAGACTCTCCCGATAACCATTTACTCCATGACGAGAAGAAAGGTATCGCCGGAGATAAACGCCCTCTCAACGCTCATCTTCATCGCAGTCATCATCGTTCTGCTGGTGAAGAACGCCATTGAGAAGAAGGCTGCCGCAAAGAGCGGCGCGATAAAGGAGGGCTGAGCATGGATATCAGAAGACTGCTTGCGCTCCTTGCCTCTCCTCTTGTGGGCCTGAGCCTCCTGACCGGCTGTGCCGCAGAGCCTGCGGATACGGAAACGGAGGAGGACGAGGAGACCGAAGCACAGACTCTCACCGTGGAGGATCCCGACTACTATACCAGATTCAGGGGAAAGGGCATCTCCATAAACGTATACAACTGGGGCGAGTATATCTCCAACGGCGCAGATGAGGGCACCCTTGACGTAAACGCCGAATTTGAGAAGCTCACCGGCATCAAGGTCAACTACACCAACTACGCCACCAACGAGGAGCTCTACGCCAAGCTCAAGGGCGGAGCCGCCTCATACGACGTGATAATCCCCTCGGACTACATGATCTCCAAGCTCATAGGCGAGAACATGGTGCAGAAGCTCGATATGGACAATATCCCTAACTTCCGCTACATCATGGACGATTTCCGCAACCTTGCCTACGATCCGGAGAATGAATACTCCGTGCCCTATACATGGGGCACTGTCGGCATCATCTACGACACCACCATGATAGACATACCCGAGGAGGAGATAGACTGGGATATCCTCTGGAACGAGGACTACGCCGACCAGATACTCATGTTCGACAATCCCCGTGACGCCTTCGCCATAGCCGAGATAATGTGCGGCTATTCCCTCAATACCGAGAACAAGGACGAGCTCGAGCAGGCCGCCTTCAAGCTGAGACAGCAGAAGAGGATACTCCAGGGCTACGTTATGGACGAGGTATTCGACAAAATGGGCGCAGGCGATGCACTCATCGCTCCCTACTACGCAGGCGACGCCCTCACCATACTCGATGACAACGAGGACCTGGGCTTCGTTGTGCCGAAGAGCGGGACCAACCTCTTCATCGACGCCATGTGCATACCCTCCTGCTCACGTCAGAAGGAAGCGGCCGAAATGTACATAAACTTCATGTGCGAGCCGGATATAGCCTTTGCGAACATCGACTACATCTGCTACTCCACACCGCATCAGGCGGCATTCGATATGCTCGACGAGGAAACTCAGCAGAGCCCTGTGTCCTATCCCGATGCAGACTTCATCCGCGACAAGACCACGGTATTCGTTAATCTCTCCGATGAGGCCAACCTCACCATGCAGAACCTCTGGACGGAGATGAAGTCCGCCGAGGACGAGAATACCAACAAGTGGTTCGCTCCTGTGTTCCTGATATGCAGCATAGTGCTCATGGTAGTCGTACTGGTAAGGCGTCATATCAAGGAGAAGAAGGATATATTCTGAGGATGAACACCTGAAAACCAGCGGGTGCCCGGTGGGCATCCCTGCACAGTAGGGACGGTCATCGGCCGTCCGCAGAAAATGTTGAATGATATGTATGAGGGTGCCATGCACCCTCATATTTATGTGAAAGGAGAACGCATTGTTCCTCGATAATCTGCGTTTCAGCCTCAATGCCACCGTTCCTGTGTTCCTGATAATGGTGTTCGGCTGGATAATGTACAAGACAGGTATGCTCGATGAGCACACCACCTCGAAGCTCAACCGCTTCACCTTCCGGGCGCTGCTTCCGGCGCTCCTCTTCTGCGACCTCTCCACCGCCGATTTCCGGTCGGTCTGGGACGGCCGCTTCGTGCTCTTCTGTGCAGCCGTAACTCTCCTGAGCATAGGCATAGCCGTGCTCTATTCCCTCCTCCACAAGGACAGGAGCGAGCGGGGCGAGATAATACAGGCCGCCTACCGCAGCAGCGCCGCCATACTCGGCATAGCCTTCGTGAAGAACATCTACGGCGAATCCGTCATAGCTGCCCTGATGATTGTGACGACGGTGCCGCTGTACAATATCGCCGCTGTTACCGTTCTCTCCATCACCTCGCCCGACAGGGATTCAACAGGCAGCCGCAGCGCCGTCATAAAGAAGACGGCAAAGGGCATAATCACGAACCCCATAATCATCGGCATCATTGTAGGTATCGCCTGGTCGATGCTCAGGATACCGCAGCCCGTGATACTCTCGAAATCAGTCTCCTACCTTGCCAATATGGCGACTCCGCTCTCACTCATCGCCCTCGGTGCATCCTTCCGCACGCAGGAGGCAAAGGGCAGGCTCAGGATAACCGCCGGGATAGTCTTCATAAAGCTGGTGGTGTTCTGTGCCCTCTTCCTGCCGGCAGCCATATTCTTCGGCTTCCGCGGAGAGAAGCTCATAGCGATACTCGTCATGCTCGGCAGCGCCACCACCGGAAGCTGCTTCGTCATGGCGAAGAACCTCGGCCACAAGGGCACTATCACCGCATTTGCAGTCATGCTCGCAACGCTGTGCAGCGCCTTCACTCTGACGGGCTGGCTCTTCCTCCTCAGAACCCTCGGATATATTTAAAGGAAAAAGGTGAGTGCCTGATCAGAACTGCCCCCATATACCAATGGGGGCAGTTCTTTCTCTTATAGTTCCCGGAACAGAGCATGAGAAACTGGTATACTGTCCGGCTCACTCCAGCCCGAAGCTGATGGACAAGGCAGTATCGACACGGTGCATGGAGCCCAGGTCCAGCTCCCCCATTTTCTCCCTGAGCCGGCGCTTGTCTATGGTGCGTATCTGCTCGAGAAGAATGATGCTGTCCCGTGAAAGGCCGCAGGAATCCGCCTGCACGCCGATATGGGTGGGGAGGGGATTCTTGTCCCTCTGGCTGGTTATGGCTGCAGCTATGACTGTGGGGCTGTGCCTGTTGCCGACATCGTTCTGCACGATAAGTACGGGCCTGACGCCGCCCTGCTCTGAGCCGACGACGGGACTGAGGTCGGCATAGTATATTTCTCCTCGCTTGACTGACATGGCTATCTCTCCTGTGTAATTGATAGTGGCGCCGGAAGTATTATTGTCATAAATCGGGCCGTTATACATCCGGAGGCTGTATCCGGCCTGTTCTATTATATGTTTTTGCCGGAAATATGTCTCCGGAGTGTAACATTTCCGCCGTAATGTAATAAATTGAAATGATTTTCTAATCAATTCGCCTCTGAACTGTATAAAAACTGAAAACCGCCTGTTATTGCAATATACCGCCTTTCAAGCTATAATGAGATTACAGTAAAGGGAACGACCGGTCAGGAAATGATATGGAGATATCGGGATAAAAACAAGATTTTCCGAGGTGAATATTATGAAAAAGAATACTATAAGATCAGCAGCACTCGCTTTGTCATTAGGCGTTTTATGTTCAGCACTCACTTCCTGCGGCAGCAATAAGCCGGAACAATACTCTTCAGGAAGAGACGACTATGATTCCGCAGACGCGGACTACGCAGAAGCGCCCGCCAATTACGCAGAGTCACCCGCCTGTGATTCGGAATGGTACGGCGGAAGCTACAGTGAGGAGAAACCCGTAATGCCCTCACCTGCTGAGGAGTACGACAGCCCTGCCGAGGGCGGATTCAAGGATCCCAAGGCAGAACCCCTTTCGACCTTCTCCGCAGATGTGGACACAGCCTCCTACTCAAACGTAAGGAGACTCATCGAGGACGGCAATATCGTTCCGGAGGACGCTGTTCGCGCAGAGGAATTCATCAACTACTTCGACTATGATTATCCGGATCCGGACGAGGGCAAGTTCAGCCAGTACGTTGAGATAGCCGACTGCCCCTGGAACGCATCCCACAAGCTCATTATGGTAGGCCTCCAGGGCAAGCGTCTTGACACGAAGGAGGTACCTCCCTCAAATCTTGTGTTCCTCATAGATTCATCAGGCTCTATGGGCACATACAACAAGCTGCCGCTGGTGCAGACAGCATTCTCCATGCTGGCGGAGAACCTGACTGAGAATGACAGGATATCCATAGTAACCTATGCAGGCAGCAGCTCCACCCTTATCAAGGGCGCAGACGGCACCAGGAAGGACGATATACTCGAAGCGCTCTATTCCATAACCGCCTCCGGCAGCACCAACGGCGAGGGCGGTATCAGGACAGCATACGAACTCGCTGAAAAGTATTTCATCGAGGGCGGCAACAACCGTGTCATACTTGCCACCGACGGCGACCTCAATGTGGGCGCATCCAGCAAGGAGGAGCTCACAGAGCTCATCGAGGGCGAGCGCGACAAGGGCATATACCTTTCAGTTCTGGGCTTCGGTACGGGCAACTACAAGGACGACCGCATGGAGGCTCTTGCAGATAACGGCAACGGCAATTACAGCTACATCGACTCCGTTGACGAGGCTCACAGGGTGCTCGTTGAGGAGATGAGCGGCACGCTCTACACCATCGCCAAGGACGTAAAGATACAGGTGGAGTTCAACCCTGCACAGGTATCATCATACAGGCTCATCGGATATGATAACCGTCTTATGGAGGCGGAGGACTTCTACGACGAGAGCAAGGACGCCGGCGAGGTGGGCGCAGGCCACAGCGTGACAGCACTCTACGAGGTGGAGCTCACCTCAGACAGCGGCACATACCATGGCGTAGAGCTGGAATTTGCTGACCAGCACGTACAGCCTCTTGAAAACAAGACAGATACAGAAAACGAGAGAACGGAGCTCTGCAAGCTCTCTCTCACCTACAAGGACGCAGACACAAACGAGGATATATATACATCTCAGCTCTTCGGCATGGAGAAGTACAGCAATACTCCTTCCGACAGACTGAAGCTCGCAGGCGCAGCAGCGGAGTTCGCGATGATACTGAAGGATTCAGACTACAAGGGCAGCTCCGATTACAGCTACGTCACAAAGACCGCAAGAGCGCTCTCCGGCATCAGCGAAAAGGCTGCGGAGCTCGCAGATCTTTCACAGACAGCTTCTTCATTGTTCTCATAAATATCTCCTAAAGGGCCGAGGCCCCGGCAATAGCCGGGGCTGCGGTTTTTTTGTTTTATGAGCCGTTAGACGTTTGCCTTTAGCCTTTAGCCGTTAGCTTATGATATCGCCTGCGGCGATTATGTGTAGTCCGCCGTCCGTAACCGTGAAGTGTATCGTAACACGCGGACGGCCACTGGCCGTCCCTACAAATGGTGATTTTACGGTAATATCCGGGCGCACGGAATGCGCCCCTACGAGGGGACAAGGGGCAAAGCTCCGAAAAAGCAGGGTTGAGGGTACGCAGTACCCTCATTGTTTTATCCCCCTCCCGCCGGGAGGGGGCAGGGGGGGAAGCGTCAGCGCTCTCCCTTTCGATGATACTTGACAAATTATCCGGAAAGATGTATAATAAAATAGTATATTTGTATTCATTTGGCGGCGGCGTATACTGGCATATCACGCGCCGCAGATCGGAGAATGTTATGGAGTATCTCGAAAACAGAGAGCTTTCATGGCTTAAATTCAACAAGCGTGTTCTTGAGGAGGCCACAGATATAAATACTCCCCTCCTTGAACGGCTCTCTTTTTCTTCTATATATCAGAGCAACCTCGATGAGTTCTTCATGGTGCGCGTGGGCTCCCTCAGTGACGCAGCAAAGGACGATCCCGGACGCCGCGACAGCAAGACAGGTCTTACCCCTGCTCAGCAGCTCGATGCTGTATTCACCGCTGTCCGCAGGCTCCAGCCCGAGGTCGAGGATGCCTACAACAAGACCATGACGGAGCTTGCCGCTTACGGCTTCGAGCACGTCAGCTATGACAAGGCAACCCCCGAGGAGCAGCACTTCCTCGAGCTTTACTTCAAACGTGAGATAAAGCCCTTCATATCGGGTATCGTAGTGAACGATCAGCTCCCCTTCCCATTTCTCAGGAACAAGGAGATATACGCAGCCGTGCAGCTCAGCTCCAAGAAGGACGTATCCATCGGCGTAGTTCCCGTGAACTATGACGGCGGCGAGAGGATGATACCCCTCGGCAGTGACGGCAAGCGGTTCATACTCACCGAAGAGGTGGTGCTCCGTTTTGCTCACCTCATGTTCAAGGGCAGCAAGGTCCTCGACCGCACCCTCATCAGAGTCACAAGGAGCGCGGATATCATGGTGTCCGGCAAGGGCGCTGATTTCCGTGAGCGCATGGAGGAGCTCGTTGCAAAGCGCACGAAGCTCGCCCCCATGAGACTTGAGATCTCGAACCCCTTCAGACGTGAGGCTCTCGACTATATCTGCCGCAAGCTGAAGATAAAGAACGACAGGGTGTTCGTATCGCGCATCCCCCTCGATTTATCCTACCTCTTCCAGCTTCAGGAGCTTGATACCAGCGAGCAGCTCCACTACCTGCCCCTCACCCCCCGCAAGCCTGAGATGCTTGCCGAGAACAGGAGCGTATTCTCTCAGGTCAAGGCGCATGACGTCCTCCTGAGTTATCCCTTTGAATCCATGACCTCCTCCTTCATAAGGCTCCTTCAGGAGTCCGCTGAGGATCCCAAGGTCGTATCCATACGCATAACCCTTTACAGGCTCGCAAAGAACAGCAAGGTCATTTCCGCCCTCTGTACCGCCGCCGAAAACGGCAAGGAGGTGCTCGTTATGATCGAGCTGAGGGCCCGCTTCGATGAGGAGAACAACATCGAATGGTCGAAGGTGCTCCAGCAGGCCGGCGTAAAGGTCATCTACGGCCCCCGTGAGTTCAAGGCTCATTCCAAGCTCCTTCTCATCAAGAGGAAGGCACAGGGCGGCGGCTTCGATTACGTCACCCAGATAGGCACAGGCAACTATAACGAGAAGACCTCGACGCTGTATACCGACCTTATGGTGATGACAGCCGACAGGCAGATAGCCGAGGATGCCGATGAGGTTTTCCGCGCTCTCCAGAACGGCACATATCTCGAAAAGCCCTGCAAGCTCCTTGTATCGCCCCTCGCCATGCGCCCGAAGGTGCTCGAGCTCATGGATCAGCAGATAGAGATAGCGAAGTCCGGCGGAGAGGGCTATATCGCCGCAAAGGTCAATTCCCTCTGCGACAGGACCATCATCGACAAGCTCGTTGAAGCCTCGCAGGCCGGAGTCAAGGTCGAACTCGTGGTAAGAGGTATATGCTGTCTTATCGCAGGCGTTGAGGGCTATACCGAGAATATCACAGTGCGCTCCATAGTGGGACGCTTCCTTGAACACAGCCGTATCCTCATTTTCGGTACGGAGGAGAACGGACAGCGCATATATATCGGATCGGCCGACTATATGTCAAGGAATACCATACGCCGTGTGGAGGTCTCCGCACCCATAGAGGACGAGAGGATAAAGAAGCGTATCCGCGAGCTGTTCAGTGTGCTGATGCGTGACAACGTCAAGGCGAGGATAATGCTCCCCGACGGCACATACTCCCATACCTCACCGGCTGACGGCGAGGAGGCGGTAAATTCGCAGGAATACCTCTACCGGGATGCGTACAGGCGTCAGGACGAAAAGGCGGCCCGTCAGGAGAAACTCCGTGCAAGCCGCGGAAAGTCTGCGGCGAAGAAGCCGGCAGCAAAGAAAACCGTCCGCAGAAAGACTGGAGAAAAGACAAAAAAGTCTTGAATTCCGGCTTAGGATATGATATAATACAAGTACTGACCGCGCGGATGCGGTCGTCAGACTGATTTGAGGATATGATAAATGATAGGTTTCTATAACTATACCGTTATTCTTACATATCTGAGCCTTGCTTCATCGATCCTCGGTATGTGCTTTGCGTTCGGAATGGGCGCAGACCACCCGAGGCCGACTCTTGCGATCATCTGCCTTATGGTATCGGGATTATGCGATATGTTCGACGGCAAGATCGCACGTACTAAGAAGAACAGGACTGAGGAGGAAAAGCAGTTCGGCATACAGATCGATTCGCTCTGTGATGTTATATGCTTCGGTGTTCTCCCCTCGGTCATCGGATATGCTGTGGGAATGAACAGCCTTGCAGATGTGCCTGTGCTGATACTCTTCCCGCTGTGTGCAGTGATACGTCTCGCATACTTCAATGTGACGGAGGAAACGAGACAGAAGAAGACCGCCGAGGTGCGCCGCACCTATGAGGGACTGCCGGTAACAAGCGTTGCGCTCATACTTCCGCTGATATACAGCTTCCACAGGGATATCGGCCCGGATTGCTTCCCGATAGTATACGGTGCTTCACTGTTCATCATCGCCATAGCCTTCATCACCCGTTTCAGGATAAAGAAGCCGGGAATGAAGACCATGCTCTCCTTTATCGGAGTAGGTGCGCTGGAGCTTATCTGGCTGATATATAAGACGAAAACAAAATAATAACTGCCGGCGGAGGAGATGCCGCCGGATACGGGTCTGTAGCTCAGCTGGGAGAGCGCTGCGTTCGCAATGCAGAGGCCGAGGGTTCGATCCCCTTCAGATCCACCAGAATGCCCCGTATCATAAGGGCAATGCTCATATAACAGATTTTGTACATTCTATTGAGGAAAACCCTTTTGAAAAAGGGTTTTCCTCAAACTCTTTTCCGAAAACTTTCAGCTAATTTTGCCACCATAGGTCAAAGACCTATGGTGGCAAAATTCATTAAAAGTCTTTGGAAAGGGGCTCGGGGGATAACCTTTCCTCAGAAAGGTTTCCCCCGGTAGTACGTATAAACTTCTATATAAGCATCGCCCTTACGACAGGGGGCTGTGTTAAAGAATTTGCAGATATATGTGAAAATGACTTGACGAAACCTGTCTTTCGTGATACAATAGTTAATGACTATCCCGCCGGAAGGACGGGGGAGCGCCGTCTGCGGGCGATACGCGGCGGCATCTTTTATAAAGGAAAGGAATTCTATGGACAGTTCTGACATAGGCAAAGTTATTTTAGTCGCCGTTATGATGGTATTCTCGGCTCTCTTCTCAGCCAGCGAGACCGCCTTCTCCAGCGTGAACCGCATACGTCTCAAAAACTACGAGGCACAGGGAAACAGGAAGGCCGGCAGGGCTCTGCGGCTTGCGGAGCGCTTTGACGAGGTGCTGACGGCGGTGCTCATCGGAAACAACATCGTGAATATAGCGGCTTCCTCAGTGAGCACCATAATATTCATAAGCATTTTCGGCAGCAAGGGCGCAGGCATCTCCACTGCCGTTATCACCATACTTGTGCTCATATTCTGTGAGGTCATACCGAAATCCTACGCAAAGAAGAACGCCGAGAAGCTGGCTCTGGCCTTCGCTTCGCCGCTTGCCGCACTGGTGACGGTGTTCAAGCCCTTCGTTATGATACTGAACAAGCTCTCCTCCCTCGTTGCCAAGGACAGTGATGCCCCGAGCGTTACCGAGGCGGAGCTGAAGTACATGATAGACGAGATAGAGGAGCAGGGCGTTATCGAAGAGCAGGAGAGCGAGCTCGTCAAGAGCGCTCTCGAGTTCGACGAGACTACGGTCGATGAGATACTCATACCCCGTGTGAAGGTGGTGGGAGCGGATATATCCTCCTCGATAGATGAATTCAAGCGGCTCTTCGGCAGCGAGATGTATTCACGCCTGCCGGTGTATGAGAAGTCGCTGGACAATATAGTGGGCATAGTGACGAGCAAGGCCTTTTTCAAGATGCTCATGGACGGCAGGAGAGATATCCGCGATATAGTGCAGGAGGTGCCGCATATCGCGGACAGCGCACTCATCAGCGAGGCCATGAAGTCCATGCAGCGCAAGAAGGTGCATCTTGCCGTAGTTACCGACCAGTACGGCGGCACGGTGGGAATAATCACTCTCGAGGACATAATCGAGGAGCTTGTCGGCGAGATATATGACGAGGACGACGAGATAGAGACGGGTATCACGCAGATATCCGATAATGTATACGAGGTCGAGGGCGACCTGAGCGTCAGCGATATGCTGGAGCTCATTGGCCTTGATGACGACAAGGTCGAGACGGAGAGCACCTCCGTCGGCGGCTGGCTGACGGACTCCCTGGAGCATATCCCCGAGGCAGGGGAGACTGTGGAAACGGACGGCTTCCGGCTCACGGCAAAGGCTGTCTCGGAGAACACCGTGGATAAGGTGCTGGTGGAGGTGCTCCCTCCCGAAGAAGACAGCGAAGAGGAAGAATAAAAGGGCTTTCTCAATGACTGCAGTAAAAACTATCAGATGATCAATTGCCCCCATAGGTCACCGGCCTGTGGGGGCATCTTTCTGTCCGCAGCTTCCGACTCGGAAAAGCACCTACAACGTTTTTCCGTTGTACATGACCGTTTTCCTGCCCTCTTATGGAAATGCTCACACCACAAGAACAGGAGGAACGATATGAGAATAAATGCAAACGGAAAGAACATACCCACCCACGCCTTCGGAGAGCTCTTCGTACAGGGAGAGAAAATGGCCGAGGTCATTGAATTTGTCATTGACAGGTTCTATAACGGCACAGACCTCGGGCTCTGCACGTTCTGCATCCGCGGGCTCACTGATGACGGCTATGAGTCTGAACAGGCTCTCCTGCCCATGGTCACCGATGAGGAGATAGAGCTCTGCTGGCGCGTATCGGACAGCTTCACTGTATCGCCCGGAAAGCTGCGTCTCGAGCTGAGAGCAAACCGCACGGACAGCCTGAGCGGCGAGGATATGCTCGTTGTGAAGTACCGTATGCCGCCGGTGAACGTCGCCTCCACAGTCGCCGGAACGAACGGCCCTGTGCCGGAGACTGCGGAACAGGCGGTAAGCCAGATAAACAACGCCGTGTCGGAGGGACTGAACGCCCTGCGGACAGAAATGGAGAGCTTCGGCCTTGATACCGTAAAGGCAAGGCTCGACGCCATGGAAGCAGCCATGGCCGCCTTTCCCGCACGTCAGGAGGCCACACCAACGACCGCAGAGGAATAATCCGCCTTCTTCAACGGAAAGTACATTTATCGCTTTCGATAATGCACAAATGCCGGTATTACGCCATTTTTCGCTAAGCAAGACAGCGTCTCCGGCAGGCTGCAAAGAGCTCTGTAAAATTTTAACGTGATTTTCAACAAAATAGTGTTGACAAATAAACACAAACAGGTTATAATATATACATAGAGTGGAAAGGCACAGGACCGAAAAAGCGTACCTGCATAAGTCCGTGTTCCTTCCGCCGTAAACCAAGGAGGTACGGTCCAATGGAAGCAACAGTTAAATATAGCCGGAAACGTCCGTCTGCACCGTTCTCCGGTATTGATATGCTTCAGATGTAATAATTTCTATATAAAAAGAGTCTCCTTCGCCCTCTGCGGGGGAGATTTTTTTCTTTTCCGCCGTACAGAAGAATGACCGAAAAGCCCCCTCAGTGAACCGAACCAGTAAAAACGGACAGTGACAAAAAAGCACCTCCTATGGTATAATAGAAACCATAGGAGGTGTTTAATTATGGCAAGAACATATTGTCACATCGGCGATTATGAAAGGGAAATCAAA